>JACCDS010339146.1_pt1 | contig 24071 bp, 19 predicted proteins | sample 7446441 | NCBI WGS metagenome assembly JACCDS01 (sample SAMN15323445, study PRJNA562643) | freshwater metagenome | isolation source: river surface water | place: USA:Blue River Watershed | collected 2017-08-17 | reverse complement strand
TTTTGCGGCGCCACCAGTGGCGGGTATGCATCAAAAAGAAAAATGAGCGATCCGGGCGACCCGGCCCGAGTGCCAGCGCGCCCCACGCTGGCGGCAGGCCGAGTAACTCGGTTTCCTGCGACAGCACCAGCGCACCGGGCAAAAACTGGCGCTGTAACACATATACCACCGGCTGGTTGGGGTTTAATTGCAAGCTCGACACATCTTGCGGCAACACCTGGGTACGTACCCAAACATAAAGTAGTTTGCGCAAGGCCGACAAAATAAAATGGCCGAGGCCACGCGGGGTAGGCATGATGGCAATAATGAAATGTTGAGTGAGGGTAAGGTTCAAGGCCACAATAGTCGGGTTCATTATACCGGGCAAACTGCGCAAGATCGATCCAATTGCATGCCAATCGCTGATTCTGTGCCCGGCTTGGGTTATATTATCGCCATCTGATCCAACCCTGAATATGGTGACCATTCATGTCTGGCCAAATCCCTTCCGCGCCGCCCGTTGGTGCCGCCCATCCACTGATGGCTCATGGCTATGGTTCGGATGAAAACGGCTTGGTGTGTGGTTTTTTGTTTATGCCTCCGGGCAATACGGTGCCAATTAGCGCCAATGCGGCAGTCGAGTGGCTGGCGCGCGACGATGAGGCGAGCGGCTTTGTTTGGCTGCATTTTAATTTGGCCAATGCGGCCGCGCTGCCGTGGATGGAGCACAATTTATTGCTCTCACCGGTGTTTTATGAAACGGTGCGTGAGGGTGCACGTTCGAGCCGGGTGGAATTTGCCGATGAAAACCTGATTGCCGTGTTAAATGATGTGGTGTTTGATTTTTCCTTTGACCCCTCGCATATTTCCACGCTGGTGTTGTGTGTTGGGCCGCGCCTGTTGGTGACGGCACGCAGTAAATCACTGCGCACGATAGACAGGTTGCGGGTGGCGGTGCAAAACGGCTCCCAGTTTTCCAGCTCGCCATCGTTGCTGATTCACCTGCTGCGTGATCAGGCCGATGTGTTGATGCGTATTTTGCGTGATTCAATTGCCCGGGTCGATACCATTGAAGACCAGTTATTGGCCGGGGCGATTGAATCAAAACGGGCTGATCTGGGCCAGTTGCGCCGGGTATTGGTACGCCTGAAACGCTTGCTGGCACCGGAACCGGCGGCACTGTTTCGGCTGCTGGTGCATCCGCCAGCATGGATGAACGAGGAAGATGCCGCCGAATTGCGCCAATCGACCGAAGAATTTTCGGTGGCACTGGGCGATATTGATACCCTGCAAGAACGAATCAAACTGCTGCAGGAAGAAATTTCCGCACAAATTCAGGAGCAAAACAACCGCAGCCTGTTCGTTTTGACCATTTTTACCGTGCTGGCCCTGCCAGTGAACATGATTGCCGGTTTGCTCGGCATGAATGTCGGTGGTGTTCCTCTGGCGCAACATTCGGCCGGGTTTTGGATTATTGTGATCCTGGTCGGCTCGATTACCCTGGGCACTGGCTGGTGGGCCTTTGGCAGGCGCAACCAGTAATACCCCGGGGCGGTTTTGCCCCGGCGTCACCGGTCAGCGCTATTTTCTCTTCGCCATAAAAATGCCGTTTGGCTGATCCAAATCGAACCCCAGCGGCATGCCCGTGGCGTCCAGCTTGAATTCAACAAAGAACCCGGCCAAACCCTTCATGCCGAGCGGGGCAAACAGCCGCTCGCGCACCAACGCTTCCCAGCTTTGGCCGCTGACCACTTCGGCCAGATGGCCTGCCGTCAGAAACATGGCGTTGTTGTACTGGAAATCGGTACGGAAATCCTTGGATGGCTCCAAATATTGCAGACGGCGCACGCAATCCGACGGTCGATTTCAAAGGCGAAAAACGCAGCAACGGAACACATGCCTCGACCACTGACTCGGAAGCGCGCCTGTACAAAAAATCAGAGGGCGACAGGGCGCATCTGTGCTGTCTGGGCCACGCGCTAATTTACAATAACCAGCATCAAGATATATTTGTGGTCTAAAAAAAGCTTATTATGGTGCAAAATTGCTATTTTTCAAGTGAGGATGGGAAGAATGGTGTCATGTCTTGAGTCACCAGTTCGGATCATGGTCTGGGAAAAGACGGCGCAATGTGTCAGCTTGATTGCTGCTGGCGTGCAATCGACAACGATAGCCCGGCATACGCAGTCGTTACTGTTAGATGGTTTGACGCAGTCCTTGACCGGCCCGAAAACCGGGTGTTGTCTTCGCTCCGGATTCAAACCATACCATTTGCGGAATCGCTGGCCAATCCGGTTGCAGGCGCACTGACCAAATCCGGGTTGGTGTACTGTAATTGCCCATCCGGTGCCAGCCGGTAACGGGCAAAATCCTGTGCCAAATGCAGATCGCCCCGGTAATGGGCCGCCGCCTCACGCCGGATATCGGCAATCGATGGTGATTGGCGCTGATCGTGCTGGTAACGCGGGCTAAAGTGGGTCAGCAACAAATGGGGCAGCCCAACTTGTTCAGCAAAACACGCCACCTGTTCGGCGCAACTGTGGCCAAAGCTGGCCCCGGCCTTTTCCAGAATCGGGCGGGTGTAGGTCGCTTCATGCACCAGCAATTGCGCCCCCTGACAGGCCTCGGCCAGCAGTTCCGGTTGTTCATTGTCGCCGCCAATCACGATCTTGCGCGCTGGCCACGGGTAGTGCAAAAATTCACTGGCAGGATACACCCGGCCCTGATGCGTAACCGCCTCACCGCGCTGAATTTGACCCCACAGTGGCCCGGCCGGTATCTGCTGCGCACGCAATTTGTCGCTATCGAGCCGGGCTTCGCGCTTTTGTTCGGTAACGCTAAACCCGTATGAGGGCACGCGGTGCGCCAAGCGCCACGGCTGTACCGAAAAATGCGCGTCGCGCCATTCGGGCAGGCTTTCCAGTGCCAAAAACTCGATCTGATACGGCAAATACAGCGCGGTCAATTGTTGGGTGGCGGTTATCCATGCTTGAATCGCTTGCGGTGCGATGATCGGCAAGGGTTCGGTGCGCCCGGCCATGGCGGCACTGGCCAGCACACCGGGCAAGCCATAGCAATGGTCGCCATGTACATGGGTAATAAAAATGGCGCGCAGTTTGTGGATTGAGAGCGGGGTGGAGAGCAGTTGGTGCTGGGTTGCCTCCCCGCAATCGAATAGATACCATTGGCGGCTACTGTCGGGCAACAGCGCCAGCCCGGTTACGTTGCGCTGGCGGGTTGGCATGCCCGATGAAGTGCCCAAAAACAGTAATTCCATGCGTCACTTTCAAGAGCCGCGCTGCGCGCGCCGGATGCGTGCCACCCGTTCAGCCGATGGTGGATGGGTGGATAGGTAGCTGGGCGGTTCTGCGTTGGGCGCGGTGCTTTTTTGCTGCTTTGCCGCACTGGTTTCGCCCTTGCTGCCCTGCTCGCTGTCCTTGCTGCTCGCCTGACCCTGTCCTGCCTTGGCTTCATGCTGGCCGAGTTTTTCAAATACCCGGGCCAGTGCTTCCAGTTCGATCCCATTGGTGCGGAACAGATCAATCGCATAATCATCGGCTTCGGTTTCCGCATCGCGCGCGTATTTTAAATCGCCCAGCAGGGTGGGAATATTCGCCACCACCGCCGAGACATCGCCAAACAGGGTGAAGCTCACCGCCGCGATGATGCTGCTCTGGATGATGCGGCGCGTCATGTGGCGCTGCTGCAGGTGGCCCAGTTCATGCGCCAAAATACCCATCACGGCGTCGTCATCGTCGCCCACCAGTTTGATGATCTCATCGGTCAAAATAATTTGTCCCGAGGGCAGGGCAAATGCATTCGGACCGATTTTGCTTTTGCGAAACAAGATTTGGTAGGTCGGCGCATCGGCCTGACGTGCCGCCAGCACCTTGAAGCGCTGCACCAGCGCCTGTTTTTTGGCTTCAGGCAGTTGGCTCGGTGCCATAAACGCCTTGTCCATGATGCTCAGACTTTCCTTGCCCAGCGTGCGCTCAACACTGGGTGGCAAGCTGTGGGCAATCAATTTGGCCAAACCGGGCAAGCCATACAGATAACCGGCAACCAAGACCAGCACCGTGCCAAACAGGGCCACAATCGTGCCGCGCCAGCTTTGCTGCATGCGCACCACGCCTGAATCGAGGTGGCCAGCGGCTTGCAACATGGCAGAAAAGGCCGCGCCATCGGGTACTTCCAGATGTGCCCCATCAGGGAAAGTCACTTTGCGCGGGCCGTTCTGGCTGCGTTCGGACAGGGTAAGCTGGTGCAAACCCAATTCGCGCGCCACATCGCCTTGCAATTGGAACAGGCCGCCCACAATCTGACAGCGAACCCGGTACTTGCGCGAGGTTTTGCCGTCGAAATACCAGCCGTCAAGGGCTTGTTCGCTCATGGCATGTTTGTTCATGCTCTGGCCTAAAATGACAGATCAAAATCAAGGAAATCGGCCATGCCTTCGCTGGTGGTCGAAACCCGCTCCTGGGTTGATGCAACGAAATTGTCCAAGTCGCCAGCGACTTTGATATAGATCGATTCAACCAGATATTTGGTCATGCGCACCTTGGCAAACGGCAGGTACAGGCCGAACGTACAAACGATGCCGAGCAAATTGGTAAAAGTAATAAAAATCACGCGGCCCCAGCGCAAGTTGGCTGCGAATAGGTGCGGGCCGAGCCGGGTATGATTCCAGATCAGGTTTTGGATCATGGTCAAAAACAGTGGCCCCATGGTAAACAACCAGGCGTAGCTGAGAAAAATCGCCAGAAATACCGGCAGCATGGCGGCCGCTTCCATTTGTTTGCCGCCTTGCATAATTAACAGCATGGACGCGCCACCAAATACGGTAAAGATGGCGATGCTGCCGCCCACCGCCACCAAAAAGCCAATCAGGTACATTTTATAGAACGAGCTGACGCTGGCATCAAAATCAAAGTGGGTATCACCAAAGCGGCTTTCCTGATGCTGAAATTTTTTCAAGCGCTGATGCACAAACGGCGCGGCCAAATAAAAGGTGAACAGGCCGAATAGCGGTAGCAGCAAATACATTTTATAGGCCGAGGCGAGGTTGCCGCGAAAACCAAAGCGTATGCCGCGATAACTGGAGTTGTACAGTTTGAATTGCAAGCTTCTCCATATCAACCAAGGAGTCGCCAAGATCATCAGCAACATAAAGGCTATGCCGATGTAGACCGAGTATTCTGCTGACAGGTAGTAGGCAGCCAAAATAGTGAATGCAATCGCCCGCCCTTTTAAAATCGATATCGGGTCGCCATGGTATTCAAAACCGGTGCCATCGAGCTGGGTATGCTGGTAAAAATACTGGGTGCGCCGTACCTTGGCCCATGCCGAATAAATCCCAAGGGTGAGAATGGTCAGCAACAGGTTGACGATCCAGATGCGGAAATATTCACCGCCGTTGCCGGTAAAGCGCAAACGCTTGCCCTTGCCGGCAAAGGGTAAATGAGCATCGGGGTTTGGCATCGCATGTTGCTCTAGATGAAATTCTCCGTTGTAACCCATCATGTGCTTTCATAAAATCAGCCTTGTTCAAAAAAGTATCGCCGCTGCGCGTCGTTACGCCAATTAATTTATTGTTTGTCATTGTAGCGCAATCTTATCCAGAGAACGGCTATGCTTATTTATGCAAGCCGCCGGCGTGTCAAGGCATGAGCGCGCTTTGATCATCGTGTCTTGTGGCATGGCACTGGCGTGGCCGCAAGCCACACCTGCGCCAATGTACATGCCTTGCAGAATGGTGTGTGGTTGAATAATGGCAGGCCAACCCAACATCATGCATAGTGCAGTAAGCTTTGTTTAACCATGTTACCCGACCGGCCAGCCATTTTGTAGCCGATTTTGCATCCGGTTCGGCAGCAGTCTCACGGAAAGTTCATGTCCGACCTAAATTCAATCTGGCAAGTATTGCCAACCCTGTTGCTGCTGGCAGCCGTGCCGCTGGCTTTGATCGGCCTCTGGTATTTTTCCGGCTGGCGCCTGAAAAATGTGTTGGCCAAGCCGTTTCCAACCGAATCGCGGCGGATTTTGCAGCGCAAATGGCCTTTGTATAGCCAACTGCCGCCGCTTCGGGCGCGCCAGTTACGGCGTTTGATTGCCCAGTTTTTATATCAAAAGCAATTTGTCGGTTGTGCTGGGCTGGAAGTGACGGAAGAGATGAAGCTGCTGGTGGCGGCGCAGGCGTGTTTGTTGTTGGTTGGGAAGCGGCGTAGCGGCTTGTTTCCACGCTTGTCACAGGTGTTGTTGTATCCGTCTGACTTTGTGGTGCCGCGTGATACGCAGGAAGGAGGCATCGTAACCCAGGGTTCAGCCAGCTTGGCTGGCGAGTCATGGAGCGATGGACGGGTGATTCTGGCCTGGGATCGGGTGCTGGAAGGCTTGCAAACCGGCGCGAGCAATGTGGTGATTCATGAGTTTGCGCACCAGCTTGACAGTGAGAGTGGCGTCACAAATGGTGCGCCAGTGCTCCAAAATCGTGCATCGTACCAGCGTTGGGCCAATGTGATGCAGCACGAATTTGAGTTATTGCGTCAGGCTGAACGGGAGGGTTATGGCTCGGTGATCGATTTTTATGGCGCGCAAAACCCGGCTGAGTTCTTTGCTGTTATTTGCGAGACATTTTTTATGCAGCCACAACCGTTGTTCGAGCAACATACTGCCTTGTATCAAGAACTAAGCCGCTATTTTCGAGTCGATCCACGGGCCTGGCATTGATTTTGCTATTGGATGTTGGCACAGGACATCGACAAAGGATATGGACAACAGCGTGAGTCGTTGGCAGCGTAGGTGACCCCCCCAAAAAAAAGCCCGCGAAAAAGGCGGGCTTGAAATCTATTTCTCGTAAGGAGAATAGAGGAGACAGGCAGCATCATGCCAGACAGCCCCTCATTCGTCTAATTTATTGTTCTCATATCAGATATGCTTTTTTAAGATAACTGTATCGGGTTAAGTGGGCATGCCCGTTATTCATCAATTGAATAACGGGTTCTGTCGGCTCAAAAAAATTCTTGTACCTCTCCGGTTTTCGCATCAATCACCGCGAATAGAGCAGGGGTTTTCGCTACCAACGGAATAAACAACACATCCTGCCCGGGCTTGGCTTGCCGATATTCGGCCCAGCGTTTGCGGTCGGTATCGTTCAGGCGCTGCGAATTTACCCAGGCCAGTGCCGACTGTTTGATCAATGCCTTGCCCTGGTCGTCATACGGCACGTAGTACTGCGGCATGTGCTGAATACCGTAAAGGGCGCTGGTTGCCAGTATGATTTGCTCTTGCTCCTTCGGGTCTTTTGGTTCTGCGGCCACGACAATTTTTGGCCCAAACAGCGGCAGTTTGGTAAACTCGGGCCGCTTTACCTTGTCCAAATTGGTCGCCTCCAGTTGATTGGCCGTGATCAGATGAAACCGGTTTTTGGCAAACGTCAGATAGACTGGCCGGGCCTCGAAGATTGACATGGCACCATACAGCATGAAGCCAATCTGGCAAATCAGGATGATGGCAATATCGAATTTCAAGCTCTTCTTCTTGGCGTCAAAAATGATCAGCATGATCAATGGCCCCAGCACCACGTCTACCGCAGTGATGATGCCAAGCAGGTTGACGCCGCTGGCGGCAAAGAACAGGGGGCCGGGATACCAAACCCAGCGCACCCAGACAAACAGCAATAACAAAACAAAGGCGCTGCCCGTAAAATGCAGCGCGGCGGCTTTATAACGCGTCATGATGATTGCTCTCCAAAAAAATTGAACCAGCGCCTATTATTCATTGAAGCTCGGGCACGGACAAGATTGTTGGCCAAAATGAGCCAAATTAGGCCAAAACCGGCCACATTGAACCAAATCCGCTTCAATCCTGCCACACCCGACCCCAAACTCTGGCCGGTGCGCTACACTGGCAGACTGGTGCGGTTCGGCATGGTGGCTGCGGGCGCAGGTTTGGAGAATTCGATTTTGCTGACTTTTTTTAATGAACAACATGGATTGCATGTGCCGCGTGTAGAAATGTACCGTGGTCAGTTGGTGCCATGCTTTGAAAAGCCGCAACGGGCCGATTTTGTGCTGGCCGAGTTGCAGCGGCGCAATCTGGGCGCGATTGTGACGCCACAGCGGGTGCCGCTGGTGTCACTGGAGCGGATCCACCAGAGCCGTTATCTGGAATTTTTGCGCAATGCCTGGCAAGAATGGGTGGCACTTGATCCGGCCAACGCCGAGCGCGATGCCTTGCCATGGTGCTGGCCGATTCGCGGCTTGCGCGATGATATTGAACCGAAAGATTTCACGGCCAAACTCGGGCTGTATTCAACCGATAGCGCCACTGCCATCACTGCAGGCACCTGGGTTGCGGCCAAGGCCGGGGCCGATTGTGCGATTAACGCGGCAGCGGCCCTGCGCCATGGCGAACGCGGCAGTTTTGCCCTGACCCGCCCGCCCGGCCACCACGCAGGGGCCGACTATTTTGGCGGCTACTGCTTTTTGAATAATGCCGCACTGGCCGCGCAACACTTGCTGGACGATGGTGCGAAGCGGGTCGCGATTTTGGATCTGGATTTTCATCACGGCAACGGCACGCAAAGCATTTTCTATCAGCGCAATGATGTGTTGTTTATTTCCTTGCACTGCGATCCACGGCATGAGTTTCCGTATTTTTTGGGCCATGCCGATGAAACCGGTGAAGGGGCGGGGCAGGGGTTTAATCTAAACATTCCGCTGCCACCTGGCACTGGCAGCAGTATTTGGTTTACCGCGCTGGAAACGGCGTGCCTGCGCATTGTGGCCAGTCGGGCTGAAGCGCTGGTGGTGTCGCTCGGGGTTGATACCTTTGGCGGTGATCCAATTTCCAGTTTTACCTTGCAAAGTGCCGATTATTTGCGCCTCGGTGAACGCCTGGCCTATCTGGGGCTGCCGACCGTGTTTGTGTTTGAGGGCGGTTATGCGGTCAATGAAATTGGGGTGAATTTGGTCAACGTGCTGGAAGGCTTTGAAACCAGCCTATAACACCCCGACCAGCGGCAAACCAGCCGGGCGCAGCATCTGCACATGGGGAATGCCATCTTCATCATGCGGTTCGCCACAGGTCTGGAAGCCAAAACCCTGATAAAACCGTTCCAGATACAATTGGGCCGAAATCCGTAGCGCTACCTTGCCGTATTGTTGTTCGATGTGGTGCAGGCCACGACCCAGTAATGCTTGCCCCAGCGTTTTACCGCGCACACTGGCATGAGTCAACACCCGGCCGAGGCTAACTTCGGCAAATTTTACTCCGGCTGGGACTACCCGCAGATAAGCTTGCATCTGGCCTGCGTCGTGTGCCCATAAATGCCATGCCACCTGATCCACCCCATCCGGATCAAGATACACACAGTTTTGCTCCAGCACAAACACCTCACTGCGCAGTGCCAGGATTTGATATAGCTCAGGCGCGCTTAACTGCGCAAAGCTCTTCCATTGCCAATCGATCATATAATGTGGCCTGAACCGGTAAATTGCGTGGATTGCGATTTAACATAGCGCCACCGACTCGTTTTGCGGTAAGGATCGGGTGGCACACTGGTGCTGCTACAAGGGGGCGGTACACTGATGCCACACTCGTGGTAACAATTTAACACAAGCTAATGATGCAGGGGAAGAATACATGGCACAGGTTGATCAAAACAGGGTCAGGGCACTGGAAGCACAGTTAATGCGGGCCGATCAAGCCGGGCAAACGGCAGAAGTCGCCCGGTTGTGGCAACAGATTCTGGACGCGGCACCGGATCACGTTGGGGCACTGGCGGCGCTCGGCCAACTCGCATTTCGGGTGGGTGATCTGGCCCGCGCCCGGCCCCTGTTTGAGCATTTGGTGGCGATTGATGGGCGCGACCCACAGCAGTGGCTCAATCTGGCCATTATCTGTCAAAGCCTGCAAGATGAAGCGGGCGAAGTTGCCGCCATTCATGGCGCGCTGCGCGCTGACCCGCGCGATTTGCTTGGCTTGTTTTTGCGTGCCAATTTGCTGGAGCGGCAAGGCAAAGTGCATGCCGCAGCGTCAGCCTATGCGGCCATGGCCCAGCTTGCCCCGCCACTGGAACAATTGGCACCGCAATTGCGCCCGGCCCTGATTCAGGCCAAAACCTATTCCGAGCGCTATAGCCGCCAGTTTGGTGATTTCATTGACCAATTTCTGGCCCCGCATCGCAGCGATCTGCGTGGTGAAAAACTGAACCGCTTTGATGAGTCGATTGATATCATGTTTGGCCGCAAAAAGCGCTATGACTCGCAATCAATGCTGTACCACTATCCGGGGCTGGCACCGATTACGTTTTTTGAGCGGGCCGATTTTCCATGGCTCGATCCGATTGAAGCGGCCACCGATGCCATTCGGCACGAATTTTTACAGGTATTGGCCAAGGATCAGGGCTTTGGCCCGTATTTGAAGTATTCCGACGATCAACCTCTAAACCAGTTTGGCGAACTGAACAATTCACTGAAATGGAGTGCATTTCACCTGATCGAGAGCGGGCAGCGGGTCGAACAAAACGCGGCCCAGTGCCCACAAACCATGCAGGCGTTACAACATGCACCACAGCCGCAGCAGGCCGGGCGTACTCCGTCGGCCATGTTTTCTCTGCTCAAACCGCACACCCGGATTCCGGCGCATGTCGGTGTCTCGAATGTACGGCTGGTGGCACACCTGCCTTTGATCATTCCCGGACAATGTGGTTTTCGGGTGGGCAATGATACCCGTGAGTGGCAGCCGGGTCAGGCCTTGGTGTTTGATGACACGATTGAACATGAGGCTTGGAACGACAGCGACCAATTACGCGTGGTGTTCATTTTTGATATTTGGCACCCGCATTTGAGTGAGGCGGAACGGGCCATGATTTGCGCAATGGCGCAGGGCATTCAGGCTTTTGCCGATGACAGTGGTAGCTTTGCCTTGTAAAAAAAACGGCGAACCCGAAGGTTCGCCGTTTTTGGTATGGCTAATGCTGCAATCGTTACATGCTTAGAACTTCATGGACAAGTTCATGAACACGCGACGACCGAGGGCATCATACACCTGTGGATAGGTATTGCCATTGCCGAAGACGGCGGCCGTGTCACCACCGACTGGTGGATCGCGGTCAAACAGGTTGTTGATACCGAATTGGAACGTCATGTTTTTGCGGAATTCCCACAAGCCAGACACGTCCAGGTAGTCACGCTTGGAAAATTCACGATCAGCCGGTTGCGATGCGGCAGCCAAGACTGGATTGCTGCTGGTGTTTTCCAGTCGAACCTTAGCAATATGGCGCCAGGTAAAGGCCACATCAAGCTTCCAAGGGGTAGACCAAGTGGTACGCAGTCTGTGACGCCATCTCGGTGATGGTACGCCGCAAGTCGCGCCATGCAAGCCTGCGCAGTCATAAATACCGGTACCTGGCACCGCTTCTGCCTCGTTCTTGTCCAAGTAAGTACCGGTCAGACCGAAGTCCAACCTGCCCAGCTTGGCCAAGTTATGGGTATAACCGAGGTTCAAATCAATACCAGTTGTCTTGAGCAAGCCCAAGTTTTGATTGGTGGCAATAATTTGTGCGGTAGGCAAGGCCCACAAGGAACCCAGACGGTCACGGGTGATCAGGTTACAGAACTGTGGATTGCCAGTTGCCAAGCACTGTTGCAAGGTAATATTGGGCGCTGCACCGGCGATTACGTCTTCAACCTTGATGTTGAAGTAATCGATGGTGACATTCAAATTCTTGATCGGATTTAACACCACACCAAAGGTGTAGCTATCCGATTCTTCTGGCCGCAGGTTTGGATTGCCACCAGTGAATTGATTGTATTGGCCTGCCGGGCTGTTTTCGATTCTGCCGTATTGCTGAGCAGTTACACCGGTACGTGCGCATTCAGCAAGCGAAGCGGTTGGCGTTGCGCCGGCGCAAGGATCACTACCCAGGTTGAACAGGCCTTGTCCGGCTGGTGTGAACAGTTCGACCACATTTGGCGCACGAACCGCACGGGAGTAGCTGGTACGGAAGCGAACCGATTTCACCGGTGCGTATTCCAGATTCACGCCATACGAATCGGTTTTATTGTTGGTGCTGTAGTCGGAATTGCGATAGCTCAGTTTCAGGTTCAGGAAATCAATACCTGGCTTCTTTTCCACGATTGGGACGTTGGCTTCAAGGAAATAATCCTTAACGCTGTAGTTACCGGCAACTGGCAGGGTCGGGCCGCCTTGGCCAAACAGATCGCCGGTAGCAAATGCAGAATCGACCGCCAATTCCAGCGTATCGGTACGGTGTTCAAAGCCGAACGACACACCAACGCCTTGCTTGGTCCAAGGGAACTTCCAGCCATAGCGACCCAGATCGGTGCCGAGGGTTACGCCTTGCAGGCTTTGTTGGGTCAAGCCACTTTGGAAGGCCGGGGTTTGCAGGTAATTCAAGGCATCTTGCGTCACGCCACCCAAACGCCAAATGTTGTATGGCCGACATGCTGGATCGCTACCATCGAGGAACGAGCGACAAACAGCCTGGCCATTAGCCGGATTGGTCACCGCATCCAGTGCACGGGCGGCACGGGTACGGGAGAAATCGGCCTGATAATTTTCCGAATAATTGGTGCGACCAAACTGCACCCAAGCCTGGTAATCCCAGTCACTGATCGTGCCCTTCACGCCCAACACACCACGGAACGAGGTATTGTTGATCACGTCTTGACGGCCACCACCTTCAACGTTACGACGGAAAATCAGGACGTCACCGGTTGTGCCTGGGCCGGTCAAACCGATTGCGTCTCTCCAAGCTTGCGACAGGAATGGATTTTCAAAGCGAATTGCATTTGGGCCTGATGCATCATAGGTGAACAAACCGCTTGGTGCGATTTGGGCGACAGTACGGTAATCCGTGAAATTGGCTTCGGCAAATACCTGTACCTTGTCATTGATGTTGTACTTGGCTGAGCCTGCGAAGCTGTAACGCTCCGATGGACGCTGGAAATAATTGAGTGGGCCGAAGTTATATAAGTCAGTCGCGTTGACAAAAGGACGAATGTTACCGGCCGCGTCGGCTACGGTGCGACGCCCTGCTGCGGTGTCAAAACGGCCAGGAAAACTGGTGCCGGAGCCGCCGCAGTTAAACCCGGATGCGTCGGTGAAGTTGCCAATTGAGCATGCGCTAAAATCGCGCTCCGATTGCAGCAAGGCATCGGCCTTGTCGTACGAGAAGAATGCAGTTGCGTTGCCTTTGCCGCCATCAAAATTACCACCGATCAGCAAGCTGGCGGTTTTAACTGCACCGTCGGAATTCTTGTCGCCCGGCAGTGGGAAGTTACGACGACGATTGGCAGCAGCAACCGGGCCATTATCTTGGTCATGGTTGTTGAAGCTGCGATCAAGCTGCAGTTCTACGCCCGAGAAATTGTCGCGCATAATGAAGTTGACCACACCGGCCACCGCATCGGAACCATACACAGCGGAAGCGCCACCGGTCAAGACTTCAACCGATTTGATCAGCGAAGACGGGATGAAGTTCAAGTCGACCGCAGTTGAACGTGGGCCACCTGCATGCATGCGACGGCCATTGATCAACACCAGGGTACGGTCGGAACCCAAACCGCGCAAGTTAACGTTGGCCGCACCGGACGCACCGTTGGAAACGCTTGCGCCCTGGCCAGCAAACACCTGTGGCAGGTTGTTGAGCAGGCTTTCAGTACCGCGCACGCCATCAAGCTTGATGTCTTTTGCGCGCAACACTGTTACCGGGCTGGCACCGTCAGTATTGACGATAGGAATACGTGAGCCGGTTACCTCGACCTTTTGCACCGGGGCTTCCTGGGCAATTGCGCCTTGCGCACCCAGGATAACGCCGCCAGCGAACATCGTTCGCAGGGAACGGGAAAGAACTGTTTCCGTTATCATGATTATAAACACTCCAAGAAAAATGTGATTAAAGCAAAATTACCTGTCGACTTGGCAGATACTTTTGGATTATTGCAATGCATCGTCGCTTCTATGGCGAATCCTGATGTAATAAGCTTTTTTGTATAACTAGCGGCTGTATTAACCAAATGAAACCATGCCTCTGCGATTGTTGTCAACTTCAAACGGACTTCAAGCGGACAATTGTGCGGAAATGAGACAGTTTCAACATGCTCAAGGTTGCTTGTGAGCATTGCTTCTGATGGCAAATGGCCGGAATTTGTATCTATTTGACCGGAGTTTGCCGTCAGTTTTCGCAAGATTAACATGGCTTGGGGACGATTCTGGCCTGCTCGGCCAGATACCTGAAGTGCTACGCGGTATGAGATGGTGCAAGACTGCGTCTGATATATGATAAGTTCGGGTAAGTTTTGCTAAAAGTACGGCATGTTATGGCGATCGTGCAGTAATTCTCCGGGAGTAGGGTACTTTGATCGGTCTTTTTTGGCGTCACTGACTTGATGCATTTGCGCAACAGATTTGGACTGTTGGTTTTTAGTTTCGATGAAGGTGGGACTGTATTGGTCGATTGCCGCGCTGCCATGTCGGCAGCGCGGCAATGCGATTTGGCAACTATTCTTTTGCTACTTGCAATACTAATTTGCCATTGTTTTCGCCAGAAAACAGCATGTTAAAGGCACGCGGGAACTGTTCCAGGCCATCCACGATGTCTTCCCGTGCCTTGAGCTGACCCTGTTGCGCCAACTGGCCAAGCGCGGCAGCCGCTTCCATCGCACGCGGATAAAAATCCCCAACCACGATGCCTTTCATGCTGGCCCGCTTGACCAGCAGGGCCAAGTAGTTTGATGGTCCCTTGATCGGCGTGGTGTTGTTGTATTGGCTGATCGCGCCACAAATCACGATCCGTGCGCCGATTGCCAATCGGGTCAGGGCGGCATCCAGAATCTCGCCACCGACGTTATCAAAATACACATCAATGCCACTTGGACAAAGCCGTTCCAGTGCCTGCGCTACATTTTCGACCTTGTAATCAATCGCGGCATCAAACCCGAGTTCCTCGGTTAAATAGCGGCACTTGTCAGCACCACCGGCGATGCCAATCACCCGGCCACCCCGGCTTTTGGCCAATTGCCCGACCACTGAACCAACCGCCCCGGCTGCACCGGATACCACTACCGTCTCACCCTGTTTCATTTGGCCAATATCGAGCAAGCCAAAATAGGCGGTCATGCCCGGCATGCCAAAGGTGCCAAGAAAACGCGGCAATGGTGCCATGCGCGGGTCAACCTTGAACCAGCCCTGACCATTGCCATTGACATACTCTTGTACCCCCATCAAACCGGAAACATGGTCGCCGACTGCAAAGCCGGGATGATTCGAAGCCACCACCCGCCCCACACCCAGTGCGCGCATCACCTCACCTACGGCAACCGGCGGCATGTACGATTCTCCCTCATTGATCCAACCGCGCATGGCCGGGTCGAGCGACAGGTACAAAATCTTGACCTGAATTTCACCGGGGCCGGGGGCGACCAACGGACTGCTGGTGTATTGCCAGTCACTGTCCTTGACCGGCCCAACCGGGCGGGCTGCGAGTTTGAATTGATGCTGGGTGGTTGGCATGGTTTGGGTCGTCATATACAGCTCCTGTAATGGGTTGGGATCGGATAAAATGGTGTTTGCTTGCGATGGGGAAAGTATAGGGCGACAGCCTGCGCTTGATAAGTCCTGGCTTTGGCATTATATTGTTGACTTAATCGGGACAATTCTTCCCCTATTTTGATTGGATTGGCCAACCCATGCGCAACCCCCAACATTTGGCCACATTTGCCACCGTCGTCGCCTGTGGCAGCATCAGCGCTGCCGCGCAGCGCATGGGTTGTGGCAAATCGGTGGTGTCGCGCCAACTGGCGCAACTGGAGCAGGAATTGGGCGCACGCTTGTTGCAGCGCTCGACAAGGCGTTTGGCTCTGACCGAAATCGGGCAAATGGTGTTGCTGCAGGCACGCCAGATTGAGCAGGCCTTGGTATCGATTGATGAATTGACCGAGCAATTTTCCCAGCAGGTGCGCGGGCGGCTACGGGTGACCTGTTCGATGGCCGGGCGCAGCCTGCTGATGCCGTTGGTGGCAGAATTTGTGCAACGTTATCCACAGGTGAGTGTGGATCTGACCTTTGAAGACCAAATGGTGGATTTGATTGCGAATCAGATCGATGTCGCGATTCGGGCCGGTCACTTGGCCGACTCTTCGCTGATCGCGCGCAAACTGGCCGATAACCGCAATCGGCTGGTGGCCGCGCCCGCCTATCTGGCACGGGCCGGGGTGCCGCAGCATCCGCACGATCTGGCGCAGCACGCCTGCTTGCTGTATATGCAGGGCGCGCGGGTGTGGGATGAATGGCAACTTGGCGGGCCGGGTGGGCCGTATAAGGTGGCGGTACATGGGCCGCTGTGTATTAATGATGGCGGGGCTTTGCTTGATGCATGCCGGATCGGGTGTGGCATTTTGTCACTTGGCGGGCGGCTGGTGGCGCAATCCTTGGCCAGCGGCGAACTGGTTTCGGTGTTGCCTGATTATCCATCACTGGCCGGTGCGCCGATTTATGCCGTGTATCCGGCCCGCACTTGGCTGGCGATGAAAAGCGCAGCCTTTGTTGATTTCTTGCAAGAAAAATTTGCCGCTTCAGTTAACGGAGTAGATGCCGGGGTGGCGCGGGTCGATTAAATCCATCTCTGCCAAGGCCAAGCTTCGTGGTCACGCTTGATTGCCACGCTTGACAAAGAACAGGGCCGCTCCGACCAAGATCAGCATACCGCCAAAAAAGCGGTTTTGCCAGCGCATGGCCTTCGCATCGCGAAACCAGCGCTGCATGCTGGCGGCGGCGAAGGCATAGCCATGCATCACGGTCAAATCGACCGCCACCATGGTACAGCCCAAAATGAACAATTGCGGCAGCAAGGGCTGGGCCGGGTGAATAAATTGCGGCAAAATGGCGACCATGAAAATAATCCCCTTGGGATTGGTGGCATTGGTGAAAAAGCCGATCAAAAACCGTTTGCGCCAGTGCGGTGCCACCACCTGCTGTACCGCGCCAGCCTCGGTCTCGGCCAGCGCCACTTTGGCGCGCCATTGGCTAATCCCCAGCCAAATCAAATACAGCGCGCCCACCGTTTTTACCACGGTAAACGCCGTTTCCGAGGCCAGCAACAGGGAGCCGACGCCGGCCCCGGCAATCGCCAGCACCAGCAATAGACCGGCTTGTAAGCCCCATACTGTTGCACTACTCCGCTTTAAACCGTAGGCCAGACCATGCGACATCGACAACACCGCGCCGGAGCCGGGTGAAAGGGCAATTATCCAAGCGGCACCGAAAAAGGTAATCCAAGTGGTAAAACTCATGGGAAGCCTCAAAAAAAATAATCTACGAAAAGCATGCGGCGCAAAACAAGTGCTGTGCAAACGAACAACCCGAAGCAACGCGCCTCGGGTGTCACCAGTGTAATAACACAAAAAGGGAGTGGCACTCCCTTTTCGTCGTGAGCACGCGAAAAATATTACGCCATAAAGCCCAAATCAGTCACACCAAAGGCGCTTAGTTCATCTTTGAACACCGAACCGGCTAGCATGGCGGCATCGGCCCCGAACCATTTGCCGAGCGTGGCCCCGAATTGCTGGTTGGAAAACTGCGGAATCCACGCACCGCGCCCGGTAGCGTCGTCCTTGCCGCCGAGCACGAACTCGGGAAACTGGCCATATACGCCGCCCTTGACTGCCGCTCCGAGCACCAGTTGGTGGTTGCCCCACGCATGGTCGGTGCCGCTGCTGTTCGGTTGCAAGGTACGGCCAAAGTCGGACAAGGTGAAGCTGGTCACTTGCTGGGCGGCGTTGATTTCCTGCATCGCGCCCTGAAACGCACCGAGCGCCTGCGATACCTGGCTTAACATGGCAAATTGCTGGTAGGCTTGGCCGCCGTGGGTATCAAACCCGCCTTGCGAGACAAAATACACTTGCCGTCCCGGCCCCTGACTGGCGCGCATCTTGATCAACTGGGCCACGGTTTTCAGTTGGTTGCCCAGTGCCGTACCGGGAAACGCGGTGCTCACCACGCTATTGGTGTTGGCCGCTTTCAGGTCAGCCACCAATTCAATGCCATTGGCCAGCGCCCGGTTGGCCGCATTGGCCAGTAGATTGCCGCGATCGGCATTGAGGATTTGCAATAGCGCGGCGCGCCGGGTATCGGCTTCTTTTTGCGGGTAGAAATTCATCCCGAGCAAATCGAGCTGGCCGCTGTCGGGCAACAAATTGCCATGATTGGCATGGCCGGACACGAACAGGCCGTTGGCACCGACCGACACCGCATCGAGATGGCCGGTGCTACCCAGCGCATCAATTAAACGACCACCCCAGCCGGTGCCGCCCACAACCGGGCTGCCCGCTTGCATTTGCAAGGTTTGGTCGGAATGGGAAAACAACTGGGCCGGTACGCCAGTGCCAGCCAGATACTGAGCCCGGGTCAGCGGCTGGCGCAGGCTGCCAACGTTCAATACCACCGCCATTTGGCCCTGACGGTACAAGGCATCTAGCTCGGGAATGCCGTAATGAAAGGCGAACGGCTGGTCGATTGGGGCGGTGCCAGCCGGTAGGCTTTGCAGCACGGCCTGATGTGCTGGCAGCAGGGTTTTGGCGCTGGCCGACAGCGCCAGCCTGCTGCGGCCGCGCAGCGCGCTATATTGGCTGTCGTGAGTCGCATCAAGCGGCACGATCAGGTTGTTGCCGTCATTGCCGCCAAATAAATAGACGCAAATCAGGGCTTTGTAGTCAGTCACAGGGCCAGCGGCGCGGGCGCTGCCACTGCCAATCAAACCGAGCGCACCGAGTGCGGCAGCTTGTCCCAAAAAGGCCCGACGTGATGCGTTGGCGTGGCTGGAAGCGTGAAAAAGGCGCATGATGATTCCCCCGGTTATTGGTGAACAGCGAATTCGGCGCTGATGGCAGCCAGATACAGCGCAGTGAGCACGCGCTGCTGCTTGTCCTTGGTCGCTTGCACGCTCTGGCCAATGGCCTGCCATGCGGTGGCTGACATGCGGCCCTGTAACAGGTTTTGGTTGACCAGTGCCAACAGCGCGGGCGGGTTATCCGCTAGCGCCAGATATGGATTCAAATCAAAACTGATCATGCCTTTGTTGCTGCCATTGAGTAGTTTGTAGATGAAGTTGGCGCGGGCAATCGCTTGACTCGGGGAATAGATCTGAAATTCGGGGCCGAAGTATTGCGCATTATCCGGCAAGCGGGTTTGTGGCGAATAGAAATTGAACACGCTTGGGGCATCGCCAAGGCGCTGACCGAGCAAAAAGTAATCGTAAAAGAGATTGGTTGGATTGATTACCTTGCCACCGAGGGTGCGTACCAGGCCGAGCGTATGCAGCATCGGGTCTTTCAAATGACCCTGACTATTGCTTGGCGCATCTTGCCGCGCCTCTGGGTCGAGCAATACAGCACGCAAGGTGGCGGCCAAATCACCGCGCACGCCGTTGCTGTTGGCAAAGGCATCGGCCACGCGCCGGATGTAGTCCGGGCTTGGGTTGCTGCTGGTGAAGTGGCGAATTAAGCGGGTGGCAATGAACGGTGGCAGGTTCGGGTGTTGGAACAGGGTGCGCATCACGCCATCAAAATCCTGTTGTGTGCTTTGCCCGGCTGGCAGGGTTACGCCATTGATCAGGGTTTTGCTGCCCTTGTCGTGGAAGGCATCACGCGCTTGCAATGGCCCGGTAAAGTTTTCAAAATTCAGGCCGTTGGCACGGGTGCCGGGGTAGGTCCAGCCAGACAGGGCGCGGGCGGTGGCGCTAATGTGGCTCTGGTTATACGATGGCTGTGGCACACCCGAGCTATCGAGTATCACGCTGCCATCCTGGTTGAGCAACACCGGGCCGATGGTAAACAATTGCATCACTTCGCGCGCATAGTTTTCGTTGGGCGATGGGATAACGCTGTTGCCCAAGTCGAGATATTTGCCCATGGCCGGATTGAGCGTCATTTGCCGCAGCAGGGTATCGAAATTGCCAAACGCATTCTCGGACAGGGTTATCAGCCACGGTGCCAGTTCATTGGCATACGGGTTTTTATTGCGCGAGACGACAAAGATTTGCGACAGGGCAAAAATCATGCGCTGACGCAATTGATCCTGACCACTGGCCATATTGGTGTACCAGGTGTTGCGCAGCGTGTTCAAGGCGGCGTTGCTGTTATCTGAATTGGTCGGCAGGGCCGATGCGCGGCTGCCTAATTGCTGGTTAATCCAAGCTGCCGGGCCGATATTTTTCACCAGCGTCAGATCAGCCGGGGTGGGGCCAAAGCTGGCTTGTTCGAGGAAACGGGCGGCGCTGACGGTGGCGGCATCCGGTGCCGGGGGCGGGCCGATTGGGGCTGGCGTGGGCACCGAGGTGGGAATCGGTGTCGGAGTGGGCGTTGCAGTGATGCTGGGCTTGGGCGTGGGGGTGGCACGGGTGATGGTCGATTGGGTGCTGGTCGATTGGGGGCTGCTGAGCGCCTGTAGTGGCAGGCCAAACAGTAGCCCCAAGCATAGTGCCAGTACGGGGGCTGATCGGCGGGGTAGGGGCAGATGCATGAGTCTCTCCTTGGCAAAAAATGCGGATGGATCGGGTACATGCATGGTACGCTCTGGGTGCAAATTGCACTACGCAAAGCCGATGAATGGAAGAAAACAGATGCCAAGCGGCAATGTGGGCCGGGCGCACAAAAAAATGGCGTTGCCCGGCCCGGCCAGCAAGGCAATGCGTGACCTCAGCGTTTTTTCACCGGTCGCACCCAGCCTTCAATCGTGGTTTGCCGGGCGCGTGATACGGTCAGTTTGCCCGCTGGCGCGGTGCGGCTTAAGGTTGTGCCAGCCCCAATCGTGGCACCCTGTCCGACCGTAACCGGGGCAATCAATTGGGTGTCGCTGCCGATGAACGCATCATCTTCAATTGTGGTGCGAAATTTGTTGGCCCCGTCGTAATTGCAGGTGATGGTCCCGGCCCCGATATTGACCCGTGCCCCAATCGTGGCATCGCCCAGATAGGCCAGATGGTTGGCCTTGCTGCCGGCCGCGATCTGGCTGTTCTTGACTTCGACGAAATTGCCGATATGCACCTTTTCGGCCAGTTCCGTGCCCGGTCGCAGGCGTGCATACGGGCCGATTGCGGCAGCAGGCCCAATATTGGCTTGTTCAATATGGCAAAACGGTTTGATTTCAGTGCCCGCGCCAATTTTGGCCGACACAATCACGCAATACGCCCCAATTTTGACGCCATCGGCCAATTCCACCTCGCCCTCAAACACGCAGCCGACATCAATTTCTACATCACGTCCGCATACCAAGCGGCCACGTACATCGATTCTGGCCGGATCAAACAGCGTAACACCTTGCTGCAACAATTGCCCGGCCAGTGTGCGCTGGTAAATCCGCTCCAGTTCGGCCAGTTGCTGTTTGCTGTTCACGCCGAGAATTTCCCACTCATCCTGCGGCTGGGTTGAGACCACGGGCACCCCGCAAGCCACTGCCTTGGCCACCACATCGGTCAAATAATATTCGCCCTGGGCATTTTGGTTCGATAGCGCACCGAGCCAATCGGCCAGATGCTGGGTCGGCAACACCATGATGCCGCTGTTAATTTCGTTCAAAGCCAATTCTTCTGCGCTGGCATCCTTGTGTTCGACGATGCGGGCAATCTGGCCGTTTTCCCGCACGATTCGGCCCAAGCCGGTTGCATCCTGCACGTTCATGGTCAAAATTCCGAGCTTGTCGCTGCCGGTTGCGTCAATGAGGCGTTGCAGTGATGCGACACGGGTCAGCGGTACATCGCCATACAGCACCAGCGTTGCCAGTGCCGGATCAAGTTGCGGCACCGCTTGTTGCACCGCGTGGCCGGTACCCAATTGCTGGGCTTGCAAGGCCAACGCCACATTTTGCCCGTGCAGGGCATCGGGCACCTGCGTGGCACCATGGCCATACACCACCACCAGTTTATGCGGCATGCCATCTTGCGCCACCAATTGCTGTGCGGTATCGATCACATGTTGCAGCAAGGCTTTGCCCGCCAATGAATGTAATACCTTGGGGCGAGCCGAATGCATCCGTTTGCCCATGCCCGCTGCCAAAATCACAATATTCATTTGAGAAGTCCATCAAGATTAGCCAAGCGAAAAGTGTAGCACGCAGCACGCACCAAAGCGGGCAAGTTGTAGTCGGATTGGTCGCTGAAACACACAATTTAGTCCTTCAAGCCGATGCTCAATTTGCCATGGCAATGCCCCCCGCCTTCTCACGCAGGGGAGTGGACAAAGGAGTGAGCAGGGGAGTGGAGTGGGGATGGGGAGGCATCGAATATTTTTCAAAAAATGCTTTAATATTTTATAAAAATACTGTTAATATATTTATGCCGAGTGTGTGACAACGCATCGGTTCATAATAATTTCCATATAACAATTTTTTCAGGAGATACACATGCCTTTACCCCGTTTTACCACCTCTTGTGCCGTTGGCTTACTGTTAACCGGTGCCACCCAGGTTCTGGCCGATCCACATCATGGTATCGAACAGGCGCGCCAGACGCAGGCACAAGCGCCGCGCGTGCGTCAGGTTTTGCCACCGACCCCGGAGCAAGCCAAATTCAATTTGACGCCAACCCGCAAGGCCCGTACCGATCTGGGTTTGCACAGCAGCGCCAAAAACGCCTTCGCCAGTTTGGCCACCCCGGCCTGTCAGGACATGAATCAACTGGCGACCTACAGTGGCAGCGCACTGGCCGATTATTTGGTCAACTTGCCCGATTACGAATGCCACTATGGCCTGTTCTCGCTCTCGACCAGTCAGGCGGCGACGATTTACAGTAGCGCCAACTTCAGTGCCGTGGCCAACCGTTTCGTGCAGGAAGCGGCCAGCTACCGGGCCGACAACATCAAACTGGTGAATCTGTTGATTTATCTGCGTGCCGGTTATTATTTGGCCAGCGGCAACACCATTCCAGCCCCGGCAGCCAGCTTGACTACCACCCTGCGCCCGGCCATCAACCAATTGTTGTCAGGCAGCCAGTTGTTTGCTGAAAATGCGGCTGGGCCTAGCACCGCCGGTGAAACCCTGAAGTTGATCACCAATATGAATGACGAGCTGTACTACCTGCCCGCCATGAAAACCCTGATTGCTCGCTACACCAACAGCAGCAGCAACCCAAACGCAGCGCGCGCCTTGTTGGGCAACAGTGCCGCCGGGGGCTTTACCGGCGTATTGACCGTGGTGTTTTACGGCCACTATCGCAGCGGTGCGGCCAATGTATTGAGCAACAACGCCAACATGGCGAGCTTGCTCAATGACTTTGTGGTGCAAAACAAGGGCACGCTGTTGGGCAGCAATGCCGCCTATCAATTGACCGATGCGCTGAACGAAGCGTACCGCTTCATGCAATATCCGACCCTGTTGCCAACCATTAAGCCGATGGTGCAGTCGGTGCTGGCCAATTCCAGCATGACCGGGTCGGACAATGATTTGTGGCTCGCTGCGGCCAGTTCGGTCAAGTATTACGACAATGCGCGCTGTCTGGATTATGGGACTTGCAATTATGAAGCGCGCTTGGCCGATGTGATCCTGAAAACCAGCTATACCTGTAGCCCGACCCTGCGCATCCGGGCGCAAGACATGACGGGCGAGCAGTTGCAGCAATCATGCGACCGCATGGCCAGTGACGAAACCTACTTCCACCGCATGCTGCAAACCAAAAACAAGCCGGTGCCGGATGACCAGAACAGTTCACTCGAAGTGGTGGTGTTTGACGATTACAGCAACTACGATAAATACGCGCGCGCAATCTATGGCATCGACACCAACAACGGTGGCATGTATCTGGAAGGCGATCCGGCGGCGGCAGGCAATCAGGCGCGCTTCATTGCCCACGAAGCGTCGTGGCTGCGCCCGGCATTTCAGGTTTGGAATTTGCAACATGAATACATCCATTATCTCGATGGCCGGTTTGACCTGCGGGGCGACTTCTCGGCCAGTATCGCCAAGCCGACCGTGTGGTGGATCGAAGGGCTGGCCGAATACCTGTCGCTGAAAAATGTCAACCAGGCCGCGCTTGATGTCGGCAAAACTGGCACCTATCCGCTGTCAACCATCTTTGGCAA
>JACCDS011918505.1_pt1 | contig 24106 bp, 24 predicted proteins | sample 7446441 | NCBI WGS metagenome assembly JACCDS01 (sample SAMN15323445, study PRJNA562643) | freshwater metagenome | isolation source: river surface water | place: USA:Blue River Watershed | collected 2017-08-17 | reverse complement strand
TTCGAATACCAGAAGCGCAACGAGACGCAGGAAATCTTCATCCCCGTGGCCGACCGCCTGGGCAATGAGGTCATCGAGTTCAAGAACGTCAGCAAGTCCTTTGGCGACCGCCTGCTGATCGACAACCTGAGCTTCAAGGTGCCCGCGGGCGCCATCGTCGGCATCATCGGCCCCAACGGCGCCGGTAAATCGACGCTGTTCAAGCTGATCGCCGGCAAGGAGCAGCCCGACAGCGGTGAGGTCAAGATCGGCCAGACCGTGAAGATGGCGTTTGTGGACCAGACCCGTGACGACCTCTCCAACGAGAAGACCGTGTGGGAAGACGTCTCCGGCGGCCTGGACATCCTGACGGTGGGCAAGTTCCAGATGGCCAGCCGCGCCTACTGCGGCCGTTTCAACTTCAACGGCGGCGACCAGCAGAAACGCGTGGGCACGCTCTCCGGTGGTGAGCGCGGGCGCCTGCATCTGGCCAAGACCCTGATCGCCGGCGGCAACACCCTGCTGCTGGACGAGCCCTCCAACGACCTGGACGTCGAAACCCTGCGCGCGCTGGAAGACGCGTTGCTGGAGTTCGCCGGTTCGGTCATGGTCATCAGCCACGACCGCTGGTTCCTGGACCGCATCTGCACCCACATCCTGGCCGCCGAAGGCGACAGCCAGTGGACCTTCTTCGACGGCAACTACCAGGAGTACGAGGCCGACAAGAAGAAGCGCCTGGGCGAAGAGGGGGCCAAGCCGCACCGCGTGCGCTTCAAGGCGCTCAAGTAAGGGTGTAAGGACGTTGGCGAACCACGGTCATCTGTGAGGGGATCGGCGATGAATCCACGCCGACCAGCCATCGTCCGCAGCGCCCAGCTCGATGGCCTGCTGCGCGAGGCCGCGCGCCACGGGCTGGACATCATGGACGAGGTGCTGCGCCAGACGCGCGAGGCCCTGCAGCGCCAGATCGACCAGACGCGTGACATGACCGCGCGTGATGCGCGCGCCCGCGTGGTTTCCGCCCTGGTGCAGTCCGCGCCGGAGTTGCGTGCGCGTTTCCCCGAGACGCTGCAACGCGCTTTCGAGCGTGAGCTGGGCGACCAGCCCTTGACGACCACCCTGGACGCCGGCCCTTCCAGCCTCAAGTTCGAGCAGCTGGAGCTGATGGACGAGCAGGAGGTGCAGATGCGCATCAGCGCCGCGCGCGGATTGCAGCAGGCGCTGATGGATGCCGAACACGAGCTCACCGAACTCAACACCCTGGTCAGCGCCATCCTGGGCTTCGACCAGGTCCGCCCCGAGCGCAATCCTTTCCGCCCCGAGGTCTACGTCGAGGCCCTGCAGAACCTGATCGGCGAGATGCAGGGCGACAGCGCGGCGCAGACGCAGTGCCGCCAGATCATGGTGCCCCTGCTGGGCAAGAGCCTGCGGCCGGTCTACCAGGCACTGCTGATTTACCTGAAGGGGCAGAAGGTCCAGCCCGTGCGCTACGCCATCCAGCGCCCGCTTTCCTCCGGCGCGGCGGTTCTGGGTTCCGCGCCGGGCCCGGCGGCGCCAGCCCCAGCCCCACCCGCCCGGGCTGACGCCGCGGCCGAGCCGGCGGGCCTGCACAGCGGACTCGCCCGGCAGGCCCATGCCGGCGGCCAGCTGACCGTGCAGCAGTTGCACGGCCTGGTCTGCGGCGCCACGCAGGACGCCGATCAACTGGTGCAGGAAGTCGTCCAGCTCATCCTCGCCAGCATCACCAGCGACGAGCGCATCCTGCCGCCCGTGCGTGAACTCATCGCCGGGCTCAAGCCGGCCTTGTTGCAACTGGCCCGCGGCGACCTGCACTTCTTCAGCGACAAGAAGCATCCGGCACGCCTGCTGCTGGAGGAACTGGCGCAGCACGGCTTTACCTACGACAGCGTCGAGGCCGAGGGTTTTGCCGACTTCATCGCGGACATGCGCCAGGCGCTGGCCCGCCTGAGCCCGGCCGCCGGTGTGTCCGAGACCTTCGAACGTGTGCTGGTGCGTCTGCGCCACATCTGGTCCCAGGCCGAGCAAGGTCGTCAGGCACAACAGCAGGCTGCCGTGCAGGCCCTGCAACAGGCCGAAAAACGCAACCAACTGGCGCGCCAGATCGCCGATCACATCCGCAAGCAGCCCGGCACCGTGCTGGTCCCCGATCTGGTGGTGGACTTCGCCTGTGGACCCTGGGCCCAGGTCATGGCGCAGTCCCGGATCGAAGGCAAGGTCGATCGGCCCGGCGAACCCGACCACGTGGCCCTGCTGGAAGACCTGTTCTGGAGCGTGCGCCCCGATCAGGTCAAGCAACAGCCCGGCCAGCTCGTCAAGCTCATTCCGCAACTGGTGCAGGGCCTGCGCCAGGGGCTGGAGCGCATCCACTACCCGCCAGACCAGCTGCAGGCGTTTCTCGACCGGCTGTTTGCCCTGCACCATGGCGGCCTGGACGGCGTCTCGGCGGCCCGTCAGTTGCGTTCCCTGTCTCCGTCAGAGGGACAGACCTGGCTGGCGCCCGAGGAAGCCCGCGATTCGGGTTTCATGGACGATCTCGATGGTGCTGCGCTTGCCCCGACCGTGCCGGCCGATTTTCCCAGCACCGAGCCCATGGGCCTGGTGGACCGCGACACCGATACCGGGCAGGCGCCCCTGGAGAGCGAGGCGCTGGCCCCGGCCCTGACGCTGGAACAACTGCAGCCCGGCAACTGGATGGAACTGCTGGTCGACGGGCACTGGTTGCGCCTGCAACTGGCCTGGGTCAACGAGCCTGCCACGCTGTGCCTGTTCTCCAGCGCCAACGGCTCCAACCATTCGATGACACGGCGCATGTTCGACCGCCTGATCGCACAGGATCAGCTGCGTGCGGTGGCGCAGGGGCCCGTGGTCGAGCGCGCCTTCGACGCCGTGGCCGAACTGGCCATGCGCAACAGCGTCTACATGGATATCCAGACCGATCCGCCGGCCTGAGGGCGTGGGCCACCGATGCGCCTTAGCGCGCGGCCAGTTCGTGGCAGGCCGGCCAGTGCTGCGCGCCGATGCTCAGGCCACGCGCCGCATGCACCGCGTTGACCACGGCGCGGGCCGTCGCCTCGGCGGCCAGGGTGGCCAGCAGCAGCATGTCGGCGCTCTTGCCGCTGGCACCCGTTCCCAGCGCGAACAAGGTATCGCCGTCGAGCATGGTGTGCACCGGGTTGATGCTGCGCGCCAGCCCGTCGTGCGCCACCTGCGCCAGGCGCTGGGCCTGGGCCTTGCTCAGCACGGCGTCGGTGGCGATCACGCCGATGGTGGTGTGGCTGCCGGCCAGCAGGTGCTGCGGCAGATGGCCGCCGAGCAGGGCATCGCGTGTGTTCCGCAGGGCGCGGCCATCGGCCGTGCGGGCGCCGGCGATCACCTGGCCGCTGGCCGGGTCCAGCACGTCGCCGACGGCATTGCAGACGATCAGCGCGCCGACCGTGTATCCGCTGGCACTGACCGAGGCCGTGCCCACGCCGCCCTTCATGGCGTGCGCCAGGCCCAGCAGCTTGCCCACCAGGGCGCCGCTGCCGGCGCCCACATTGCCTTGCGCAGGCGTGTCGCGGCTGGCGGCTGCGCAGGCGCGGTAACCGGCGGCGGCGTCGGGGCGGATGCGGCCGTCACCCACGCCCAGGTCGAACACCACGGCACCCGGCACGATGGGCACCAGGCCGTGCCCGGTGTCCAGACCGATGCCGTTTTCCTCCAGCCAGCGCATCACGCCGCCGGCGGCGTCCAGGCCCCAGGCGCTGCCGCCGGCCAGCAGCACGGCGTGCACATGGGGCACCAGGTTGCCCGGGTGCAGCAGATCGGTTTCACGCGTCCCGGGGGCGGCGCCACGCACATCCACCCCACCGACGGCACCCCCGCGCGTGATCACCACGGTGCAGCCGGTGGGACGGCGCGGATCGTTGTCATGGCCGACTTCAATGCCGGCCACATCGGTGATGGCGCCGGGGTAGGTCAGTTGGAAGGTGCTCATGGGCACCGATTATGCGCAGCGCCCTGCGCTGCCAGGGCCTAGTTGACGGCCTGGACGCGCACCGGCACCACACCGGCGTTCAGGCCGGCGATGGCCTTGAAGGCGGAGCTGGAGAGGTCGATCACGCGGCCCTTCACGAAGGGGCCGCGGTCGTTCACACGCACCGTCACGCTCTTGCCGTTCTGCGTGTTGGTGACCTTGAGCCGTGTGCCGAAGGGCAGGGTGCGGTGCGCCGCGGTGAGCTGGCCCTGGTCGAAGCGTTCGCCATTGGCGGTCTTGCGGCCATGAAATTCGTCGCCGTAGTAGGAGGCCATGCCGGATTCGTTGTAGCCGCTGGCGGCGCTGCCACCGGATTTGGGCGTGCTGCCGCAAGCCGCCAGCACCAGCAAGGCCAGCGTGCACAGCCCGCCCATCAACCAGCGGGCGCGGTGTCGGTACAGCGTGTGGGTGGCAAGGGTCATGCGCGTCACTATAGCGGCCCGCCCGGACCTGACGCTACGCCCAGGCCCGCGCTGTTGTCAGCCGGCCGCAATGAGGCGATGGACGGTCCGGGCCCCCGATGGATGGCCGTCTCGTCCGGGCCCAGCGCAGGCTCTAATCCCTAGGTTACTGTACAGATATACAGTATATTGCTGTGACCGTTCGGCATCGAAGAGGCTGTTTCCATGAGCGAGTTCAAGATTCCCCTGCAGGCCCTCAAGGGCCGGGGCGCGGCTACGCGCAATGCGCACCGTTTCGAGAAGGACCGGCGCGCGGCCTTCGACGATGGCTGGCCGACCTGGGACGAGACCCTGGGCGCACAGGCGAGCAAGCCGGCCACGGAGATCCGCTGGGAGGATGCGCGCAGCGCCCTGGTGCACAACGACTCGCCGGACATCGCCTTCGACCGGTCCATCAATCCCTACCGCGGCTGCGAGCACGGCTGCAGCTACTGCTACGCGCGGCCCTCGCACAGCTACCTGGGCCTGTCGCCGGGGCTGGACTTCGAGCGTGTGATCATTGCCAAGCGCGGACTGGCGGATCAATTGCGGCGCGAGCTGTCCGCGCGAAGCTACCAACCCGCCCACATCGCCATCGGCACGGTGACCGACTGCTACCAGCCCATCGAGCGCGAACTGCGGATCACACGCTCGCTGATCGAGGTGCTGCGCGAAGCGCGCCATCCCTTTGCCCTGGTCACCAAGTCCAGCGGGGTGGAGCGTGACCTGGACCTGATCGCCCCCATGGCCGCTGACAGGCTGGTGGCGGTCTACGTCACCATCACCACACTCGATGGCGAACTCGCGCGCCAGCTGGAGCCACGTGCCGCAGCACCGCAGCGTCGCCTGCGCACCATCCGTGCGCTGGCCCAGGCCGGCGTGCCGGTGGGCGTGAGCGTGGCGCCGCAGATCCCTTTCATCAACGAAGACATGGAGCAGGTGCTGCAAGCCGCCGCCGAGGCCGGTGCGAGCAGCGCCTTCTACACCGTGCTGCGCCTGCCCTGGGAACTGAACGAGGTGTTCCAGCAATGGCTGGCGCTGCATTACCCGCAACGCGCCGCCCGCGTGATGGCGCGCATCCAGGAGATGCGTGGTGGCAAGGATTACGACAGCGACTACGCCACGCGCATGCAAGGCAGCGGCACCTGGGCCGACCTGATACACCAGCGCTTTCACAAGGCCTGCGCGCGCCAGGGTCTGAACCGCGAGCGCATCGCGCTCGATCTCTCGCAGTTCAGGCCCGGCCTAGCGGCGGGGCAGGGCAGCCTGTTCTGATGGTGTCTTCCTAATTCATGACACCTTGCCGTTCGGGCTGAGCCTGTCGACGCCCGTCCCGAGCGAGGACGAAGGGCCCTTCGACAAGCTCGGTGCGAACGGAGCTGATGTGTTTGTCGCGATTCATGAAAGTCTCGATGGAAACGCGCGTCCCTTTTGTCGCGTCTTCAAATCTCCTTGGCGGCGGATTTCAGGCAGTTCATGAAATCGACGGTCAGCGTTGCGTGGCGCTTTTCCTTGAGCGAGATGATGCCGACGGGTAGTGGGCGGAACGAGAGCCGAAACGGCAGCACCTTGATCAAACCGCGTTGCGCGTGCAACTCCGCAACCTGACTGGTCCAGATCGCGATCGCCAGGCGGTGCTGAATCAAGGAAAGCATGGGAAGCGGGGAGGATGCTTCCATCAGGTCTTTCGGTGGATGGGCGCCCTTCAAGCTGAAGACTTGCCGCAACTTCGCGTACACCGTCGACGGAGAAGACGGAATCACCCAAGGGTATTCCGTCAGATGCTTCCAGTCGAGGCTGATGGCTGCCAGCAGCGGATGCTCATGGCTGACCACCAGATGAAAGTGCTCCGCATACAACTGTTCTGCCTTCAGATCTGGTCCCATATAGTCGGGTTCAACGGGGCAGATCAGCATGTCCAGCTCGCTCGACCGCAGCCGAGGGATCAAGGTCCTGAGGTTCCCCTCTTCAAGACAGACCATGGAGTCCGGCGAGCACGCCTTCACCAACTCGATGGTCTTGGCAAGAAGCAAGGGTGAGATCAGCGAGGTGATGCCTATCACCACCCGGACGTCATGCCCATGGCGCTGAGTTTCGATTTCTTCCATGGTCTGCTCGAACTCGCCCAGGACCGTGTGGGCGAAATTCAGCAAGGTCTTGCCATGCCGGGTGGGCTGGGTGCCCACGGCCGATCTGTCGAACAACACGATGTCCAGCATGCTTTCGATTTCAACCAGATTCTTGGAAACCGCCGACTGCGTGAGACTCATGAAATGGGCTGCCTTCCCAAGGCTCTTGAATTGATCAACCGCGATGAGCAATTGCAAATGCTTGAGTTTCAGATTCGAGCGAACAATTCGAGAAATATTCCGCATAAATTCAATGTGACCGTCATAAAAAGTACTGACCTCATTCCAAAAATTCACGCAACAGCCACACCGTTTCCCCCAAAAAAGACAGCCCCACGCATCCCTGCTTGTTTGAAATCGCGGCAACGCGCAGCCATCGCCATGCCTTTGCGTGCCTGAAAGTTCTGTCTTTTGGCATGCGCCTATCCTGCCAAACACGCTCACACCTTCCGGCTCATGCGTGCGGAATTTTCGACAAATGTTGAAAAGAATTTGCTGGCGATGTCAATGCCCCGAATAAACGAAGGGGCCTTGTGCGCTTTTTGACTTACATCAAGAAGGCAGAGAATTGATCCAAACCAAAAAGAATTCAGGGATCAACGATGCGTTGGATAAGTTGGGAGCGTTGGGAGCGGGGCATGGACCGGCATGGTCGGTGCATGAAGCGAGCGAGCTTGGTTCGTCAGGCCGGTTCGTCCGCTCGCGTGGTTCGCCTCGTGAGGCCGATGGGCTTGGCGCTGGCCGCCATGGACAGCTCGCCCTTGAGCGCCAGCATGAAGCTCAGGTTGCAAAAGAACGCTGCGGATCGGCGTGCTGTCCGTGCGTCGTCATCACACCATGCGTTCAGAAGGTGGGCCACGGCACATGGCTTGCCGCCACGAACACCTGCGTCGTGCCCACCTCCCTGCCTGTGGATTCACCTTGGACTGTCGAGCCCGGGGACAGTCCAACCCCCCAAAGATCTGGCTGTCTTGCTTCTTGAACAAGGGGCTGGAGCGGAGGAAGGCGCCGGATGTACATCGCTGGCGACCGACAGGGTCGGTAGGGATTTTCCGATGCGCCCAAGATGTTCCCTACAAAAATATCAGGCCTTGCCGATGGGCAAGCAGTTCCACCGGCCCGATCATCGGCGCATCACGCAGCCTCATGACGCCATGCATCGATGTCCATGCTCGCCACCCGATGTGTTTTCCGCACAGCCCGAGCGCCATGCGCGTCGCATGCAAGTCCCACGCAATCAACCAGATACGAAGCTCAGTCAAGCCATGGAAACCACAAACCCCGAAAGCAGCAGCGCCAAGCAATTGCTTCTGAAAAGGACGCAATGCCTTGAAGTACTGGAATCACTGCTCAAGCGCACGCCCGCGGTCATGTTCGCCTGTCTGTCCACCGTCGATGGGCGCACGGTCGCGCATGCCGCCGGTCAGCGGGAAATCGCCCCGCAAAGAGTGGCCGCCATCACCACATCACTGCTCTCTCTGAGCGAATCCTTTGCCAAGGAAGTGCTGCGGGGAACATGCCTGCACACCACCATCGCCATCGATCATGGAACGGTCGTGGCGGTTCGGGTGCCGTCGCAGGCGAGAACACATGCCCTGTCGGTTTGCGCCGACCGGGGTGACAACCTGGCCATGACCTTGCGCTGGACGCTCGATGCCGCCGGGGAGCTGGCGCGCGTGATCGATCAAGCAGGCTAGACCACAAGGAATCTCCGGCAAGCGCCGGGCCCATCGACGGGGGGAATCCGTCTTTCACTATCAGAAGGAAGTCAATAACATGGCAAAAATCAATCTTGAACCTCTACGTAAACTTGACGGTTACGTGGCCGCCGCCCTGGTCGACGCCGAAAGCGGCATGCTGCTGGCCGGCGACGGCACTGGCATCGATCTGGAGCTGGCCGCCGCCGGCAACTCGGAAGTGGTGCGGTCCAAGCGCAAGGTCGCTGCCTCGCTCAAGCTGAACGACACCATCGAGGACATCCTCATCAGTCTGACCAAGCAATACCACGTGATCCGCCCGCTCGAATCCAACCAGAAGCTGTTCCTGTACGTCGTTCTGGACCGCAGCAAGGCCAATCTGGCCATGGCTCGCCATGAACTGCGCAGCTTTGAGAAGGGTGTCGATTTTTCCTGATCGTTGAGCCATCAGCGGGCCCGGCCTGCAGCTTGGGCCGGGCCCGCCTCCTAAGAATGAGTCCAGGGATGGCGCCGATGGCGTCAGCAAGACAACTATGCGAATTGAACTCCGCCATGCGGGATTGAGCGAGCACTCGGAGCAGCGTCTGCGGCTTGCCTGCAATCTGATGGACGCGCTTCAAATGCGACCGTCGATCAGCCCCTGGGATGGCACCCGATGCGACTTGCTCGTGGCCGGTGCCCAGGACGCCTACGGTCAGCGTGCCATGGACATCGCCAAGCGACGCGGCACGCCGATCCTGGCCTTCGGTCCCGACGAAACGGCGAAAACACCGGGGATCTGTTTCCTGCCCGAAGGCAGCCCGGTCCTGATGATTGTTCAGGAGCTCACGGCGCTGCTGCAGACGCCGGCGCCGAACGAAGCCGGCGCCAATTCTTTCGGTGCCTGGGGCTTGTGCCGTCTTGCGATGGACGCGAGCTTGCAGGGCCGGGATCTCAGGGCGACCCTGGGGCAATGCACCATCGAGCTGCTGCCGTCCACGGGGCGGGTTGTCGCGCCCAGCCACAGCGAATTGGTGATCGCCAGTGAAAACCTCGGCAAATCGGGGTGGTTCTTCAGCCCGAAGGAGGGTCAGGCCCTTGGTGCCGCATCCCTCAGCCTGGATTCCTTTTACATGACGGCGGCCTTGAAAGCGAGCGCCCAGCTGCCCTCGTTTCCCGGTGGGCGCTACCAGTTGGAGGACTGGCCCGATCTGGGCGGGGTTTCCGAATCGATCCATGCCCTGCGCATGGCCCAGCACTTGCTCAGGCAGGCGCACGATCAGGAAGAGTTGGCGGCCCAGTGCCACATCGCGCCATCCGAAGTGTCGGCCGGCCTCTGGGCCTACCAGGCCTCGGGGCTGTTGCGCAAGACGCGGGACGAGGCACCATCCGCCACGACCATCCGCCACCAGCCGGCCAAACCCGAGCGTGGCTTGTTTGAAAAAATCGCGGCCCGCTTCGGACTGCGCTGAAACTTGACTTGACCCGTGAAAGAGCAGCCCATGGATTTTGATGCAGTCAAGCTGGTATTGGCGGGCCCTGTCGGGGCAGGCAAGACCACGGCGATCCGCTCCATCGCCGACACCGAACCGATCTCGACCGAAATGCCGCTGGTGGATGGCCCGATGGGCGACAAAACCACCACCACCGTCGCTTTTGATTTCGCCACCGTCATGCTTGATGACGACACGCCGCTCCTGGTTTATGGTCTGCCCGGCCAGGAACACTTCGAGTTCATGCGCAATATCGTGATCCAAGGTGCCCTGGGGGTGGTCATCCTCCTGGATGGACAGGATCCGGAGACCGACACCCAATGCGAGCACTGGCTGCGCGTCATCCGGGACATCGCCCCGGACATCGCGCTGGTCATCGGCATCACCAAGACGGACATCGCTACCGGGTTTTCCATGGGGTCGATCCGCGCGGCCGTCCGCCGCTGCGGACCGCCGGTTCCGGCCTTCACGTTCGATGCGCGCAGCAGGGAGGAATCCATGCACCTGATTCGAGCGCTGCTGGTGTCGATTGAAGCGTGAGCCCGATGAGCAAGGAAATCACGTCGGCCTTCTCGGACGCAGGACTTCCCTTGTGCAAGACCCTGACCGACATGCTGAATGACCACATCAGCCATTGCACGGAGCGTCGCGGTTGTGGTTTCACGCAGGCCACGCGTTTTCTGGCGGCGGCGATCAATCAGCCCCGGGACAACGTGACAGCGGATGAGCTGAACGTCTTCGCGGACTGGCCGGTCAATCAAACGCAGGATCTGGCCAGCATGCTGACGCGGACTGGCTGGTCGCGGGGTTGGCGCGGATTGCACGAGGCAACAGCGGCGAGCCTCGCGGACATCCCCCCGAGCGAACTGCTGGACCGCCTCAAGCATCTGATGCCGCTCGTGCGGTCGATCCGCGCCCGGCTTCAGTTGGAGGAGAACCGGCTTTTCATGGGCATGCTGGAAGATTTGCTGACCGGCGAAGGCCAAAGCGCACCCGACATCGCTGGCATGCCCGAGAAACCCGAGATCGGCAGTTGCTCCCAGGCCGAGGAGTTCTTCCTGGAAATCGCCCACAACCGCATCCGGCGCGGCGGCAAGGTCAACATCATCGTGGACGGCGGTGGCGAGCCCGTGATGGTGGAGAAGATGAACCTGGGTGAATCGCATTCGGCCATTCTGGTCGCGCCCGTGCGCATTCATGGTGTGTGGCTTCCGCCCGGGGGCTTGTGCGCACTTCGGTTCCGAGGCGATCCGGTGCCGCTGCGGCCGACCCGCCACGGTGCCGTGCTGTCGCTGGACATGCTGGAGCAGACGCGATTTCTGCGCCTGACCACCTTGACCGTGACACCGCAGAGCCGGCGGCGCGCGTTCTGTGTCCAGGTTGAATCCCAGCTGCGTTCCAACATGCTGTCACCGACCGTGACGACCATCGCGCAGTTGCAGCAGTTCGCGGCCCACGAGCTGGCAGGGAGCAACTGATGCGGATCCGTGCTTACTACTCGACCGCCTACGCCCCCATGGATGTGCCGACCCTGGCGCGCCTGTCGGTCGCCGCCGCCCGGCTCCAGGAACTGGGCCTGGTTGAATTCAAGGCGCCGGGGCCCTTCGACGTCGCGCGCTTGAACGGTCTGCACAGCGATGCGTATGTCGGGGCGTTTTTGAACGGCGAAGAGCCTCTGGCATCCAGCCAGGGCATAGCCTGGTCGCCGGCGGTGCGGGATGCGGCCTTGGCCATGCTGGGTGGCCAGCTCGACGGCGTCGCGCACGCGCTTGAGCATGGCATCGCCTTGAATCTGGCGCGGGGGTTTCACCACGCGGTGCGCGAACGGGGGAGCGGATTTTGTCCGCTCAACGGGCTCGCGCTGATCGCCCATTGCCTTCCTGATCGGCGCATCTTCGTGCTCGACTGCGACGAGCACGGCGGCAATGGCACGGAAGAGTTCGCGGCCGAACTGCCGAATCTTTTCAATGCCTCCATTTTCGGAACGCGGTTCGGCTGCCGGGGCGGCAAGCGTTCATGGGCGTTCCAGGTTCGCGTCAAGGAGCAGGGATTCGACGACGGCTACATGGCGGCGCTGAAAGCCGCGGAGCATCTGGTCCTCGCGCACCGCCCCGACGTGATCGTCTACCAGGCCGGAACGGATTGCCACCACGCCGATCCCAAAAGCCGGGTCGGCCTCAGAACGCGCGACATGTTTCGGCGCGATCTGTTCGTCTTCCGGATGGCCCGGACGCTCCAGATCCCCCTGCTCTTCGTTGTCGCGGGCGGATACCAGCAAGCCGATCAAATTGCGCGACTGAACGTGAACACGGTGTATGCGGCCCATCGCGTCTTTTCGGAATGAGGCTTCCAGAAGCGCGACTTCGCGGGGCTCGGCTCGGTCGAGTTGCCGTGCCCAGCGTGGCCTGTATCCGGCCATGCAGAAGACGATCGTGCCTGGGAGTGGAAAGGTGGAATTCTGGGTGTGCTGAATCGAAGAATTCATCATTGACACAAGGCGCGTCGCGGCTTGTTGTCAAGGTGGCAGGGCGGGTCCGGCCCTGTCATACGATGCATGAAAGTGTGAGTGGACCGTACGTTTAACCAACCAACCGAGGTAAAGAAAATGGCAAGTGAAAAATCATTGATGGATTTGATTGAGAAGCTGGAGTCGGACGTGAACGGCGTCATCGCCGTGGCGGCCGTCGATCTGGAATCCGGGATGACCCTGGCTTCGAAAACCAACCGGGGCGATTTCGACCTGACGGTGGCGAGCGCATACAACAGCGAGCTGGTCAAGCAGAAAATGAAAATCATGAAGGCGCTCAATCTCAGGACCACGCTGGAGGACATGGTGTTGACGCTGGGCGACCAGATCCACGTCATCAAGCTTTTCCCTGGCGCTCATGCCTTCTGGTACATCGCCGCCGACCGCAGCACGACCAATCTGGCCATTTTGCGCAACGCGGTTGCCAAAATCACGGTCGACCTGGAGTGACTGAAAAAGCCGAGTTGGTGCCACGGATCATTCCAATCCCAACTCGGCAAACCTCTCCTCCAATGGCAATCACTGCTACCTGATTCAATATGGCTGTCTTAGACCCGACACAAGACACCGTTGTCATCCGCGTCGTATACGACGGGCCGGCCTACGCGGGGAAGACCACCAGCGTTCGTGCCCTGGCAAAAGGTTTTGGCGTCAAATCCAATTCCCCAGCGGAAATCGAAGGCCGCACGCTGTACTTTGACTGGATGGAATACACGGGCGGCATGTTCGAGGGGCGGCAGATACGCTGCCAAGTCATCAGTGTTCCCGGGCAAACCGTCCTGGCCTCGCGACGGCGTCATTTGCTGCAAAGCGCCGATGTCGTTGTTTTCGTTGGTGACAGTTCCGCGCAGGCTCAGTCCACCACGGTCAGCTATCTGAAAGGGCTGAGTTCGGTATTGGAGCAAACAGATGGCCCCCCAATAGGCATCATCTTTCAAGCCAACAAACGTGACCACGCCGACGCCATCCCCATCGACAAGCTGAAAAATGCTCTGGACACGCTCAATCTGCGCGTGGCCGTCATCGAATCGATAGCGACGCAAGGCCTGGGCATCCGCGAGGGTTTCGTTTTTGCGGTCCGTCTGGCCCTGGACCGCGTGCGCGAACTGATGCAGACACGCGCGCTTCAAACCATGCGGCCGACCGTCGATTCGGCGCAGGAACTGCTGAATGAACTGAAGCAGGTGGAGGGTGAATCGCTCACCCTGGCGGCTCAAACCGGTCTGCATCAAACCCGGCTTAGCGATCTGGCCCCCAAGGCAATTGTCTCGACATCGGGCTCGGCGCTCGAAGAGGCGGTGCGCGGTAGCAATATGACCGTCGCCGCGCCAGCCGCCTCGAACAATCCATACTTGGACGCGCCACCACGCCTGCCCGCCAGTACGCTGCCCAGCGGCATGATATGGCCGCCCGTGGACGGCCGCCTCATCCTGCACGATGTCACGTCCAAGCCTTTCCATCTCAAGCGCGACGACAGCGATGACTGGATTGGGGAGTCCGATGGGATGTGGAAAATCCACTCCCTCAAGGCGGCGTTTTTCGAAAATCTCGATCAGGGACGGGAGGTTTTGATCAAATGGGCTCGCATGCATGCCGAATGCACCCATCTGATCTCCGAGCATCGCTGCATCGTCCTGGCGGACGACGGCCACGGTCGCTTTCGGCTGTGGCAGATCGTGCGTGCGTCGCCGTCACTGCGAGACGAATTCCTGAGCAGCTTGCCGGGTGGGCCCTACGCCATCGCAACCCTGCTCACATCCCTGCCCCGGCAAATGGCGCAAGCCGCGGAACGTTGGTCCCACGCGGCATTCAGATTGCCGTTAAAACTGGAAAACGTTGGCACCGAAATCACTGGGGGCCGCTTTGTCGGAAGAATGCCAGACCCGACCATGCAGTTGCCCGTGCAACGCAGCTCGACAGCCGACATCTTGAGCCAGTTGATTTTGGAAATCGGATTTGTCGCCGATGTCATCCGACCGAAGCGCGATGACGTGCTCAAAGTCATGCGCGTCATGTCTCAACAATCTGGAAAACCACCTCAGGACGATATTGCCTGGGCGCAAAGTTTCTTGGAGCGACTTTAGCCCTCTGTCCAACGCCCTCTCCGTGCCATGAGAGCCGGGGCGTGATGTGCGGCATCCAATGGCCCATGCTTCTGATGGGCGGGCCGCAAGGAGGGGAGGGGTCATGAGCGAGTTCAAGATCCCTTTGCAGGCCCTCAAGGGGCGCGGCGCGCGTGATGGCGCGCATCCAGGAGATGCGCGCAGGCAAGGCAGCGGCCCGTGGGCCGACCTGATACGCCAGCACTTTCACAAGGCCTGCGCGCGCCATGGTCTGAACCGCGAGCGCATCGCGCTCGATCTCTCGCGGTTCAGACCCGGCCTGTCGGTGGGGCAGGGCAGCCCTAGTTCATGGGCTCGATCGTGAGCACCGTGTAGGCGCCCCTGATCTGGTCGGCGGTGAAACGCACCTTGTCACCGGCCTTGACCTTGTCCAGCAGCGCGGGGTCCTGCACCTGGAACACCATGGTCATGGGGCCCATGTCCAGGTTGGGGATCTCGCCGTGCCTGAGGGTGATCTTCTTCGCCGACTTGTCCACGGTGCGCACGACGGCTTCGACCTGGGGCCGGGCGGCCGCGGCCGCCTGGGCGACCTGGACCGGGGCGGCATGGCTGTCATGGCTGGCGCCATGCTTGTGGGCCAGGGCGGAGCCAGCCAGCGTCAGCAGGGTGGCGAGCAGGGCAGTGGTTTTTTTCATGGTGTGCTCAAGGTTGGGTTGACATGAATTATCGATAAGTCTGGAAGACACGGGCCGTGCCGCCGCGTTGCACCAGCAGCACGTCAAAAGAGCCTGTTCACGGTCTGGAAGGGGTCGCGTTGGGACGCAATCGGGATGAGTTGCTCGCCCAGTCCCGCCGCATGGGCTGCCGCCCATGCAAGGGGATGGGTGGGCAAATCGCCCGATTTCGTCTCAACCCGCAGGGCAGGTGTCTTTTCGGGCGGTCTGCGGCGTTGCAATACTTGCCCATAGCTGGGCTATGGGCTGCGCACCGCGCCTTGCATCCCATCCCGAAAAGACGCCTGCGCGGCCCCTTCCAGACCGTGAACAGGCTCTCAGCATCCTTCAGGCCGCCGTACTCGGGGCCGTCCATGCCGGGCGAACCCACGGGCATGCCGGGCACGGCCAGGCCCAGGGCGCGCGGCTTGTCCTTCAGCAGGCGCCGGATCTCGCGCGCGGGCACATGGCCTTCGAGCACGTAGCCGTCCACCAGGCCGGTATGGCAGGAGCCGAACTGCTCGGCCAGGCCCAGGCGCTGGCGCATCTCGTTCTTGGCGGCGTTGCTGACGTCGTGCGCCTGGACCTCGAAGCCCTGCGCCTGCAGGTGCTTGATCCAGTCCTTGCAGCAGCCGCAGCTGGGCGTCTTCCAGACCTCCACCACGGGGCGCGCGGGCTGTGCGGCCTGGCCTGGGCCGGCCAGGGTGCCGGCTGCCAGGGCGAGCGTGGTGTGCAAAAACTTGCGTCGGTTCATGGGGCGCTCCTTTCAGCGGGGACGGACGGTGATGCTGCCCTTCATGCCGGCCTGGAAGTGGCCGGCGATCAGGCAGGCGAACTCGAATTCACCGGCGCGGTTGAAGGTCCAGATGATCTCGCCACGCTGGGCGGGCGGCACGTGCGCCATATAGGGCTCATCGTGTTCCATGTTCGGATGCTTGAGCATCTGCTCGGCGTGGGCGGCGAGTTCCTGGGGGGTGCCCAGCACCAGCTCGTGCATGATTTTTCCGTCATTGCGCAGGCGCAGGCGCACGGTCTCGCCCTGCTTCACTTCGATGCGGTCGGGTGTGAAGCGCATGTCGTCGCTCATGCGCAGCGTGATGGTGCGCTTGACGTCTTTGGCGTCGCCCGCGATGCCCCAGTCTTTCTGTTCCTTGAGCACGGCCTGTGGGGCCGCGTGGGGCTTCTCGCCGTGGGCCCAGGCCGGGCTGGCGGCCAGCAGGGCCGCGCTGATGATGAAGGCTGCTTGTTTCATGGTGTCCTCAGTGATGTTGCTGGTGTGATGTCGGTTTCACGGCCTTGAGCTCGACGGCGGGGACGCCCTCACCCTGCCCTCTCCCAGAGGGAGAGGGGAAAGACGGGGGCGGGGCGTCCTGCCATTCGTAGGCTTGTGTGCCGGCCGGCTGCTGGTACCAGCCCGGATCGCCGTAGTCGCCCGGCTTCTGGCCCTTGCGTACCTTGAGCGTGGTGAACATGCCGCCCATCTCGACCGGGCCGTAGGGGCCGGTGCCGGTCATCATGGGCAGGGTGTTCTCGGGCAGGGGCATTTCCATCTCGCCCATGTCGGCCATGCCGCGCTCGCCCATGACCATGTAGTCGGGCACCAGCTTCTGGATCTTCTGCACCAGGCCCCGGTGGTCCACGCCGATCATGGTGGGCACGTTGTGGCCCATGGGGTTCATGGTGTGGTGGCTCTTGTGGCAGTGGAAGGCCCAGTCGCCCTCCTCGTCGGCCAGGAACTCCGGCTGCCGCATCTGGCCCACGGCCACGTCGGTGGTGACCTCGGGCACGCGCACGCCCATGGGCCAGGGCCCGCCGTCGCTGCCGCTCACCACGAACTCGTGGCCGTGCAGGTGCATGGGGTGGTTGGTCATGGTCAGGTTGCCCACGCGGATGCGCACCTTGTCGTTCAGGCGCACGTTGAGGGAGTCGATGCCGGGGAAGGCACGGCTGTTCCAGGTCCACAGGTTGAAGTCCAGCATGGTGTTGATCTTCGGCGTGGCGCTGCCGGGCTCGATGTCGAAGGCATTGAGCAGGAAGCAGAAGTCGCGCTGCACCTCGCCGATCAGCGGGTGCCTGCCCTTGGGGTGGGTGACCCAGAAACCCATCATGCCCATGGCCATCTGCGTCATCTCGTCCGCATGCGGGTGGTACATGAAAGTGCCGGGACGCCGTGCCACGAACTCGTAGGCGAAGGTCTTGCCCACGGGGATCTGCGGCTGGTTCAGCCCGCCCACGCCGTCCATGCCATTGGGCAGGCGCTGTCCGTGCCAGTGGATGGTGGTGTGCTCGGGCAGCCTGTTGGTGACGAAGAGGCGCACGCGGTCGCCCTCCACCACCTCGATGGTCGGTCCCGGGCTCTGGCCGTTGTAGCCCCACAGATGGGCCTTCATGCCCGGCGCGATCTCGCGCAGCACGGGTTCGGCCACCAGGTGGAACTCCTTGACGCCCTGGTTCATGCGCCAGGGCAGGGTCCAGCCGTTGAGCGTGACCACCGGGTTGTAGGGGCGGCCGGTCTCGGGGTAGAGCGGCGGCGCGGTGGCCGCGCTGTCCATCAGCACCGGTTCGGGCAGGGCGGCCAGGGCTGCCTTGCCGACGGAGGCCGCGGCCACGGCGCTGAGGGCGGCGCCACTGAAGAAGTTGCGTCGGTTCATGTTCAATGTCCTCCTGCGGCCGGAGCCGCGGCGGCGTTGCCGCCGCGCAGTTGAGTCAGCGCACCCGGTGAGGTGGCGGTCAGGGTCAGTTGCAGGTCGGCGTCGGCCAGCCAGAAGTCGCGCTGGGCTTCCAGGGCCTGGTTCACGCTCAGGCTCTGCTGGCGGATCTCGCCCAGCAGGTCCCAGGCGCTGGAGAGCATGCCGTTGTAGCGCAGCAGCATCTCCTCGCCGATGAAACGCCGCAGCGGCACCACCTCCTCGCGGTAGTGGCGCGCCAGGTCGTACGCGGTGCGCCAGCCGAAGTAGGCTTCGCGCGCCTCGCTGCGCGCTTGCACGGCCACGTTGCGCACGCGCACGGCCGACTGCAGGTAGATCGCCTCGGCCCGCGCGTTGCGTGCGCTGCCCCAGTCGAAGATCGGCAAGGGCAGTTCCAGCTCCCAGCCGCGCTTGACCTCCCGTGCGCCGCTGCCGTCCACCGTGCTGGCGCGCTGGTAAGCCAGCGTCAGGCCATCGAGGTAGCCCGTGGTCTTGACCAGGCCCAGCGCGTCGGCGACGTAGCCCGTTTCCGCCACGGCCGAGCGCACGTCCAGGCGCTCGCGCAGGGCGCGTGCTTCCACGTCGTTCTGCTCGGCCCGCTGGACGGGCAGGTCCGGCAGGCGCGGCGCCAGCGTGAATTGCGCCTGCGCGCCCCACAGGCCCAGCAGGCGCGTGAGCTTCTCGCGCTCGCCGTGGGCGCGTTGCTGCGCGCGTGCCAGCTGGGCGGCGGTCTCGGCCAGCACCATCTGTTCGCGCGCCTGCTGCAGCCTGCTGAAGTTGCCCACGCGTGTCATGCGGCGCGCCAGTTCGGCGCCGGCCTCGGCGGCCTCCTGCGCATCGCGCAGATAACGCAGGCTCTGCTCGGCGGCCACGGCGCTGATCCAGGCCTTGCGCACCTCGGTGGCCAGGCGCGCGATGTCCTGCGCCGCCTGCAGCTTGGCCAGTTCGTGCTGGCGGCTCTGCCACTGGCTCTTCCACGGCAGCAGGAGCAGACCGACCAGGTCGAACGTCAGCCCGCGCTCGATCTCGCGCTGCTCGCCCTCGGTGAAAGCGCCGATGGAGAAGTGCGGGTTGGGCAGACGGCCGGCCTGCACGCGCAGGGCGTCGCTCAGGTCGAGTGAGATCAGCGCCTGCTGCACGGCCGGGCTGGTGAGCAGGGCGATGCGCACGGCGTTCTCGGCGCTCAGCGGCTGCTGGAGCAGTTCGGCCACGGCCGCTTCGTTGTCCGGGTCGGGGCGGCGCAGCGCCACCGCCACGCCGGCCGTGCGGCCCTCGGTGAGCTGCTGCACATCGGCCAGGTTTTTTTCGGGCGCCAGCGTGGCGCAACCGGCCAGCAGCAGGATGGCCAGGGTGGGCACGACGCGTTTCATGGGGTGGGGCCTCATCGCGACGGCTCCTGCGTGGGCGTGGCGGGTACGGGGTTCCGCGCCTGCGCCTTTTCCCAGCGCACGATGTCCATGTGCCCGCGTCGGTACTGGCCGACGGTGGCGTTGGCCGCCTTCCAGTCCTCGCGTTCGACCATGAGACCGCTGGCGCCCGCGGGCGCCATGGGCACGTAGCGCACGGGGGGTGCGGCGGCATCGGGTTGGGCGGCCGCGGCCGCCTGTTGCTGCAGCGTCTGGGCGTTGGCCAGCAGGGAAGCGGCCAGCGCCAGCGGCGTAAAAAAATACTTCATGAAAAAAACTCCTGATCGGCCTGAATGAAACGGCTCACGCGCGGGCAGTCACGGGCGGACTGTCTGCGGCGGACGCACCTGGGGCGTGAAACTCAGGAAATGGGGGGTTTGAAGCCCGGCGCACGCTCGGCGCTGGCATGCAGGCGGACCTGCGTTTGCGGCAGGGCCATCGTCAGGGTCGCGGCCGGGGCCGGGGAGGGTACGCCAGCCAGGGCCACCGAGTGGCAGATCTGGCAGACCGTGCAGCCGGCGCAATCGCCGCTGGCGTGGGCACTGCCCTGCCCGGTGGCGTGTGCCGTTTCCTCGTGCGACGCGGCATCGGCAGGGCCGTGGTGGGCGGGGGTCTCATGGCAGTCGCGCTGGGGCGCGGAGGCGTGCTGCGCCGCCGTCGGAGCCTGCCCGATGCGCTCCACGGCCATGACATCACCGACCCAGCCGCGCAGGGGCAGCAGGGTGATCATCAGGGCCAGAAACAGCAAACGCATGCCTGAATGATAAACAATCCCTTGAAAAGTTCGCTGGGCGCGGCGGCTTCCCTGAAAAAAACCATGCATCATGGCGGCTGGAGACCTTTCCGGCCCTATTGGAGCGACATGCCCTGGAACCCGACATCCGACCGATCCCGCATCCTCGTGGTGGATGACTCCGAGGATACCCGGCTGTTTGTCACCGCCATCCTGGAGGAGGCCGGCCACGAAGTGCTGACCGCGGCCGACGGCGCCCGCGGTCTGGAGCTGGCGCGCGGCACGCAGCCCAGCCTGATCCTGCTGGATGTGATGATGCCCGGCATGGATGGCTACGAGATGTGCACCCGGCTCAAGGCCGACGAGGCCACTTTCGCGATCCCGGTGATCTTCATAAGCGTGTTGCACAACAGCGCAGCCGAGACCCGCGGCTTCGAACTGGGCGCGGCCGACTTCATCACCAAGCCCATCGGCACGGGGGTGCTGCGGGCGCGCGTGAACGCCCAGCTCGCGCTGCATGCCCAGCGTCGCAGCCTGGAGGGAATGTTCCGTGACGTGATCGAATTTGCGCCCGACGCCATCATCCTGGTCGACGAGCAGGGCAGCATCGTGCAGGTCAACGCACGCGCCGAGGTGCTGTTCGGTTATGCCCGCCAAGAACTGATCGGCCGCCCGGCGGAGATGCTGGTGTCGAGCGACAGCCGCGGCGCGCACCACCAGCGTCGCGCATGGATCCTCGCCCAGTCCCGGGGCACGCGCATGGAGACGCACACGCGTTGCCTGCGCAAGGACGGCAGCGAGTTCGAGGTGGACGCCAGCGTCAGCGTCCTGCACGCCTTCCGGGGGCCGCTGATGGTGGCCATGGTGCGTGATGCCACGCAGCGCATCGCGCAGCAGGACAGGCTGCGCGAGGCCGCGCGGTATGCCCGCAGCCTGATCGAAACCAGCATGGACCCCATGGTGCTGATCGACCTGAAGGGCAAGGTGCAGGACGCCAACGCCGCCGCCTGCTGCATCACCGGCCTGTCGCGCGAGCAGCTGCTGGGCAGCGACGCGCAGGCCTACTTCACCGACCCGCTCAAGCTGGTCGAAGGCTTCAGGCAGGTCATGGCCGAGGGCCAGGCGCTGGGTTATGAGCTGACCATCCGGCATGCGAGCGGCCGCACCCGCGACGTGCGTTGCAATGCCAAGGCCTTTCGCAACGAGCAGGGCGAAGTGGTCGGCTTGTTCGCCTCGGCGCACGACGTCACCGAGAGCCGCCGCTTCGAGCAGGAGCTGCGCGACTCGCGCCAGCGCCTGCGCGAGATGGCCGCGCAGGGTGATGCCCTGCGCGAGTACGAGCGCAAGAACATCGCGCGCGAGGTGCATGACGAGCTGGGCCAGGTCCTCACGGCCCTGCGCATGGACCTGACCTTCGTCGATCTGCGCCACGGCGAGCAGGTGGCCGAACTCCGGCCCAAACTGCACGGCATGCGCACCCTGGTGGACCGCGCCATCCAGGGCGTGCGCAATGTGGCGGCCAACCTGCGGCCGGCCGCGCTGGACATGGGGCTGATTCCGGCCATCGAATGGCTGTGCGGCGAGTTCCGGCGCAGCACCGGCATCGCCTGCACCGTCGAGGTCGAGACCCCGGAGTTCGAACTGGCGGAAGACCGCGCCATCGGCCTGTTCCGCATCGTGCAGGAGTCGCTCACCAATGTCACGCGTTATGCCCGGGCCCGGCAGGTGGGGGTGAGTTTGCGCATCGTCGACGCATCGTTGGAGCTGCAGGTGCGCGACGACGGCCGGGGCTTCGACCCCGCGCAGGCCCAGCGCCCCCAATCCTTCGGCCTGCTGGGCATGCAGGAGCGCGCCATGGCCCTGGGCGGCGTGCTGGAGCTCGACAGCGCACCCGGGCAGGGCACCCGCGTGCGCGTGCTCATCCCCCTGCAGCACGGCAGCTACTGGCAGGAGCTTTCATGATCCGACTGATGCTGGCCGATGACCATGCGATCGTGCGCGGCGGCTTGAAGCAGCTGCTGTCGCTGGCGCCCGACATCCGGGTCGTGGCCGAGGCGGTGGACGGCGCGGGCGTGCTGGAGGGCCTGCGCCACGAACTGCCCGACCTGCTGCTGCTGGACATCAACATGCCGGGCCTGAGCGGCCCCGACCTGATCCAGCGCGTCAAGGCGCACTGGCCGGCCCTGCCCGTGCTGGTGCTGAGCATGCACAACGAAGCCCATGTGGCCGCGCGCGTGCTCAAGGCCGGCGCCAGCGGCTACGTCACCAAGGACAGCGAGATTGAACTCCTGCTGGGCGCCATCCGGCGCGTGGCCGGTGGCGGCCGTTACATCGTGCCCGGCCTGGCCGAGAAGCTCGCCTTCGATCTCTCCGGCGCTGACGCGGGCGACGAGGCGCCGCATGCCGCGCTCTCCGAGCGCGAGCTGGAGGTCTTTCGCCTGCTGGTCGGCGGCAAGAGCGTCAACGAGATCGCGCAGGACCTGTGCATCAGCAACAAGACCGTCAGCACGCACAAGACGCGCTTGCTGGAGAAGATGAAGCTGGCCGGCACGGCCGAGCTGGTGCGCTACGCCATGCAGCACGGCCTCTTTGGTTGAAAAACCTGCTCCGGGGTAGGGATTTCCTGAGCCCCCGCGTCTTTTTCCGACACGCAAACCGGCCGAATCCCACAGGGCCGAGGACGCCAGGGCCCGCATGATCGGGGCATGACCAAACTTCTGGTGCTGGACGACTCCGAGCTGATCCGCTCGCGGCTGCTGACCCTCTTGCGGGGCATCCCCGGCGTGGAGGAGGTGCTCATCACCGAAACACTGGCGCAAGCGCTGACCAGCGTGCGCGAGTGGCGCCCCAACCTGGCCGTGCTGGACCTGCACGTGCCGGGCAGCAACGTCATCCAGTTCATCCCCGTGCTGAAGAAGCTCGCCCCGGAACTCAAGGTGGTCGTGCTGGCCAACGACAGCAGCGACTTCAGCCGGCGCCGCTGCCTTGACGCCGGCGCCGACTGGTTGTTCGACAAGAGCACCGAATTCGAAGCCCTGCTGGCCCTGCTGGCCGAACAAGCCCGGGCCCCGCTGGCCGGGTCTCGTCCATCCTCGGGCGCGCCTCTGGGGCGCTCGTGAATCCGTCCTTTCGACATGTTTTCAGAACACTACATACATTCAAGGAGAGCGCCGTGAATTTCAACGCCATGAAAGTTTCCACCCGCCTGGCCTGGGGCTTCGGCGGCCTGATCTCGCTGCTGGTCCTTATCGTATTGATAAGCCTGATGCGCATGAGCGCCATCAACGAATCGATCGATACATTGGTCAATAACCGCATGCCCAAGGTCGAGAAACTCGACGACATCGCTTTCCGGGTCATGGACAACGCGCGGGTGGTGCGCAACATCGTGCTGCTGACCGACGAGAAGGCCATGGCCTCGAACAAGGAGACCTTCGACAAGAACGCCACCGCGATCGGTGAGCACGTTGAATACCTTGAAAAGCACATGACCAGTCGTGACGATCAGGAAATGTTGAAAGACCTGAAGGGCAAGCGCGCGGCGTTCCTGGGCTACACAAAGGAAGTGATGCAACTCGGCCTTGCCAACAAGACCGAAGAGGCGACGAAAGCACTTTACGGCGAGGGCTACAAAACCCAGGCGGCCTTTTTCGCCGCCATCCGCAAGCTGGTCGACAACCAGAAGACCAAGATGGCGGCCACGGCCAAGGATGCCGAAGCCAGCTACCACACCGCGCGCAACACCTTGCTGGTCATGGGCGTCGTGGCGGTCTTGCTGGGTGTGGCCGTGGCATGGTCGATTGCGCGGGGCCTGCTGCGCCAGCTCGGTGGTGAACCCTCCGCCGCCACCAACCTGGCGCAGGCCGTGGCCGCAGGCAACCTGAGCCTGAACATTGATGTCAAGGCCGGCGACAGCAGCAGCCTGATGGCCCAGCTCAAGGCCATGCAGGAAAGTTTGGTGCGTGTCGTCTCGACGGTGCGCCAGGGCTCGGAGAGCGTGGCCACCGCCAGCGCCGAGATCGCGCAGGGCAACACCGACCTGTCGGCGCGCACCGAAAGCCAGGCCAGCGCGCTGGAGGAAACCGCGGCCTCGATGGAAGAGTTGGGCTCGACCGTCAAGCAGAACGCCGACAACGCCCGCCAGGCCAACCAGCTGGCCCAGAGCGCATCGACCGTGGCCGTGCAGGGCGGCGAGGTGGTGGCCCAGGTGGTGGACACCATGAA
>JACCDS010284545.1_pt1 | contig 24126 bp, 21 predicted proteins | sample 7446441 | NCBI WGS metagenome assembly JACCDS01 (sample SAMN15323445, study PRJNA562643) | freshwater metagenome | isolation source: river surface water | place: USA:Blue River Watershed | collected 2017-08-17 | reverse complement strand
TTTCTTCAAGCGATTTTTCCAGGAGGTTTTTGTACCACCTTACGAATTCAAGGAAGTGATTCATCAGTGCTACCGGATCGGAGTAGAATCCTTGCCCTTAATTTCATTGACCGGATTTATTGTTGGGATTGTGTTTACCAACCAATCTCGGCCTTCTTTATCCGAATTTGGAGCTACTTCTTGGCTCCCTTCGTTGATTGCCATCGCAATCGTTCGTGCAATGGGACCACTGGTTACTGCCCTTATTGCTGCAGGAAAGGTGGGTTCGGGCATTGGGGCCGAAATCGCTTCCATGAAAGTAACCGAACAGATTGATGCCATGGAGGTGTCCGCGACCAATCCCTATAAATTTTTGGTAGTGTCTCGGGTATTAGCCACTACGTTCATGATTCCAGTACTGGTGATGTACACCGACTTTGTGGCCTTAATGGGTGCCTTTATCAATGTAAACGCAAATGAATTGGTAAGTATCTCCACGTTTTTTGCGCAGGTGTTCAGTTCGGTTACCTTCCTTGATGTATTCGCATCGATCATCAAATCCGTCTTTTTTGGATTTACGATCGGGATGGTAGGGTGCTATAAAGGCTACAACTCTTCTAAAGGAACAGAAGGGGTGGGAAAAGCAGCTAATGCTGCTGTTGTTCTTTCTATGTTCCTCATTTTTATTGAGGAGCTACTTTCGCTTCAAATCATCAACCTATTCCGGATTAAATAGCCATGGGGAATCGAGAAAAAGTGGTGGAAGTCCGAAACTTGTATAAATCCTTTGGTGAGCTGGAGGTGCTGAAAGGAGTGGATTTGGATTTATTCCGTGAGGAGAATTTGGTGATTTTGGGTCGGTCTGGCACTGGAAAGTCCGTACTAATCAAAATTATGGTGGGTCTTTTGCGGCAGGATAGTGGCAATATGGAAGTCTTGGGTAAAGAGATTTCTAAGCTTGGTGTTCGGGAATTGAATGCCATGAGGCTAAAAATTGGTTTCTCTTTTCAGAACTCAGCCTTGTATGATTCCATGACTGTTCGCGAAAACATGGAATTCCCTTTGGTTAGGAATTTTAAGAATCTCACAAAAAAAGAAATAGCGCTTCGAATAGAGGATCTTCTGGATGCAGTGGGGCTACCACAAACAATCAATCAAATGCCGTCTGAGCTTTCAGGTGGACAAAAAAAGCGGATTGGTGTTGCTCGAACCTTAGTACTCAATCCTGAAATCATGTTGTACGATGAACCTACGGCTGGATTGGATCCCATCACCTGCGTGGACATCAACAACCTAATCAACGAGGTGAGAGAACGGTACAAGACCAGTTCTATAGTCATCACCCACGACTTGGCTTGTGCCAAGCAGACAGGAGATCGCATGGCAGTGCTTTTGGATGGGCAATTTAGAGCCTTAGGAACCTTTGAAGAGGTTTTTCCGCATGCTGAAGATCAGCGAATTAAATCTTTTTACGATTATAATTTTATCAACTCATGAACCAAGAAAATAAACGATCCGTACTAGTTGGCCTTTTTGTCTTCATAGGCATAGTCATACTTGTCTTAGGCATCATGACCTTGGGTGGGCAGCAGAAAAAATTTGTGAAAGCTATCCATGTCAAGGCGGTTTTTGACGATGTTGGGGGACTTCAGCCAGGAAATAACATTTGGTTTTCAGGAGTAAAAATTGGCACTGTAAGGAAAATCAACTTCTTCGGAGATTCCCAAGTAGAAGTGGAAATGAATGTCGAAGAGAAAGTGGTTGAGTTTATTCGTAAAAACTCCAAAGCGACCATCAGTTCAGATGGTTTGATCGGAAATAAAATCATCGTCATTTATGGAGGTACTACCGATTATCCTCCGGTAGAGGAAGGGGATCGATTGGAAGCCATCATGCCATTGGATACCGATAAAATGATGGAAACCTTACAGGTGAACAATCAGAATTTGGTAGAAATCACCAATGATTTGAAGGTGTTGACTAGTAAGATTGCAGCAGGAGAGGGGATCGTGGGTGCGGTGTTAACAGATTCTGTCTTGGCAATAAACTTTCGAACTATCTTAACCAACTTGGAGCGGGCTTCTGTCAATAGCAACAAGATGATTGCGGATTTGAACAACTTCACTGGCAAGCTCAACAAAAACGGAACTTTAATGAACGATTTGGTGACCGATACTTCCATCGTACCAGACCTAAAGGCTACCCTAGAAAGCTTAAAAGTGACTACTGCAAATACCCAAGCTCTTTCCAAAGAGTTTGCTGGGATTACGCACAAGCTTAACTCCAAAGATAATTCACTCGGCATGCTCTTGAATGATCCTGAATTTGCGAAGTCTTTAAAAAAGACGATCGCGAATGCGGATTCTGCTTCGTACAATTTAAATAAAGGAATGGAAGCTCTAGAATACACCTGGCCTTTCAATAAGGGTTTCAAAAGAAAAGCCAAAGTAGAAGGAGGAAATTAACTCCCCTTTGCGATAGGGAGCGGATTGTTTGATTCAAGCCTGAAGAAAACCAAATTCCAAATAAACCCGCTGGGTAGATTTTAAACCTCATTTTACCTGTTTTAGTACATTTTAATTTGCTTTCAAACCTATGCAAGCTATCAATCCTACCACCACCTCAGCTTGGAAAAAACTAGCTGAACTTTCCCAAACGCATCAAAATCTTAGTATTTCAGAACTTTTCAATCAAAAAGATAGATTTCATCGCTACAGCCGCAGCTTTGAAGATATTTTAGTTGATTTTTCTAAGAACCGCATTTCGGATAGTGTTTTTGATACCTTACTTCAATTAGCTCAGGAAACAGCACTGCCACAGGCGATTGAAAGTATGTTTTCGGGACAAGCGATCAATCAAACTGAGAATCGTGCGGTGCTGCATACAGCATTACGAAACCGTTCCAATACACCGGTGTATGTGGATGGCCAGGATGTGATGTCTGAAGTGAATCAGGTGTTGTCTCAAATGAAGACATTTGCTACGCAGATTCATCAAGGAACTTGGCTAGGTTACACAGGAAAACCTATTACTTCACTAGTCAATATTGGGATTGGTGGATCGGACCTTGGTCCAGTGATGGTCACGGAAGCCTTAAAAGCTTACCAGCATCCCAACTTGAAGTTGCACTTTGTATCAAACGTGGATGGAACTCATATTGCGGAAACCTTAAAGCAAGTTGATCCAGAGACTACGCTATTCTTTATTGCCTCCAAAACCTTTACCACACAGGAAACTATGACCAATGCGCATACTGCTCGGTCTTGGTTTTTGAAGCATGCTACAGATGAAAAAGCGATTGCCAAGCACTTTGTAGCACTTTCAACGAATTCCGAATCTGTCCGGGCCTTTGGGATAGATCCACAAAACATGTTTGCATTCTGGGATTGGGTAGGAGGTAGGTATTCCCTTTGGTCCGCTATTGGACTACCAATCGCCTGCGCTATTGGCTTTGATCGATTTGAAGAATTGCTCTCTGGAGCTCATGCCATGGATAAGCATTTTAGAAATGCTCCTATGGACCAAAATATTCCAGTTATCCTGGCTTTGGTGGGTATTTGGAATACCAATTTTTTAGGAGCCAGCTCGGAAGCTATTCTTCCTTATGACCAGTATTTACACCGTTTTGCGGCCTATTTCCAACAAGGCAATATGGAAAGTAATGGTAAATATGTGGGTCGAAATGGTAAGAAAGTAAACTACACTACAGGGCCAATCATCTGGGGTGAACCTGGCACGAATGGACAGCATGCTTTTTACCAACTGATTCACCAAGGAACACACCTGATTCCTTGTGATTTTATTGCGCCAGCACGCTCACACAATCCTATCGGAGATCACCACATGAAGTTACTTTCTAACTTTTTTGCGCAGACGGAAGCGCTCATGAAAGGAAAATCTCTCCAGGAAGTCGAAGGAGAAATGCGGAAGGCTGGAAAATCAGAAGAAGAAATTCAACGGATTGCACCTCATCGCGTTTTTGAAGGAAATAGACCCACCAATTCTATTTTAGTCAAGCAAATTACGCCGTATACACTAGGTCAACTGGTCGCTATGTATGAACATAAAATCGCAGCCCAAGGAATAATTTGGAATATTTTCAGCTTTGACCAGTGGGGAGTGGAACTTGGAAAGGTATTGGCAAATGGTATTTTGCCTGAACTTGCAGATGATTCGACGGTGGAATCGCACGACAGTTCTACGAATGGATTAATTAATGCGTATAAAGCCATGCGTTAAATCTTAATTTATTTCTGTTTTTGCAACCACTAATCCTTGAAGTAAAGTGCTACTTCAAGGATTTTTTGTTTCGAGATTACTGGGTTGGTCAGGTATAAATTTGGGAAAACTGAAATGAAATAATTTTTTTCAAACAATAGTCTATTTCAATTAGTTACATTCCAAACACCCACTTTATGAAAGAGCTCCTCGAACTAAAGAAGACGAATGGAAATGGAAAATCGGATAAGAAAAACTTATTCCAAGATCCTAAACTATTGGTTAAAGATGCCGTATTCGTTCGGCACGAGGGGAGTTTGGTAAAGGTGAAATTTGACGATATCCTCTGGCTTAAGGGAGATGGAAATTACACCACCTTGATTACCAAAAAGGCCGTGTTCTCAGTCCGCAATATTTTGAAAGATTTTGAATCCGTACTTCCTAATAACCAATTTTTAAGGATTCATAAAAGTTACATCGTCCAGGTTTCAGAAATCCTTTCCATCAATACCAAGGAGGTAAAAGTAGGTACTGATATGGTTCCAATTGGGCGTACCTTCTACCACCAACTAATTAGTGGAATCAAGAAATTTGGGAGATTAAATCCAGAGCAAACTACTGTCTCCGTAACTTAAAAAACGGTAATTCGAATCCAGAGCTTCTTGATATATTTTTTTCCAATCTTCTCCTATAAGAGCAGCAATTAATAGAACAAGGGTAGACCCCGGTTGATGAAAATTGGTAATCAAACCATCCACCAGCTGAAACTTGTATCCTGGAAATATAAAAATAGAGGTTGTGCCAAATAAGGTATCTGTTCCGCTTTCATCCATTTCTTTGAGGATAGCTTGAAGTACCTCTTTTCGAGTTGGAAGGGAGGGTCTGCTTGCATAGGGTGCTAATTTTTCAATTTCAAATCGATTCCCTCGCTTTTCGATCAATTGTACCCCGTACCAATACATACTTTCTAAGGTTCTAACCGAGGTAGTACCTACGGCCACAATTTTTCCAGCATGGCTGAGAAGCTTTTGGATCGTGTAACGATTGATTTCCATCTGCTCACTGTGCATGGGATGTTCTTCCACAGCTTTCACTTTGATAGGTTGGAAGGTTCCCGCACTCACATGAAGCGTCAATGCGGCTTCTTGGATTCCCTTTTTTCGTAAACCTTCAAACACCTCATCTGTAAAATGAAGGCCAGCGGTAGGCGCTGCTACCGCCCCTTCTTTTTCTGAATAGACCGTTTGATACCGAGATTTATCATCTTCTTGGGCCTTTCGATTCAAATAGGGTGGAAGTGGGGTTTCACCACAGGCTTCGACTAGGTCCACAAAAGCGATTTCTGAATCATTCCAGGAGAATTCAACCTGCATCAAGTCCTTGTTTACCAGTCGGGCAGAAAGAATTACCTCTTTCGCATCGATTTTGATCATGCCTTGAAGGGTTTCTTCTTCTTTCCACTTTTTCAGGTTACCGACCATAGTTTCCCAGACCACAGGTTTTTTGGAAGTCATGATTTCAGACATAATCCCTGAAGGAGCTGTAGGCTGCAGCAAAAAAACCTCTATCCGAGCGCCGGTTTGCCGTTGGAAGATTAAGCGAGCAGGAATTACCTTGGTGTTGTTGTAAACCAAAAGGCTATCGGAATCCAAAAGATTGGGTAGATCAAAAAAATGATGGTGCTGGATTGTTCCTTTCCTGTACTCCAAAAGTTGAGAACTATCCCTTTTTTCTAACGGAAATTTAGCAATTCGTTCTTCTGGTAAGGTATATTCGTAGTCTTTAAGATCAATACTCGGTATCTCCATGATTTGGGGCAATTGGTCGGCAAATATAGTCAACTCGTTTAACCCTTTTTACCTTCTTTTGGTTACACTTTTATGAGTTTATCTGCGAGGCTTGAATTTTCTTATTTAAAACGGACGCTCCTATTTCGATTCGAGGCAGGTACCTCTCGTGGGGTGATGCGGACTCGTGATGTTTATTGGATCAAGGTTCATCGCAAAGGGGATTTGGATCGAATTGGCTGGGGTGAAGCAGCACCTTTAGCAGGGTTGAGCCCAGAATATGGACCTGATTTTGAAGCCCAGTTGGCAGGCGTATTGCAGCAAGCCAATGCGCGAGATTGGGATTTGGAGGAGGAAAGTTGCTTGCAACAGGTGAGGGAACTGGTCCCTTTTTCCTTTCCATCCATTCGTTTTGGACTGGAAACTGCCCTCCTGGATTTGACAAACGGAGGCATAAAGCGGATTCTAGCCAATGCCTTTTTTGATCAAGGCACTCCCATTCCGATCAATGGCCTAATTTGGATGGGAACCCAGGAATTTATGCTCCAGCAGATCCATCAAAAATTGGAGGAAGGATATTCCTGTTTGAAAATGAAAATTGGTGCGATTGACTTTGAACAGGAATTGGAATTGCTTCAGGTCATTCGCCAACAAAAAAATGAGGATGAATTAACCCTGCGCGTAGATGCCAATGGAGCTTTTTCAGGGCAAGAAGCACTTTCTAAATTAAAGCAATTGCAGGCCTTTGATCTCCATAGTATTGAGCAACCTATTTCCGTAGGCCAGTGGAAAGCCATGCGGGAACTAGTGCAGCAGAGTCCTGTTCCCATTGCGTTAGATGAAGAGTTAATCGGCCGTTCCAACAAGGAAGAAGTGCTCAGTTTTATAAAGCCTCAGTTTATCATTTTGAAGCCTAGTTTAGTAGGTGGTATTTTAGAAACCAGAGAATGGATTCGCTTGGCTGAAGACATGGGGATTGGATGGTGGATGACTTCCGCATTGGAGAGTGCAATAGGGCTCAATGCCATTTCTCAATTGACCTCTACCTACCTACCCAGTCTGCCTCAAGGTTTGGGTACAGGTAAACTTTATGACAACAACCTAGCTTCTCCGTTGCTTGTCCAAGCCGGAGAAATTCAATACCTACAAGAGAGAACCTGGGAAACTCCAGGTTAAGTGTTTCTAAGTAGTTACTAGTTATTCGAGTACTTTTTTCACAATTTTTTGCCGGATCACGACCACGCAAAGCCAGGAAAAGAAGGCGGCGAGTACGCCAACTAGTGCTCCAAAAAATAGATCTAAAGGATAGTGCACGCCAAGATAAATTCGGGTGTAGCTCACCACAAGGGCGTAGAGAAATAGCCAAGCAATGGCTTTTTGCTTTTTGCCCAGTTTGAGAGTTAAGAATGTCGCTAAACCGAAGGTGTTGGCAGCATGCGAAGATACAAATCCATACAAACCCCCGCATCGACCATACCCGTGGAGCATGCCTTCCCATCGCGGGTCATGACAAGGACGAAGTCGCTCAAAATAAGGTTTCATTAACCCTGAACTCACCTGGTCTGCCAGAAGGATAGTAAGCATGACGCCACCTAGAATCCAAGCCGTATTTTTCGGATCAATTCGATAGATCAAGTAGAGGAGCAGGAGGTACAAGGGTATCCAAGAAATCGTCTGCGTGAGTTGGAAGACGATCGGATCCAAAGGTTCCCAGTGGAATGAATTCAACCAAAGGAAGGTCTCTTCATCCCATTTTTTGATAATCTCGATCATGCGGTATAGGTAAGCCAATCGATTTCCTTCTTGAGGTGAGCCTGCGTAAATGCCTCAGGACTATCGGGTTTGGGTTCATGCTGATAGGTCCATTCTGCAAGAGGGGGCATGCTCATTAAAATACTTTCCGTCCGACCATTGGTATCCAATCCAAATTTAGTACCTGCATCCCATACCAAATTGAACTCTACATAGCGTCCACGACGAAGTCCTTGCCAAGCTTTTTCCTCAGGACCAAAGGGCAGTTGCGCATTCTTTTTCATAAAATGCGTGTATACCTCCGGAAATAACCTTCCTAATGCAAGGCTAAAGTCCAAAATTTCTTGAAAATGGGTATCTGAGGTAGCACTCAATCGATCGTAGAATATTCCTCCAATGCCTCGCGTTTCTTGACGATGTTTGATGTAAAAATACTCATCTGCCCAATTCTTGAACTTTGGGTAGTAGCTTAAATCAAAGGAATCGCAGGTTTCCTTTAGGCGCTGATGAAAGTAGGTAGCATCCTCAGGGACGATGTAATGTGGCGTAAGGTCAATTCCTCCACCGAACCAATGTGTCCCGTCTTCCATTTCGAAGTACCGGATATTCATGTGGATGATGGGGACCCTAGGACTGAAAGGATGCAATACAATGGATACTCCCGTGGCAAAGAAATTCCCTGACGCTAACTGGAGTTTTTCGGTAATTTTCTGGGGTGTAGGTCCATGCACAGCGGAAAAGGCTACTCCTCCTTTTTCGATGATGGCTCCATTTTGAAAAATACGAGTTTCCCCTCCACCACCTTCTGTTCGTGTCCACACGTCTCCGTTGAAGGTTCCTTTTCCATCTCCAGCTTCAAGCGCTTTGCAAATGTATTCTTGCATTTGCTTGTAGATAGAAGCAATTTCTTCTTTTGATTTTCTAGGCATAAGCTGCTGGGATTTAGAATGGATATCCAATTCCAAAATTAAACACGGTTTGCCCTTTTTCACCAAAGGGTCTTGTAAATCGGAGGTTGTCAAGTACCCATCGTTCGCCCTCCAGACGTGCGGGATCGAGCGCCTTGGTAGCCAAGTCAAGTCGGATGACCAAAAAGTCGAAGTCCATTCGGAGTCCTACTCCGGTACCGATTGCAATTTCCTTGTAGAAGCGATCGTATCTAAAATCAGCTCCTGGCCTGGCTTCATCTCTTCCAATCATCCAGGAGTTACCCGCATCTAGGAAAACAGACATATCGAAGTAGCTGAATAGCTTTCTCCGGTATTCCACCATGCTTTCTAGGATCATTTCCGCAGGCTGTTCATTCGTGTAATCGTAGACGCCGCCTGCACCTGTCAGTGGGGTAGAACTACCTGGCCCAAGTCTTCGGGCTTGCCAGGCACGGATACTGGTACCGCCACCAGCAAAGAAATACTTCTCATAGGGCAAAATCCCCACGCTGACTCCATAAGGCCGTGCCATGCCAAAATTGAGTCGGTAGGCGAGGGTTTGTTTTTTAGTGATCGGGTAATACCGTCTGAAATCAATCTGACCCTTCAGCCATTGAAAATTGGCATAGTCAATATCCGGGGAATCGTTTCTTCGGACATTCGTGAAATTGAGGGTAGTACCCCCACTTTCTGCAAATATTCGCAATAGCGAAGCTTTTTTCATCGAGAAATCCCCATAACGATTGAAGTTGATGAGGGTTTGTCCAGAGAAACTGCTGATCAAGGAGGGGAGGAATGACCAAATGAGGTTATTGCCATCCGTTTGTAAATTTTCAAGAATACCCAGGAATTCATCTTGAATATAGGGGGTGCGGATGTAACTGATGTCCGCTGCGTTAATCGTAAAGGATTGTCGATTGTTTCGTGTGGCCCAGGTGTAGCCTAATTGTCCATTGATCGCATTTCGCTTGTATTCCGGCCTGTTGGTACTCAAATATCCAAATTGAACACGGGTGTTGGGATTGTATTTCCCCAATTGCTGCAACGTTTTGGGTGCAAAAGGAATTAAGAACCTAGGAAAAATTACGGACAAGGAGGTATTAATTTCACTGCTCTGGTACACACCTTGACCTGTGGCTGATGCAACCCCTTCAAGACCCGCTCGAAAATTGAGTTCTAGAAGTTCCCCGGCTCGGAAGAAATTTCGATTTCGTAAAGCCGTGCTGAAGAAAGGCCCAGGAAGTTGTTCGGTGATGGTCATCCCCAGCTGATTAGTCAGTTGGTATTTCTGGTTGGGCTGCGTGAAAATCTGTGCAGTCAAGGAAGTACCCAGCGTATCGAAGGTGATGTTCACAAAACGGAAAAGATCCAGACTATTGATCAGTCGTTGTGTTTCTAGGGCATCGGTTCTGCTGTAAGGCTTTCCCTTTTGCAACTGAATACGGGATGCCAGAATTTTAGGGGAATAGCGATCTCTGTAAAAGGAAAAATCAATCCCTTGATACTGGGTTTGAATTTGTCGATCCGCAAACTCATCGGTAGGTGGATTGATTCGTAATCGGATGGTATCCAAGGTGTAGACTTGGTGACTTTCCGTAAATGTGGGCTTTTGAATTACTTGTTCCAATCGAATGGACTTTGCAGCAGTGTCCTGATAGGCAATGTAATTCACATAAGACTTGGAGAACATGTAGTAGCCCTTGTTTTTCAAGAGTTCTTCCAGTCGATTTCGCTCTGCCCCAATGTTGTCTTGGTTGTAAATCTGTCCTTTTTTTAAAAAGGAATTGGAAGAAAAATCAGCTAGCAAACGTTGAATTTCAGGATTATCAGTACGTGTAAAAACAGAATCTAGGATGTAGGCCTCCTTTTCTTCAATTGCATACGAGATCACTGCCTTTTTATTTTTTAAGGCCACATTGAAGGTGACATCTGCATCAAAAAAGCCATGGTTGATCAGGTAGCCTTTCATGTTTTTTCTAGACTTCTCCACCAGGCTGCTGTCTAACAGTACGACAGGATTTCCTGTACGCATCAGTGTATTTCCGAATTCTAATTTTTTATCTAAGCTTTCAAGACGAAGTTTTAGCTTCTCCTCCTTTCGCTTGTAGCTCAATTCAGTGCCTATAGAATCTTTAGTCGACTGAAGTGCGAGAAGCCGATCGTTTGTTACCTCCCGTTTGGCGGCCACTTTACTGCTGTCGTAGAATTGATTTCCAAATCTGTAGAGCATGACGCCCAGGGAGGTGCCAAAAAAACGAGTATTGGGTTCTTGCTCTATAAGTTGGGTAAGCGCGTCGGGATCGGCTTGTTTTATTCCGACCAACTCATTCTCATAGACCACATAGGTACCCTCTTCCAAATTTCTGGTCAAAGAGCAGCCTTGGCAAAACCAGAGTAGATTGATAAAAAGTATATATTTGAAAGATTTCAAGTTCGAATTGGAGGAGGAATGCTAAGCAAAAATACGGTTAAGTTTATAAAATCCTTACATCAAAAAAAATACCGCACTGAGTCGGGCAAATTCTTTGTGGAAGGTGAGAAAAGTGTGGTTGAAGTGCTTCAATCCGATTTTAAGTTGGATTTGCTTCTGGTCACTCAAGGGTTTGAGAGCAAGTATGCCTCCTTAGTACAAAGGTCTGGCGTGGAAGTATTGGAGGTGACTCCCAATCAGCTCGAACAGGTAGGGCAATACCAGAGTAATGATGCTGCCCTGGCAGTGGTGCACATGAAATCAAACGAAGCCTTTATCCCTGGTAAAGAAGAACTTATCCTCGCTTTGGATGAGGTGAGAGATCCGGGCAACTTAGGAACGATTATCCGTATTGCGGATTGGTACGGCATCCGGAAATTGATTTTTTCTCCTCATACAGCGGACTTTTACAACCCCAAGGTGATTCAATCCTCCATGGGATCCTTTACCCGCGTGCAGTTTTACTATGGGGAACTGGCTGAAGCATTTCAAAATTGGAAATTGCCTGTCTATGGCGCCTTTTTAGAGGGAGCCTCCATTCATCAACTATCCGACCCAAAACCGGGTGTCCTACTATTGGGAAATGAATCCCAAGGCATATCTAAGGAAGTAGAAAAATGGGTGAGCAGTAAAGTTACCATACCTAGTTTTGGTGGAGCAGAATCACTGAATGTGGCAATTGCTACAGCTATTTTCTGCGACAATTTCAAACGGCTTCTGAGCAAATGAAAACCAAACTGGCTTCACTGCTGGCTCGTGTCGGCCTAAATGGATTTTTGCTAGGGATTTTTTCAGCCATAGGGATGGCAGCCCTTTTGCCAGAATTCGGTTCCTCAGAATCCAATATTCCTTGGAAGCCGTTTATTCAAGTAGGTATTGCCTTGCTCTTCTTTTTTTATGGGCTGAAGTTAGATCCTAATCAGCTTCGATCAGGGTTGAGCAATTGGAAATTGCATGCTTTGGTACAGCTAACCACCTTTTTGGGCTTTCCCTTGCTAGTGATGGCGCTGGTTTCCTTTTTTCCTGGATTGGATCCAAATTTTGCCTTGGGAGTCAGTTACCTCGGCGCTTTACCTTCTACGGTCAGTGCCTCGGTGGTCTTGGTTTCCATTGCAGGGGGAAATGTAGCTGCAGCAATCTTTAATGCCAGTATTTCCAGTTTGTTAGGGGTGGTGCTAACTCCGCTATGGATGCGTTTGGCAGGAGGGGAGGTAGCGGGTGAACTGGATCTTTGGGCTTCCATCGTGGATTTGTCCTTCAAAGTGGTCTTGCCGGTGCTCTTGGGATTATTCCTGCATCGGTCTTTGTTCCCCAAGATCAAGCCCTATTTGAATCGGTTGAAATACTTGGATCAAACCGTGATTCTTTCCATTGTATTCACCACTTTTTCGGAGTCCTTTTCCCAAAAACTGTTTGCTTCCTTTTCCTGGATGAGTTTGGGGGGATTGGCTTTATTTATGCTGAGTATCCTCTTGCTGGTGGTTGGAATCCTATTTATTTTGGTTCGAGTACTTGCCTTTTCACAGGAGGATCGGATTGCTGCACTTTTTTGTGGATCCACCAAGTCTTTGGTGCATGGAGTAGCTATTGGAAAGGTATTGTTTCCAAGTTCGGCGATCTTGGGTCTTGTCTTGCTTCCAGTGATGTTGTACCATTTACAACAACTAATCTTAGGAAGTATTTTGGCCAAGTACTTTGAAAAAAAGAAGCCCTGAAATTACTTCAGGGCTGTGTGTATTTTAGAGGTATTTGCCGGATAGCTCTGTGACCAATTCGATGTAGGCTGTGGTCGCTTCCTCCTTGGACTTTCCTTTGAGTAGGAGCCATGCATTGTATTTGGCAGCAGCCTTAAAATCAAATCCTCCCGGGCGTTCTTCTTCATTGTCCCCTTCGCTGGCTTGTTTGTACAATCCGTAGAGGCGAAGTAGCTCTTCATTGGAAGGTCTGGAAGTGAATTTTTGGGTGAGTGCTACTGCTTCCTCAAGTGTTGCTGGTTTCATTTTTTCTAAAGTCTAAACGTGGATTTTGTAAGAAAAAAAACAGCGCCTTTCGTTTCTATTCTGTCAGATGACGGGAAAAAGAAAAAAAGCGCTGCTTAAAATGGATTATGGCTTGACTTATCGCTTTGGCATAGCCACGTAATCTCGTTCTATTGCGCCAGTGTATACCTGACGAGGTCTTCCAATTGGTTCGCCTTTTTCAGTCATTTCTTTCCACTGAGCGATCCAGCCTGGTAGACGGCCCAAGGCAAACATTACGGTAAACATGTCGGTAGGAATACCCAATGCACGGTAGATGATGCCAGAGTAGAAGTCCACATTAGGATAAAGCTTTTTCTCTACAAAATACGGATCATTCAAGGCTGCAAATTCAAGTTCCTTCGCAATATCAAGGACTGGATCTTTCACGCCAAGTTTGGCTAGCACATCATCTGCTGCCTTCTTGATAATTTTTGCTCTCGGATCAAAGTTTTTGTACACACGGTGTCCAAAGCCCATCAGACGGAACGAATCGTTCTTGTCTTTGGCTTTATCCAAGTATTTCTTCGTATTTCCACCATCAGCTTTGATAGCTTCAAGCATTTCAATTACAGATTGGTTGGCACCCCCATGTAGTGGGCCCCAAAGCGCATTGATTCCTGCAGAGACGGATGCGTAAATTGGACTTTGAGAAGAGCCTACCATACGGACCGTAGAGGTGGAGCAGTTTTGCTCGTGGTCCGCGTGAAGAATCAAGAGTGCATCCAATGCTTTGGCTACTACTGGATCGACCTCGTAGCGTTCTGCTGGAAGTGCAAACATCATTTTCAAGAAGTTTGAACAGTAATCTAAAGAATTGTCCGGATAGTTGACCGGATGCCCCACTTTATTTTTGTAAGCCCAAGCCGCAAAAGTTGGCATCTTAGCCAATAAACGGATCATGCTCAAATTCACTTCTTCTGGAGTGCTGTTTGAGTTAAGTGAATCTGGATAAAATGCAGATAAAGAGCAGACTAAAGAGGAAAGCACGCCCATGGGGTGTGCATTGGAAGGGAAGCCATCCAAAATCTTTTTAATGTCCTCATGCACAAGGGTATGGTACGTGATCTGCTTGGTGAAATCATCAAATTGTGCTTGAGTAGGGAGCTCTCCGTAAATAAGGAGGTAAGCCACTTCCATAAAGCTGGATTTCTCTGCAAGGTCCTCGATTCGGTATCCTCTGTATCTTAATATGCCTTCTTCTCCATCCAAAAATGTAATAGAACTAGTAGTAGAACCTGTGTTTTTGAACCCAGAATCGAGGGTGATCAGACCGGTATCACTTCTAAGTTTTGCAATATCGATCGCAGGCTCATTTTCGGTACCTACGATAACTGGAAATTCAAATTCTTGTCCTTTGTAGAACAGTTTGGCAGAATCAGACATGGTGTAATTGTTTGTAGCTTATTTTGGATGTAAACTCTTAAATCGGCCTTAAGTTACTAAAATCGGCCATTTTTTAAATAAATTATTCTAATGGTAGGCTGTAACCTTGGGGATGTCAAATTCAATGCATCTAAACTATTGATAACCAATAGTTTTTGGTACTAGGAATCAATAAACCCCTTTTATGGATTGGATAACCTTATTTTGGAAGGAAACAGAAAAGTCCCGAAGGACTTTTCTTACTCACAAAAATGTTCAAATACTTCTACCAAATGGTCACCGATCATTTTGGCATTTCTTCCCTCGATATGGTGTCTTTCGATAAAGTGTACGAGTTCCCCATCCTTAAACAAGGCCATGGCAGGCGAAGAAGGAGGGTAAGGCAATACCAATTCGCGGACTTTAGCAACAGCATCGCGGTCATTGCCTGCAAAAACTGTAGCCAAGTTAGTCGGTTTTTTGCCTGCCTGTTCCAATGCCATCCTTACTCCAGGTCTTGCTGCACCTGCGGCACAGCCGCATACGGAGTTGACTACCACGAAAGTAGTTCCTTTATGATTTGGACCAAGGTGAGCTGCAACTTGTTCGGCAGTACGAAATTCTTCGAATCCAACGGCAGACAATTCAGCGCGCATCGGGGCAATTAATTCTTCAGGATACATAGTTCTGCGTGTTTATTTTTCGTTTTAAAGAAATCCTAATTCTAGTTTGGCCACTTCAGACATCATGTCTTGAGTGTAAGGAGGTTCAAAGGTAACCTCTACCTCTACGTGATTGATGCCCTGAATCTGTTGAATTTTTTCCTTCACTTCTGAAGGAATAAATTCAGCCGAAGGGCAATTGGGTGACGTGAGGGTCATCAACACAAAAACATTGTTGACAGGGTATACGCTAATCTCATAAATCAATCCGAGCTCATACACATCCACGGGAATTTCTGGATCATAGACCAGCTTTATGGCAGTAACCACCTTGTCCCGAAGGTTCTCAATCTGGATGCTAGTATCAGAAGATTCGTTGACGTTCATGTTAGACGTTTTGCTTGGTTTGAAATGCTAGGGCATAGCGCTTCATTTGGTTAATCATGGATGCCAATCCATTGGATCGTTGACTTCCTAAAATATTTCCCATTCCAATACGTGGGATAAAATCCAAATCAGCCTCAAGGATTTCCTTTGGACTCCGTTGATTTAAAACCCGTATCAATAAGGAAATCAAGCCTTTGGTAATGTCTGTGTTGCTATCAGCTCGGTAATGCACCTTGCCTTCTTTTTCCTCTGCAACCAACCAGACTTTCGATTGGCACCCTTGGATGATGTATTCTTCCTTACGCAAGTCCTCTGGATAGGGTTCTAGATTACCACCCAATTCCATAATGTAAAAGATGGTGGATTCTCGGTCATCACCCAAAATCTCGAATTCGGCTACGATTTCATTCTGTATGGCTGCGATCGTACTCATTTATTCTTTAGGTTAGCAATTTTAGCTACCGCTTGGGCAAATACTTCCACTTCTGATCGGGTATTGTAGGCAGCAAAAGAAGCACGAACGGTGCCTTCTAATCCTAGTCTGCGCATCAAGGGCTGGGTGCAATGGTGCCCCGTACGCACAGCAATCCCTTTGGCATCCAACAATTGTCCCACATCAAAGGGGTGAATGGATTGAATATTGAAAGAAAATACGGCTACTTTTTCAGAAGCAGTACCTACAGGAATTACGCCTTTCACATCTTGAAGTAATTCTACTACGTACTGTAGTAAATCCTGTTCATGACGATGAATGTTTGCCTTGCCAATAGCCGTAATGAAATCTAAGGCCGGCTTGAAGGCTATCACTTCAGCAATACTCGGAGTACCCGCTTCAAATTTGAAAGGAATGGTATTGTAGGTGGTTTTTTCGAAGGTTACTTCTCGGATCATCTCTCCACCTCCAAGGAAGGGAGGCATGGCTTCCAGAAGTTCTCGTTTGCCATACAAGACACCAAGTCCTGTAGGCCCATAGAGTTTGTGTGCGGAGAAAGCTAGAAAATCACAATTGAGCGCCTGTACGTCCACATCCAGATGAGAGGTAGACTGAGCTCCATCTAGCAAAACCTTGGCGCCTACGGCATGAGCCGCATCGATTATTCGTTTTACTGGGTTGATGGTTCCTAGGGCATTGGATGCATGGACCACACTGACCAATTTGGTCTTTGGACTCAAGAGTTTTTCAAACTCTTCCCATACCAGTTCCCCAGCATCCGTAATTGGGATAACTCGGAGGATGGCTCCATTTTGTTCACAGAGCATCTGCCAAGGCACAATGTTGCTGTGATGTTCTAGGGTTGAAATGATGATTTCATTCCCTTTTTGAATGAATGCCGAGCCGAAGGTTTTGGCAATCAAGTTGATGCTTTCGGTTGTTCCTCGAGTAAAAATAATTTCTGCGGACTCTCGAGCACCAATATATGCGCGTACACTTTCGCGGGTCTCCTCAAACTGCCGTGTAGCTCGATCCGCAAGGGTGTGTGCGCCACGGTGAATGTTGGAGTTGTCGACTTCGTAATAGTTCTGAATGGCATCCAAGACCACTTTTGGCTTTTGCGTGGTCGCGGCATTGTCAAAATAAATCAAGGGATTTCCGTTTACTTCTTGATGAAGTATGGGAAACTGACTCCTGATGGAATTGACTTGGATGGCCATGGATTAGAATTTACTTCCAAGTCGCTCTTGGATCTGTGTTACGATGTGATTGCGGAGGGCATCGACTTCGATTTTGTCCAATACCTCACCAGCAAATGCATAGAGCAACAAGCCTTTCGCAGTTGTTTTGTCAATACCACGGGCTTGAAGATAGAAGAGGGCTTCTTCATCCAATTGTCCTACCGTACAGCCGTGAGAGCATTTCACATCATCCGCCCAAATCTCTAGTTGCGGTTTGGTGTTGATGATTGCATCTTCCGAAAGAAGGATGTTGTTGTTTTGCTGGAAGGCATTCGTCTTTTGTGCGATTTGGCGAACGAAAATTTTACCGTTAAATACGCCGCGGCTTTGATCCGCAAGAATGCCTTTGTAGAGTTCATTGGATTCCGCGTGCGGAATGGTGTGGTCTACATTGGTATGGTTATCGATATGAGTTTTGCCGTTGAGCAAGTAGACGCCAAACATATTGCCCACTGAATTGCTTCCCAACAAATTGAGCGTCAGGTTGTTTCGAATCATGTCACCTGAAAGGGTGATTTGAGTAGAAGTAAACTGGGAATCTTTTTGGATATCAGTCACCAAGTTGCTTACCTCAATCACTTGGTTGTGCTCTTGTTGGAGACTATGGTAAGTAAGGTCAGTATTTATCCCTCCTTTGATTTCAACTACCTTATTTACAAAGTAGGGGGCGTCATCTGAGGAGATGTGGTAATCGATGAAGGTTCCTTTAGAAAAATCACCTGCTTCGATCCAAATTCGTGGAGAAATCACTTGTCCTCCCTGCGCTTGGTGAAACTGGAGCAATAAAATTGGAGTTTCTACCTCTTTCTTTTTCTCAAGGGAAATATGAATACCATCGGAGAAAGTTGCTTGGTTTAAAGCGACAAATGGATCTTTATCTGCTTTGGCAATGGTTCCCAGCGGTGTAGCTTCATTTTCAGTAAGTGAATGCACTGAAATTCCCTCCACAGAAGTGGAAAGTTCTGGCAAATACTGTCCATTGGAAAAAACCAAAACTGCTCCTTCAAAACCAGCAAACACAGCCGACTTCACTTGTTCAGCGCTAATTTTCACAGGTTTTGCCGGAGAAAAATCAGTCAGACTAGTCTCCAGTTTCTTTGTAATCGGGGTAAATTTGTATTCTTCGGCTTTTAAAGCAGGCAATCCCTGTGCATAGAAACTTTTTTTGCCCAATTGACGCAAAGAAGTGTAAGTAGCGGGTGCTGCTTCAAAAAGACCAAGAACGAATTCCTGTTGGGTCAAGGTACTCATGGGTGTAGCGGTTGGGATCAGACAGTGGCAGTAGAATCAACTTCTTCTTTGATCCAATCGTAGCCTTTTTCTTCTAGTTCAAGAGCAAGTTCTTTGGTACCAGACTTCACGATTCTTCCTTTGTACAAAACATGGACAAAATCTGGCACAATGTAGTCAAGCAATCTCTGGTAGTGGGTCACCACGATGGTGGCAGTTTTTTCAGACTTCAATTTATTGACTCCATTGGACACAATGCGTAGTGCATCGATGTCAAGACCTGAGTCAGTTTCATCCAAAATGGAAAGTACTGGCTCTAGCATCGCCATTTGGAAGATTTCATTTCGCTTTTTTTCTCCACCAGAGAAGCCTTCATTCAAAGATCTGCTCAAGAGTTTCTGGTCAATTTCTACCAAGGCCATTTTTTCCTTCATCAAGGAAAGAAACTTGACCGCGTCCAAAGGCTCTAGTCCTCTGTATTCGCGAACTTGGTTGAGTGCTGTTCTAAGGAAATTGGTGGTGGATACACCTGGGATTTCAATGGGATATTGAAATGCCAAAAATACACCTTCACGCGCGCGATCCTCAGGAGATAGTTCAAGAAGTTCTTTTCCCTGAAAGATTACTTCTCCTTCGGTAACTTCATATTCTTCACGTCCTGCAAGTACGGAGGCTAGCGTAGATTTGCCTGAGCCATTTGGGCCCATGATGGCATGAACCTCACCGGCTTTTACTTCTAGGTTGATCCCTCTAAGGATAGGAGTGCCTTCAATGGAGGCATGTAGATTTTTAATAGATAGCATGATCTAGTTATTCTTAAAGTACGCGTTTGATTTCCGGTAGGGTTAACCTGCCGTGGTAGATTAACCTACCGAACCCTCAAGGGTAAGTGCTAATAGTTTCTGTGCTTCCACCGCAAACTCCATTGGGAGTTGGTTCAATACTTCTTTGGCATAGCCGTTGACAATCAAGGCTACCGCATCTTCGGTGGCAATGCCACGTTGGTTGCAATAGAAGATTTGGTCTTCCCCGATTTTTGAGGTGGTCGCCTCGTGCTCCACCTTCGCGGAAGGATTGGCGATGTCGATGTAGGGAAAGGTATGGGCTCCACATTGGTTACCCATTAAAAGGGAGTCGCATTGGGAGAAGTTACGCGCATTGTGTGCACGCTTCATGACTTGAACCTGTCCACGATAGGAGTTTTGAGATTTGCCAGCAGATATGCCTTTGGAAACAATCCTCGACTTGGTGTTTTTGCCAATATGGATCATTTTGGTTCCTGTATCTGCTTGTTGGTAGTTGTTAGTAACTGCAACAGAATAAAACTCACCGATCGAATAGTCTCCTTTTAGAATGCAGGAAGGGTATTTCCAAGTGACGGCCGAACCAGTTTCCACTTGGGTCCAAGAAATTTTGGAGTGGTCTCCCGCACAAATTCCACGCTTGGTTACAAAATTGTAAATTCCTCCTTTTCCATCTTTATCACCTGGAAACCAGTTTTGAACGGTAGAGTATTTAACTTCTGCATGTGTACCGGCATAGATTTCTACCACAGCAGCATGCAATTGATTTTCATCACGCTGAGGTGCAGTACAGCCTTCTAGGTAAGACACATAGGAAGAGTCATCTGCTACAATTAATGTGCGTTCAAATTGGCCTGTGTTTGCGGCATTAATACGGAAATAGGTAGACAATTCCATTGGGCAACGTACTCCTTTGGGGATGTAGCAAAAAGAACCATCTGAAAATACTGCCGAATTTAGAGCAGCGTAGTAGTTGTCTGTCATGGGCACTACCGAGCCCAAGTATTTTTGAATCAGCTCTGGGTGCTCCTTAACAGCTTCACTAAAGGAACAAAAAATGATTCCAAGCTTACCTAAAGTTTCCTTAAATGTAGTTGCTACAGACACCGAATCAAGAACTACGTCAATTGCAATTCCTTGAAGCCTTTTTTGTTCGTTGAGTGAAATCCCTAGCCTTTCGTAAATGGCGATTAATTCAGGATCTACTTCATCAATATTTTTCGGCTTTTTACTTTGCTTGGGTGCAGAGTAATATCGTAAAGCCTGTAAATCAATCTTTGGGTAATTGACGTTGGCCCATTCTGGCTCAGTCATGGATTGCCAAATTTTGAAGGCCTTTAATCGCCATTCGAGTAACCAGGTAGGCTCTTCTTTTTTGGCGGAAATCCAACGAATAATATCTTCATTAAGGCCAAGTGGGGCCTCATCCGTTTCTAAATCAACAGACCATCCATGCTCGTATTCTTTGGAATTCAGGTCTTCTAGTATCTGGTTGTCTTTGCTCATGAAATGAGTTGTTTAGACTAATTATAGTTTGATCGCAAAAGTACAACATTCAAACAAAAAAATATGTTCGCGAGTCCATTAAATATCCTTCAAGACTCGTAGTATTTTTTTGCTGAAGGATTGTAATGTCTTGTTAAGCAGATCAATATGTTTAAAAAAAAATGTGAAGTTTTTGCTTCACATTTTCTTGCAAGAATAGGGGAGGATTAAATACTTTTTTATCTAGATTTAATCTAAATAGACTTATTTCTCTTTATCGAAAAATTGGATTGGTCGATTGATGCTTTCTTCCAGCACAATGAGGGTTTCGGTACGGTCTATTCCATCCACTTTTTGGATTTTGTCTAGCACTAGTCGAAGGTGATTGGTGTCTCGGCAGATGATTTTGGCGAAAATTGAATAGTTGCCGGTGGTGTAGTATGCACTTACTACCTCGGCAATTCCTTTCAATTTTTCAATCACTGTGTCGTACAAGGAACTTTTTTCTAAGTAAATCCCCAAAAAAGCGGAGATGTCGTAGCCAAGTTTAGAGAAATCAATATTGAGGGTAGCACTTTTTACTACACCCATATCTTCTAATTTTTTCATGCGCACATGGACAGTTCCGGAAGAAACGAATACTTTCTTAGCGATTTCCGTGTATGGCGTCTTCGCATCTTCATTGAGTAAAGAGATAATCTTTAGATCAACATTATCGATATCTAAAATTTTGTCCATTTTTCGGGCGGTGTTTTGGATGATTTTTAATAAAGAACGTATAAAATTATAGATTGTTTAAAATATCGCAAAATTATTTTTTCAATTTGCAATTTTGTATAAAATATATTTCCTTTGGGAATCTGTTCTGAAGCCAAATTTAATTTTGAATAGTTGAATTACTAATTCAAAAAAAAAATGTCCAAATGAATTAGGCCAAAGAATTGAAATTGAAAAAGAACTTTTAATCTCTAAAGTTATATTTGGGTTTATATTCTGAAAAGGGTCTTGTCTATGGCAAGACCTTTTTGTTTTTCCAGTAATTTGAGCCCATATTTTTTTTGAGCGGCAAGCAATTCTCTCGTACTCTTCCTTATTTTTCGCTAGTCAACGACTCTGTCTATGAAAAAACAACTCTTTTTTTTACCCGCTCTGTTTGTTTCAACTACGCTTCTAGCACAAGTAAGGCCTTTTGTTCCCGAACCCGTGTTTCCAGAGAAAAACACAAAAAGCAAACACTACCTTGTATCTGGTGAACGACATGGCACTTCTTTTTTCAAAAAGTTTGAATTTCCGGAAGTAGAGTATCGTCCTGGTTCCACCCTTGACTTTACGAAGTACCATACGGTTGATGTGATGTACCATTGGTACGAGATCTGGGCGAAGCAGTATCCTGAACTGGTGGATCTCTACGTGGTAGAAAAATCTTTTGAAGGTCGTCCCATTTACCAAATGACACTGACCAATAAAAAAACAGGCAAGGATACTGATAAACCAGCGGCTTATTTTGAAGGCGGAAGACATTCTGGAGAAATCACTTCCAGTGAATCTATCCTGTGGCTGACCCAGCACTTGTTGGAAAATTATGGCAAAGACCCTGAAATCACTGCGCTTTTGGATTCCAAAGTGATTTACCTTCGTCCACAAAATAATCCGGATGGTTCCAACATGTACTTGTATACTGCACAGCGCAATCGGAGCACTGTGAAGCCTCAGGACACGGACCGAGATGGCTTGCTGGACGAAGATCCTGAAGAAGACTTAGATGGTGATGGCATCCTGTATCAGGTACGTAAAAAGGCGGTTACCCCAGAGGAAAAGGAAAAGGCAAACTACATTCTCGATCCTCGAGATCCTAAAGGGCGTTTGATGAAGCAAACTTTTCCTGGAAAGGGAGATTACTTGATGTACAGCGAAGGGATAGATAACGATGGCGATGGGCGATACAACGAAGATGGAATTGGAGGCTTGGATCTGCACCGCAATTATCCTGAAAACTGGAGACCCAATACGGGAGGAGACCTTACGGGAAGGGGATATACGCAGTTTGGCGCAGGGGAATACCCACTCAGTGAAATTGAATCCAGAGCCACCGTCTTGTGGATGATGAGTCACCCCAATATTTCGGTGGTCAACTCCATGGATACCCGAGTACCTATGCACCTCCGTCCACCTTCCACTTCCAAAAGTGAGGAGCGCATGTACCCTCAGGATTTGGCGATTTACAAGGAGATGGACCAACTGGGGCTTTCTTTCACCGCCTACCCTTGGGCTGGGGATGTGTACGAAACCTATGCCACCCGCTACAAGGTCAATTCCATGACTGGAGATCCTCTCAAGCCGGAACCACTTTTCGGTCACGGTCCGGACTTTGGCTACTTTTACTACGGCAGCATTTGGTACGGGGACGAACTATGGAACAATGGTGCCATGAAAGATTACGACAACGATGGCATCTACGACGATTACGACGGGCTGATGTGGGATGACGAAGCCAATGGAAGCAAAGGTTTCAAGGTTTGGACTGCCTTTACACATCCTGAACTGGGTGAGGTAGAATTGGGTGGTTTCCATCCCAAATTCTTTGGCCAAAATGGTCCTCCTTGGCAGTTGGAAAGTTGGGCGAAGAAGCAAGCGCTTTTCAACCTTGCCATGGCAAAAAGACTACCTCAGCTCACAGTCAATGACTTGAATGTGAAAAAACTAACCGAAGGTGAATACCAGGTGACGCTGACTTGGACTAATTCCGGAAAGTTGCCGGTGGCACTGGAACAAGCGAAACTGGTGAAAATCGTGCAGGAGGATCGCGTATCCTTGGATTTTGACAAGGATTTGCTGAAAGGAGATCAAGACGCTATTGTTCGCATTGTGACGCCAAGCTTATATGACAAAACCATCTATGCGGGCTACACCGGGGTGGGAGAGAAGAAAACCGCCACTTTTGTGGTCAAGGTGAAGGGGGATGCCCCTGTCAAAGGAAAAATCAAACTATCCTCCACCCGAGGAGGATTTATCGAAAAAGAATTTACGTTATCCAATTAAACCCTCGCATGAGAAATTTACGAAGTGCTTTCGGATGGGTAGTTGCCCTTCTACTTATTTCCCAATCGCTGATTGCCCAGCAAAAACGATCCCTGACCCACGCCGATTACGACGGATGGGAGAGCCTTTCTTCAGAGAAAATCACGAAGAATGGACTCTTTGTAGGTTACCAGATCTCTCCTCAAGATGGAGATGGTCGATTGGAGATTTTTCCCTACAAGACTCCTACTAAAAAGACCGTAATTCCACGCGGAAATGGGTTTTTGTTTACCGCGGACGATGCTTATGCTGTAGGAAAAATTGCTGCGCAAAAGGATTCGGTCTATGC
>JACCDS010930784.1_pt1 | contig 24134 bp, 20 predicted proteins | sample 7446441 | NCBI WGS metagenome assembly JACCDS01 (sample SAMN15323445, study PRJNA562643) | freshwater metagenome | isolation source: river surface water | place: USA:Blue River Watershed | collected 2017-08-17 | reverse complement strand
TCGGGATACTTACTCGGAAGGCTTTATTGGCGTTAATTTCACATTACCCCACCCGCGACTCGGAAAACAAATCGTAGGCAGCCACGAGCAGCTGCTGCGCGGGGGAGTAGCCGTACTTTTCATAGCCTTGGATCGCTGCTCGGTTTTCTACATACACGGGCAGGTATTCCTGTTCCAGGTCATCCCAGAGTACCAAGAGGTACTCGTAAGGGATTTTGCTTGCACGTCCGCGTTCCAGCCAGGAGTTAAAGCGCCCTTCGTCCAAGGGTTTGGGGTACTCCGAACTGTTAAACACGAGATAGCCCTTTTTTTACTTTTGGGATTACTTCTTCCCCAATCAAGGCGATCGTTTCGCTCAATTGCTGGTGACTCAGCCCCGCATTGTCTAGCTGGAAGGTAAAGCGGTCGATGCCACCTAGGGAGGCACTGTGGCGCAAGATTTTCTCCGCCACCTCATCTGAATCCCCTACTAGATAGGCACCCCACTTGGAGTTTTGCGCCTCAAAATGCCCACGCGTGACCGGTGGCCAGCCGCGCTCTCGCCCGATGCGTGTGAAGGTTTCGGCATAGCCAGGGTAGTAGTTTTCTACCGCTTCCTCATGCGTTTGTGCAACATAGCCTAGGGAATGCAAGCCCACTTTTAAGTCTTCTTGGGCAAAGCCTGCCTTGTCTCCCGCCTCTCGGTACAGGTCAATCAGCGGACGAAAACGGTGCGTCTCCCCACCAATTACCGCTACCATCAGAGGTAGTCCTAAGGAACCCGCACGCACAAAGGAAGCGGGTGTTCCGCCTACACCCAACCAAATGGGAAGCTTCGGCTGCAACGGTCTCGGGTAGATCGCTTGCTCCTGCAAGGCAGGTCGAAAACGCCCTCTCCAAGTCACCACCTCTTGCTCGTTGAGCTGCAGGAGCAGCTCCAGCTTTTCGGCAAATAAGGCATCGTAATCCTGAAAATTCAATCCAAAAAGAGGGAATGCCTCTGTAAAGGAACCACGTCCCACGACCAGCTCGGCACGGCCTTGAGAAATAAGGTCTAGGGTTGCGAATTGCTGAAACACCCGCACGGGATCTGCTGCACTGAGCACGGTGACCGCACTGCTCAAGCGAATGCGAGTGGTTCGAGATGCAGCTGCCGCCAAAATCACAGAGGTGGCGGAGTCCAAAAACTCTTTGCGGTGGTGCTCTCCAATCGCAAATACGTCCAATCCCTTTTCATCAGCGAGCTGAATGCGGGCCAGCAGTTCCTGCAAGGCATCCTGAGCAGTTCCTACCGGATTGCCCTGTGCATCGGTGACAAAGGCAGCAAAGCTATCTATTCCAATTTCCATAGCGTAAACCTAGGCAGTCTTTGCAAATAAACCGAAGGGCTAGGCTACAAATTCCAGAGGTCCCCGTTGGCTAGCGTCAATAAAATGGGGTACTTTTAGGCACATGAATCCGCAAGTCCTCATCGATATCGTCACACACCGCATGCCCTTTGGCAAATACAAGGGAAGACTGCTTTGCGATATTCCCGAGGACTACCTGGTCTGGATGAACAAAAAAGGTTTTCCTGCAGGCCACTTGGGCATGTGCTTGAATACCCTCTATGAAATTCGATTGAATGGACTGGAGGAGCTTTTGGTTCAAGTGAAAAAAAACCATCAGTCCCGTTAGGCTTTATCATGAACTGGATCACTTGGCAACGCGTACCTGCAAGCCACATTTCCTTTAAAAATCTGAATCTAGAGAGTAGGGTATTGCTAGGATACTCCTTTTTTTACATCCTCCTCGCTGTAGGAATTGGAAAACTGATTCAAGTAGCACCGTTTCCAATTCTGAGAGCCGCTGACTTCATTCAAGACGTATGGTACGCTCTGGTTTTCAAGTTGATTTTTTTACTACTCCTGCCCGCATTGCTCTATTTTTCAGTTTGGAGATATTCCAGTAAAGATTTACTGCTTGGACTTCAAGCAACCCCTTCCACTTGGATGAAAGGAATTTTGAGTGTTCTCATTGGTTTTGGTCTCAATGCCCGACATATCCCAGGGATTTTGGAACAAGCTCCACAAGTGGAATTTTCTGAACTCAAGTGGGTTATCGGTGTAGTGCTTCCCTTCCTGATAGCTGGGCTACCTGAAGAATTTTTCTTCAGAGGCATGCTCCAAACGCGATTGGAAAAACGATGGAATACACCTGCAGCCATCCTGGTTTCAGGGATTTTATTTACAGCTTGGCACCTACCCTCTCGATTTTTCCTGGCTTCGGGAGTGGAAGGTCAGGCCGGAGATCTGTATTCGGTGGTCCTAGGAACCGGCGTACCTGTATTCCTAGTAAGCTTGTTTTTTGGATGGCACTGGTCACGCTACCGTAACTTTCCCTTTTTGATTTGTGTCCATTGGGCTATTGACATCCTCCCATCACTCAGCTCATTTTTTGGAATTCGCTAGTAAGGTTTCACAATCCACTCCTCGTGCAGAATCTGGATGGCACGGCGGATCACTCGGATGTACCCCTCCTCTTCTGTCGGGTCACAACCGTTGCTGATCACCACAAAGCCGTACTTTTCTGCGGGATTAAAAAATAGCGCAGAGTACAGACCGTATGCAGAACCGGTATGTCCCACCAATTCCACTCCAGGAAGCAGCACGTCCGTTTTCCATAGGGCCAAGCCGTAATTTTCATCCGTGGAAAGGGGCGTTTGCATCGTCTTTGCATTGGCGGTGGAGATAATCCGAGTTGTTCCCACTTTTCCATAGTTCATGTGCAGTAGGAGGTATTTGGCAAGGTCTGGAGCGGAGATTTTCATTCCTCCCGTAGGTGAAAAAATAGGCGTACTGTAGCCCGGCACGTAGGTCTTGAGTTCCTCGCTTTTGGAAACGTAGGCTGCAGGCGATGCGGTAAACTTCACAGAATCCCGTTGGTAGGTGTATAGGGTGGCTAGGCGGCTTTTATCCAGTTGATCCACATCGTAGCCACCATACAGGCCCAAAGGGGTGAGGATATTTTCTTGGATGTAGGCATCAAAGCGAACCCCCGAATACTTCTCTAAAATCGCTCCTGCTAGATTGAAATTCAAGTTGCAGTATTCGTAACCCTTACCTGGGGCGTAAGCATTGTAAACTCCTTGCCAACTCGCATTCTTTTCCGGATGGATGGCATCCAAAGTAAAGTATCCCTGCTGATCGTTGATACTGGAGGTATGGGAAAGCAGCATGCGTAGCGTAATCACGGTATCCGGAAATTTGGGGTTCCGAATGCGAAATCCAATCAGGTCACTCACGTCATCGTCTAAGGAAATCACTTTTTTCTAGACCAGCTGCAAAAGGGCTGTTGCCGTGAAGGACTTGGAAATGGAGGCGATTCGGAAGAGGTCCGTGGTCTCCAAGGGCTCCTTCCCCTCTTCCTTCCATCCCAAGGCTTGGGTATGCACCACCTTGCCCTCTTTGACTACCGCCACCGACAGTCCCATCACGGGATAATCTTGCATCAATTGGGTCAGGCGCTGGGTAGTTGCATCCTGCGCCTTTACGTTAAAGGAAGAAAACAGGAATGCACTCAACAAGAAGGATAAGATGAATCTCATGGAAAGAAATGGCAAAGTGAACCGAAACGGTAAGTTAGAAAATCCAAGAATTTTCTTGCTGCCCTTGGGTGCTTAAAATTCGGAAATTGGACTAAGGAGTTTAGTTAGAAATTTATATTCAGTAATTATTTATTGTTTATCAATAAATAATTACTGAATATTGTAAAAATTTGATTGACCATGAAGCAAATCTCCTCAACTTGGAAAGAAAAATGGACCCAGCAACCCACCTTGATGTTGATCACCGTGGTCATTTGGTCCATTTTTATCGGGCTGTGCATTCAAGCTGGCGCTTTGATTTTTACCTTCGGCTACAGCCTAGTTCAACCGGTAATCTCAAAGGACCTGTATGAAGGACTGAATCTGTATTCCTTACAAACCCAGAACAAATGGATGTACGTGGGATTGGTTACCTTATTGATTGGCATCGCGTTATTGAAGGCACAGTTATTTTATACGATGATTCGCATTTTTATCAAAATCGACCTGATTCATCCCTTTAGTAAAGAGATTGCCAAACTGATCAGCAAGCTCAGTTACATCGCATTTACCTTGGGTATTATCCAATTGCTGAGCAGTGCATTCGTCCAGTGGCTTGATCCGAAGGTATTTCAATTGATTGGTGTGGACCAACACCTCTCCGGCAGCTTTGAATACTTCCTGTTGAGCGCCCTGATTTTTGCCATTGCACAGGTATTCAAGCGCGGCGTGGAGATCCAGGCTGAAAACGAGTTAACTGTCTAAGCCATGGCAATCGTAGTCAACTTAGACGTGATGATGGCCAAGCGGAAAATGTCCCTCAACGAACTGTCCGAGAAAGTGGACCTCACCCTGTCCAACCTTTCCATCCTGAAAACGGGAAAAGCCAAGGCCATTCGATTTAGTACCCTAGCTGTACTCTGCAAGGCGCTAGATTGCCAACCTGGAGATATCTTGGAGTTTGTGAATGAAACCACGTAGCAGGAAACAAAGAAAACCACACTTAGAAAAGAAGGAAACCTTTGAACAGGTTAACAATAAGCTTGACTTCTAGGAATCACTCAAACCTCATGTGCGGATGTGTTTTTTTTGCCACATAGGCACATAGAGAAAAAAGAGAGGGTTTAGTTTTGGTTTTTTTTAAACTTTACTTTTAGATCTCTTATGTGCCTATGTGCTTCCTATGTGGTTTTTTTTTGCCACATAGACACATAGAAAAAAAGGAAAGGGTTTAGTTTTGGTTTTTTTAAACTTTACTTTTAGAGCCCTTATGTGCCTATGTGCCTCCTATGTGGTTTTTTTTGCCACATAGGTTTATTTAGTACCCAAAAGCTAAGTTTACACTAGTTTGTCAAGACCCCTTCTCTTTTTTCTATGTGTTTATGTGGTTCTAACTACTTGTGGTTTACCTAATTTGTAACTTTAAATCTGAATCAATCGCTTAATGAACCAACCCAACCCTCAAATCGACCAATTTTTAGTTGAAGGCTGCATGCGCTGCTCTTTGGGCGCTACCCCAGCCTGCAAGGTGCTCCTCTGGACAGATATTTTGGAATTTTTGCGTCAATTGATCATGGAAACGGAACTTCAGGAAGAACGGAAATGGGGGGTGCCAACCTATACAATCAATGGGAAAAACGTGGTCATGTTGGGGGTATTTAAGGATTCCTGTGTGTTGAGTTTTATCAAGGGACAGTTTCTGCCCGATCCCAAGGGACTGTTAGCTCTTCCTGGACCCAATTCCCATGAAGGCAGAATCCTTCGATTTACCCAGCTCAATCAAGCTTCGACCTTGGAAAATGAAATTCGCCACTTCCTGCAGGAGGCTATCCAAGTGGAGCGATCTGGAAAAAAATCAGAAACCGCTCCCCCTCCACAAGTTTTACCCGACGAACTCCTTCAAAAATTTGGGGAGCACCCTGGATTAGAAACTGCTTTTTTTGCACTCACACCCGGTCGCCAACGAGGATATCTAATTCATTTCTCTGAAGCAAAGCAATCGACTACCCGACTAAACCGGATAGAAAAGTTTCTGCCCAAGATATTAGTAGGCAAAGGGATGCTGGATTAATGCTTCGCGTATAAACTCAAAAAGCCCCTTGGAGTTCGATTAGTCAACCTCCACCACAAAACGGCGGTAGCGCGACATGGGATGGATCCCCTTGTCTTTCACTTCAGCGATTACATGGAGTGTTCCGGTTGCTTTTGGATCTAAAGCAACTTCTACACGGGTTCCTTTCTGAACCAAAACAGGACTACCTACATAGCTCCCTACTTCAGCATATACCCAAAATTGAGTGCTCACTTCGTCTCCATCAGGATCGCTAACAGCTACTTCCAAGGTAATTTTTTCGCCAGCTTTTGCCTGTTTCCGTAGCGCACCTACCACTTCAACCTTTGGTGGGTGGTTGGCATCAGCAAAGTCCCGTACACACCAATCTGCTCTTCCAGCAAAATCCTGCTGAAGAGCTTCTATCCAACGAATTTGTGGATAGGTGGGATCCATAGCTTGTTTGTAAGGGTTAAAATCCTGGGCATTTTTCCCGTCCTCCCATCGATTGGGCTGCTCTAGGGACTGCACCAATCGGCCTCCCCATCCTCCCCATTGAGGCTGGTTGAGGTTATCCAAACCTACATCGACCAAATGGAGAAAAGCGGGAGAATCCCCTTCCGAGATAAAATCGTATTTTCCAAAACTACCCCATTGCGTCTCTTGCAGCCTGTTTGGATCTCCATGGATATGTTCATCGTCCCCCGGCTGCGTCTGTCCATCTCCATAGCTGTAGTATTGACTGAGAAGAGGACCATGCTGTTGGATAATTTCTTCAGCCATAAATTTACCTTCCAGCAAGTAGTGTTGCCCTTCTGGAACTGCCCGTTTCCAAGGATAGGCCAAGCACCAAAATTGATTGGAATTGTAATACACCTTCAAGTCGGGCCAATTGGGAGCGATGTAATTACGGTAGGTAGCATCCTGATCCAGAATTGCATAAAGGATCGCTTTATCCGTTACTTTTTTATAAATCGACTCCCAGTCTGCACTTCCCTTGTACTGATCTTCAATGGACTTGAGCGCCCGGGCAATCGTGTTAGTTCCACCCCAGACTTGCAGGTAGAGTGGTTCTAAATTATCATCGAGTAGCTTCTCCTTTATAAAGTTTGAGCCTTCGGTATCAGCGCGCATGTCTCCTTCAAAATCAATATTTCCCACTCGTACCACCGACCTGAGGTAAGCTGCAGTTGGATACCCAGTGGCATGCTGGGTCAATTTGGGATACACTTGCTCGTATGCATCCAACAGGGGATTCATCCAAGATACCCCTGGCCATCGCAGAGAGGTCTTTGCCCCATACATGTTGCGCGTCATTTCCATCTCAGAAGTGAAAAGGGTTCCTTTCTCATCTCCCTTGTAATGCCACATGCTAGAGGAATAGATCAAACCCTCAAGTTGAAATTCATTCGCATAGAGCAGCATGCGGATAAAGGAATCCACATCGTCGATTTCTCCATCGGTGGTCACAATAGTTCTCGGACCATTTTCCACGTGATGCCTAACCTGGCAGGTGGCTGTCCCCGTAGGAATAAGAAAAAAAACCAGATAATAAAATAGACAAACAAGAAATGATTTTGAGCAAGTATCCATAGCAAAATGATTGAGAGAATTAAACTAGGAAATAAATAGGAGAATTTACACTCGATTTAAGATTTCAAAGTCTTGCTTTTGTACTAAAGCCATCCATTTTTTCCTTTTTAAACCAAGACCACGCCCATTGTAATCTTAGGATTTACCTGCGTTCTTTGTAAAAGCAAGATTATCCCTACCCCCCATGTCCCAAGCCACGCTTATCCAGCAAGTCAGCCTCGTCAACGAAGGCCAAATCCAAGTTACTGACGTCCTGGTTGAAGGGGAACGCATCCAAAAAATCGGTTCCATCCCTGCCAAAGACCAGTACCAGCTCGTGGACGGTCGTGGCAAGTACCTATTCCCTGGAGTGATCGACGGACAGGTGCACTTTCGGGATCCAGGGCTGACACACAAAGCAGACCTAACTAGCGAGAGTAAGGCGGCCATCGCCGGAGGGGTTACCTCCTTTATCGAGATGCCCAACACCCGACCCAATACGCTTACACTCGAACTCTGGGCCGACAAATACGAGTTGGCCTCCACCAAATCACTGGCCAACTATGGTTTCTTGCTTGGTATCACAGCGGACAACCTGGACGAGGTGATCCAATGGGATACCTCGAAGCACCTGGCCATCACCGACGATGGACTTTACTTTACGGGAAAAGGAAATATCCTTGCCGATCAGCCTGCCATGTTGGAGAAACTTTTTGCTGCGCACAAAGGACTCATCGCCATCCACTCCGAAAAGGAAGAGATCATTGAGAAAAATGAGGAGCTCTACCGCGAAAAATACGGTGAAAATGTGCCCATCGCCTGCCATCCACTAATTCGCAGCGAACAAGCCTGCTACGAGGCTACCGAACGGGCAATTGGCCTGGCAGAAAAACATGGAGCCCGCCTCCATATCCTTCACCTCAGCACCGCCAAGGAAACGTCTCTTTTCCGTAACGACATTCCTTTAGCCGATAAAAACATCACCACCGAAGTGTCGGTTCACCACCTCTGGTTTACCGACCAAGACTACGAGCGACTCGGTGTCCTTATTAAGTGGAATCCTGCCATCAAGACGCAGCAGGATAAGGATGGCTTGCTTGCAGCTCTACTTGACGACCGCATCGACCTCATCACCACCGACCATGCTCCGCATACTTTGGAAGAAAAGCAAAAGCCCTACTTCCAATCCATGTCTGGCGCCCCGCTGGTGCAGCATTCCTTGAATTGCCTCTTGGAGTTTTACCATCAAGGCAAAATCAGCTTGGAAAAGATCGTGGAAAAAATGTGCCACAATCCCGCCATTCTCTACCGCATCAAGGAACGAGGATACATTCGAGAAGGCTACTTTGCGGACTTGACCCTCGTGGATCTCAAGTCTGAGTGGACTGTAAGCAAGGAAAATATCCTATACAAGTGCGGCTGGTCTCCTTTGGAAGGCACCACCTTCCACAGCCAGGTTGCCAAGACCTGGGTCAACGGACACCTGGCCTACGACCAAGGCACATTCCACGAGGAAGTCAAAGGTAAAGCACTGGAAGTAGAAACCCTCTAAACACCCATGCCCGGATTTTTTGAAGGAAGAACCCTCGTCATCGCCAGCATGCACCGGAAGGAAGAAGTCCTGAAGCCGCAACTGGAGCAAGGACTGGGAATCAACGTGCAGATAGCTGAAGGGCTAAATACCAACCTGCTAGGCACTTTCTCTGGTGAGGTCGCCCGTCTAGCCGATCCGCTATCCACTGCACGCAAAAAATGTGAATTGGCCCTAGATCTCAGCGGCTGTGATCTGGCCCTTGCCAGTGAAGGCTCTTTTGGCCCGCACCCAGCAGCCTTTTTTCTACCTGCCAACGAGGAGTGGCTCCTCCTAGTAGACCGAAAAAACAAGCTTGAAATTCATGCTCGCCACCTCAGCCTAGAAACGAATTTTTCGGGACAGGAATTCCACAATATCGCGGAACTGGAGGCCTTTGCGGGCAAGGTTGGCTTCCCAAGTCATGGGCTTATCCTACGGAAAAATAAAGAAGAGTTGAACGGCATGCAGAAAGGAATCACTGACCCACAGCAACTGCGTAAAGCCGCGGTACAGCTTCTCGAAAGTCAAAAATCTGGATATGTCGAGACAGACATGCGGGCAATGTTCAACCCCAGCAGAATGCAGGTCATTGGAGAAACCGCCCAGCTCCTCCTCCAAAAACTAAATTCTCGATGCCCCTCCTGCCAAGTCCCTGGTTTCTCGGTGACCTCGGCCGAACCCGGACTTCCTTGTAGCCTCTGCGGCACTCCAAGCAGCGCTGCTTTGGCACACCTGCTCGTTTGCAACCACTGCCAACACCAAGAAAGAGTCTCCTTCCCACATGGTAAAAAAACGGAGGACCCCCAGTATTGCCAAGTTTGCAATCCCTAATCCCCTCCCCAGTCGCTCCATCTAGTTTTTTTTTAGTAAAAAGAAGTAAATTGGAGCAAATGCTCTACCCATGACCGCAACCCGATTCCTTCTTTTCCCCCTTATTTTTTGCCTCAGCTTTTCCTTGAGTCAGGCTCAGCAGCTCACACGCAAAAATCCAAGTTTAGCCTACGCTACCTACAGCCCAAAATCCAGCGACCAAGTCTTCGACCGGGAAGCCTATGCCACCAAAATCTATGGCTTCTGGTTAGCAACTTGCATCGCCAACTGGACCGGATTGGTAACGGAAATGGATAAAATCGGGAATATTGGAGAAATCAAAACGGGACCCTTTTACACCCGAGCGGATTGGGGTAAGCGGGACCAACCGAATATTTGGTCCGGAAAAGAACCCAGCAGCATCTCTCCAACTATCGACTTTGTTTTTGTAAATGAAGACACGCTTTGGGGATCGGATGACGATACCGACATCGAATACATTTACCAGGAACTACTCCTCCAAAACCAAACTTCTTTCCTCACCGGGGAACAGATTCGCAACGGATGGTTGAAACACATTCGAAGCGAGGAGGAGAATTACCTTTGGGTCTCCAACCAAAAAGCCTTCGATTTGATGAAAACAGGGTTGGTGCCTCCCGCCACAGGTGATTCCCTCCACAATCCGGAATACGAAATGATCGATGCGCAGCTGACCACAGAGATTTTTGGGCTCTATGCCCCAGGAAGACCTGATGTGGCCGTACGCATGGCGACGCTTCCCATTCAAACCACCGCAAGCAAAGAAAGTGAGTGGATCTCCAAGTTTTATGTGCACCTATTTTCACTTGCCGCTACAGCTGATCCTGCCTTGCCAATTAAAGAGCAACTCTTTCAAATGGCAGAGCAAGCCAAATCTGAACTCCCACCTGCTTCCTACCCAGCTGCGATGTACCGCTATGTGAAGGGTTTGTATGCATCGGGGATTCCTTGGGAGCAAGCACGGGACTCGGTTTACCAGCGCTACCAGGTGGAGCAACTCGATGGCTATGACTTGAGCAGCAGAAATCTGTACTGCAACGCCTGCTATGCCGCCGGAATCAACTTTGCCGCTAGCCTGGTCAGCCTATTTTATGGAGAGGGTGATCTAAAAGAAACCATCAAGATCGGTGCACTTGCGGGATGGGATTCTGACAACCCAACTGCAACTTGGGGCGGTTTGATTGGATTGATGCTGGGCAAGGAAGGCGTAGAAAAAGCCTTTGGACGGAAATTTTCAAACAAATTCCATATCCACCGCACACGTCAAGGATTCCCCAACGAAGGCATAGACACCTTTGAAGCCATGACTCAAAAAGGGCTTTGGATCATCGATCGCGTGGTTCAGGAAGAATTAAAGGGAGGCGTAGACCTAAACAGCAACAGCTGGTACATCCCTAAAAAATAAGCTTTCGCTCAAAACATCCGCTACTTACAATCCGTGCTTTTCACACATCCCTTTGATGAGTTGGTAGCCCTGCTCGGCCATCTCCCAAGGGGCTGAAAACTCACGCCATACGCCGATCGCATTCGCAAAAGCTGGATCGTTTCGAGTGAAGCCTTCAATCGTCAACCAGCCTGAATACCCAACTTTCTTAAGCGCTGCAAAGGTTTCATCAAAGTTGACATGCCCCGAACCGGGAGTACCACGGTCGTTTTCAGAGATATGCACATGCCGAAGGCGTGGAGCGATGCGTTCGATGGCAAGACCTAGTTTTTTCTCCTCCATATTCGCATGATGAGTATCAAACATGGCCTGCACGTTGGGATGCTGCACCTTGGAAAGCAAATAATCCAGCTGCTCCATCGTATTGGCGAGGTAACATTCAAATCGATTCAAGGCCTCTGGCGTAAGTGCAATTCCCAATTGCTGCCCATAGTCTCCCGCTGAGCGAAGCACCTCTGCCGACCAAACATACTCCTCTTCGATTGGAGCACGAGAAGCGAAGGTAGCGAAGGCGGAATGAAAGGGCCCACACAATACTTGCGCTTGCAGGTCCGCGGCTCGGTCCAGCACCCAATTGAGTTTTTCCTTGGCTTTTTCCCGAACAGCTGGATCGGAAGAAATGGGATTTTCAGCGGCTACCATCACTGTTACTGCTGTCACTTCAAGGCCGATTGCTTTGCAATAGTCTCCCACCAAGCGACAGGACTTTTGGTCTGTATCTCCAATAAAAAACTCGGCACCATCGTAGCCTATCCCTTTCAGGCGATCCAAAATTGGGAAAAGCGCCTCGGAAATTTCTGCCGACCAGGCCAGTACGTTGAAACCTATTTTGTTCATGGGGAAAGGATTAGTGTAAAAGGAAAATTAGTAATTGATTGTACAAAGTACCAAGTAGAACTCTGTACGAAGTACCAAGTACAATGTACCAAGTACTCTCTGAGTTGAATTCATGTCCTACTACGAATCTATGTCGAAATTCTTTAATCAGAATTCAGGATTCGAAATTTATTTGATTCCGTATTTCGTATCTCGTATTTCTACTTTGTACGTCGTACTTGGTACTTGGTACAACTGCCTACTTAAAATCCGCTACGCGCATGCCCTTGCGGAAGGTGTCAAATCCAAAAGGAGTAGGTGAATAGGCACCCACATAATCCACGTTCAACTCCGCCGTCACTGCATCGCCCATTCCGAGTAGCCAGAAAGAAGCATTGAGCACCAAGCGTCTCAAGTCGGCACTTTGAAAGTCCAAGGAAGCACCCATCGTCGACGCAAATGCCGTTCCTGGCTTTCCTCCTTCGAGCTGGTAGGGCTTGGTCCAAGCGATCGGCATTACCGACTTTTCCCAAATTAATGGAGCTTGAGCATTCATTCCAGCGGTAGATTGTCCATACACCAAGACCTCCGCCTCCTTGGGCAAGTGCTTGATGCCATACACATCCGAAGGCCCCCAGATATCTTTCACCCCTCGGAGTACGGGATGATTCGCATTTTGCTTCACTCCGTCTACCAGCGCTCTAGTTCCCTCCGTGCCGTGATTTCCGTGGTGATTGACCCAGGTTTCTCCAAAAATCCGCTGTCCAAATCCTCGCTCCCACCCAGGTACTTTACTCATCCAGTCCCACTTGGCAAATCGAGAAGTTTTATTCTTCTGGTAGGCAAAAGCATGGGTGGTCGTACGTAAGCCAATAATTGGCTTCCCTGCTAGCAAGTACTCTTCCAAATAGCTGGTTTGCGCATCGGGAAGCTCCCGGAACCGAAGCAATAGAATTACCAAGTCTGCCGTTTGCAAATGCTCCAAACCTGGAATGTTATTTTGATAGTTGGGAACCACATCCCCAGTATTGGGATCAATGGGAAAAAGTACGGTAGTTTTAAACCCATGGGTAGCGGATAGAATTTTGGCTAACATGGGCATAGATTCCTCCGAGCGGTATTCGTCGTCTCCTGCTACCAAAACAATGTGCTTGCCTTGTCCTGGACCAGGCCCACCTGGAAATTGAAGGTAGGATTGTCCTGGCTGCGCCCCAACCCATAAACTCAGTAGAAAAAATGGAGTAAATGCCAAAAGCCGGAATAAAGAAGTTGCCATAAGAAGTGGGTTAGTACTTCGGAAAATAGGCAAATCCATTGACTTACTAAAAAAGATTAGGACGATTTTTTTCTTAATTTTTGAATTCCAAGGACTGGAAGCAGCACGACAATGCCTACTGCCAACCCAAAAAGAAAATCCTTTAGCATGCTTGGCCAGGTAGGCAGAAGGTGATGAAAAAAGGGAATGTTGTGTGCAAAAATACCTCCAGAAACCAGCAACAAGGCCAGGGTGCCAACAAATCCAATTCCGCGAACAAAATAGGGCAGTGCCTTAACCAACATCCAACCAATTTTGTCGGAAAAACTATCCTCCCGATCGTTAAGTGCAATCAATCTGAATCCAAACTCATCCATTCGAACTACCAAGGCCACTATCCCATACACACCTACTGTAGCGATCAGGGCAATAATGGATACCACGGCTATTTGATTGAGCAATGGCTTGTCGACCACTGTGCTCATTGCAATAATCACGATTTCCACTGATAGGATAAAATCCGTGGTGATGGCGGATTTAATTTTCTTTTTTTCTAGCGCGACAACCTCTTCTTTGCTAATCCCCAAATCCAATTCTTCCTTCTCTTCTGCAGGATGCGGGAAAATGTAAGCATGGATTTTTTCTGCTCCCTCGTAGGCAAGATACAAGCCCCCTATCACCAAGATGACGGTAACCGCCACAGGTGCAAAGGCACTCAGCAAAAAGGCAATCGGGAGAATAATCAATTTATTCAGCGCAGACCCCTTGGTTATGGCCCAAATCACAGGAAGCTCGCGATCGGATACAAAGCCGGATGCTTTTTCGGCATTCACTGCCAAGTCATCACCCAAAATCCCAGCTGTTTTTTTTGCAGCTACTTTACTCATCACCGCCACATCATCCATGAGCGTAGCAATGTCATCCAATAAGGCAAATAATCCAGAAGCCATGTGTAGGGGGAATAAAATCAACCAATTGCTGTACCTCAAGCTGAGATCTACTGCACCATCCAACCCGCTTGTTTCTTACAAAACCAGCAATTGAAGTCCGAATTTAGTTGTTTTTGGGGTCAAAAATCAAAGGAAAAAATTTACCCCCCATTTTTTCTCCTTTTGGAATCACCGGTACCCCATTGAGAAGTGGTTCATCAGAGTCGGAAAAGGTACCGTCTGCAAATACATTGAGGACAAAAGCCTTTCTCGAACGTGGAGAATAATTGGCATAGCTCCCATGCACCAACAAAGGGTGATGAAAAGCCGCATATCCAGCTTTTAAGGGGATGGCTACAGGTGCAAATTGGGCCTTCTGTTCTTCAGAAAGCATCCCCATCAGTCCATCCATAGCTCCAGCAAGAGAAGGCTTCTCCAAAAGTCCCCAGCGATGGGAACCTGGCACGTACTGCAAGCAGCCATTTTCTTCCGTAGCATCATCTAGACCACACCAACAAGTCAAATGCTGCATTTCCACCGTCCGAGTCCAATAGGAATAATCCTGGTGCCAAGCCACAACTCCACCATGGTGTGCCGGCTTGCAAAAGAGTTGGTCGTGCCAAAATCGAACTCCTCGACCTCCAAGCAACTGGCTTGCAACCATCCGAAATGCAGGATTCCAAATTGCATCATGAAATGCTTCTGCGATTCGCCAGTGCCCCAAAGAATGGAAGAGCACCGTATTGGGATCTGAGGATTCGTTGCTATGAAACTCGTGAAATAAGCCGTGTAAAGGATGCTTAGGATCCATCACCTCATCCAAGGCATTGGACAAAACAGCAATCTGCTTTTCATCTAAAAGCTGAACTCCCGCCAAGTAGCCATTTTCATGGAAAAAATCAATTTGTTCTTGGCTCAACCGGTACCGATCCCACTGATCGGAGGAAGTAGGCTGCGCAAAAAGATCGGTCAAAGGATAGGGGTAATCGGCAAGGTCTTTCATGGGTCTAGGGTCAAATACAAGAGAAAATTACATTTTTTTTTAGTACTGAAGATTAATCTAAGGCTGAAAAATAGAAAAAACTACCCCTCCAAACGTTCCAAGCGCTCCAACAGTGGAGGATGGGAATAGTTGACAAACACATACCAAGGGTGCGGGTGTAGCGTGCTAAGACTTTTCACCGAAAGGGTCTTCAGTGCCTCTGCCAGCGGCTTCCCTCCAAACGTTTCCTTGGCATAGGCATCCGCCTCGAACTCATGCTTCCGGCTCAACCAATTCATCCCAATTCCCATCACCATCGAAAGTGGTGCAATTAGCATCGTAAACCCGATAATATTTAAAGGAACCGACAAGGCTGTTCCTCCAAGAGCCAAACTCATGTTTTCTGAAAATACCACCTGCCCCAACAAAAATAGCAATAGCCCCACTTCCAATACCGAAAGGAACATGCCCCACTTCAGGTGCTTTTTCTTGTAATGCCCTATTTCATGCGCCAAGACCGCCACCAGCTCCTCTGGAGGATGCTGCTCCAAAAGTGTGTCGTAGAGAACCACTTTCTTTTGGGTACCAAAGCCAGAGAAAAATGCATTTGCCTTGGCCGAGCGGCGACTACCATCCATTACGAAAATATGCTTCACCGAAAAATTAACCTTCGCAGCATACTGCAGCAACTTGTCCCGCACCTCCCCGTCTGCTAGAGGAGTCAAGGTATTGAACAAGGGAAGAATCCAAGCGGCATAACCGACATTTACCAGGACCATAAATACAATAGCGATGATCCAAAATTGCCACCAGAAATTCGGTCCCATTGAATGAATCAACCAAAGGAAAATCAAAAGCAAGCCTCCACCGACAAGGATTGACAATAGGTATGCTTTCAACTTATCTGTGAAAAAAGTTGGTAGGGTAGTTTTGTTAAACCCATATTTCTCTTCAATTACAAAGGTGCTGTAGTAATCAAAGGGAAGACTCAGAATATCTGAAACTACAAAGACAAGCCCGAAGAAAAGGACTGAACTGCCCAAAGGGGGGAAACCAAAGCTTCCAATCCAGGCATCAATTTCCCCAAACCACCCTTGGGTAATTACCAGTAAAGTCAACAAAAACGTAAAACTGCTGGTGATTGCTTTAAACTTGAAATTATCCTTTTGGTAGGCTTTGGCTTCCAAAAGCTTTGCGTCATTCAGGTATTCGGCAAGGATAGGAGGTACCTGCTGCTGCGGCATAGCAACTTGTAGGTACTCCAAAATTAGGGGCATGACGAAGCCAAAAAGCAGTATTCCTAAAAGAAGGTAAGTCAAACTTTCTGATGTCATTACTTTTGTTTAGAATTTTGGACAAGGAAGGATCGTGTCTCGACCGAGCGGCTTCCCTTGATTACGACTCGGAATCGTCCAGGAAAGGCTTAGCTCATGTGCCCCTCCACTTTGAATCCCAAGTTGGGATACGGTGTAGTCAAAACTATAACCCACGCTCAAGCCACTCAATAAGTTGATTCCCACCATCATCACGATGGCTTCGCGGTTGCTTTGTCCTTCCACTGGTTTGTAAGGCAAACCTCTATACCAGACCCCAAATAAGATGGGCTCTACATAGAAATATGCCCCTAGATCGAGCTGTTCAAATGGCCCTTGCCTTTTGTAGTTGACGGTTGGGGTCAAGTAACGCTGCTTACTCATGTGGGTAAAATCCTTCCGCATGCTTCCTTGACCCAACGAAATTCGGTAGCCTGCATGTACCGACAATTTCCTTGGCAGGGGGCTCAACCCGTCCACAAAAGATTGGTTGGGCTCGTTGAGATGGTGGGCAGAAAATCCCAACCAAGCATTATTGGTAAACAACAACCCTCCTGCCGATAGCGAAAAAATACTTACTGGATCCCCCAGCCCTGGGATATCGGCACCCGGAAGTATTGGCCCTGTAGGATCTAGCGGATTGATTTGGTTGGCGAAAATAAGATTTTCATAAAACCCTATTTCCCTACGAATGTAACTCGCCTGAAATCCAGGTCTAAAATAAAGGTTGTCTGCCAGCCGCAACTCGTAGGAGTACATGGCAGAAACAGAGGTAGACCTCAACTTGGAAGCTCCTTCCGAATCTTGCATCACATGAACTCCTATCCCAGAGTTGTATTCAGGCAAATAGGTGTCGTAGTAGGCGGAAAAAGTGGTAAATTGGGCCTCAATGGAGGGCCACTGTTTTCGGTAATTAAATCCTACTCTACCCATTAACTCAGAACCAGCCAAGGCTGGATTAAGGTAAAGTGGCGCTGCGTAATACTGACTGTATTGTGGATCTTGCGCGAAGGCCCGAGAAATGGGAGCTAAGCTCAAGGCAATAAAAAAAACTAATGTCAGCAGAGACCGTAACACGAAATAGTTCGTTTATTTGAATACGCACTTGACTTCTAAACGTGACCATTGATTGGATGTTTTAGAAGTAGGGCTAAAAATATGAAAAGCAAGGTTAATTCCATACGTTTCATCCTTCTATTTACAGGCTTCTCCCTGCTGCTAGGCATGTCTTGGACTGCCTCAATTTTGGCTCAAGGATACAATGACAACGAATGGATTTTTGGAAATTGCAGTACTGGAGGCCATCCCTACCTCTCTTTTGGGAAAGGAGAAACAGCAACTATTCAAACGCTCCCCGCTACTGTCATTGGTGGTGCCTTCAACAATGCCATTGCCATTGACCCCATCACGGGCCAACCCTTTTTCTACACCAACGGGGAGTTAGTTTACGACTACTCTGGCAGTCCAATTGAAGGTTCAGCACCTGGATTAAATGGCAACTTTCAAGGAAGACAGACCGTGGCTACCGGTATTTTGGAATACAACCCGACAGGCAATAAACTTTTTTACATTTTTTACTTATCGCTGGCTGGGCAACTTCAGTATGCACTCGTAGACATGAATGCCATGGGGCAAGCAACAGGAGCACAACCCCCATTTGGTGAAATTACAACTAAAAACCAAGTTGTAGGACCCGCTCAAGGGGCTGTGTTGGTAGTCAAAACCCCAAGCTCCCCCTCCTACCTAATTAGCTTTGCAGGAGGAAATTTACAGTCCCGCAGATTAGGATCGACTGCCGGATCATTTACCCTTACAGGTACAGCAGCCATTCCATTTGCTCCCAAAGCAATCGTCTTTGATGAGGCAAGTAGCAGCCTTCTGCTTCTTCCACCTAACCCAGGTGAGGACATCCTACTGCTTACCTTTGATTCGAGCGCAGGCACCTTTGGCAGTCCTGTGGCGCTGAGTAACTCAGGTGGAACGGATGCTATTTTTGGAGCAGATTTTTCTCCAGAAGGGGATTACATCTTTTTTTCAAGAGGAAATAAACTTTTCCGAATTCCAAGAAATTCTCCTGCAGCGATCCCAGAGCAAGTTCCTATAGACCCAAGCATTCATCAAATCTACGATGTCAAAACAGGGCCAGATGGATCACTGTATTACCTGTATGAAGAGCGCCCAGGTGGGCCACAATTGATTGGTAGGGTGAAAAATCCGGATGCAATCACGGTCGGCACGCTAGGATTGGAAGAAGATCCTTTTGCTGGAAGTGATTTTTGTGGCCGTGTCTTCCCGGTGTTTGCTCCCAATGCCGATGTAGAACCAACGGTGGATTTTTCTTGGGATCCTGAGGAGCCTTGTGCCAACAATCCAGTACAACTTGTCAGCGAAATTACTCCTGCCAACTACCTTCCGCTCTCCTTTTCCTGGGAGTTCTCACCCCCTTTGAGTGGTGCCGGCGGCAACCCACTACCTGCAGACTTTAATCAAGAACACTTTTTGGTTCCTGCAGAAGCAGCTTCAGGAAGCAGCCTGGAGGTGACGCTCACGGTCACCTTTCCCGATAGTACCACCAAGGTGGTAACCAAAAGCATTACGCTCACAGAAAATGAGTTGCAAGCGAACTTTTCCCCTTCAGATACCACCCTATGCGAATCCTGCATCGACCTCGATCCCCTGCTTCAAGCTCAGTCAGGGGGTGGCGGCGGTGGAGGAACTGGAGGAGGAACTGGAGGAGGCACCTCCTACGAGTATTTTTGGTCCAACAAGCGGGAAGAAGGCTGGATAGCTAAGGGTGCAAATGAAGTTTGCAAACCCGGATTATACTGGGCACTGGTTCGTGAACCAGGATCCTCCTGCTATGCTTATGCAGAAATCCGAATCAAAATGTGGGACATCCCCGACCAAACCAATAACATCTGGTATTTTGGAAATGGAGCTGGATTGGACTTCAATCCAGACCCTGATGATGAAAATGCTCCAGTACCGCGCCCTATTGCGGTACCTCATTCACAAAATATTCCTGCCGGCACCACCACAATCTCAGATCAAGCTGGACAAGTGCTATTCTACAGCGATGGCCAATCCGTCTGGGATCTCAATGGGGACTTGATGGAAAATGGCACCGACATCGGAGGCAGCAACACGGCTAGCCAAGGGGTGTTGGCGGTAGGCGTACCTACCCAGCCAACCCTTTTCTATCTTTTCACGACGCAAGCCTCCACAAGTGGCAGCAATGTCGTTAGCTTTTCCCTAGTAGACATTAAAGCTGAAAACAGTACCGGAGTAGGAAACGTGGTCACCAAAGACAACTTCCTATTTAGCCCCTCTACCGAGCATAGTGCAGCACTAAGCGCAGGAGATACCACCTGGGCGATTTTTCACGAACTAGGGAATAACACCTTCCGAGCCTACCCCGTATCCTCCCAAGGTATCGGCCAACCTGTCAAGAGCTCCGTTGGAAGTGCCCATGGCTACAATTCTGGCGTGGGAACGATGAAGTTCAGCCCAGATGGCAGCAAACTTGCCATTACCATTTCCGATGGGGGATGCAACCGAACGGAGATTTTTGAATTCGACCAACAGACCGGAGAACTTACCGAATATGCTCTTCTAGATCTTGGTTGCACAGGTGAAATCTATGGACTCGAATTTTCTTCAGATTCGAACCGCATCCTAGTTTCTTATCGTGATGGAGGACCCGGCATCGAAGAATTTATCATCAAGGAAGTGACTTCGAACTGCCCGAACTGTTTTGCGACAGCAACAACTGCTGCTGCAAGAGCAACCTGCATCCTTTCTACCAAGAAACAAGTTCCAGGAACCGCTGGCCTTGACCTCGGCGCCTTACAAATTGCTTCTGATGGTCAGATCTATGTTGCCATCGTCGGAGACAACCGCATAGGTCAAATACAAGTAGGCTCGGGTTGCACCGCAGCGAGTTCCTTCAACCAAAGTGCGGTAGCAGCCATGCCGGGCACCTCCAATTTAGGATTGCCTTCCTTCGTTCAAAACTCAGGAAGCTCTATCCCCGAACCTGCCTTAACCATTCCTTCTACTCTTTGCTTGGACCCGGTATCTGGCGCAACCGCCACCCTAGAAGGCGGAGGAGAACCTGACATTGACTCCTATTTCTGGACCATTACCCACGAAGACGGAACAATAATCCGATCTAATTTTGGAGGGCCAGGAGATCAATTTCAAAACTTAGAGCAACTCTTCTCAAAGGTAGGCACCTACACCATTGAGTTGCGTGTAGACCGATGCGCAGAAATTGGCTATTTCACCGACAAGGGAACTCTTAAAGTCATCGCTCCCCCAGTCCTGACCCTAGCTTCAGATGCCACACTTTGTGAGGGGACCCCCATCACCCTTACTGCTATTGACGGATACAACCCGAGTCAAGGTTTGTATGATTTTCAATGGACCAATGCAGCAGGAACTATTTTTGGAGACCGCAACTCGAATACAATTACTGTTACCGAGGAAAGTATCTACACCGTAGTGGTTCAATACCGCCCAACGGCAGCTGGAGGAGCTGATGAGGAAGCACTCTTTGAAACCTGTAATGCTACCTCCTCTATTTTTGTAGGCCCAGCCTTTGAATTTGACCTCACCCAAACGGCCACCACAGTCTGCTACGAAGAAACCTCCGTCACCTTCGCTCCCAACACTCCCATCACGGGGGAATGGTTTTACGAACGCAACAGCAATGGAGTTCAGGTTCCCTTAGGCCCCTTCTTTGAGTTGGAATTGAAAATCCTAAGCCTCCCAGGTCCTGGACAATACGCCCTCACCTTTATCGCCCAAGATCCAATTCTTCCGGGCTGCAAGGTTTCTAAATCCCTAAACCTACTGGTCAATGAACTGCCCATCGTAGAAGCCAAAGCCATCAAGGGAGCCACAAGCTGCGCGACAAAAGACGGGTCCATAGAGGTGCGCTTACAAGCTGCAGTAAGCAAACTTCGTCTGGTAGAACTGGGACTATCCTTTCCTTCAGCTCCAGCAGGAACAGTTATTCCAATCACCGGCCTAGCTCCAGGAGTCTATACCTTAGAAGCTGAAAATGCAGCAGGCTGTACCTATTCTGCGTCTGTCACTGTAGAAAATTTAAACCCACCTGCAGCCTATGCATTTACAGTAGTGGCAAAGGATGAAACCTGTTCTCCTACTGGGGTTGCACAAGGTTCAATTCAAATCAATTTATCGGCTGGATTACCGCGAGTAGGAACTTACAAAATCGTCCGCCAGGGCGATGGACTCGAACTGATTGGACCACTTCCAAATCAAGCGAGTTTTCAGATTCCCGTATCCCACGGAAACTATTTGGTGGAAATCCTAGACCCTTCAGGCTGCTCGATCCCAGATAAAACGGTCTATACAGTTGCTCAAAAAAATGAAGTTGAATTTTCTGTGCCTGAAGTGGTGCAAGGATGTGTTTCTTACACCTTTACCCCAAGTGGCCCCAAGCCACTAAACTACCTCATCACAGGACCAACTGGCAACTCCGTTGCTCCCCAAACAGGTGGTTCCTATCTACTTACGCAGGCAGGAAAATATGTCATCCTTGGGGCCGATCCTACTGGAGTCAACTGCCCGAAGGTGCTCCAAATGACCGTGAATTTGAGCCCAGCGCTTGACTTTGAAATTTCTCCTCCTATCGTTGATTGCCTTACAGGGATACGCTATGAGGCCGTACTTAAAAATGCCAACCCAGCCGATGTGATCTTCCTCTGGCGAGATGATTTGGGAATTATTGTGGGCAGAAGACAAGAGTTTGTGCCGAGCAAATCCGGAAATTATACCTTGGAAGTGCAGCCCATTTCGGGAGGCCTTTGCCCAACTAAGAAAATTCCGTTTACCGCTACATTACTCTCCACTAGACTAACTGTAAGTTTGGATGCCAGCCCTTTCTGTGTGGATCAATCTAAGACAACGATTGAAGTGAAGGCCAATTTAACGACCGTAAGCAGCTTTGAATGGTTTTCGGTCACTGGAGGAACGCGGACTAGGCTCCCACAATTCACAACTAGCCTCATTGAAGTAAGCCTTGGAGGCACCTACGAGGTACTTTTGCGCAGCAGCTTTGGATGCGAGATCGGAAGAGCCAATGTCGTGGTGGTCAAGTCTCAGCTTGTGCCTCCTGTGCTTCCAAGCGAACCGCTGCTGATCTGTGCGGTAGAAGGAAAATCGGTAACTATTAACCCAGGCAGCTATGCCAGCTACTCCTGGATTTTGGATGGTAAGGAAGTGTCAAAGGATGCTAGCTTTACCCCTGAGAAGGGAGGTACCTATACCCTTCGGGTGGGCGATCCGCTAGGATGTGAATGGGAAGGAACCTTCACCGTAGTAGAAGACTGTAACCTTAAGGTGGTCTTCCCGAGTGGAATGGTACTGGAAGACCCAAGCCGCAATTTTATCCTGTATGCCAACGAGTACATCGATGATGTAGATGTATTCATTTTCAACCGATGGGGCGAGTTGATTTTTTACTGCGAACATGAAATTTTGAAACCCAAACAGCCATTCTGTCCTTGGGATGGCCGTGTAAATGGAAAATTAGTACCCATTGGAACATACGTGGCGGTTGTGCGGTTTACTTCTAGAGAACAGAACCTCACCCAAACCGAAACTAAGGCCATTACGATTATTCAGTAACCCATGCTACTTGTTATTTCTCCCGCCAAAACCCTAGATTACAGCCATCCTGAGTACAGCGCCCATACCCAACCTGACTTCACCTCAGAGGTCAAGGACTTGGTGGGGGTGCTTCGAAAGAAATCTGCTAAACAAATTTCGAAGCTGATGCACCTCAGCGATTCTTTGTCAATCCTAAATGAGGAGCGCTACCAATCCTTTACAGAGACCTTTAGTCCGGACAACTCAAAGCAAGCGATTTTGGCATTCAAAGGGGAGGTCTATGCCAAGATGGAAGCAGACAGCTTTACAGCAGAAGATCTAGAGTTTGCCCAGCAGCATTTACGAATCCTGTCGGGACTGTATGGACTATTGAAGCCTTTGGATTTGATTCAGCCTTACCGATTGGAGATGGGGACCAAGCTTAAAACTAAAAAGGGAGACAACTTGTACGACTATTGGGGAACAAAGATCAGTAAAGCCTTGAATGCCGCAGGCGAAGGAAGAACCTTAGTTAATCTGGCCTCTCAAGAATACTTCAAGGCAGTGGATAAAAAAACCTTGAAGATGCCTGTCATTACCATCCATTTCAAAGAACACAGGGAAGGAAACTATCAGGTAGTTGGGTTTTTTGCCAAGCAAGCAAGAGGACTGATGACTCGATATGCTATCCAAAACAGGATCACCGATCCAGAGCAGCTCAAGGTTTTTCAGGAAGATGGCTATGAGTTTGCCGAACGCTTGAGCAGTACCCAAGACTGGGTTTTTGTTCGTTAAATCCCTACTTTTTCGCTAACTATCTTCCCTCTATAACCGGGTTTTGAGAGAATTTTGTCTATTTTTTTTTAATTAAGGATAGCTGTTTTCATTTTTTTACCTACTTTGAATGTGTCAAAAGTCACTTAACGTAACCCATCAACCTAAAGCACTATCGTATGACACAGACCATTAACCGTGGCGCACTCTTCAACGCAAGTTGTTTGGCGCTCATCACCACTGCCTTTTCCTTCTCTATCCGAGCAGGTATCCTTCCTCAATTGGGGGAACAATTCGGCTTAAGTGCCGAGCAATTGGGCTTTATCAACTCCATGTGGTTTTTAGGATTCCCAATCTCCATGATTCTTGGAGGGCTATTTTACCACATCGTTGGCCCAGCCAACATCATGCGCAT
>JACCDS011353477.1_pt1 | contig 24153 bp, 21 predicted proteins | sample 7446441 | NCBI WGS metagenome assembly JACCDS01 (sample SAMN15323445, study PRJNA562643) | freshwater metagenome | isolation source: river surface water | place: USA:Blue River Watershed | collected 2017-08-17 | reverse complement strand
GGTGAGCACAAGTCAGCAGTCGAGAGCCTGCTTCGTATCGTGGCCAGCACAACCAACGAGCCGGACGTGAAGGCCTACTCAAGGGCTATCGAGTTCTATGCGCAAGACCTCGACCGCACTTGGCCAAGCAGTGCTGGCTAATCCCACGCTTACGCCTGCCTCTGCGGGCAGCTTAGCTCGAACATTAGGCATCACAACATCAACAAGCTTCTCTTTCATTGGAGTACTCATGAGATACAAATTTGTCCGGTCGCAAGATGCAGAGACTTATAGCCAGACCTCTGGCGAAACGAACGTTTTTCTGGCAACAGGCGCAGACACAGATGGCAGGGTCTCCATCTACGACAGTCGTCTAAAAGCGGGCAACGGAGCACCATTGCACTACCACGTAGTCGACGACGAGATTTTCTACATCATTAGCGGTCGAGTCGAGTTTGGCATTGATGCTGAGGTATTGGTCGCATTGCCGGGCGACTTGGTAATCGCTGGCCCTGGGGTTCACAGAAGGTTCCGCGCTCTGGAAGATAGCCATATGCTGGTCGTCAATGCCCCTGGCGGCCCCTCCGAGCGGTTCCTGCGCGACGTGATGACACTGGATCAGCCGGTCACCGAGACGGATCGAGAACGCTTCGCCAAGGATTACGGCATTCATGTGGTCGTGTAGGCCTGCGCTGGCTTGTTAATCGATTGTACGGAATTAATTTCGAACATTGGATGTCTCCCGTACTTAACAGTAGCACTGAGCAGTAGCACTGAACGCGAGAAAATTGAACAACGCGACAAGGCGGAAGAAAAACGTTTAAATGCTGAACTGATAAAAATAAAACTGATCTCTCCCAAGGTATTGGAATTGAAGACGCTTGATGATTTCCTGCGTGAGGTTGAAGGAAAATGTTTTTGAAAAGCTTTTCAAGGTAAGTTAATTTAATAAATTGAATGATTTATAAATGTATTTTTATATCTTTATTTTCTGAATCTTATATTAAAAAACAACTTGAAAATCACGGTTTATCGCAACGTTTGGCATTGTAGCAAACAACCATCTGTGTGCGACCAGAGTTAAGAATGCAAAAATATGCCAATCAAAATATCCATTGAACTAGAAGAAGCTTGGGCGCGCTGTATCTTCAGGCCCGAGCGGAAAAATCACACTTTTTTGATAGCTTATGACTCAGATGGTATGGATAAGCTACTCATGTCAGCCCTGGTACTGCTTACCGATTTTCGAAGTTTCTCTTTTACCTTCCACGGTGGCCAAACTCAGTGGCTGATGGCGGCAGAACAAGTAGAGGATACAGACAAGATGCGCTTTGAGCTCTCCGAGTTCTACCTCGATTTTTCAAGTGACGCCTTTGCCACCAGGTCAATTGTCAAATTTAACTGCAATCCAATTGTGTTTGCGAGGGCAATCTTCGATGCAATCACTGCTGCTGTTGAGAAGAGTGGCGTGAGAACTTACAACGATATTTGGACTGATTACCCTTTTCCCAAAGCGTTATATCAATATCTCAGAAGCCGTCTCAGCGACTACGCGAATGATGCTTAACGATTAAGTTTAGATCGTGATCGCGAAGCCGGGTAGGGTGGACACGCCGTGCCCACGCGTACCGCAAACAAGCAATGATGGATTGAGGTAGTGAAGCGTGATGGCGGTGCAATGGCGGATGACTGGCAGAAAAATGGGCAAAGGCGATAGCGGCGCGTGGACACAGGTACCCACCCTTCTACGTGGCTGGCCGAGCCTGGCCGCTATCATTGCCATGCTGGCGCAAATGCCGATCCAGCACATTGGCAAATTGCTGCCGATCCCGCTGTGAAAACGGTGCCGGGCCACCGGTATCGATGCCGCTCTCGCGCAATTGTTCCATGAACTGGCGATTGGCCAGATGCCCGGCGATATTGGCCTCACTGTAAAACTCGCCGCGCGGGTTTAGCGCATGGCCGCCTTTTTTCAACACGTCTGCCGCCAGCGGAATATCGGCCGTCACCACCAGATCACCGGGGTTGAGCAAGCGCACGATTTCGGCATCGGCCACATCAAAGCCGCGCGGCACTTGCAGCGAGCGGATAAAGCGCGACGGCGGTACGCGCATGAGCTGGTTTGCCACCAGCGTTACCGGCATTTGCAGCCGCTCGGCCACGCGAAATAAAATTTCCTTGATCACGCCGGGGCAGGCGTCCGCATCGACCCAGATTTGCATCATGCTTCGGTTCCGATTGAAAGAGGTGTGCCATTGTAGCCGTTCCCCAGCCATTGCATCCGGCACAATCGCGATTCATCACTACCAATCGCAACGGGCCGGGGTGGCAGCGGCGGCATGATATCGTCCGAAAACAGCCAGCCCAAAAGTGCCGTGGGCGGTTATCATGTCGTCTTTCCGGCTAACCCCGGCACCGGCCTTGCCGCCTCACTCAATTTGGAATTGCCATGACCCATTTCACCACCTTGCACCAACACCATTTTTCTGATCAACCATTCTTGCTGCCCAACGCCTGGGACGCCGCCAGCGCCCGCCTGTTCCAGCAACAGGGCGCGAAGGCGGTCGGCACCTCCAGCGCAGCGCTGGCCTGGTCGCTTGGCTATGCCGATGGCGGCGCGTTGCCGCGTGAGGAATTGCTGGCTGCAATCAAGCGCATGGTGCGGGTATTGGACGTGCCGCTGAGCGTGGATATTGAAGATGGCTATAGCAGCTCGCCCGCAGCCGTGGCGCAACTGGTGCTGGACGTGGCGCAGTGCGGCGTGGCGGGCATCAATCTGGAAGATGGGGCGCAGGAGCCGGGCGTGCTGGCCGAAAAAATCGCCGCTGCGCGCCATGCCTTGGCCGGACGGGATTTATTCATCAATGCCAGAACCGATGTGTGGCTGCGCAATTTGGCCAGCGGAGCCGCAGCCGTGGCCATGGCGCAAGAGCGGGCCGCGCAATACCAGAAGGCCGGGGCCGATGGCCTGTTTGTGCCCGGTTTGACCGACGCGGCGCAAGTTGCCTCGCTGGCAGGGACAAACACCAGCCTGCCGCTGAACCTGATGACGCTGCCCGGCATGCCACCGATTGCCGAGTTATTTGCCGCTGGTGCGCGCCGCTTCAGCGTTGGGCCTGCCTTGTTTCAGGCCAGTTATGAACACGGCAGCAGGCTGGCGGCGGATTTTGTACAGCAGCGCCAGGTCGAGCCGATGTTTGCCCGCTCGATTGGCTACGATGCGATGAATGCGCTGTTTTAAGAGGCTTGATGGTGGGCAGCAATCAGCCTACCCCTGTGCTGGCAAAAACCACACGGTCTGAATCAGGCCATCGGCCACCTGATACATCGCCGCCACCTGCACCACATCATCCCCCAAGCCGGTCACGCGTTCGTGGTCAATCACTTTGTCGCCAAACGCAATGCGCTGCACCACTTCCGCATGCAAGGTGGGGAGTTTAAAGCGCTCGGCATAGGCTTTGGCAAAATCGGCCTTGCCACTGATCACCGGTGTGGTGCCGGGCAGGCGGTAGACCGTGACGCTCTCGCTGTACACCGCACAAAAGCGCGGCAGGTCGTGGGCGTTGTAGGCGTCGAGTTGTTCTTGGGCGAGTTCGGTCGGGGTCATGGTGGTCGAGTGAGGCAGGTGCCGTCGCGGCGGTTGAAGGAAGGCATGATTATAAGGCTTTCGTTCGGGAGCGCAGGCCATCATTTGAAGATGATTTGGTGTAATGATTGCACCGATTGTATAGGGATTGAATACTGGCTTGGAACAGTGCGCTGTGATTGTGTCTGATCGAGTCTGATTGTGTTAAACGTTGCGCTTTTGATCACGGGCTTGCGGTAGAATAATTCGGCAAAGTGGCTTGAATTTCCGATTGCTGTATTCACTGGAGACAACTTTCATGAATCTTCTGCGCGCACTGCTTTGTTGCTTACTGGGGTTTGCCGGGTTTGCCGGGGGCGCGGTTCAGGCGGGCGAGCCGGAAAAAGTCATTATCAACGCGGACGACGATTACCCACCCTACTCGTATGTTGAAAACGGCGACCTGAAAGGCATCTATGTTGAGTTGCTGCGCGTTGCCGCCAAGCGGCTTGCTGCCGAATACCAGGTAATCTTAAAGCCGCTGCCGTGGAAGCGCGCCCTGCTTGAGGTGGAAGCCGGGCAAGCCTTGGCGGTCTTGCCACCCTACTTCAATGCCGAGCGTACCTACATCGAGTCGTACTCGCCGCCGCTATACCGCGAATCGGTGGTGCTGTTTTGCAATCCGAACGTGCTGGCACGCGCACCGAAAAAGTTCCCGGACGATTTTTCCGGGCTGGTGGTGGCGCGCAATCTGGGTTTTACACTGGGGGCGACGATGAGCGATGCGGTCAAGCGTAAGGTAATTTCCGTGCGCGAAGCGCCGGGCTCCGAAGCGAGCCTATTGCTGCTGCACACCGGCGCGGCTGACTGCTATGCCAACGACCGGATTTCGGTGCACTATATTGTTGAACAGATGCGTGTGGGGAAGATGCGCGACAGTTCAAGATTGGCCAAGTACAAAGACGTCCCACTGCATGAAGCCATCGTGGTCTCGACCGAAGAGGCAATGGTTGGCTACAGCCGAGCCAGCCGTGTCCCTTACAAAGCCGACTTCATCAAAAAACTGAACGCCGTGCTCAAGGATCTGGCTGCCGAAGGCACCGTCACCGGCCTGATTCGCAAGAATTTTCCCGGCGCAGTGCCGTAGCCATTCACGATAACCGTGCTCAGGTCGAAAATGGTTTTGTTGCTCTCGCTGGCGCGACAGAGAGACGTGTCGCGCTAACCTGCTTCGGCCAAGTGACTTGAATTTTTTGCCCATTTGGCACGACCTGCGGTTTGCCAAACAGGTAGCCCTGGGCAAAATCACAGCCGGGTTTTTTCGCGCAATGGTATTGTGCTTCAGTCTCAATGCCTTCTGCCACCACCTTCATGCCAAGCCGGTGCGCCAGTGCGGCAATCGCATCAATAATCTGCATCCCATGGTTCGCCATCAATCTCATCATCAGCGGCTTCGCCTACGCGCAACTGACGCCGATGCCGCTGTTGGGCTTCGGTGCCAACTCGATTATTGGCTATTTTTTGTTGGCTGGATTAGTGCGGCGCGTGGGTGAAAGCTCGGTATCGTAAGATTTATGAAGTTTTCATAAATTTGATTAAAAACATACCAATCTCCGACTCAATCGGGGCAGAGTGGCGCGGGCATGGGTTCGTGCCGCCCGGGCATTCTTTTCTGCTGCACACGATGCTGAATGTTTGCCGCGAATTTTTGCGGCAGACATGCCACAATAAGCACCATTGATCCTATTGAAAGCAATATCATGAACCCGAATCTGGACACCGCCCTGCGGCAAACCCTGTTGGCCATGCCCAAGGCCGAATTGCATATCCACATCGAAGGCTCGCTGGAGCCAGAATTGATTTTTGAGTTGGCCGAGCGCAATAAGGTGGCACTGGCGTATCAATCAGTCGAACAGTTGCGTGCTGCCTATGCCTTCAAAGACTTGCAATCATTTCTCGATATCTATTACGCTGGTGCCAGTGTTTTGCTGAAAGAGCAAGATTTTTATGATATGACCATGGCTTATCTAGCGCGCGCCCAGGCTGACAATGTGTCCCATGCCGAACTGTTTTTTGATCCGCAAACCCATACCGAGCGCGGCGTGCCGATGGCCAGCGTGATCAATGGCATTGCCCGCGCCTGCAAGGCGGCACCGGGCGGCATGACGGCCAGCCTGATTTTGTGTTTTTTGCGCCACTTGTCGGAAGACGAGGCGATGGCCACACTCGACGCGGCCTTGCCGTTTCGTGAGCAGTTTATCGGGGTTGGGCTAGATTCGTCCGAACGCGGCCATCCGCCGGAAAAATTTGCCCGGGTATTTGCCCGCGCCCGTGAACTTGGTTTGCATGTGGTGGCGCATGCGGGCGAAGAGGGGCCGCCAGCCTATATCGAAAGCGCGCTCGGTGTGTTGCAAGTGGAGCGGATTGACCATGGCGTGCGCTGTTTGGAAGATGCGGCCTTGACCGAACGGCTGGTGCAGAGCAAAATGCCATTGACGGTGTGCCCGCTGTCGAATATCAAGCTCTGCGTGTTCGACCACATGGCGCAGCACAACTTGCTGCAATTGCTGGAGCGCGGCCTGCTGGCAATGGTCAATTCAGATGACCCGGCTTATTTTGGCGGCTATATGAATGACAATCTGATCGCCTGTTTTGAAGCCCTGCCGCTAACCCGCGCCCATGCCCAACTGCTGGCGCGTAACAGTTTTATCGCATCATTTTTGCCCGAGGCCGAGAAAAACGCCCGGTTGGCGCAAGTGGAGGCGTTTTTCGCAAGCTAAGCCCGCATTTGGCCTTTGCTCTATTATCCCCATTGACCCGATTGACCCCGTCAGCCCTTCTTGAGTGAGGTGATCATGTGCTCCAACTATTTACCGGCCCGCATCGAATCTCTGGCCCAGTATTTTGCGATTGACCGGGTTGAGTTCGACTGGCAGGCCGAATGCTATCCGGGCCAGATGGCACCGATCATCAAACCGGGGCCGACTGGGTTAGAGTGTGTTTCGGCTTGTTTTGGCATGGTGCCGCACTGGGCGGACATGAAACTGGCGCGCCAAACCTACAATGCCCGCAGTGAAACGGTGGCAGAAAAGCCGTCGTTTCGCAATGCGTTTCGCAAAAGCCAGTTTTGCATTATTCCAATCGAAGCGTTTTTTGAACCGAATTACGAATCCGGGCGCGCCGTGCGCTGGAAACTGGCCGCCGAAAATGGCCAGCCTTTGGGCGTGGCCGGTATTTGGGAGTGGCGGCGCGCCAGTCTGGATGGGCAGGGCGCGCTGTTTTCGTTTTCCATGCTGACCATCAATGCCGATGACCATCCGCTGATGCAGCGCTTTCATAAACCGGAAGACGAAAAGCGCATGCTGGTGATTTTGCCATCCGATCAGTATTCGACCTGGCTCGGTAGCACACCCGAGTCGGCGCGCTCGTTGCTGTTGCCGTACCCGGACACACAATTGCAAGCCGAACCAGCCCCGCGCATGCTGGGTTCCGGTGGACGAATGGGCATGCAGGGCAAAAAACCGGCCCACGTGATGGCCGCTGCTGCCGCAGCCAGCGCAGCCGAGTCAGCCGAGTCAGCCCAATCGGAATTACCACTACAACAAGATTGGTTTGAATAAGATGGCGAGCTCTCCCCCTACCACTATCCCGGCATCGGCCACAGCATCAGCCACAGCATCGGCCACTGCAGCGGCTAGCACATCAGTTCCCCCAGCCGCAGGGTCGGTCTGGCTGCCGTGGCGGCTGGCCGTAACCATGCTCGGGCGTGATTGGCGCGCCGGTGAAATCAGTTTTTTGTTGCTGGCATTGATGTTGGCCGTGGCCAGCCTGTCCTCGGTCAGTTTCTTTGCCGACCGGATTCGCAGCGGCTTGGAGCGTGACGCCAATCAGTTGCTTGGGGCCGATTTGCTGCTCAGCCGTGACCGACCGCTGCCGCTGGCCTTTCGCAAGGCTGCGACCGAATACGGTTTGCGTCTGGCCGATACCGTGGTCTTTCCCAGCATGGCATTTAGCCCCGGCGGTGCCGCCAAGCTCGCTTCAATCAAGGCCGTCAGCCCCGGCTACCCGCTGCGCGGCCAATTGAGAATTGGCGACAGTGCAGACGCTCAAGGCCAGGTCGCCGATACGGTGCCGGAACCGGGTACGGTATGGGTCGATCCGACGCTATTGCGCGCACTCAATTTACAGCTCGGGCAAGCCCTGCAACTCGGTGAGCGGCAGTTTAAGATCGGACGGGTGTTGCTCAATGAACCTGATCGTGGCGCGATATTTATGAACTTTGCCCCGCGCGTGATGTTAAATCTGTCTGATCTGGCATCGACCCAGTTGTTGCAACCGGGCTCGCGCGTTACCTATCGGCTATTGCTGGCCGATGGCGGGCGCGAATCCGGGCAGAACAGTGTGCCGGTCGCGCAATTTCGGGCTTGGCTGAAAACGGCTATGGCCCGCCCCGACGGCAGCGGCACGGTGTTGGAAGCGCTCGATACTGCGCGCCCGGAAATGCGCGCCACACTGGATCGGGCCGAGCGCTTTTTGTCGCTGGTCAGCTTGCTTTCGGCACTGCTGGCGGCGCTGGCGATTGCACTGGCCAGCCGCCGTTTCATGCTGCGCCATCTGACGGCCAGTGTCATGCTGCGCTTTTTGGGCCTGACCGGGCGGCAGGCCACGACGCTGTTTTTGGTCGAGTTCTTCTTGCTCGGCCTGGTCGGCAGCCTGCTTGGGGCACTGGCCGGATTTCTCGCCCATTTTGTGTTGTTGCATTTTCTTGGGCAGTTTGTCACGACCCAATTACCGGCCCCCAGCGTGTTGCCCGCCTTGCAGGCGTTTGTGACGGGTATGGTACTGTTACTCGGCTTTGCCGTGCCGCCTTTGTTGCAATTGCGTAATGCCACCCTGAATCGGGTATTGCGCCGCGAATCCGATGCGCCCAAGGCGTTGACCCTGTTCGCCTATTTGACCGGTGGCGTGGCGTTTGTCGGCCTGTTGATCTGGCAGGCGGGCGAGCTAAAACTGGGTTTGATCACGGCCGGGGGCTTTTTGCTCGGCACCGCCTTGTTTGCGCTGTTGGCGTGGCTGGCGCTGGGCTCGCTCGGCGTGCTGCGCCAGCGCGTCAGATCCACTGTCTGGCGTTTTGCCCTGACCGGCTTGCTCCGGCGCAAGGTGGCCGGGGCGGTGCAAATTGTGGCACTGGCACTTGGGTTGATGGCCTTGCTGTTGCTCTCGGTGGTACGCGGCGAGTTGGTGGCGGGCTGGAAGAACAGTGCCCCGCCCGATGCCCCGAACCGGTTTCTGGTCGGGATTTTGCCAGAACAACAAGCCACGGTCACGGCCCGGCTGCAGGCGGGCGGGGTAGAGCGGGTGCAGTTGTATCCGATGATGCGCGCCCGGCTGATCAAGATCAATGCCCAACCGACCAGTGCCGCACGCTACCAAAAACCGGCACTGCGGCGCTATCTGGAGCGCGAATTCAATGTCTCGACCATGCGCGAGTTGCCGCCGGAAAACCAGATCGTGGCGGGGCGCTGGTTTGATCCGGAACAGCCGGGTCAGGTATCGGTGGAACAAAAGCTGGCCGATAACCTCGGCCTGCGCCTTGGCGATCAGCTCGAATTTGATGTCGGCGGGCAGGTGCAAAAGGTGATCGTTTCCAGCCTGCGCAAGCTGGACTGGGCCTCGATGCAAGTCAATTTTTATTTCATCCTGAGCCCGCCCGGGCAAAAAGCCTTGCCGCACAGCTTTCTCACCGCCTTTCATTTGCCGGTAGCCAAAGCGACGGTGGGCGATCAACTGGTGCGCGAATTTCCAAATCTAACGATGGTGGATACCGGGCAAATCTTGCGCCAGATTCAGTCGGTACTCAATTCGGTGATTGCGGCAGTCGAATTTTTGTTCTTGTTCACACTGGCATCGGGAGGGCTGGTGCTGTATGCGGTGTTGCAAAGCTCGCAAGATGAACGCAAGCGTGAAGCCGGGTTGCTGCGTGCGCTCGGTGCTACCCGCTTGCAACTGGCGCGGGCCCAGCGTATTGAATTTTTGTTCATCGGCACCCTGGCCGGGGCATTGGCTGCCGGTGGTGCCGCACTGATCGGTTTTGTGTTGGCGCGCCAGATATTCGATTTTACATGGCAGTGGCAAGCCGATGTTTGGCTGATCGGGATTGCTGCGGGAATCGTTTGCGCCCTGACTGGCGGCTGGCTCGGTTTGCGCGGCGTGCTGTCACAGCCGCCACTGGCCACGCTGCGCGAGGCGGCATAAGGCGCGGCGTGCACGATGGTTGGGCCACCGTGGCCCGACCAACGTGGCCCGACCAAAACGGAAAAGCCCGTAAAATTCAGAGAATTTTACGGGCTTTTTGAATTGCTTTTGGTGCCGAGATCCGGAATCGAACCGGAACGCCTTGCGGCGCGGGATTTTGAGTCCCGTGCGTCTACCTGTTCCGCCATCTCGGCAACGCAGAAATGAGATTATGCCGATTTTTTTCGGGCTTGGCAAGTCGAAACACGAATTTTGTTGCGAATCGGTGTAAATTTTTCCAAAACGGTGGTGCAGGCCGCGCTCGCGGTACAGGCGCTGGTGCTGGTACTGTCGCATGCTGTTTGGTACAGTTTTGTTCCGGGGGAAACTGTAGCGTAGTAAAAACGAACTTTGTATCGGTTGATGCGTGACTGTTTTCCCGGAATCGGCGGGTGGCGATAAGAAAATTGCTATACTTGCGATTCGATTTTGTAGTTCTCATTGGATTTATCGCCCGGAGATGCCTGATGTTTCGTCAAATGGTTAGTCAAATTGGCTGTGCTGTGTTTGTTTTTGCAACATTGTTGGGGTGTAAAAAAGGAACTGACAGCGCAGCAGAGAAAACGGCCAGCCAAAGCGCGGCACTCGGCCCACTGCTATTGTCACCAGAAGACGTGTTTCAACTAAAAAGTGCTGATTTGGTGAGCGGGCCAGTGATTACCGGCAGTATCTTGCCAGAACGGCGGGCGGATTTACGGGCAGAAGTGTCATCCATGGTGTTGCAAGTTTTAAAAGAAAATGGTGATTCGGTAAAAAAGGGCGAGGTGTTGTTGCGGCTTGATGATACCTCGATCAAGGATGCATTGCGTTCGGCAGAAGAAGCTGAGCGCGCCAGTGTGCAAACGCTGGAACAGGCCGAACGGCAGTTGCAGCGCCTGAAAACCCTGCGTGCCTCGGGTATGACCTCGACTCAGTCGCTCGAAGACGCCGAAATTCGGCGCAACAATGCCCAAAGTGATCTGGTTGCCAGCCGCGCGCGCGTGGTGCAGGCGCGCCAGCAACTGCAACACACCACAGTGCGCGCACCGTTTGCCGGGGTGGTTAGCGAGCGCAGGGCCTCAAACGGTGATACCGCTCCGCTGGGCAAGGAATTGCTGAAAGTGATCGATCCGGCCAGCATGCGTTTTGAGGGCCGCGTCTCCAGCGACAAGGTTGGGCAAATCAAAGTCGGGCAAGCGGTATCGTTTCAGGTGAATGGCTATGCCGGGAAAAACTTTGGCGGGGTGATTCGGCGGATTGATCCGGCGGCCAACCCGGTTACACGTCAAGTTGAGGTGCTGGTGGCACTGGCGCAGGACAATCTGCCCGGCGTGGCCGGTTTGTATGCCGAGGGCGTAGTGACCACGCAAAGCCGCCAGAGCGTCACCCTGCCCGAGAGTATGTTGGTGCGCTCCGGGGAGCAGGTGGTAGTGTGGCAAGTGTTGCAAAACCAGTTGCGCAAGGTACAGATCAAGCTCGGTGAGCGCGATCCACGGATGGGCGAATTTGAAGTGTTGTCGGGCCTGAAACCGGGTGATTGGGTGGTGCGTATCCCGCAAATTACCTTCAAGGATGGCGAGAAAGTGCAACTGCAAAGTCCGGCCAAAGGCCCGGCTAGCCCTGCCACTACGGCCACCCCAGCCACCACGGTGCAGGGGAGGAACTAGGCATGTTTCTGTCCGACTTTAGCATCAAGCGGCCGGTGGTGACATTGGCGCTACTGATTATTTTAATGGGCTGTGGCCTGTTGGCCCTAAGCAAGTTGCGCGTCAATCAAACTCCGGATGTCCAGTTCCCCATCCTGTTTTTACAGGTGATTTATCCGGGCGCTTCGCCCGATTCGGTCGAGCGCGAAATTGTCAACCGTCTGGAAAAACCGTTGCAAAGCCTGCCCGGCTTAAAAGATTTGAATGCTACCGCCAACGAAGGCTCGGCCACTTTTACGTTGACGTTTGAATTCAAAAAAAGCCTGATCGAGGCGACCGATGAAGTCAGGAATGCGGTTGCCTCGGTGCGCTACAAGTTGCCGACCGAAATGCGTGAACCGCTGATTCGGCGCGGCGGTTTCGACAGTCAACCGGTGATGCTGCTGGGGCTGTCGTCCAAAGTATTAAGCCATGCCGACATTTCCCGCATGGCCGAAGACGATCTGGCCGAGCGACTGCGGGCGGTGGAAGGGGTGGCCACGGTCAATGTATCGGGTGCCTTGCAGCGCGAATTGTCGGTGTTGTTGCGTTCGGAGAAAATGCGCGCCTTCAACGTCTCGGTGCCGGAAATAGTGCAGGCGCTGCGCAATCAAAATACCACGGCCCCGGTCGGCAAAGTGCGCAATAGTCTGGAGCAGCAAAGCATCCGCATGGTCGGGCGGCTCGAATCGCCAGCCGAATTTGAACAAATCGTAGTCAAATTGCGCGGCAATGAGGTGGTGCGGCTGGGGCAGGTGGCCAGCGTGGTCGATGGTTTTGCCGAGCTGGAAAGCCATAGCGCAAGAAATGGCAATGCCAATGTCAATCTGGCGGTCACACGTTCGCGCGAAGCGAGTGAGGTGGACGTGGCAGACCAGGTGCGGCAAGTGGTGGCAGAATTCTCTAAAAACCTGGGCAAGCAGGGCGAGTTGATTATTGCCCAGGATGGCGGCAAGGATGCCAAGAACCAGTTGTACAACGTCATCGAATCGCTTTGGATTGGGGCAGTGCTGACGGTTTTGGTGGTCTTTACCTTTTTAAATTCCTGGCGCTCGACCCTGATTACGGCCTTAAGCCTGCCAACCTCGGCCATTGCCGCGTTTATCGCGGTATGGCTGGCCGGATTTACGCTCAACTTCATGACCTTGCTCGGTTTGTCGCTGGCCATCGGGGTCTTGATTGATGATGCGATTGTGGTGCGGGAAAACATTGTGCGGCATATGGAACAGGGCGTGGATCGGGTCACGGCGGCGCGGGTCGGTACTGCCGAAATTGGTTTGGCGGTAGCCGCCACCACGTTTTCGATTATTGCGGTATTTGTGCCGGTTGCCTTTATTCCGGGCTTGAGCGGAGAATGGTTCAGGCCGTTCGCCACCACGGTTGCCAGTTCGGTCTTGGTCAGCCTGTTGATTTCGTTCACGCTCGACCCAATGCTGTCAGCCTATTGGGGCGATCCGGTTGATCATCATTTGAAGCCACGGCGTGGGCTGGGCAAACTACTGGCCCGGTTTAATGTTTGGTTTGATCATCAGGCCGATCGCTATGCCCGCATCATCGGCTGGGCGCTCAAGTATCGCTGGTCGATGATCGGAATCGCCCTGCTTAGTTTGATCGGTGCTTCGGAGTTGCAGAAAAAGTATGTTGGCACCGAGTTTTTCCCGAGCTCTGACAGCGGCACGGTTTTGGTGACGATTCGTCCACCATCGGGTTCCAGCCTCGAATATTCGCGCTTAAAAGTGGAAAAAGTGGTGGAGATTGCACGCCAGTTGCCTGAACTGCGGGCCACCGACAGCACCAGCAATGCCGGTGAGGGCCGGGTGTATGTCGATATTGGCAAGCGCGATACCCGGGAGCGCAGCGCCGAGCAAATTGCGACCGATTTGCGGCGTCGTCTGTCACGGCTGGTGGGCGCTGAATACACGGTGTTTGGTGACCAGTCTGGCGGCGGCAAGCCGGTGCAAATCCAGTTTTTTGGTCAGGATTCGCGGCGCTTGCTGGCCTTGACCAACGCCTTTATGGATGAATTGCGCAAGGTGCCCGGTGCGGTCGATGTCGGCTTGTCCGAGCAGGCACCACAAAACGAATTGCGCATCGAATTACAGCGCGGTTTGGCCAATAACCTGGGCATTTCTGCCAACGATGCAGCGCAGGCCCTGCGTGTGGCGTTTGCCGGGGTTGAAGTCGGTGACTGGGTTGATCCAGCCGGGCAGACGCGTGATGTGGCGGTGCGGCTGCATCCGGAAGACCGGGTCAGTCTGGAAAACATTGCGCGCTTGCCAATTGCCGTGGCCGGTACCGACCGACTGGTGCCGCTCGATCAAATTGCCACCCTGAGCATGGGCAAGGCCCCGGCCCAGATCCGCCACCTCGATGGCAAGCGGGTCATGACCGTTGCGGCCAATGCCGAAGGCCGCAGTTCCGGCGATGTAACCGCCGATGCGCAGGCACTGGTCGCAAAGATTGAGTTTCCACCCGGCTATGGGTACTCGCTGGGTGGAGCCTCAAAAGACCAGGAAGAAGTGTTTGGCACCATGCAAACCGCACTGTTGGCCGGGATCGGCCTGATGTATCTGGTGTTGGTGATACAGTTTGGTTCGTTTACCGCCCCGCTGGCAGTCATCATCTCGCTGCCGTTGTCGCTGATCGGGGTGGTATTGGCCTTGTGGTTTACCAGTAGCACGATTAACCTGATGAGCCTGATTGGGGTGGTGATGCTGATGGGGCTGGTGGCCAAGAATGCGATTTTGTTGCTCGATTGCGCACGCAGCTACGAACTTCTCGGGCATGGCCGGGAAGAAGCACTGATGTATGCCGGACGCAAGCGCTTGCGCCCGATTTTGATGACCACCTTTGCCCTGATTGCGGGCATGTTGCCGGTGGCGATTGGCGGTGGCGAAGGCGGGGAATTTTACCAGCCGTTGGCCATTGCGATTATTGGCGGTATGATCACCTCCACCATTTTGACCTTGCTGGTGCTGCCGACTGTGTATGATTTGATTGAAATTGGCAGTGACCGGGTGTTTCGGCGCAAGCCACGCGCGGCCAAGGTGGCAGACGCCACCGGGCTGGCAGCGGCGGGCTAGGGCAGGTAGGGTGAGGGGCAGGGCTGGATCGGGCGGATTAGGAGGCCCGGTACTGGCAAGCAACGTGTGTGCGAGCGTGTGTGCGAGCGTGTGTGCGGCGGCTATTCCAGCCAGCCGCGCTCATCGAGCAAATCTTGTACCAGTTCCAGCCGCAGCACCGGGTTGTCCAGCGTTAGCAGGCGCTGCTTTTCTTCGAGTGACAGCGGCAGCAGGTCGCACCAGCGGTTCGAGACCCAGCCGCAGTCGTCGAGCTTAAATGGTGGCAACAGCGGGAAGTGGGGCGGGGCAATCCCTTCCTGTTGCAGGGCCGCAATCAAGTGCCCGAGCGCCCGCGCGGTGTCGTCAAGTTCCGGTGGAATGGGTATGTCTTGATCCGGTTCCAATGCTTCAATTTCGGCTTGCCAGATGCCGTTTTTTTGTCTCTCGCTGGCCAGAATCCGAAACCGCGTACCGCCGATGGCGCGCACATTGAGCAAGTTGGGCGCAATTTGCCCCATCTCCAAAATCCGGGCCATGGTGCCAATCTCGGCAAACCGTTCACTTTGCCCGGCCACTTGAATCTCATGGCCAAAGGTCAATGCCACCACGCCAAATTCGGCCCCGGCAGTAAAGCAGCGGTGGATCAAATCCAGATACCGTACTTCAAAAATACGTAGCGGCAGGTAACCGCCCGGAAACAGGACGGTGCCAAGTGGGAAAAGAGGGATCGTGGCCATACCGGATTCTGCCATGAAAAATGGCAAACACAGGCCCACACAAGCCGATACAGGCACGATAGCGGCATGATAGAGGCAAATTTGCCACCCAGCCTGTCGCGCCAAAACGAGCAGTTGTTGGTTTCTTGCTTTGAATCGCGTATAATCGGGTTTGCTTTGGGGGCGACCTGGTTTCGACGTGGGTTACAAAGCAGCGCAGGGCATACCGAGGCCTGACTACCTCGTAAATACAATCAGAACTTTATAACTGCAAACGATAACTCGTACGCATTGGCTGCTTAATTGCAAGCCATCTCTACACTACTTCTTCCCTGGGGTAGGCTGGCAACAGCAGTAGAGTCATTTACAGGGAATCGCTTTAGGTTGGGTTACTTGACTTAAAGTTAAAAAATAGGTAACTCGTCTATCCACAGCGTGTGCGTCCGCGTTGGCCAGATTAAATTAAATGGCAGCACTAAGTATGTAGAACTGTCTGTAGAGGATTTGCGGACGCGGGTTCGATTCCCGCCGCCTCCACCAAAATCGATCAAAATACCACCTTCGGGTGGTATTTTTTTGTGATTTTGCCCGAATATTCAACGGCACGATAGGGCTGGCAAAGAACCTAATATCCTGGGTGTCCTGTCCTGCATGCATGTTGGTGCAGGATACCGTGCATACTTTGGACGGCATGGCAAATCAGTCATCATCCTGCTATGCGGTGGCGACAAACGCTCTCAAGCAGCAGACATCAAACAGGCCAAAGCGCTGTGGATAGAATGGAAGAAGAGGCAAGCATGAGCAAATTAAAGGGGGGCGTTTCCCATCACGAACGCGAAATCGAAGAACTGCGGGCTGATCGTGAGTTGGCAGTCGAATATCTGAAGGCAGCAATGGAATCGCTCGATAATCCAGACAACCGCGCAGCAAGTTTGCTGGCACTTCGCACGGTGGCGGAAGCCTACGGCGGCCTTGCAGCAGTTGCTGCCGAAGCAGGAATAAGCCGCGAAACGCTGTACCGCACGTTATCGGCCAAAGGCAATCCAACACTGAAAACACTGCTTGCAATCCTGAAAACCGTCGGCTTGCGCCTGTCAGTTGGGTCTGAACAAAACGCCCATGCGTAGAACCAGGCCGCCGGTATGGATCAGGCAAAAGCGACAGGGGAAGAGACAGGACAGCCAAAGGGCTGAATGTCTTGGATGTCCTGTCTTGCATCTTTTCAAGCCTGCAGCGAGCAGCCTTAGGCTAATCCCGAGCCGTTTCATTGATCGGGTGCATGATGCGAATTTGGTTTGCACCAAGCAGGCGGGCATACACTTGTTAGGCAAGCAAGATTTCCTGAAGCACCTGTGGTCTGGTACCAGGTTCCCATGTGTGGCTTGGTTCATTGCTACGAGATTTTTGTGCTCACTCAACCGCCACCCCCTTGGGTCGTCCCGTTGAACCAGAGGTATAGATAACATAAGCCAATTCGTTGGCGGGGATACGAAGTAGTTTAAAAGCCTTGCCCTTCTCAGAGGGTAGAGTCGAATACTTGGTTAAGGCAATAGCCGGGTGAATTCATTAACGATTTTTGACTGCGCTCAGAACAGGATCAATAACCCATTCGATTAGCCTTCGCCGATCTTGCCGGATATCGGCTTCGAGTGTCATTCCTGCCTTAAAATAATGTTCTTTTCCATATGCAGTAATGGACTGGCGAGTTAATCCGACAACGACTCGGTAGGCAGGTTCAGTTGCAGCAGCATTATTGGCTTCAACGAAAGGACTGCTTTCAACTCGTAAGACCTTTCCGTCGAGTTGCCCAAATTTTTGATATGGAAAGGCTGTCAAACGGATCAGAACAGATTGGCCTGGCTCAATAAATCCAATGGCGCGCGACGGCGCCAATAAATGGGCTTCCAATGCACTACCAGTAGGAATGATGGTTGCCAACGCCACGCCTGGCTGGACAGTTTGCCCTAATTCGGCGACAAGCGCCGTCGCAATGCCGTTTGTCGGTGCGAGTACCTGAATACTGTTGCGGGCCTGATGTTCAGCAACCTCCTGTTCCAATGTTGCTATGGCCCCCCCAGCTCGCGCGGAACTCAACTGAATTTGTCCGCTGACTTCTTGTTGATCGTTCTTGGTCTGCAATAAATCGCGCTTTAATGATAGTTCCGTGCGTTGCAGTGCCTGGAATCGTGCCATTTGCTCGATATGATCATTTTCAATCTGTCCCAGTTGTAAATCGGAAACAAAGCCCTGCAGCCGCAGTGAGCGGTAACGAGTAAGCACGTTTTCGGCATTGGCTACACGCGTCGTCTGTAATATGATTTCCTGATTCAGGCGAGTTAATTCGGCATTGATCAATTGGCCTCGTGATTGAAGTGCCTTTTCCCTCTGTTGCAATTGTTGTGTTTGAAGGGCTTTTTCCTCGGCAAGCGAGGTTCGGCGAGCCGCCAATGAAATGTCAATTCGAGTATCAATTCCACCTTTTTCATTGGTTCGTTCAGATGATAGTTCATATAACACCTGACCTTTCAATACCTGATTTCCCTCTGCAATAAGGCGTGTAATAACTCTGCCATACTGTGGAGAAGTCACTTTGATCGTACCTGCCGAAGGGACAATTTGCCCGGTCACACGTACTTTTCGCGTGTATTCACCAAATGCAAGAAATAGTATAAGTGCAATGGTCAGGATTCCTGCAATACTCGCTGCTAGCTTCATTTGAATCGGTCGCGCCAAAACAATAGTGCCAGCCCATTGCGATTTCTTCGCAGTGAGCACCTCAGGGCGAAAAAGAGGAAGTGACATTTTATCCCGATATATTGTTTGGTTTGCCTTGGGCTAAGTCTTGTTCAATTACACCGTTAGCCAATCGTACTACTCGCGTTGCCATCGCAATCGTTTCGGGGCGGTGTGCAATACTAACACGCGTGATAGTTAGCTTTGATATTGCTTCATTGACTTGTCGCTCACGTTCCACATCCAGATGGCTGGTAGCTTCGTCCAATACGAGTACCCTGGGAGATTTATAGAGTGCTCTTGCCAACAGAACGCGTTGGTTTTGGCCGCCAGAGAGGGTCGTACCCATATCTCCTGTCAGGGTTTGATAACCCATAGGCATTTCGACAATATCATCATGGATAGCGGCAAGTTTTGCGCATGTCTCAATTCGTTCCTGATCGGCTTTTGTATCGAAGAAGCTAATATTGTCGGACAAAGAACCTGACAATAATTGATCATTTTGCATTACAGCAGATATGGCTTGCCGATACGTATTGAGTCCTAATAACCGAATTGCGACTCCACCATATCGTATCTCACCTTCACTTGGCACTAGTAAGCCAAGCATTAGTTTAATCAGGGTAGTTTTGCCGCAGCCGGACGGGCCAACCAGTGCTAATGCATCGCCGGGCGCGATTAATAAATTCAAATTCCGTATCACCCACGGTTCCGAATCGGAATAACGAAAGCCCAAATTAATAAGTTCAATTTGCGGCGACAATTTATCGATAGATAGTTCGCTCAATACTTCTTCTTCCGGTTTTTCAAGCACAATGTCTGCGAGTCGTTCCGCGTGCATGGATAACATTGTGAATTCGATAGATTTATCAATGAGTGAAGACATGCGGGCACTAAATTGTCCACTATAAGCTGTAAAGGCAAACAGCATTCCAATCGTGAACACTTCATCCATAATCATCCTTGCACCAAGCCAGAATACCAATAGATTTTGCAAACCAAAAACCAGCGTATTCGCAATACCAAACCAAAGCATAAATTTTTGTGTCTGTATATCACGATTAATAGAATCAACCATTAAATTGACCCACCGATTACGCCGATCCAGTTCTCGTCCGAATAATTTAATTGCTTGTACTGCGCGAATGGATTCCAAAAAATTGCTCTTTTCCTTTGCGGAAAGCACAAGTAATTCTTGATTTGCTTCACGTAAAGGGCCGTAGGCAATGGCGCGTAGAACACCGTACAATATAACTGCGGTTATCACAACAGCAGATAGCAATCCGCTATAGAACAACATTAAGCCCAACGTAGCAAACGCCATTAAGCCATCAAGCATCGCCGCAACAAAGCTGGTGGTGATGGTGTTTTGAATAGTACCGATCGAACCAAAGCGGGAAATGACATCCCCTAAGTGACGTTTTTCAAACCAAGCGAGAGGCAAACGAAGCAAATGCGTGAATACATTCGCGACCCACTGTAAATTGAGGTGCGTGGACAGATACATGATGGTCCATCCCCGAGCCAAGGAAATGGCCGTTTGGATGATCAACATTAATCCAAATCCGATGACAAGGACATCAAGCAGTCCACGATCCGCGGATACGAGAGCTTCGTCCACCACCCATTGATTAAACATCGGAGATATGATCGCAAATGCTTGAAGTGCGAGTGCCATAATCATCACCAATCCGAAACCGCGCCACAGTCCATCGACCTTCCCCAGTAATTGAAAAACGGATACTTTCCGTTGCTCAATTGCAGGTTTGAATTCTACTGAGGGAGACAGTTCCAGTGCAACCCCCGTAAAATGTAGGCTTACCTCGGCAAAACTGAGTCGCCGCACTCCGACTGCGGGATCATGAATAACGATACAGGTTGAAGTGACCTTGCTTAATACAACAAAATGGTTCATATCCCAGTGAAGAATGCAGGGCGTTTTCAGTTCACACAGCTCATGCATTTCCAAGCGTAGTGGGCGGGATGTTAACTTTAGCGCGTCTGCAAAACGGACAATCTGCTCTAAGTCGGTTCCCTTTAGTGAAATCGAAAAGCGAGCTCTCAAAGACGGTAAATCAGTTCGAAAACCATGGTAGGAGGCTACCATGGCTAGACTTGCCAATCCACACTCAGCCGCTTCCGTTTGAAATAGGAGAGGTAAGCGCTTTGCTCCAAATTGCAACGAGTGAAGCATTTTCATAACAAATCACTTTCTGATCCGATATTTAATTTATGAGGCAAACAAGCCTGCTCCTCGAATGTTTCAATTCAAAGTATTTTGCGAAATTTTTTTATAATCTGCACAATAGTCCGAACTTTTCGAATCTAAAATATCAATTCCACCATCGCATATTTGACAAAAATTTCTAATGAGTTCTCTTTTTAAAATACTTTTCCAGGCCAAAGGAAACATTACCATCTTTGGTCCTGTTTTTCCATAAAAATAAGCCGTAAAAAAGCCCTATAAACAAAAGAGCGGTCATTTTTATCCCGAATCCATCCATTGGTGCCATGTCAATTCCAAAAAACAGAAAACAACCAAATAATATTTCAACATAAGCGACATTTAATAAGATCTGAATAGTTAATTTTAGGTTTTTGTTCATTTTAATCCGCCAAATAATTCAAATGGTTATTGAGAAACTAGCCGCCTGCCGGACTTAGGGCGTCAAAGCGAAAAATCGGCTGCGCGAGGACAAATTTCACAAGACTCGCAGCGGCAATATCGAGATATTAACCAAGAAATTTGCGAAATATGGCCCGCGCAGGCGATTTTGCAGCCGACGATTCCTAAGTCCAATAGACTGCTAGTGTAACTTTCTGATGTTGCAATGCTCGGAATTCATTGTTATTAATATCACAGATTTTAGGGCCAAATAAGGTCGGTATCGGCTATAAATTGTTTTATCTCACCGTGGCGCCTATTTTCACCTCCGCCAAAAAAGAATCCTATCACGGCTTCCGCACCATCACGAACTGTTTTTGAATTATTATATAACGCGGTGCCAGCAGCATAGCCCAATACACCAGCAGCCGTAATTCCAGCACCGGCAGCCGCGCCAAGGGCAACTGCCCCGCTAGCCTCTGCAACACTATATACAACGGATGAAGCAGCTAAATTTGAAGCAACCACGCCACCACCAACTCCAGCACCAGCCGCTATCAGATCTCCCCCTGATAAAGATAAGGCACCAGTAACCAATGTTAATTGATTAGCTTTTAATTCTCGCATGAGTTTATTCCTTTTAAATAATTAAGTTACGAACTTTGAGTGAGGCTAAATATTGTTGAAAATTCTCGTTGTGGAGAAAAAAGATGTAATTTATATACTTTTAATCTGTAAAAAATCCATTTAGAAAATAAAATATTGTATCTAGTGAAAATTATTTTCCTCGCAGAATTTTTCCATTGGGCAATTTTAACGACAGTCGTTTCCTCTTTGCAAGATATATTGCAGTTTTTAGAGAGGTAGCTCTAACTTTCCTTTGTTTGGCGTCTTTTGGTTTCTTTCGATGGCTATCAACAGCCGATAGACCGCTTGGTCTTGATGGTGTATGAATCGAGCTGAAAGTTTGAGGATGTTGATTGCCCAAGGTCGCATCAGTTGGCGGCTTGGCTGAAGACGGGGGAGAGGAAGTCATCTCTCAAACACCCTAAGCCGGCATAGCCCGAAACAAACAGGTTGACGTTGTGTGGATATGTTGCATGTTAAATTAAATTATTATTAATCATTGTTTAGTGACAAAAAGATTAATAAAGAAATGCCAAGCCAATCTACATGGCATCCTATCTTGCTTTGATCATATCGTGATTACCGGCACATTACTCGGTATCTGTTACCCAGCGGGGATGACCAGTTTTCTTTATGTAAAGAGGATTCGGATTTTCGACTATTCGAAATTTGCTTTGGCGCTACGGGATCAGGTACGTTCCAACGCACAGGAGATTGCCACTGGTCATGGCATCACCGTAGAGCCTATCAACAAGCACCACATCCGCAAGGAAGAGGTGGTTGCTCGGGTGCTGGCCGTGCGCGGGCAGCACCTGGTGTGGCAAGAGACAGGACAGCCAAAGTGAATGTCTTGGATGTCCTGTCTTGCATTGATTGGCTGCCACATTGAAATAAAGGCAGCACGGGCCAGTTACAGCAGAAAGGCAGTGATGGCGGAAGGCTGTTCTACATGCCATCTGGCTTGCCGGTACTTGGGCGACGCTTGGCCGATTGGGTGGATGTCCTGTCCTTTTCGCCCTAATCATCACCCCGTGCATCAGGTGGTATCGTGTCTGACGGGGTGACTTCCTGATAGCCTTTGTTGGTTTTTTCACGTATCAATTTATCACGCTCCTGATAGGCTTCGGTTGGCTCGTCAAATTCTTTGATTTTGCTTTGTCCAGCAGTGCCAATCCGACCGAAATTGACGGTTAGCTCGCATTCATCCAGACTGACTTCCCAAAATTTGCTGGCCTTGCCATCGACCATTTCAAAGCGGCGCACGGCCAGATTTTTGTGGTAATCAGCGATGAAAGCGCATAGGCGTTTGATAGTATCGGGTCGCGGTTCGGCAATGATGAAAACTTCGCGGTCTTCCTGTTCGACCTCGACCCCCAGCGCGACGCTCATTTGCTCATCCAGGTCTTCATATTTGGCCTCATCATCGTCATGTGAGGGGGGCATGAAATTGAAGAAAACTTGCAACCCACCTTCGGCCATTACCCGTATTTCAGGCTCACCAGCAGGATCAAATCCTGACATTTCGATGGTTTCAGTTACGTCATCATCATCATCCAAATTGCTCATATGTCCGCCCAAGGTTGTCATGAAAAATCGTCAATTAGGCATATTTACACAGGCTAATGACATTTGCAATTGGAAATTTGCTGGCTGATGAATGCTTCGTACTTGCCGCTACAGCGGAATCGATTGGGCGTGATTAAAATAATTCTGCGCATCCCAGTACCGTTTAATCGCAACCAGATTGCGCGGGTTGTTGCGGAAGTTATCGAGAAAATACAGCCACATGGCCTGATCGATCTTGCCATCGGCATGGGTGCCGAGCACATTGTCCGGGTAGTTGTAATAGGCCCCATCGACATTTTGGCTGGCGTCACGCGCCGGGTCGGGCGTGCCGCCGGATTGGCAATACACGTCGTAATAAAACTGGTTGATCCAGCCGAGATACGCCTCACTCTGTTCTTTCCATGGTGACTGATTGGCTTCACCCGGCCAGGCGGCATTGTTCCAATAGGCTTGGTATTGCAGCTTCATGATGGAACTGCGTTGCGGTACAGCGGTAGCGGCGCTGGCAACGTGATTGATTTGGCCGCCATAGCTATCGACTTGCAATAGGCATTGCGACATGTCGAGCGGCTTGCCATCCGGGTCGTTCGGGGTGGTGGTGAGGTAGTTGAAAATGGTTTCGGCCTGATCAGCAGGAAACGCTTTGCGCATATAGGCCGATTTGTATTTGCCAAACTGGTTATTGCCCGACTGGTTCAGGGTTTGTACCGCTTCCAGATAGGTCAAGTGCTGTACGCTGTGGCTAAACCCGGTGGCAACGCTGTGGCCGGGGTGGCCGCCCAACGCTTGGCGCAAGGGTTTGTGTGGCAGAATTTTGCCAAACAGGGTGTGCAAGCTCTGGGCCCGTTGCGCCGCGTGTTGGCAGTGTTGGGCGTGGCTGGCCCCGGGGGCTGAAGCAAATTGGGCGGTCAGGCCGAGTTGGCTACTGGCCTTATGGGTGAGTTTGAGCAAGGTGAAATCGTTATCGGGCAGAATGGTCATCAGCTCGGAATACGCCGCCAACAACAGCTTAAACTTGTCGCAATCCACATCTTGCCAATCCCAACCCAGGGTGACAATGCTGGCATAGCTGGGCGCATCCGGTAGCGCTTTAAACCAATAGCGCACAATCACCCCAAAATTGCCGCCACCGGCCCCGGTCAAGGCCCAAAACAAGTCTTGCTCGTGCGGATCGGTGCTCTGGTTCGAGACCCGGCGCAGCGTTGCCTGTTGCAGGTCGGCATCCCAGGTGACAATATCGACCGCCGTTAAATGATCGACCGTCAAGCCATGCAAGCGCGACAGCAAGCCATAGCCGCCGCCGGTAATATGGCCGCCCGCGCCAACCGAATAGCATGATCCG
>JACCDS010849673.1_pt1 | contig 24154 bp, 20 predicted proteins | sample 7446441 | NCBI WGS metagenome assembly JACCDS01 (sample SAMN15323445, study PRJNA562643) | freshwater metagenome | isolation source: river surface water | place: USA:Blue River Watershed | collected 2017-08-17 | reverse complement strand
TTTTCGCTCTAGTTTGGTCGAGTTGGGACTCTTAGTAGATTATCATTTTATTGATTATCAAAAAAATAGAAAAATAAGAAATTGGTCACCTTACCTATTTGGAGGTTTCGCTACTTTTTTTGCCAATCCGCAAAATTCATTATTGCCCACAACTGTCCCAAGTCCGCTTCCACTCAATGCACCAGATGTAATGAATGGGTCTTTTATATCCTTTGCAATTCCATTTGGAATTGGGGTAAAATACCAAATGAGTCCAACATGGGGGATTAAATGGGAGGCAGGTTCTAGGAAAACATTGACGGACCGACTGGATGGTTGGATAACCAAAGGAGCAGATCGGTCTAATTTTACAACTAGTTTTACGGATCAGTACATGAATACTTCCATCTCGATTACTTTTAGTTTGGATCGTATTTATTGCCCAAGTGAATATCAAAATTAATTTCCTTTGAATAGGAAACGGAAATAGTTACCTTTGCCAATTAATAGTAGAAAAAAATTGTATTGCCCAAGTGAAAGAATCCATTGACCTAAACAATCTTCCTGCTCACATCGCCGTTATTATGGACGGCAATGGTCGTTGGGCTAAACAAAAAGGTTTTGCTGATCGGATTTTTGGACACCGAAGTGCTATCAAAGCGGTTCGGGAAACAATCGAAGGATGTGGGGAATTGGGGATTAAATATTTGACACTGTACGCATTTTCAACGGAAAATTGGAACAGACCTAAAGCTGAAGTAAGTGCTTTAATGGCCTTGTTGGTTAGTACGATTCAAGATGAATTACCTACCATGATGAAAAATCAGGTACGTTTGCAAGCCATTGGTGACATAAGTACTTTGCCTGGAAAATCAGCCGCTGAATTAAAGTCGGCAATAGATAAAACTGCCGAAAATAAAGGTTTAACCCTTGTTTTGGCATTGTCTTATTCCGGTAAATGGGATTTAGTAAACGCAACTAAAACCATTGCTGAAAAAGTGAAAAATGGTATTTTGAGTACGAATGATATTACAGATCAACTCTTAGCCAATCATTTATCAACCGCTGGTATGCCAGATCCTGATTTAATGATTCGTACAGGAGGAGATCATCGAATAAGCAATTTTATGCTTTGGCAATTGGCTTATTCGGAATTATATATTTTTGAAGAATTATTTTGGCCAGATTTTAGAAAAGAACATTTACATCAGGCGATTCTTGATTTTCAAATGCGTGAAAGACGTTTTGGGAGAACAAGCGAGCAAGTAAAGAGTGAGGGCTAAGGCTAGCAAATGAAAAAAAAAGATTTCATGTATCAAATTGGTAAAGTAAAAAGTAAATTGACATTTCTAGTAATGCTAGTAGGTTTTTTGTTGATTCAAAAAACGCAAGTCAATGCACAAAATTTAGGCGGACGATTATTTTCCACTTCGCCAACTACTTCAAGTTCCGAATTTTCTTATGCCCTCCCTCAGGAGTACGAAATTGCTGGCATTAGTGTTTCAGGTTCCCAATTTTACGATGGTAACTCCATGATCAGTATTTCTGGATTACAAATTGGTGACAAAATTAAAGTTCCAGGGGATGCCATTGCTTCTGCCATTCGTAAAATCATGGACCAAGGAATCTTGGACGATGTAAGTATATTAGCCACAAAAACAGAAGGCTTGAAGATTTGGTTGGAAATTGTTTTGAAAGAAAGACCTCGTTTATTTGCCATCTCTTATGTGGGTATCCGCAAAGGTGAGCAAGAAACTATCAATGAAAAAATCAAAACCTATAAAGGTAAAATCATTACGGAAACCCTTCGTAAAAATTTAGAATTAGCCATTCGGAAATTCTATCAAGAAAAAGGTCGCTTAAATGTGACAACTAAATCTCTGGTAAAAACAGATTCAATTCGTGGTAATAATGCAGTTTTGCAAGTGACGATTGTCAAAGGTGAAAAAGTTAAAGTGCATAAGATTGTCCTAGATGGTATTGATGAGTCGCAGCGGTCTTTGATCTTACGAAAAATTAAAAATACCAAACAACAACGATTTGGTAGAATATTTAAGCCTTCTAAATTTGTGCCTAAGAAATGGGATGAAGATAAAGAGAAATTGTTAGCCGCAATGAATAAATTGGGCTTCCGCGATTTTCAAATTCAAAAAGATTCTGTCAGTAAATTCAATGAGGAGGCAGTTAATTTATATATTAAATTGACACAAGGAAAGAAATACTATTATCGTTCCATCAATTTCGAAGGTAATTACATCTATCCAGATTCAGTATTGGCCGAGGTCTTAGGAGTGAAAAAGGGGGATGTTTACAATACAGAAGAATTGGAGAAAAAAATGGGCGGTAATCCAGGTGAGGATTTAAGTTCCGTGTACATGGATAATGGTTATTTGTATTACAATGCCGAACCTGTAGAAACGGCCATAGTTGGCGATTCAATCGACCTAACGGTGCGAATCAGTGAAGGGAAGCAAGCGACTATCAATAAAATTATATTGAACGGAAACACAAAAACTTCTGATCACGTTGTGATGCGTGAAATCAGAACTCTTCCGGGTCAAAAATTCAATAAATCGGCGATTATTCGAACGGTGCGTGAATTATCCCAAATCGGATATTTTAACCCAGAAAAAATTGAGCCAAAACCGAGTCCCCGCCCAGATGGAACGGTGGATATAGAATACAATGTGGAAGAAAAACCTTCTGATCAGATTGAATTATCTGGAGGTTGGGGTGGTTACATTGGTTTTGTAGGAACATTGGGAGTTGTTTTCAATAATTTTTCTGCCAAAAACTTGACTAATTTATCTGCTTGGAGACCATTGCCTGCGGGTGATGGACAAAAATTGGCGGTTCGTTTTCAAGCCAATGGAGCGGCTTATCAAAATTATAGTTTAACTTTTACCGAACCTTGGTTAGGAGGGAAGAAACCTAATTCCTTTTCCATATCGTTGAACAGAAGTATATCTTATCCTTATCAGTTCCAAAATAGTGGTTACAGTAACTATGGAAGTGGTTATGGAGGTGGTTACGGTGGTGGATATGGCGGCTACGGTGGCTATGGGGGTTACGGAGGATATGGTGGATATGGCGGCTACGGTGGTTATGGAGGAGGGTATTCTGTTCCAGACTCCTTAAAAAGTGCTCACTTTAATGTAAATAGCATTACATTCAGCTTAGGTAAAAGATTGAAATGGCCAGATGATTATTTCTCTTTGAGCAATTCATTGTCATTTTCTTCTTATGATGTGGACAGATATTATACTTGGGCCTATCCTCAAGGTATTTCTACTTCTGTTACATTTATGACCAACTTCTCTAGAAACAGTATTGATAATCCAACTTTTGCTAGATCAGGTTCAAGTTTTTCATTAACGGCCTCATTAACTCCACCTTATTCTTTATTAGGAGGAAATAAGACGGGGACATTGATCGAATACCACAAATGGATGTTTGATGCTAGCTGGTTTAGTACCCTTGTAGGTAAGTTTGTTCTGCATACAAGAGCTCATTTAGGATTCTTAGGCTCTTATGGTGGTAAAGAAACCACGCGTTTTGAACGTTTCGATTTGGGTGGTTCAGGAATGGTGCAAGGTTTCTCCTTTAATAGAGATATAGTTGGTTTAAGAGGTTATAAAGATCGTGTTATTGGGCCTTCTGGAAGTTATGGAAATGGTGGAGTAGCCTACAATAAATTCGTCATGGAATTGAGGTATCCCGTTTCATTGAATCCATCGGCAACCATTTTTGTCCTTGGTTTTGCTGAAGGAGGTAATAACTTTTCAAGTTTATCAGATTATAATCCATTCAATTTGTATAAATCAGCTGGTTTTGGAGCTAGGATCTTTATGCCTGCCTTTGGTATGATAGGTATTGATTATGGTTTTGGATTTGATAAACCTAGACCTGGAGATTCAGATTTTGGCCGTCAAGCCTTCACTTTTTCGATTGGTCAACAAATACGCTAATGAAAATTGGATAATAGCATGAAAAAATCGTTTTTTTTCTTAATTTTGATGCTTATGTTCATAGGGCAAAGGTCTTATGCTCAGAAATTTGGATACATTGATACCGAATTTATTACATCTAAAATGCCTGATTATCAAAAGGTTCAGCAAAAGTTAGATGCAATGACGAAGCAATGGATTGCGGAAATTTCTACCAAAAATGAAGAAGTGTCCAAATTAGAAAAGGAATTTAAGCTGGAAGAGGTATTGTTGACGGAAGATTTGCGACAACAAAGATTGTTACAGATTAAAGTGAAAGACCAGGACGCGAAAGCTTTTCAAAATAAGATATTTGGCTTAGATGGGGAATTGTTTAAAGCAAAACAAGCAGCCATGAAACCCATCCTAGATGAGATTTCAAAAGCAGTAGAAAAGGTAGTTCGTCAAAAACGCTTGGATTTCCTTTTTGACAAAGGAAGTGACGGATTAGCCATGATTTATACTAATCCCGTACATGATTATTCGGATTATATTTTAGAGGAATTGGGGATTGAATTAGATCCGAATTTGATTGATAAATCAACAGAAAATAGTAAACCAAAAGAAAACAAATAATTAATTTTAACAATCGTATGAAAAACAAATTTTTATTGGCTATGAGCCTTGTATTTGGGTTGGCAGCTATGCCATTGAAGGCTCAAGTTAAAATCGGATTTATAAATGCTGATTACATTTTAAGTCAAATGCCAGAGGCAAAGCAAGTAGAGGAAGATCTTAAAAATACTCAGAAGCAATATGAGACACTTTATCAAAGCAAAGTGAAAGATTTCCAAGATAAATTAGCGGTATTTGAGAAATTGCCAGCAACTACTTCTGATGTAATCAAACAAGATAAGGAGAAGGAATTGCAAAATTTACAAACTTCGATTCAAGAATTTCAACAAAATTCTCAATCCTCTTTACAAAAGAAACAAGCGCAATTGTTACAACCTTTGTTGAAGAAAATTGAAGAGAACATGCATGCTGTAGCAAATGAAAATGCATATACGTATGTATTCAACTACGATGCTGGTATGGGAACTGCTCCTATTTTATTGCATTACCCTACAGATGCTAATATGTCAGATTTAGTGTTAAAGAAAATGGGAATTACTCCTAAGCCTCCAGTAGCGGCTACTCCAGCAACAACTGCTCCAGCTGCTGCTCCTAAAAAGAAATAGTTTTAGGTTAAAGGAATTAAAAGAGAGCAAATAATTAAAAACTCCGTGTTCTTTGTGTTAATAAATGGTATTTAACACAATGCTCACGGAGTTTTTATTTTATCATTTACCTATTACATCGTATATCAATAGGTATTCTTCTTCCAGCTGTATTTTTTAGGTTTGCCTGCATCCGATTTGGGTGCATTGTTTGTTGTTCTTGGATTAGCGTCTCTACCTCCGCTTGTCCCTTGGTTTCTAGCAGGTCTTTGTGGTTTTGCTGCTTTTTTGACAACCGTATGATTCATCAATGGATAGGGATGGTTGTCTATGACAGGTACCAATTTCCCAATCAATTTTTGGATATCCCTTAAATATTCTTTTTCCTCCGCATCACAAAAGGCAATGGCAATTCCACTAGCACCTGCTCTCCCTGTTCGTCCAATTCGGTGAACATAGGATTCAGGGATATTGGGAAGTTCGTAATTAATAACATGACTTAATTCATCGATATCAATTCCCCTAGCTGCAATATCTGTAGCAACTAAAACTCGAGTAATTTTATTCTTAAAATTATTCAAAGCTGTTTGTCTAGCATTTTGCGATTTATTCCCGTGAATGGCCAAGGCACTAATACCTGCTTTGATTAAATCTTTTACGACTTTATCTGCCCCATGTTTGGTTCTTGTAAATACCAAGACCCGTTCAATGGACGTGTCTTTTAATAAATCCAATAATAAAGCCTTTTTGTTTTCTTTGTCGACAAAATAAACTACTTGCTTAATGGTATTCGCTGTGCTCGACACTGGAGTGACCTCTACTTTTAAAGGATTTCTTAAAATAGTATTGGCTAATTCTACAATCGCTGGTGGCATAGTTGCTGAGAAAAAGAGCGATTGACGAACAGGAGGCAATTTCATGATGACTTTTTTGACATCATGAACAAATCCCATATCTAACATTCTATCTGCCTCATCTAAGACAAAATATTCAATGTGTTTCAAACTCACGATGTTTTGTCCCATCAGATCCAATAGTCTACCAGGGGTTGCAATTAAAACATCAACTCCATGGCGCAATGCTTCAACTTGACTAAATTGACTCACACCTCCAAATATTACTTTGTATTTAAGTGGCGTAAACTTGCCATAATTTTCGAAGCTCTCTGCTATTTGGATGGCTAGTTCTCGTGTAGGTGTAAGAATGAGTGCTCTAATGACTCTCTTCCCAGGAATGTTATTTTTATTTTGACAAAGTAATTGTATGATAGGAATAGCAAATGCTGCTGTTTTTCCGGTTCCTGTTTGTGCACAACCTAATAAATCTCTTCTATCTAAAACAATCGGAATCGATTTGGCTTGAATGGGAGTTGGGGTAGTGTAACCTTCTGAATCTAGAGCCTTAAGAATAGGTTCTATTAATTTTAAATTTTCAAATGACATGCAATAGCATTAAATGTAATCGGCCAAAATGACTCGACTTACAAAGGTACGGTTTTTTATTAGTTATGTGTTTTAATTGAGTTTTATTCCTAAAATTGCATTTTTGTAAAAGAAATAGGGGAACAGTTAGTTTAAATCCCATTTTTGATAATATTTATTGCCTCTTCACTCATAGAATATAAAATGAAACGTTTGTCCGTTTCAGATGTACTTCGATTGATAGCATCATCAATATTAAATTTAGCTTTGAACAAGGTATTGATATCCACGATGAATCGAAATCTAAGTTGTTTCTGACTCTCTACCGTTTTCTTTTCGCAGCCAATCAATTCATTCAATTCTTGAGTTGTTAATATTTGTTTAGGATTTTCAGCAAAGGCATGTAATACTGCTATTTCCGTCTCATTGAACTCGCGAGTGACAAAGGCTTTTTTCTGTTTTTTGAAATACAAACGAATGAATAAAATAATTAAAAAGAACATTAATGAAAAGAGTACAATTTCCAATTGGGTAAATTTTGTCCAAAAACGACCTGAGTAGTAAAATGATTCAATCAATGGAGAACCCGATTGGATGAGTTGGTTAACGGGGATTTTTTTGTAAATGATATTATTTTCTTTTTTAAAATCAAGGGGTTCATAAACTACGATAGTATCTGAACTATGGTAAAGGTGAGTTCGAAGAATGATCGCATTTTTTACTTCACCTGTGAGTTGATACAGTTGGTTTTTTTGAGCATCGACAAGTAAGGCTTTTGAGCCGATATTAAATAAAAATAAATGTCCAATATTGAAAATTCTTTTGGGATCTATTCCTAATTCATTAATTGCTTTTTGATTTAAATATCCTTTCTTCGACCAGGTTTTGTTTCCAAAACTGAAAAAATAAACAGGGATCTCTTCTGATAAATTAAAGTTGAAATTGTTTTTCAATTCTATGACCCAAATTCCATCTGTTTTTGCATCATAACCGGAGGAATTATTCATGATTTCTTTAGGGCCTTCATTGCTTGTTTTCAATTCTTCCCATTCGTTCGTAACAAAATCAAAATAAGTAGCAACTCCATTCTGATGCCAAAATCCATAACCTCCAAAGCTAAATAATGTGTCTTTTCTGATGAATTTTAGGGATCCGAAATTATAGCCAGCATAAGAGGTTTTGTCAATTCTCCTTAACTCTAGCTTTTTTTTATCCCATCGGTAAATTTGCCCAGTTCCATTGATGGCTAAATAGAAAATACCTTTTCTGTAAAAACCATACGTACCAAATGTTTGAACTGGTAGGGTGTATCGAATGCTGGAGTCAAATTGAATTTTACCTTGGACAATGTATTTTCGAGGTGTAACTTCTTCTATATATTCACCAGTGCTTAAATTTATTTCATTATGCAGTTTTCTATTTTCATCAAGCCAAAAAAACTTTAATTGGCTAAAACTATCAAATGGATGAGTAAATAGAAGCAAAAATAAAATGATATAATATTTCATAAACAGAACTAAATGAACTAAAAAGAACTCATGGTAAACCCATGAGTTCTTTAAAAATAATCAATTTAAATCAATTCTAGAAGATATTTTCACTAATCATTGCTTCTTCTACCGTTTAATAAATTTAAATAGTATAAAAGTTGTGCAAGCATCCCTAATGCTGCTACAACATAAGTCATAGCTGCCCACCAAAGTGCATCTTTCGACAATGCGTATTCTTTGCTTGTAACAATGCCATTTTCTTTAATCCAAGCCAATGCACGATTGGATGCATCAAACTCAACAGGCAAAGTAACAAAACTAAACAAGGTGGCCATGGCGAACAAAGCAACACCAATGGTTAATACAAGTGTATTGCCAGTTGAATAAAGAATCATCATTCCCACCATCAATAAGATTGGCATGAATCCATTCGCAACGTTGAGCATCGGTACCATGGAACTTCTAAACTGTAAAAAGGCGTAAGCTCTTGCATGCTGAACAGCGTGGCCGCATTCATGGGCCGCAACCGCTGCTGATGCTGCATTTCTTCCATGGTACACATCAGCACTTAAATTGACAGTCCTGTCTGTTGGATTGTAATGATCTGTCAATTGCCCCTCTACTGAAATTACATTCACATCATAGATGCCGTTGTCTCTCAACATTTTTTCTGCAATTTCTTTTCCTGAAAAATTACTTTCTAATGGAGTTTGTGAATATTCTTGAAATTTTGACTTTAAGCGCCACGAAATGGCCATGCCAATTACACCAAAAAGAATCGTTAATAAATAGATACCGCTCATGTTTAATTTATTTTTTTAGTTTTTGAATAATTCCTGTTGTTGAAAAATTGGGTACGAGTTCAACCGTTTCTACTTTTCCGCCATTTTCAATGACTTCCTTAGAACCGACAATCGTAGAAATAGAATAATCATTGCCTTTCACCAATACATCTGGCATTAGGTTCTTGATTAATTCCAGTGGTGTATCCTCGTCAAATATAATGACCATAGCAACAAATCCCAAAGCTGCTAATAATCTAGCACGGGCATATTCTTGGTTAATTGGTCTTTCAGGTCCTTTCAAGGCGGATACAGATCGGTCCGTGTTTACTCCAACAATTAGATGGTCGCCTTTTTGACTAGATTTTTCAAGGTAATCAATGTGACCTAAGTGCAGAATATCAAAACAGCCATTGGTGAAAACAGCGGTTTCTCCTTTTTCCTTCCAGTTTTTTCTGATTTTTAAGGCTTCTGTGAGATCAACAATTTTATGTTCAGTCAATTGATTTTTTTGCATTTATTTTAGGAAGAAATAAAGTTAAAATAAAACTAATGCCACCGAAAAACAAAATACTGATCATTTGAGTTCCGTGGAAAAATGTGGCCAAAGCGGCTCCCTCTTTCAAAGGTATTTGATAGAACAATAAGGCTGATGCCACCAGCGTGTGATAAGCGCCAATACCGCCTTGTGTAGGTGTTGCCATGCCAAATGTCCCCATTACTAAAACCGTTAAACCAGCCGCTAGTCCAATGTTTTCACTGATTGGAAAGGCTAAAAGTAGGGTGTAAGTATTGGCAAAATAGGCAATCCAGATTCCAATGGTAATTAGAATGAATTGTAGCGGATTTTTGACCAGACGAATACTCATAATTCCTGCTACCCAACCTGCTAGTAATTGACCTAGTTTATTGCTGACAGTGAATTTATCCCAAATAATAGCAAGCTGTTTTTTCTTTTTGTATAAGACCCAAAGGCCTATTATTCCAGCTGATGCGATGCCTATCAAAATAGTCTGATTAGGCAATTTCCAATTGGGGAAAATAAGTTTGGTTAGGGGCTCCCATTCAATTAAGAAATTCAGACCAACGATCGCGAGCAGTCCCAATAAATCAATAATCCTTTCTGTAATAACCGTGCCAAAGGATTTCTCAAAAGGTATTTCAGCTGTCTTTTGAAGGGATCCACATCTTGAAACCTCGCCCATTCTAGGAACTATGAAATTGGCAAAGTAACCAATCATAACCGCAGAAAAGGTTCGTAAGGTTTTGGGTTGATAATCAATTGCATCTAATAATTGTTCCCAACGAATTGCCCGCAAAAAATGAGAAAATAATGAAATTAGGATGGATAACACAACCCAATTATAATTGGCCGTTTGGAAATTTTGATAGATATCATCCCATTTTAAATCGCTTTTAGAGAATGCCCAATAAAGTAGCCCAACAGCCAGAAATGTAGAAATGAGGTACTTTATAATAGATTTTATCATGGCTGTTTAGAATTTCAATCGATCAATCAGCAAAATAAAGAGTAATATGCGAGATTTGTTGCTGAAATTCCATTAATTTTTTATATTTTTGCAAAGTTTTTTTGGGATAATATTTCCCCTAAATAATTTTAGAATGTCCAAATTACGTATTCTTTACGTTTCAAGTGAGGTTGACCCCTTTCTTAACACATCCAAAATCGCAGACTTTGTTCGTAACCTGCCTACTGCCATGCAGGAGCGTGGTATGGAAATTCGCATCTTAGTTCCCCGTTTTGGATCTATCAATGAGCGTAAAAATCGCTTGCATGAAGTTGTTCGCCTCTCTGGAATTACCATTCCAATGGGTGAAGAAGAAAAGCCGCTGACAATCAAAGTGGCAAGTATTCCTGCAGCGAAATTGCAGGTTTATTTTATTGACAATGAAGATTATTTCCAAAGAAAATATATTCTGAATGACAAAGAAGGAGCTTTTTATCCTGATAATCATGATCGTGCCATCTTTTTCTGCAAAGGTGCTTTGGAAACTGTAATCAAATTAGGTTGGTCTCCAGATATCATTCATTGCAACGATTGGATGTCTAGTTTAGTGCCATTGTATATTTCTACCTATTATAGAAATCACCCAATTTACAAAGATTCTAAAACTATTTTCTCACCACACAATTCCGAGTTTGATTTTTCGTTTGATAAAGACGAATTAGTTGAAAAGGTTAAAATTGGAGAAATTGAAGATAATCAACTTAGTAGTTTAGATTCAGCCGATTATTTTGCTTTCATTAAAATTGGAGCAGAATACGCAGATAAAGTAGTATCATTACAAAATGCGGAAAATATCCGTATTCAACCCATTATTGATGAATTTCAAAATAAAACCTTCCAAAATATTGCCGAAAATGATCTCGATTTCTTCGAAAAAGCTTACATTGAATTGGCCGGTAATTAAATGGGTGGGAATATTTTCCCTATTTTTAGTTTCTTGTGACGCTCCCAAAGAAATTGGATCTGATTTGTTTTCAGTGGAAGTTGGATTGAATTACACGGATACTTTGACAATTAAGTCATCTACCGTGCAAATTGATTCCATTTACACCAGTGGAACCAATACTTTTACCTTGGGCTCAATCGATCATCCCGATTTTGGTCAGGTGCAATCCAGTTTTTATACCCAAATTTCCAATGCAGATACCTTATTTGCTAAAGAAACATCTGTTTTCGACTCTATTCGAATGGAATTGGTTTACAAAACGTATCAAGGAGATTTGTCTAAAAAACACACAATTTCAGTTCATCGGTTAACAGATAGTTTGAGTTTGTCAAGCACCTATTTCAATAACTCTTCAATTAATTATGATCCTGTTGCCATTACAACTCATACTTTTCTCCCTAATCCGATTAAAGCAAAATCCATCAACGGCGATTCACTGAAATATGACACTTTGTTTTTCAAAATGAGTCCTACTTTTGGTAAAGAATTATTGTCTAAATACACAGACAAAACAATTGCTGGTGGTGGTACCGGTTTTCGAAAATATTTAAAAGGGTTTTATGTAAAATCGCTTACTGAGGATCCTGCGGCTGCATTGTTAGGGTTTTCAACAGCTTATTCCCGAATGTCGATGTATTTCCATAATCCAGGTGATACAACTAAATACAAGGCCTTTTATTACTTTAGTTTATCCAACTCATTGACTCCCGAGCTTCAAGCCAGATTCAATCGAATGGATGTGAAACGTTCTGGTGCTTTATCCGCTTTGAAAAAAGTTGGTGATGCTGTTCCTGCCTCTAGTTCAAGATTTATTACCTATGTTCAATCAGGTACGGGAATTGCTACTAAAATTGAGTTTCCTTATTTGAACAAATTGAAGGGAAATAAAAACGTCGCAATCAATAAAGCGGAATTAATTTTGGAGCCTGCTGATGGAATTAATTATTCAGAGACCTTGGGCCAGCTTTCTTTAGTTGAAACGAATTCCACCAACAGAACATTGAGAAATTCATATGGTTTACTGTATTACACGGCTGAAGGTGGTTCAGGTGCGCAATCTGCTACTTTTGATAGTAACTCTAAGAGCTTTAAATTCAATGTGACTTCTGTATTACAAAATATACTATCCGGCCGAATTGCTAACCAGGGAATGCTTATAACCCCACAAATTTCTAGTATTAGTTCCACGGGTTCAGCTGTGGTTAGTGAAAATGCTCGATTTGTGCCATTAAATGCTTTGAAAACGAAATTGAAGATTTATTATTCATACATCGCTCAATAATTTGATATGAATACCCTCAATGCGCATTTGCGGGTTAGTCTAGTACAAACTGATTTGCTGTGGGAATCTCCTGCAGCGAATTGTGCTCATTTAGAAGAGCAATTACAGCCTTTGATGGGGAATACAGACCTCATCATTCTTCCAGAAATGTTTACTACGGGATTCAGCATGAATGAAAAAGGTGCTGAAATTATGAATGGCCCAACTTTGGCTTGGATGAAATTAATGGCTTCTCGTTTGAATGTTTTACTCATTGGAAGTGTTAAAATCAAAGAAAAAGGGCAATTCTATAATCGCATGTTGGCTGTCTTTCCCAATGGTGATTTTAGTCATTACGATAAAAGGCACTTATTTAGAATGGGGAATGAGCACGAATTTTATACAGCCGGAGATACTACTTGTGTGGTTTCCTATTTAGGTTGGAAAATTGCCTTGTTTATCTGCTACGATTTACGTTTTCCTATATGGTCTAGAAATAGTCAATTACAATACGATTTAGCTATTTATGTTGCAAATTGGCCAGCACCAAGAGCCAATGCATGGTCCACACTTTTAAAGGCTCGTGCCATAGAAAATTTAGCTTTTGTCGCTGGTGTGAATCGAATCGGAACGGATGATAATCAATTGGCCTATCAAGGTGATTCAGCCCTGATATCTTTCAAGGGAGAATCTTTGTTAGACCTCGGAAGCCAAGCCAGTATTCAAACCTATTCAATTTACAAGGATGATTTAGAAGATTTTCGTGAAAAATTTCCAGCTTATTTAGATGCCGATTGAAGCTTCTTTTTTAATTCATTTAATTTCAATAAGGCTTCAATAGGAGAGAGGGTATTCACATCTAATTTCTCTAATATTTCGCTCACCTCCTGTAATCCTGCTGGTATTTCAACTCCGAACAAATTCAATTGATAATTGGCTTTTGGCATTTCTTTCAACTTGTCGACATTATCCTCTAACACATGATCTTTCTCCAAATTTTGTAAAATTTCATGCGCTCTTAAAACCAAAGAGGTGGGCATTCCCGCCATTTGGGCCACATGAATACCAAAACTATGCGCAGACCCTCCAGGTACTAATTTTCTTAAAAAGATGATTTTATTTCCCATTTCTTTCACTGAAACATGGAAGTTTTTAATCCTAGGAAAATCCTCCGTTAATTCATTTAATTCGTGATAATGGGTAGCAAACAATGTTTTCGCTTTGAATTTCGGATGATTATGGATGTGTTCCGCAATGGCCCAGGCCATCGATACGCCATCATAGGTAGAAGTGCCTCGTCCGATTTCATCCAATAAGACCAATGATTTATTTGAAAGATTGTTTAAAATAGCCGCAGTCTCTGTCATTTCAACCATGAAAGTGGATTCACCTTTCGATAAATTATCAGAAGCACCTACCCGAGTAAATACTTTATCAACTATTCCAATTTCTGCAGAAGTTGCAGGTACAAAGGAGCCCATTTGTGCCATTAAAACAATGAGAGCGGTTTGTCTCAAAAGCGCCGATTTACCTGCCATGTTGGGACCTGTGATCATCATGATTTGTTGACTCACATTGTCTAAAAAGACATCATTGGGAATGTATTCTTCCCCAATTGTCAATTGTTTTTCGATCACGGGATGACGTCCAGCGATAATATTAATACTGTCTTCCTCGTGAAGCAAAGGTTGAATGTATTTATTTTTATTTGCAACAATGGCAAAACTTGCCAGTACATCCAATGTGGCTATTCCAATCGCATTCAATTGAATGTGTTCGATGTATTCCAAAGCCTCTCGAATCAGGTCTTGAAAAATCCCAAATTCAATATTGGATATTTTGTCTTCTGCATTGAGAATTTTTTCTTCGTAAATTTTTAATTCTTCTGTGATGTATCTTTCTGCATTCACTAAGGTTTGCTTCCGAATCCACTCGGGTGGCACTCTATCTTTGTGCGAATTAGTTACTTCTAAATAATAGCCAAATACTTTGTTGAAAGCAACTTTTAAAGAGGTGATACCTGTCCTTTCAATTTCTCTTTTTTGCAAAGCAGCTAAATAATCTTTTCCATTGGAAGATAATAAATGCAATTCATCCAATTCCGCTAAATAACCAGCTTTAATGATTCCGCCTTGGTGCGAAAGAATGGGAGGATCCTCTCTTAAGGCTTGATCTATTTTATCAACCAAAACTGCACAAGGATTGAGTTGGTCAGCCCATTTTTTTAAACTTGAAGCACTTTGAGCCAATAATAATTCTTTAATGGCTGGAATTTGTTGTAAAGCCCTTTTTAACTGGGCTAACTCCCTCGGGTTGATTCTCCCCGCAGCTACTTTGGAAATGAGTCTTTCAAGGTCACCAATGGGTTTTAAATGTGTAATTAAAACATCCAAGACTTCTCTATTTTCCAATAAACTAGCTACGCCTTGCTGGCGCTCTTGAATGGTTTTCAGTTCCTTCAAAGGCAAAACCATCCATTTTCTAAGTAATCGAGCACCCATGGGAGTGATGGTATGATCCATCAATGAAATCAAGGGTACCCCTCCATCTTGTGCCGAATGTACCAATTCAAGGTTACGAATAGTAAAACGATCCAACCAAACATATTTATCCTCTTCAATGCGTTGAATAGAAGAAATATGTCCGACCTGTTTATGTTCTGTTTCAGCTAAATAATGTAAAATTACTCCTGCAGTAATGATTCCCTGCGGCATTTCCTCAATTCCAAAACCTTTTAAATTTTGTGTTTTGAAGTGCTGTTTTAATAAAGGGTAGGTAAAGTCCAAAGTAAAAATCCATTCCTCCATGGAAAAGGAGTGGTATTGATCACCAAAATACTCTAAGTATTGATTTCTGAATTTTTTGGGATAGAGGATTTCTGCTGGTAAAAAACTTTGTATTAATTTTTGAATATAGGGCAAAGGGCCTTGTGAGCACATAAATTCTCCCGTAGAGATATCCAAAAATGCGATTCCGAATTGATTGGCTTTGCTTTCTTCAAATGAAATAGCGGCAACGTAGTTATTTCGGTTATGGTCGAGGACCTGGTCATTGAAAGACACACCAGGTGTAACTAATTCAGTAACGCCTCTTTTAACGATGCCTTTGGCGGCAGAAGGGTCTTCTAATTGATCACAAATGGCAACCCTTTGTCCAGCTCGAACCAATTTTGGTAGATAATTATCCAAGGAATGGTGCGGAAACCCTGCTAATTGATCATCTGCATTTCCATTGTTTCTTCGGGTTAAAACGATCCCCAAAATCTTAGAAGCCTTAACAGCATCTTCCCCAAATGTTTCATAAAAATCGCCAACACGGAAAAGCAAAATAGCACCGGGGTATTTTGCTTTGATTTGATTAAATTGACGTGAAAGTGGGGTTTCTCCTTTTTTTAAAGGTTCTTGCCCATCGGGTAATTTTTTTGCCAAAACTTGTCTGATATAAGATGTAAAAATAAGGATTTTGCCAGAAAAATAAGGAGATTATCCCAACAAAAATTCAATCATTTGATCTGAAAAATAATATTTTTAATATTTCATTTGAGTTTTTAAAATGAATCAGATAGATTTGTTTTCTAATCATTCTATAAAAAAAGGAAGATTTACCTGACCGTTTAATAAATAAACCATGAAATGAATACCTTTCTACTAAAACAATGTCCATTCAATTACCCCCAACAATTACTAATCAGCAACTGAAAGTATTAGAGTTATCTGCCAAAGGTTTGAGCAACAAACAAATCGCTGATTCTTTATTTATTTCTGTTTCAACCGTTAAACGCCATAGACAGGATATTATGTCGCAAGTCGGTATTAAGGGTAAAGTAGAAATGCGTATTTTTTTGAGAAGTTTTCTTGAGTAGAAATGAATTAAATTTCATGACTGTGCAATAAATTTACTCCCCAGGATTATTCCACTCAGCAAAAACATTATTACGCCTATTACCTATTACCTTTTACCTATTACTTACCTCTTACATCAAAACCACCGCTTGCACTATTACATCCGTTTTATGTGAACCTAGAATTAAATCATAACTGGATCCAATTTCCTCCCTATCCAAATAGGAGGATCTTCCTAGTTTTATGGAAAGTTGGATGTGTTTATTGACTTTATTTTCAATGACCAATACAGTTCTGAATCCTATTCCATTATAAGCTGGTAAAGAAAAGGCATAGGGTACACTCATTTCATACGCGTACAATCTAGAATCATAACTTGGTGTATTGAAATAGGCCATCCTAGTAGATATTTCCCAATTTCGATGCTTGTATTTGATATCTTGCAAGCCGAGAAATCCCAATTCATTTTGGATATTTGAAATAATCTGATGCAACATGATTCTGGAATGTAAACTGAAGTTCTTTTGAAAATACTGGGTTAAATCTGTACTTACCTGAATTTGATGTATTCTGCTAGGTAGGTACAGTGGTTTAGGGCCATCAGCTTCTTTTGAAGTCCATTTCAACTGTAGGAATAGTTTTCGTTTGTTTCTCTTTTCCCATTGATATCGGCTTAAAAATTCCCATCCAAAACTTTGTTCCTTGCTGACTTGGTATTTTTGCTCTGGGAATAAAAAGAAATCCAAAAAGCTAGATATTTTACTTTTTTTATTCAAGGTAATTTGGTTACCCAAAAATAACCCGTATTCGTTGGAACTTGACGAACTCTCTCCAAAACCTTGCGATTTAGGACTAAAATAGGAGGGGGAATATATTCTAGCCAAATAAGAAAAGTCGATTTTTTTGGATAATGAAAATGCGGCACCTTGAATGAATGCCAGCGATTTCGGCCAGGTGAGTGCTATTTCTCCCATGAATTGAACATTATTCCAAGGAAATTGAAAACTTAAGGATGCATTGTATAATTGCTGGCCGCTCCATTCCGATTTTTTATAGGCTAGGGTAGAAGCTATTTTGGGAAGTGAATAGGAAGTGTTAACTATATTTAATTGTATTGCCAATGGCCAATGGGAGGCCAAATACTGCCAACTTCCTCCTGTACTATATTCTGTCACATTCTCTTTTTTACTTATTTCAGATTCGGTTCTATGGAAACCGTCTATATCCCAAGATTTCACAAACGAATGTCCGATAGAATCTTTTTCAATGGTTGCATCTAGTTTTCTTTGGGAATAAAAGGCTTGAAATTGTAGATTTTGGGAGAATCGGAAACTACTATGAATTCCTCTGTAAAAGCCATTTTCACCCACTGAACTATAAGGTAATCCCCCCAAGTGAAATCGTTGCGTGGCTTTGATGCTTTCATAACTTTTACCCAATGAAAAGCCCCCTGATTGCATTAAACCTTGTCCCCACTGATTAAGAAAATCGCCCAAAATGATTTTCTCTACAAAATGCGGCAATTTAATCTCCACAAAAGCACTTGAAAAGTCGGCCCAATTGCTTTCTCCTGCATCTTTTTGTGTTAAAATACCCATTCTCAAATCAGAGTTGATTTTACCTCTGTAGCGCAAAACCTGATTGAATGCGGAGCCTAAATACCTCACTTTACTTCGGCTATCTGGTGGAGAGAATCCTTTTTTTTCTTCTAAAGTTACATCTGTTTTGAGTAGAATTTGGTGGCTAGCGTGTTGGGTTTCTAACAATTTTGATTTCAATGGACTACAATTGACGAAGTTTTGGATTTTTCGTAGCGTGGTCAAATCAAAATAGGGGATGACTTGTAATTCATAGACAGAATAAAATTCTTTGATTCGATTTCGATGTGCAAAAAATGCCTCCTTTTGCTCTTTGCTTAAAATGGATAAACTATTCCATTCAACTTCTGTGACAGAATTGATATTCAGTGGATTTTGAAAATAATAGTTATAGGTGCTTTGTCTTTCTTCTTCTTCAACAAGAACATTTTGTTCCATGTGTGCATCTTGTGCAAAGGCACGGCAGAAGGGCACGAGAACCATAAAAATAAATATCAGTGATTTCAAGGTATTTTTTCTTGAAATTACTGATATCTATGTAATGCTATGAAAAGTTAACTGATAAAGAAAATAAACTAGTTGAATTTCCGCTGAACGAGTAAATAAAAATCTTTCCAGGCTTCTAAATTCCCTTGATTTTGAAAAGAAATATAGCGTTTATTGAGTTCATTTTGCCAATTGTTCGCATTTGCTTCCTGATCGATGAATGCAATTAGTTCATTGAATTGATTTGAATCTCCATCAAATAATTGGAGAATAAATTGAATTTTCTGATTGATACTGATGGTTTCAGACAACTGTTCTGTCATTTTACTTTCCACCAAATTTTTCAAGGAGCTATTAGAAACGGCGATGGTTTCGAAGAATTTTTCTTCAGGTGCAGTGGTTTGCAGCTGTTCTAAAATATTTTTCGGTTCTAATACTTTGCTATCTTCACTACTATCGATAATTTTTTCAATGATAGAGATTACTTCCTCTTTCTCTTCCTCTTCCTCTTCTTTACTAATTAAATCTATTTCCTTTTCTATGAATAAAGAAAGTTGATCTTTTTGATCATATTCATCCGAATCTTCAATTTCCTCTCTTCTTTCTTCAATTTCCTCTCTTCTCTCTTCTCTTTCTTCTTCTCTCTCTTCTCTTTCTTCTTTTCTCTCTTCTCTCTCCTCACTTCTCTCTTCTCTCTCCTCACTTCTCTCTTCACTTTCCTCTATCTCTTCCAACTCATCTGGTTTTTGAAAATAAACTTCCGCAGACAAAAGGGGGTTGACAGATTCATTTTGATCAAAATGTCTAAAATGGGGCTCCTCAAAAGGATGAACAAAAGGTTGATTAGGAGTTAAATCTTCCTCGTTCAAGAGCTGATTGATCCAATTTTCCCAAATTTCTTGGGGTAATTGTACTTGCAAAACAAGGGTTTTAGATAGGGCTTCCCATCGCTCTAAAAAACGATCATTCTCCCAGTCGAAACAAGGCAAGATTTCAGGAAGTTTATTGGAATTGAGTTGGCTTTGAATCTCAATTTGAATCTTGTCTAAAATTTCGGAGGGTATATCTTGACCTAAAATATCTTGGAAAGTCATTACTGAGTCTTGATTCGCCCAATAATGCAGAAAAATATTTGGAGATTTCATGGGAAATTATTTAAGATTTAACACTTCGCAGGCTTTCATGGCTGCTGTTTGTTCAGCTTTCTTTTTGGAATAACCTTTTCCTTCAGCTATTTTTTCATCATCTAAACTGACAATGGCGGTAAATTCTTTGTTGTGGTGAACGCCTTCTTCCTCTAAGGTGAAATTTACTTTTTTACCTTCTTTTTGAGACCATTCGATCAAGATGGATTTGAAATTCGGGTTATTTTGAACCACTGTTTCCAAGTCAAAATATTGGGTAAGAATTTTTTTGATGATAAATTTCTGGGTGAAAGCAAAGCCTTTGTCTAAGTAAATGGCACCGACGAATGCTTCTAAAGCATCGCCGTACATACTAGATCTTGACAAAGATGTTTTCCTTTGGTTTTCGTGTTCAATGATGGTGTCTAATCCAATTTTTCGGCCCAATACGTTTAGAGATTCTCTCGAAACCATTCGAGATCTAATTTCTGTTAAGAAACCTTCGTCTTTGAAAGGGAATTTTTTAAATAAGTAGGTTGCTGTAATTACGCCCAAAACCGAGTCGCCCAAAAACTCTAAACGCTCATTGGATTCTTTGTAAGATTTCGCAACACTGTCTTTGGAAGCAGAGGAATGAAGAAAAGCCAATCGATACAATTGTAAATTAGAAGGGTTTTCTCCAATTAAATGCTTTACAGATTTTTTAAGAAACTTCTCTCTTTCATCTAAGCGCACAAGGCCCAATCCCTGTAAAAGAGAAGATATCATATCCTATAATTTTCTAAAGATAACAGTTGCATTGTGCCCACCAAAACCAAATCCGTTACTTAAAGCGATATCTATTTTACGGGATTTTCCAACATTTAATGTTAGGTCTAATTTTGGATCAATTTCTGGATCTAAATTTTGGCAATTAATGGTAGGCGGAACAAATTGGTTTTGAATAGCCAATATAGAAGCAATCGCTTCTACAGCACCCGCACCACCCAATAAATGGCCTGTCATTGATTTGGTAGAAGAAATACTTACTTTATAAGCATGTTCTCCAAAACAGTCTAAAATGGCTTTTAATTCTTGTGGATCCCCAATAGGAGTGGATGTACCATGTGTATTGATGTAATCTACTTCCTCTGGTTTGATTTGCGCGTCTTCTAATGCATCAATCATTGATAACAAGGCACCATATCCTTCAGGATGAGGGGCAGTGATGTGATGAGCATCTGAAGAGAATCCACCTCCGATTAATTCTGCATATATTTTAGCACCACGTGCTTTAGCGTGTTCGTATTCTTCTAACACAATAGCTCCAGCGCCTTCACCTACCACAAAACCATCACGATCTGCATCGTATGGACGCGAAGCGGTTGCTGGGTCATCATTTCTTGTAGACATGGCGTGCATAGCTGTAAATCCACCTACAGAGGCTATGGTTACAGGAGCTTCGGAGCCACCTGTAATACATACATTGATTCTGCCTGTACGTATGTAATTGAAAGCATCTATGATTGCATTGTTCGCTGATGAACAAGCCGATACGGTAACGTAGTTAGGTCCTCTGAATCCATTTCGGATAGAAATTTGTCCAGAACTTGAATCGGCAATCATTTTAGGGATAAAAAATGGATTGATTTTAGGAGTACCATCTCCTTTTCCAAAATAAATCATTTCATCTTCAAAGGTTTTTAATCCTCCAATACCTGAACCCCAAATTACGCCAACCTTGTTTTTATTGATTGTCTCCATATCGAAACCTGCATCGGCGATTGCTTCATCAGATGCCACCACAGCATACTGTGTGAAGGGGTCCATTTTGCGGGCTTCTTTTGGATTGATGAAGTCTTCTACTTTGAAATTTTTTATTTCGCAAGCGAATCGAGTTCTGAATTTTTCAGCATCAAATTTGGTGATAGGTCCACAACCACTTTGTCCAGTAGCTAATCCATTCCAAAATTCTGACACTGTATTTCCGATGGGTGTAAGGGCACCTAGCCCTGTCACTACTACTCGTTTTAACTCCATTTTTTGAATTTTAATTTAAGCTTAATTCAATAAAAAATGTCAATTCGTAAGGGTAACATGATGAAGAAAGTTCTTCCAGTTGTACCATTTACCAATTGACATTATTATTATCGTGTTTTGATTACTTTGCGTTCTCTTCCAAGTAGGTGATGGCTTGGCCTACTGTTTGGATGTTTTCAGCTTGGTCGTCAGGGATAGAAACGTTGAATTCTTTTTCAAATTCCATGATTAACTCAACCGTGTCTAATGAGTCAGCTCCTAAATCGTTAGTGAAAGATGCCTCTGGAGTAACTTCAGATGCCTCTACTCCTAATTTTTCAACGATGATGCTTTTTACTTTTTCTGCAATATCTGCCATTTTATAAAAATTTTGGGGTTCAAAAACGATGCAAAGATTAGAATTAAAACTTAAATTGTCAAACAAATTTTAAATCTAATTGCACTTAAAAATTATTTTTTTGTAAAATACTTATTTATTCTTCTAAAAATTATAGATCAGGCTCTTTTTTTGGATTTTTTTTAACTAAAAACACAAAGATGCGGCACCTAACAAGCCTGCATCATTTCCTAATAATGCTTTTTTGATACTTAATTTTTCCAAATAGGCCGGGGTTAACCAATAATTCAGTCTTTCTGTAATACTTGGTAAAATGAAATCGAATGAGGCAGATAATCCACCTCCGATAAAGATATTTTTAATATCTAATACTCGTATTAAGCTTACCAGCATATCTCCTAACATTTCACCGACCTCTTTCCAAATTGCTAGAGCTAATTCATCTCCTTCTTCTGCTGCCACTACTAAAGCAGTAGTAGAAATGGTTCCATCGTCGGTTAAAACTGTTTTACCGGTGTATGTGGCACGCATTTGGGTGGCTAACTGAAGGAGTTCCTTTTTTCCTACATTTCTTTCCAACACTTTGCCGTTTCTAGAAGGCACATGACCAGGTTCCATGGCATTACCATCTCCACCCAAAAATATTTTACGATCAATTACTGCAGCACCGCCTACTCCAGTTCCTAAGGTAATGAAAATGAAATCTTCTGGCATGGTGGCTTTTTCTGGAGAAAAATAAAATTCTCCTAATGCCGCTGCATTAGCGTCATTTTCCATGAAAAATTGGTGTTCAGGAAATCTTTTTTCCAACATATCAATCATGTTCGCACCATCTATTTCAGGAATAGCGGTAATCTCGATCAATGTTCTACGATTTTTGGTTAGGATTCCAGGTAAACCGATGCCTACTTTTTTAACAGATTTATGCTGATACAATTGCAAAGCTATCGCATCTGCCAAACGATCTAAAAAATGATGTGATTCTCGCCATGTAGCAGTATCATAACTTTGAAAATTATTTATTTGTCCTGTATCGGGATGAACAATTCCCATTTTAACACCTGTTCCACCCACATCGATTCCTAAATATTCTTCTGTTACTGCCATTTTGTACAATTAATTTGGAATGCGAATTTCATTAAATTTAGCCTGAAATTCAAATTTTAACATTGATTTTTATTTGATTAGATCAATTACAGTTCATTTACTTCTACTTATTTGAATGCCATGTACAGCACTTTGCTATTCTCTCTTTTGTGAAAATTTCTCTTCTTTTTTTATACGAAGGTTGAATGGTGAACTTAATTAAGTGTGCGACTAAATTATGGTTACTTTTGAATTGAATTTTAAAGACCAAGTCCTAAGTTCTTTACTATTATCATTTTATCAAATAACTGAACTTTTTTACTCGTAAATTGCAGGGGGTAAGGGGACGCATTTCCCCTTAAAAAAGAAAAATGATAGTACAATCTTTTTCATTGATAATTTTTACCTATTACCTGATATTCGAATTTAACTGTCAAAATAAAATCCGAGCCTTTGTGTTAATTATTTCGTTTTTAATACAAAGGACACGGATTACCTACTAATGCAAATTAAATTTAAAAAACATTTCATTCAAACCATCCAAAGCTTCATTTATGGCCAAGGCTTAATCCCAACGAAAGATTTGAAAGAAGCCTACTAAATTATGAATTATGGATTATGAGTTATGAATATTTTTTGAACTGAATAATGTCATGGTTTAAATTTATACTTCATAACTTATAATTCATCATTCAATCTATTCGTCTTGGATTAAGCAAAAGAATGTTTTTTTGTTTCTTTTTTTTCAAAAAAAGAAATACCATGGAAAAAGAATTAGCCCATCAATTGCATTGCTGTAATAGAAATAGGGAAATAGTAAATTCAAATTCGTTTTTCTGTTTTCTCTTTTCTCTTTTACCTCTTACCTATTACCTTTTACCTCAATACTTCCTTTCCAGCTTATCCATTATCTTAGCAACACCAGGACAAATCAATACGTTTTTGGCAGTAAGGCCCATGATTCCCATCATGTTTTTTCGTTTGGTGTGTGGATATTCTCTACAGGCTTTTGGACGATGTTCGTAAATTTGACACGTATTGTCTTCTGATAAGAAGGGGCAAGGGCTATTCGGATAAACCCAATCACCATCTGAGTCTTTGATTAAAT
>JACCDS010347387.1_pt1 | contig 24161 bp, 22 predicted proteins | sample 7446441 | NCBI WGS metagenome assembly JACCDS01 (sample SAMN15323445, study PRJNA562643) | freshwater metagenome | isolation source: river surface water | place: USA:Blue River Watershed | collected 2017-08-17 | reverse complement strand
AGGGGATCAGGAGGCTCAGAAGAGCCCAGATCACGAAGGTCTTGCTGACAAAGACCACCAGCTTGTCCTTGAGGAGGGGGCCGGCGTAGCGCTGCACATCGGGACGGAAGTCATCGAGGATCCAGCCAACGTGGGCATGGAAGAAGCTCTTGAGGGGGCTGTGCGGATCCTCCTCCTCGTCCGAGTTGGCATGGTGCTGGATGTGGGTGGCTGCCCAGTTCAGGGCGGGGCCTTGGAAGGCCATGGAACCACAGATCAGGAAGAAGGCACGGATCCAGTCGGGTGCCTCGAAGCCCTTGTGGGTCAGCATCCTATGATATCCGATGGTGATGCCGAACGCACAGAAGATGTATCCGACCACGAGGAGGGTCAGGTCGAGGGGGGTGATGAAACGACCCCAGAGGCTGAAAATGGCATAGGTGGTGCCAAGAAGGGGAATCCAGACAAGGAGCTGAAGGATCACCTTGGCTGTCAGGGAGACTGGCTTGTTCGACATAAGCCTTAAATCTACCCTACCCGCCGCTTCATGCAAGAAGAGATGCCCCGGTGGGGGGTGGGTTAAAACCTGAAACTTGAGAGCTGAAACCTGAGAGCTAGGAGATGGGAGATGAATGGGGTGTGGAGTCCGGCATTCGGAGCATGAACCCCGACCCTTTTTCAGTCCATTATCGGAAAACTTCCCCCATGGCGGATTCCACACTGCCAAACCGGTAGCGGAACCCCGTTTCAGCAATCCGCCTGGGAAGCACGCGCTGACTATCGAGCATCAGATGGGAGAGATCCCCCAGAAGAAGGCGCAGGGCAAAAGACGGGGCGGGGAAAAGGGCCGGCCTGTGGGCTGCGCGGGCTGCGCTCCGGGTGAAATCCCCATTCGTGACGGGTTCCGGCAACACGGCGTTCACGGGGCCGTGGATCGTCTCGTTGCGGAGGCATTCCATCACCATGGAAGCGAGATCATCCACCTCGATGCACGACATCCATTGCTTGCCCGAGCCGAGTCGTCCTCCAAGCCCGAGCCGGAAGACCGGTTTGATCAGCCTCATGGCCCCACCGTCGCGTCCCAAAACGAAGCCAATACGAAGGCGAACCACCCTGACCCCGTAGGCCTCGGCTTTGATGGCCTCGGCTTCCCAAGCTTGGGCCACCTCGGCCAGAAAGCCGCCTCCTGCCGGGGAATCCTCATCGACGATTCGGTCTCCCGTGTCGCCATAGAAACCGATGGCCGAGGCACTCACGAGCACCGGGGGCTTTACCGGAGCGGCGGCAATCCCCTCTACCAGGCATCGGGTTCCCTCGACCCTGCTTTCAAGGATCCTGCGCCGCTTATCACGGGTCCAGAGACCGAGGATTGACTCCCCTGCCAAGTGCACCAGTCCGTCGCATCCGGAGACATGGAGAGGATCGGTGAAAGAGAAGCGCCTGCGTCCCGCTCCTTCACGGCGGCTGAAGAGAATCGTGGAATCACCCGCCGCCTCGGCTGCCCTGCGGACCGCATGGCCGATGAACCCGGTGCCTCCTGTGATGCCGATGATCATGAGTTGAGGTAGATAGGCTGAAGGCTATTGGACTGTTAGGTCCGAGGCAGCAGGAAGGCTGCAAAGGATGATGATGATTTTCATCCCTCAACATTCTCTGCGTCTCCGCGCCTCCGCGCGAGTTCTGATTGCGGAATCAGTGCGCGGCGACTTTGGAGAAGAGGTTCAGGATAAGAGTCCCCGCGATGATGAGGCCGATGCCGAGGACCGCGGGGAGGTCGAGGTGCTGCCTGTAAAGAAGCCACCCGACGACGGCCACGAGCGCGGTGCCGACTCCCGACCAGATCGCGTAGGCCACGCCGAGCGGGAGGGTCCTCAGGGTCAATGAAAGGCAAGTGAAGGCGGTCCCGTATCCGATCACCACAATGAGCGAGGGAAGAAGACGGGTGAAGTTTTCCGAGGCCTTGAGCGCGGAGGTGGCGATGACTTCGGCCACAATCGCCATGAACAGGAGAAGATAGGTTTGCATCAGGAGAAGCTTGCCCTGCTCAGCGGGCGTTGCCGAACTTCGCATGAAGCCAGCCGTAGGGAAAGCGGTCGCCGGGGCAATCCGTCGGGCGTGGATTGATCTCCTTGTGGGCATGGACGATGGCCCGCCGACCCTGAGACTTGCCGACACGCTCGCGGAGGTAGGCTACCAGTTCCTCCAACGCCCCGATCTGGGCCTTGGTGGGGGTATCGCGGTTGAAATCACCCACGAGGCAGATGCCGAGCGCGATGTCGTTGAGATAGTCGCTGGCCACATGACCCCCGTTGATCTGTTTGGTCCATCGTGGCCCGACCTCCACCTGGCCGTTGCCCGATCCGTGACCGTCCCCGATCACGAAGTGGTAGGCGAGGCCGTTCTGCATGTGGCGGACGCGCTTGTGATAGACGTCGAAAACGCGGGCATTCCCCTCACGGGTGCCGCTGTTGTGGACCACGATGTATTTCCAGCGCCCCCTGCGGACCGGGGCACGGTCGATGGCCGAACGGGTGGAGGAACTCAGGTAGGTGTAGCTCCTGTGCGATCCAAAGATCCTACTCCAGAAACCTTCGGCGGCGGGGGCCGGAGTGGGTGTGGGTTCCAGTCCCTGATCCTGCTCGACTCCTGATTTCTCGATGGTGATGGGTGCCGATGGGGTGGCTCCGTGGGGCAGCGGCAGGGTGCCCGGGGATGCTTCCGTGGAGGCTGATCCGGTTACCGGCGGTGTCTGCGAAGGCAAGGGGGCCGGAGTGGGTGTCGTTGTGGCCTGATGGGAGGCGTTTTTCCCTTTCCCGGTCCGCTTGCTGGAGGAAGGTGATGTGGAGGAGCGTTTTTTGGCGGATCCCTTTTTGGAGGAAGATGAGGAGGTGCCCTTGGATTTTGAGGAGGAGCTTTTCCCGGAACCCGATTTCGATCCCTTGGAGGAAGCGCCGGCCGAGGAGTGTTTCTTGCGGAACAACGCCTTTTTCTGGGCCTCCGTCATTTCGGCCTTCACGCTTCGCACGCCCACGCCCCCGCAAAGCAGCAGGATCAGAAGGAGTCTCAGGAATGTCACGGGGCGCAACACGCGCAACAGGCTACCAGCCACCGCGTCCTGATCAAGCAGTGGAGACGAGGCAGCGCTTACCCCGTGCCCCGTAAATGGTCCTGACCATCCAAAGCCCTCCTGCGGGAGCCATTGCGGGTGTGGGCCACGGTTTTCCGGCGGCCAGACGCGCCTCGAACGCCTCTCGGGAGTCCTTTCCCTGGGCAACCTTCACCATGGCTCCCGTGAGCATTCTCACCATCCGGTAGAGGAATCCGTTTCCCTCGAACGTGATGCTGATGGCGGGGCCGCTTCCGCGGACGATGACGCGCCTGAGGGTGCGGACCGTGCTTGAGGGGAGAGCGCCCGAGTCGGCGCAGAAGCCACGGAAATCGTGGCTTCCTTCCAGGATCCCGGCGAGGCCCTGGAGTGCTTCCCGGTCGAGGTTTCCATGAAGGTGCCAGGCCCTGCCATGCAGATGAGGCGGCAGCACCGGGCCATGCCAGAGGTCGTACCGGTAGATCTTTCCGGAGGCCGAGAAGCGCGCATGGAAGTCCCTCTGGGCGCGTGAAGCCTTGAGGACTCTCAGTTCCGGCGGCAGTGCGGCATTCAGGGCTGCCACCCACCGGGCAGGTTCGTTCATCCTTCCGATGCGTCCGAGGCAATGGGCCGGGATCTCGAAATGGGCTGTCTGTCCCAAGGCGTGAACCCCCGCGTCGGTCCTCCCCGATCCATGGACGGTGACTTTCTCGCCAAGGATGCCGGCCACCGCGCGTTCCAACGTGTCCTGAACCGTGTCGCCTCCCCGCTGGCTCTGCCAACCGCGGAAAGCCGCGCCGTCGTAGGCGACCAAGAGCCGGAGTTTCATCAAAGCACGGTAGGGAGGGACTGATTTGCGTCGAGCCAGTCCTGCAGGATCTGGACCGCGGCAGCCTGATCGATCACACCGCGCTGATCGCGGCTGTTACGCCCCGCCTCCTGAAGGCGTCGCGTGGCTGCCGCCGTGGTAAGGCGTTCATCCCAGAGGATGACCCGCGCGGGGGTGAGCGGTTTGAGCGCTTCCGCCAGGGTCCGGCTTTTTTCCGCGGCGGGGCCGTAGGTGCCGTTCATGTTCCGGGGGAGTCCGATGACGATCGCCGGCGAGTTTTTTTCCGCCGCCGCGGCCGCGATTTCGGCAGCGCTGGCGGAGGATGCCTTCAGGGTTCGGAGCGGATGGGCCATGAAGCCGAGTTCGTCGGCCAGGGCGAGACCGATCCGTGCCGATCCGGGATCGACTCCAAGGGCGCGTGCGCTGCTGCTCATCATTCCATGACATCGGAGGGAGGCGACCAAGGCAATGACCAAGGCGATCGCCGGATGGGCCTCTGTCCGGGATGGAATGATTTTTTGTATTCCCGGTTGCCTGCCATGGCCGGGAAGAGTACTGGTGAAACCGTATGGCACAGCTTTCCCTCAACAAATTCTCCGAAAATCTTCCCGTGAGCGGGACCATCGGCCTTTCCCAAGCGGCCGCCGGCCTTGGCCTCGGCCTTCTCATCGCCGACAAGCTCTCGGGAGAGTCCCGCCGCCGCACAGGTTCCGTCCTCCTGGTGGCCGGCGCCCTGGCGCTTGCTCCCGTCATCGCCAGCGTGGTGACGCGCGTGCGCAACCGTCCCCATTCCACGAGCCGTGCCAAGCGGCATCTGGAGTCGATCCGCGAGGACGTGGGATTCCACGATTCCGAGCACCTGATCTAAGGTTGTTCCGGCGCCACCCTTGAAAAAAGGACCGCCGCCCCGCCGTATTGTTCTCGCCTCGGCCTCGCCGAGGAGACGAGATCTGCTTCGCGCCGCGGGATTCGAGGTGCTGATCCGACCCGCCGGTGTGGAGGAGCTCTCCGGCGGCCTTGCTCCCCGGGATCTGGTGATTGCCAATGCGGAAAGGAAAGCGCTTGCCGTTGCTTCCGGAATTTCCGGCGACCTTGTGCTTGGGGCCGACACCATCGTCGTGCTTGACGGCGAGATTCTCGGCAAGCCCCGTGATCTTGCCCACGCCTCGGAGATGCTGGGCCGCCTTGGCGGGCGGGTCCACGAGGTCCTGACCGGGGTTTGCCTGATCCGGGGAGGGTGTCTTGCGCGATGCAGCTTTGCGGAGTCGACCAGGGTCTCCTTCCGGAGACTCGACGCCGGGATGATCGCTGACTATCTGGCCGAGATCGACCCTCTGGACAAGGCGGGTTCCTATGCCGCCCAGGAGGACAGGGGGCGTTTGATCGAGCGGATCGAGGGATCGATGGAGAACGTGATCGGGCTTCCCGTCGCACGGGTTCTCTCGGCGATCGGGGAGCATTTTTCGGAACCTCCCGCGGGTTGATCAAGGTAGGGGTTTTCTCTTTTGCGCTGTGCCGGAACCCCTGCCGATGCTACCGGTAGAACCCATGGTTCCGATTGATTTCAGGTCGCGGTCATCCCGTGGGAGTGCGCATCGTGCCTGATCGCGACCGGACTGTTTTTGCCGATCCGAAAGGGGTGAGGCGGCGGGTGGTGCAGACCGTGGCCCTTCTTTCGGCGATCTTGCTGCTGGGAGCCGCGGGCTATTTCATTTTCGGACTCCTGATCGGCCCCCAACTGAGGCTCCCCGCCATTGTCCGCGACTATCACGCGCGCTTCCGGGCGCTTCCCCCGGGCAAGGCCCCTCCCCGCGACCTCAAGGATGACTGGCGCCGCATCCATCGGTCCGCCAAGGGTGCCGGCTCTGTAGGCAAGCCCAGGGAGGACAGCACGGCCATAGTTCTCGGGTATCTCTCCCCATGGGATCCCTCCTCGGTGCTTTCCTTGCAGCGTCACGCCGACCAGTTGACCCATGTAGCCTCGGAATGGTTCACCCTGAAGGGTGTCGATGCCCTCCTTGAGGAAGACCCCCAGGACAAGCCCCGGCTTTTTTGCATCCGCAAGGGCGTGGGATTCCTGCCGATCCTCCGGAATCTCGACGGTGACGATTGGCAACCCGAGGCGGTCGAGACGCTGGCCACGGAGTCTCCCGGGGAGAGGGCCGCGTTCCTGGACCTTCTTGCCAAGCGGCTTCCCCCGGGCTCCAAGGGATTGCTTGTCGAGTGGAGTGATCTCGATCCCTTGTACAGGAAGGAGATCGGGCAACTCGTCCGGGAGATGGCGGAGAGGCTGCATCGCGACGGCAAGGAACTCTGGTTCGGCGTCCCGACAGGAAATGATTTCGACGCACTCGACATGGAGGTGATCGCGGAGTCCGCGGACCGCCTCGTGGCGATGCTCTATGATGAGAATTCCGGCCCGGGTGATCCCGGGCCCCTGGCGAGCCCGGACTGGTTCGAGGGATGGCTCAAGACCATGATGGTCTACGGCGATCCCGGCCAATGGGTGATCGGCCTTGGCGCCTTCGGAAGGGAATGGGTGAAGACGGAAAACGGGGCGACGGAATCACTCGGATTCGCCGACGTGATGGCGCGGGCTGCGCAGGCTGGCATCGCCCCCGCCGCGTTGGCCTCGGGGAACGAGAACCCCCACTTCAACTACGTTGCCTCCGGCCCCGCGGAGCAGGAACGCGAGGTCTGGTTCCTGGATGCCGTGAACTTCCAGCAGCAGCGCATGACAATCGCGCCATACCATCCCGGGGGCATCGGGCTTTACAGGTTGGGCGAGGAGGACCCGGCTGTCTGGGAGACCTTGCGCTGGGACACAGCACTGCCACCCTCGGCGAAGCAACTGGCCGAACTCTCTGACATCAACCTCGACGAGGTCATCGCCTCCACGGGTAACGGTGACTTCATCTCGGTGGGGGAGGATCCGAGACCCGGCAGGAGGCGGGTGGATTTTCATCCGCCCTCCTCGCTGGAAGCCTCCTATGTCTCGTTCCCGATGCCGGAGAGCATCGTGCGCCAGGGTGAACCGGGCCCCCATCAGGTGGCGTTGACCTTCGATGACGGGCCAGATCCGAAGTGGACCCCCAGGATCCTCGACATTCTGCGGCAGAAGCACGCCCCCGCCGCCTTTTTCATCCTCGGTTCCCAAGCGCAGCATTATCCCGATCTTCTGGAGAGGATCGCGAAGGAGGGACACGAGATTGGCAACCACAGCTACACGCATGCGAACCTTGCCGAGGCGGGGGATGAGCAGATCGAGTTGGAACTCAATGCCACAACCCGCCTGATCGAGGCGGTGACGGATCGCTCCACCGCCTATTTCCGTCCGCCCTACAACGCCGACGGAACGCCGGTCCAACCCGGCGAAATCAGGGCCCTTCGCATTGCGAGGGATCTGGGGTACGTGACCGTCACGCAGTCGATCGATCCCGACGACTGGGAACGGCCCGGGGCGGCGGCCATCGTGAAAAGGGTGCGCGGGCAACGTTCCAAGGGATCGGTCATCCTTCTTCACGATGCCGGAGGCGACCGCTCGCAGACCGTGGAGGCTCTGCCCGCCATCATCGATCTGCTCAGGGCGCGCGGCGACGAGATCGTGCCCCTTTCCAAGATCATCGGGCTTTCCGGGGAGACGGTGATGCCGTTGCTCCACGAAAAGGATGCCACGCTCTCCGCGCGTTATGTCTACGGCGGGTTCGCGGTGCTTCGCTTTCTGGAAAATGCGGCATGGACGCTGCTGGTCGTGGTGACGCTGCTCGCGTTGCTCCGTGTCCTGTTCTTCACGGCCTGCGCCATCCGGCACCGGCGTCTTGAGTTGCGCCCGGCCCTCCCGCCGGAATCGGGCTTCCATCCCCCCGTAAGCGTTCTGGTCGCGGCCTACAACGAGGAGAGGGTGATCGCCTCCACGATCCGTCACCTGCTCGAATCGGACTATCCCGGCTCCCTGCAGGTCGTGGTGGTGGATGACGGCTCGAAGGACGGCACGGCGGAGATTGCATCCGGGATCGCGGCAAGCGATCCGAGGGTGACGGTGATCCGTCAGTCGAATGCGGGCAAGGCGGAGGCGCTCAATGCGGCCCTGCGTGCCGCGGCCCACGGTCTTGTCGTGATGATCGACGCCGACACGATGGTGGCGCCCGACGGGATCCGCCACCTCGTGGCTCCCCTTGTCTCGGCCGGCGTCGGTGCGGTGGCCGGCCATGTCCGGGTCGGCAACACCCGGCACTGGCTCGGGAGATTCCAGGACATCGAATATGCCACCGCGTTCCAGATCGACCGTCGCGCGCAGGATCTGCTGGGCTGCATCGTGGTGGCTCCTGGCGCATTGAGCGCTTTCCGAAGGGAGGCTCTGGAGCAGGCGGGCCCGTTGAACCATGACACGCTTGCGGAGGATACCGATCTCACGCTTGCACTTCACAGAAAGGGATGGAGGGTGGTCTTTGCCCCCGAGGCCCATGCCGACACGGAGGCTCCCGAAAGGGTCTCCGCCCTAGTTTCCCAGCGTTTCCGCTGGTCCTACGGCACGCTCCAGTGCCTCTGGAAACACGGTGACCTTATCTGTTCTCCGGGATCGGGTTGGCTCGGCTGGTTCGCCCTTCCCTCGGTCTGGGTCTTTCAGGTTGCCGTGGTGGCTGTGACACCGGTGCTCGATCTTCTGGTGCTTTGGTCTCTCTGGTTCGGTCACGGATGGTCGATCTGGCCCTATTTCGTCGCCTCCCTTGTTCTGGACGCCTTGCTCGCCGTCACCGCCCTGGCGATCGCCCGCAGGCGGCTTCGCGACGCATGGCTGAGTCTGCCGATGAGGTTGCTTTACCGGCCGCTGCTCGGCTATGTCGTCTGGAAATGCCTGTTCAAGGCGCTTGCCGGGAGCTGGGTCAGGTGGTCCAAACTGGAGCGCACCGCGTCGGCGATCCAGCAGAGGGAGTCCGTGCCGGCGCCATTCACAAAAACACCATGAAGAGCCCCGCTTCCCTGTCGTTCCTGTGTGCGCTGATGCTGCTTTTGCCGCCACGAACCGCGGAGGCCGATGTGATGAAACTGGAGGTGCCCGCGCAGGGGGCCTACACCGGTGCTTACTGTGATTTCGGTGACGGGGAGGACGGGGTGACTCCCGAATTGCTGGATAAGTTCCAGGAACTGACCGGCAAGCCGATGGCCATCGTTGCCTTCGGATCCTTCTGGGCCCGTCAGGAGTTCCCCTCCGAAAAAGTGGCGTTGGTCCGTTCCTACGGCGCCGTTCCCCTGCTCTTTTGGTCGCCCTGGGACCAACCCTTCGATCAAAACCGTGGTCCCGACCGCTTTTCCCTCCATGAAATTCTCTCCGGAAAGTGGGACGCCTACATTGACCGATGGGCTGATGAGGCTGCCAAGGTGCCCTCGCAGTTCTTCGTCTCCTTCGCCTGCGAGATGAACGGCACCTGGTTCCCTTGGTCGGGAACGTTCTACGGGAAAGGCCCGCCAGTCCGCGGCAATCCCAAGGATCCGTCCACCTGGCCCGGTCCCGAGACTTTCAGGAAGGCCTGGAAATATGTCGTCGACCGCGTGCGTGCCCGGGGGGCCAGGAACATCCTCTGGGTTTTCCAGCCGAACAATTACTCCTACCCCAGCATTCCTTGGAATCTTGCCGCCGCCTATTATCCGGGATCCGACTACGTCGACTGGCTGGCTCTCAGCGTCTACGGAAAGCAGTATGGCGATGAGGATTGGACGCCGTTCCCACCGCTGCTCGACTGGCCCTACAAGGAGCTCTGCATGGTTGATCCGGCAAAGCCTCTGATGCTTGCGGAGTGGGGCGTGGCCGAATCACGCGTTCCGGGACAGGACAAGGGAACATGGATCTCGGGTGCCTTCCGTGAAATGAGTTCCGGAAAATATCCCAGGCTCAAAGCCGCGGTTTTTTGGCATGAGCGATGGCAGAACGAGGATGGATCCTACAGCAATCTCAGGGTCAATTCCTCCCGCGGTTCCCTCAAGGCTTACCGCGAGGGTGTCGCCGATCCTTTCTGGCTGGGCCGTCCCCTCTGGCATCGCTGAGCGAGCAGGGGTTTTGACCCGGAGGGGCGGCGACGCTAGGATCACCGGATGCGCCAGATTTCCCATCAAGACCGCGGCTTCGCACGCGAGATCGCGAAACTCAACCGCCAGGCGGAACCCTCCGCCGAGGTCCGGGATACCGTTGCCGGGATCATCGCCGACATCCGGGCCAAGGGGGATGCGGCACTGTGTGCCTACACCGCGAAATTTGGCGGCCCAAAACTCGCTCCCTCCCGGATCCGCGTTTCGCCATCCGAAATCCGCAAGGCCCGTGCTTCGCTGGCTCCGGCGGTGAGAAAGGCCCTCTCCGCCTCGCTCAGGAATGTCACCGCCTTCGCAAAAAAGAGTCTCAGCAAGGACTGGTCGATGAAGAATGCCGAGGGGGCTTTGGTCGGCGAGCGCTTTGATCCCCTTCCCCGCGTGGGCGTCTACGTTCCCGGCGGCACCGCCCCCCTTGTCTCCACCGCCATCATGACCTGTGGTTTTGCCAGGGCCGCGGGTGTGCCCGAGATTGTCGCGGTGACTCCGTCGGGCTCGGACGGAACCGTGGAACCTGCCCTTCTTGCCGCCCTTGATCTCTGCGGTGTCACTGAAATTCACCGGGTCGGCGGGGCTCAGGCCATTGCCGCCCTTGCCTACGGAACCAAGTCGATCCGCCCCGTCACCAAGATCTTCGGTCCCGGCAACTCGTACGTGGTCGAGGCCAAGCGCCAAGTCTTCGGACGCGTCGGCATCGACCTGCTGCCCGGCCCTAGCGAGGTGCTCGTCATCGCCGACGCCAAGGCAAACCCTGTCTGGGTCGCTGCGGATCTCCTTGCCCAATCGGAGCATGGAGCCTCCAGCGTTGCCGTCCTCCTGAGTGATTCCCCGAAGCTTCTCTCCTCCGTCCGCAAGGAAATCGATCGCCAGATGAAGCTCTCGGCACGGCCCCAGTATCTGTCGCTGGCGATCCGCAATGCCGTGCTCGTCCATGTCCGAAACATGGATCAGGCTGTGGAAATCGCCAATGCCTTCGCTTCCGAACATGTCTCGCTGGCCGTCCGAAATCCCGGGAAACTGGCTGGAAAACTTACTTCATCGGGCGCGATCTACCTCGGGGACATCTCGCCCGTCGCCGCGGGAGACTTCCTTGCCGGCCCGAGCCATACGCTGCCGACGGGCGGAGCCGCAAAGGCATTCGCAGGGCTGACCGCCTCGCAGTTCCAGCGTCGCACGAGCCTCGTGCGTTACGATGCGAACTCCCTCAGGAAATCCTTGCCGATCATCGAGTCCTTTTGCGCCGTGGAAGGGCTCGACGCCCACGGCCGTTCGGTCTCCCTGCGGCTGAAGGGAGACGGAAGGTTGAAAGACTGAAGGCTGAAGGTTCTGAATCCAAGGAACTGTTTTCAAAGCCACTTTCAATGATCTGGAGATTCCGTGACCGGTCGCTCGATCTGAGTTGGCGTGGCCTGATCGTCGGGATCGTCAACACGACCCCCGACTCCTTTTCCGACGGGGGCTCCTTCTTTGATCCCGAGAGCGCCGTCGCCCACGGACTTAGGCTGGGGGAGGAGGGTGCAGACATCCTGGATGTCGGCGGGGAGTCGACGCGTCCCGGGGCTGATCCCGTGAAGGAGACCGAGGAATTGCGCCGCGTCGTTCCGGTGATCCGGGAATTGAGAGCGCGGTGCGGGCTGCCGATCTCCGTGGACACTTCCAAAGCCGCCGTTGCCGAGGCGGCGCTTGCGGCCGGGGCCGATATCGTCAACGACGTGACGGCCCTGCGCGATCCGATGATGGGAAGGGTGGTCGCGGCCGCACGGGCCGGTTTGATCTTGATGCACATGCGAGGGGAACCTCGGACCATGCAGCTCGATCCCGCCTATCCCGGGGACGATGTCGTCGGGGAGGTTGCAAAATTCCTTTCAGAGCGCCGCGAAGCCGCCCTAGGCTTCGGCGTGGATGCCGCCTCGATCATTCTGGATCCCGGAATCGGTTTCGGGAAAACCGTCGCCCACAACCTTGCCCTCATCCGCGGCATTCCCCGTCTTGCACAACTCGGGGCGCCGCTGATGATCGGCCATTCCCGCAAGTCCTTCCTCGGCAAGGTCACGGGCGTTGGCGATCCCGCCGCGCGACTCGCGTCCGGAACCGCAGTGACGGCACTGGCCCGGGAGTCGGGTGCCCGTCTCTTTCGGGTCCATGAGGTCTCCCCCCACCGGGAGGCGCTCCGCATGACGGAAGCGATTCTCGCCGCATGACAGCCCTCCTCCACCCCCTGTTTTCGGCGGTCCGCCAGTATTGGACCTCGGGTCTCGAGATCGCGATCCTTTCCGCGATCCTCTATTACATCTATCTCTACCTGAGGGGCACCCATGGGGCGCGTATCCTCATCGGGTTGGCGATGTTCTTCCTGACGCTGACCTTTATCTCGCAGTTGCTGGATCTTGCGGTGCTGGGGTGGCTGCTCAGGAGTTTTTCCGTCTTTTTGGCGATCGCCCTCGTGGTGATCTTCCAACCGGAACTGCGACGCGCCCTCAACGAACTGGGCAGTCACCGTTTCTTCACGTCGGCCCTCCAAAGGCGCGAGGCGATCGAGGAAATCACCGACACGGTGTTCGACCTCTCCAGCAAGGGCTTCGGAGCGTTGATCGCGCTGGAGCGCGACATCAGCCTGAAGCCCGTGGCGGAAAGCGGCGTGGAGTTGGACGCGGATTTCTCCAAGGAACTTCTCCTCACCATCTTCCATCCCAAGACGGTGCTGCATGACGGCGGGGTCATCATGAGCGGCGACCGGATCGTGGCCGCCGGATGCATTTTTCCGCTGACACAGAGGGATGACCTCGACCGTACCATCGGGCTGCGTCACCGCGCAGGTCTTGGCCTTTCCGAGGAATCCGACACCATCGCCGTGGTTGTTTCCGAAGAGAGCGGGCAAGTTTCGATTTGTCACTCGGGAGCCATCGAGCGCAACCTGAATGTCGAGCGTTTCAGGAAGCATTTGTCCCGGCTTCTGCTCCGCGAGGAAAATCATGCGAAAGATCCTGCTGCACAACTGGAAGGAGAAACTGGTCTGCCTGCTGCTGGGCGCGGCCCTGTGGTATCTCATTCATCAAGACCTGGCTCAGCTCCCCGGCCAAACCCAGCGACACGCCGCGAAGCCTGATGCAGCCCCATCTCCCGTGAAGAAAGCCCCGAAGCAATCGCGTTAAGGAAAAACAGCAACGGGCATGAGCGGACGCACCCTTTTCGGCACGGATGGCATCCGTGGCACGGCCAATCGTCATCCTGTGACGCCCGAGACGGCATTCCGGCTGGGGCGCGGGGCGGGTTTCCTCCTCGGTGGCAAAGATCGTACGGACGGGCGCAGGACCCGCTTTGTGATCGGCAGGGACACGAGGAAGTCGGGCCCCATGCTGGAAGCCGCTTTGGTGGCGGGTTTGAATTCCGTGGGAGCCGACGCCCTGCTTGCAGGCGTGGTGCCGACCCCCGCCGTGGCCTGCCTGGTGAGGCAGTTCGCAGCCGACGGGGGAGTGGTGATTTCCGCATCGCATAATCCCGCCGAGGACAACGGCCTGAAGCTTTTCGGTGGCGACGGATACAAGCTCGACGACGCGTTGGAAGAGAAGCTGGAGCAGCTGATCCTGACTCCGGAAATCGACGGCGTGAGACCCGAGGGCCGGGATGTCGGGACGGTTTCCCCGATCCCCGATGCGGGGAAGCTTTATGGAGCGATGGCAAAGGAGAGCGTGCCCGGCATGTCGTTGCACGGGCTCGGGATTGCCGTGGACTGCGCCAACGGCGCTTCCTTCGTGACGACTCCGGAGGTGCTCTCGGAGCTCGGTGCCGTGCTCTCGGTCTTTCACGCCGCTCCCGATGGGATGAACATCAACGATGGTTGCGGTAGCACGCATCCCGGGGAAATCGCCCGGCTGGTTTTGGAGACGGGTGCCCGGATCGGCATCTCCCATGACGGCGATGCCGACCGATTGGTTCTCTGCGACGAGCTGGGGGAGATCGTCGACGGGGACGAGATCCTCGCGTTGACCGCGCTCGATGCCCTCCGTCGTGGCACCCTCGCGGGCAAGACGCTGGTCGCCACCGTGATGAGCAACTTTGGCCTCGACGAGTGCATTTCCGCCGCAGGCGGCTCCGTGCTGCGCACGGCTGTCGGCGACCGCTACGTGGTCGAGGCGATGAGGGAGGGAAATTTTTCCATCGGAGGCGAGCAGAGCGGCCATCTGATCTTCCGCGATCACGGCACAACGGGGGACGGTCTTCTGGCCGCGCTCCAGGTGCTGAGGATCATGACGGAGACGGGCAGGCCCCTGAGCGAACTGAGGCGCTGCCTGAAAAAGTATCCCCAGGCCCAGCGCAACCTCCGTGTCAGGGAGAAACCACCGCTGGAGTTCCTTCAGGATGTTGCCTCGCTGGTCTCCGAGACCGAGGCGACCTTGGTAGGCAAGGGACGCGTGCTGCTCCGCTATTCCGGAACGGAGCCTAAGGTACGGTTGCTGATCGAGGGGCCCGACGAGACGGTGATCAACGAGGCCGCCGACAGGATCGCAGCGGCATTGACCGCCGCCATCGGTTGATCAGATCCTGAGGGAATTTCTCAGCAGGGCGATCATCGCAACCAATTCCTCATAGCCCCTGCGTATCGCCAAGATCATGTCGACGGCGCTTTCCACGGCAATGTTTCCGTAGTGTTCAAGGGTGACCGTGCGACTGGTGGAGAGCAGGAGGAGTGTCAGGATTCCGAGGTTGATGCAATAGATCAGCATGATGGAGAAGAATGACCCGCCGTAGTGGAGATCAGGTTGTCCCCTGGCGATGAGCATGGCGGTGAAGACAAGGTGAAATGCCAGGGTGAGGCCGATCATCAGGAAGAAAAGCCAACGGAGGGCATGCAAGGTGTGCAGGAGATCCGGAGCTCCCAGAATCCTTGCGGCAAGCAACAGTGCTCCCCAGAGGGTGGCGGTCAGGACGCTGTAGAAGGGGAAAAAGTAGGGGGAGAGCGCGATCCAGGTATTCACCCGGTCGGTCAGCACATGCCCCCCTTCCGTGCTGACAAGGAATCGATTCTCCACCTTGCCACCGAAGAGCTTTGCCCAGATGGCATGGGTCACTTCGTGACCGAAGACGTAGGGGAGCATCAGGGTGTTGCGGGGGACGACGGCAAACAGGATCGCAAAGAGCGCCATCCCGCACGCAAGGAACCCGAAGGGGCCGTTCAGTTCCTTCAATGACAGCGAGCGAACGAAGGCAGTGGTCAGGATCCAGGCAGGCGGCAGCAGGAAGATGCCGACAATGAATTTGACAAGCGACTTGGGAACGGTCGAGCTGCTCTTTCTGGCGGGAGGTGGAACGGCAAGGCGGCCAAGGGATTCCTCCAGTTCCGCGATGCGCTCGGAAAGAGCCTCCTCTTCCGCCGGCAACGGCTTGCTTCCGCAATCCTCCGTTTCCAGCGCAATGCGACGCCGCCCTCCGGAGGCCGGTCTCACGCGGGACTTTTTCGAGTCGCGCCGTGAACCGGAGGGGCGCGCCATGGTCGGTAAAGGATGGGCTTCCTGAATGGGCGCCCCGTGGGTCTTTATGCCCGGCCCATGTACTCGCCGGTACGGGTATCGACCTTGACGATCTCTCCCTCCTTGATGAAGAGGGGGACTTGGATGACCTTCCCGGTCTCAAGCGTCGCGGTCTTCATGACATTGCTTGCGGAGTCGCCCTTCACTCCCTCGGGGGATTCGGTGACCTTGAGATTCGCGGAGGCGGGGAGGTCGACGGAGACCGCGCGCCCCTCCACATAGAGGATCTCGACCTGCATGTTCTCGACGAGGAAATCCCTTGAGTCCCCGATCAGGTCGCCCTGAAGGGTGATGGTTTCGAAGGTCTCGGGATCCATGAAATTGTACCCCTCCTGGTCGGCGTAGCTGAAATCCAGCTTGGTGCGCTGGACATCGACGAGGTCGACCTTTTCGGTCGAGGCAAAGCGGACATCGGCGGATTTGCCGGTGCCGATGTAGCGGATGATGAGCTGGACGAAGGCGCGGAGGTTGCCGGGGGTGCGGTGGGTGACCTCAAGGACGATGGCGGCGTTGCCGTTGTACTTGATAGCCATTCCTTTGCGGAGGTCGTTAGCGAGTGCCATGGGAGATCGTGTGTTGGGTGTGTGTCAGAGAAGTTTGAGCCGCGCGAGATCCTGCGAATCCACCACGCCGAGGGGTTTTCCCAAGGCATCCGTCACCACGAGATCGTCGATGCGGTGCTGTTCTAGCACCATGAGAACCTCCGCGGCAAGTTTGTCGGCATCGATGGTGACCGGGCCGGGTGTCATCACCTCCCCGACTGGCCGGGATCCGATGCCGGGATCGGTCGGGAAGCGTCGCGCGAAATCGCCATGGGTGAAGATGCCTGCAAGCACCCCGTGCGCATCGACCACCAGTGCGGCCCCCGCGCGTTTCGCCGTGAGTTCCCGAAGAACGTCGATCACGGGGAGGGCGGTTTCCACGATCACGGCCTGTTCGCCGCCGCGCATGATGTCCCGTACCTTCAGCAGCAGCGATCGCCCGAGGTTGCCGCCCGGGTGGAAGCGGGCGAAATCCTCCCGCGAGAACCCGCGCTCCTCGAGCAGAACCATGGCGAGGGCATCCCCCAAGGCCAGCATCGCCGTGGTGCTGGACGTGGGGGCGAGATTGTGAGGGCATGCCTCGCGGGTCACCGAGACATCGAGGACAACATCGCTCGCCTTGGCGAGGGTCGAGGCCGTGTTGCCGGTGATCGCGATCATCTTCACGTCGAAGCGGTGCAGGGCAGGCAGGATCCGGACCAGTTCCTCGGTTTCCCCGCTGTAGCTCAGCGTGAGGACCACGTCCCCGTCGGAGACAACCCCGAGGTCGCCGTGGAGGGCATTGAGGGAATTGAGCACCACGGCGGGTGCGCCGGTGCTTGTCAGGGTGGCGGCGATTTTTTCACCGACATGCCCCGACTTTCCCACTCCGAGGACGATGATCTTGCGCCCGGTTTCCACCGAAGCGCGCAGGAGTCCGAGCGTCCTCACGAAGGAGTCGTCCAGGCGTTCTGAAAGGCGATGCAGTTCGCCGATCTCCAGGGAGAGGACGCGTCGTGCGCGCTCGAGGGAATCCATCGGATGATTCTGAACATTGATGCCGGGGGGGATCAACCATGAACCGGGGAGAGGATGCCCGGGAAGCTTGCCCCCGGGATGGCAAGGCAGCTAGTGTGTATCCATGAACGGAAAGCCGTCCCTCCTTCTCACCCTGACGCTCATTCTGCTGGGCGCGGTCTCATCGATTGCCCAGCAGTCCAATCCGGATGCAGGGTTTGTTGCCCCGGCCAAGAAACAACCCAAGATCGATACGGCGCCGGTGCAGGGCACAGGGGGCTACGATGTCGGCGGTGTGGTCGCCCAGGCCATGAAAATGAAAAAGCCCCTGGAACTGATCAATCCTCTGGCGCCCGAAAAATACGACCAGAGCGACGACATTTCCTGGGATCCCGACAATCAGGAGAAGCCTAAGGGCATCATTCTTTTCGGGGTTCAGTGGTAAGGTGCCTTAGTGCGCCGGAGTCCTCCGGATTACTCCCTGAGCGCAGACCCGGGCTGTTTTAGCCACCATGAAGGCCTATGTCATCAATCTCGACAGTGTTCCCGAGCGCTGGGAGCACATGCAGCGGTCCTTTGAGGGCACATCGTTCGAGCTTGAGCGCGTGCCTGCGGTTTCCGGAAAGGAGCTGCATCTTCCGATTTCCGAGTTCGATGAGGAGAAATTCCGCCGGCGACACGGCCGATTGACGAACATTTTCGAGGTCGCCTGCTACCTCAGTCATATCAAGGCAATGAAGGCCTTCCTTACGTCCGCGGAGAGCCACGCGATGATCTGCGAGGACGATCTCTATCCAAAGCAGGGATTGGACGACTTAGTGCAAACGTTGGTGAAGCATCAGGACTGCTGGAACATGGTCCGGTTGGCTGGCCTTAAGTTAGGAAAGCCTCTGCGTATTGCCGATCTGGGCGGAGGATACACACTCACGGTTCCTTTCCATCGGTTCAAGGGAACGGGTGCCTACTTGATTGACCGCAAGGGGGCGGATGCCCTCGTCCGCGGCCTCATCCCGATGTGGCTTCCCTATGACCATGCTCTGGATCGGGAGTGGGTCTGCGGCCTCCGGATCGCCTCGGTGGCACCTTTTCCGATCTCGCAGACCGAGGAGGAGTTTGACAGCGACATCCAAGGCAACGCCCAGCAGAGACTTTCGAAATCGATCCGCTGGCGCTGGACTTATCCCTACCAGATAAAAAACGAAATCTCCCGATGGATCGCCCGCGGCATTCAAGCATCGGTGCTTTTCTTGAAGGTAAGATGTGGAAGTTCCGGGCCAGCATGAAGTCGGCAAATGCATTTTCGGAGCATGGCGCCGTCGAAACCTTTCTTCGGAAACGGGGTTTCTGGATCCTGATAGCCTTCGCGCTCGGCTATTACGGCTATTACTACAACGTTTGGCCGGGGCCGGGGGGGGAAGGTGGAGTGGCGGCCCTGCTTTCACAGCGGCTTCTGGAGGGGCAACGGCCCATCGTCGACACGTTCCTCGGCTACAACGTCCTTTGGTTCTATCCGATCGTCGGGATCTTCAAGGTTCTGGGCCCCCATTACCTGGCGATGCGCCTCTTCTTCTTCCTTCTTTGCACGATCACCGGGCTTCTTTCTTACGGAGTCGTCTTGAAATGCACCGGCAAGGCCTGGGCAGCTTTGCTGGCTGGGGTTCTGGTGATTCTTGTTCCGGGTCAGACCTATCGGAATTACATGGCGTTTCTGGCGGTGCTGAACATGTCGGTGTTTTTATCAGCGCTGGTGCTTCCCGTGAAAAATCTCCGGTGGCGACTGTTATGGATCTTTCTGGCTGGCGTGACTCTGGGGGTAGCCTACTTGATCCGCATCGATGTCGGCTATTTCCTGAGCTTTATACTCCTTGGTCTTTTGGTGGCCTACCCGTTCGGTGATCCGGACCATCTCCCGCTTCCACGGCGGACGCTCGTCGCCTTGGTGGGATTGCTGCTTGTTGTTTCAGGGCTTTTCCTGACTCATCTCCCCGTCTATCGCGATGCAGTGAATCGCGGCTTTGGCCCGGAGTTTGTTGGCCAATACAGGCAGTGGCCCGACATGATCAGCTCATTCGGCGCCAGGATGATCGAGGCCGCCACATCAACGATCCGGTCATCGCTGGAACGCCCGGCACAATCTGCGCCTCTCGACGAAACATCCGCATCGGGAGGGGTAAGCCAGCCAGCACGGAATGAGTCGATTCCTGGAATGAAGGCCGTGCCTCCACCATTGGAAAAGACGCTGAAAATCACCCATGGTGCGCAGCAGAGAATCTCGATCAGTTCGCCCAAGGCGCGCGACAAGATCATGGCGCTGAATCTTTACCTTCCCATCCCGCTCTCCTTGCTCCTTGCGGCAGGAGGGGCGATCGGATGGCTGATTGCGCTGGGATGTGGCGATCGCCGGAGGGCATCGTCGTGGCTTTCCAGCCTCACGGCACTTGGATGTTCCCTGGTGCTTTTTCCGCAGTATTTTTTCTGGCAACCGAACATGGTGCACCTGAGCGAATTCATGGTGCCGATGACCGTTGCGACCGTGATTTCCTCCATTCTGGCTGCGGACGCGTGGAGATGCGGAGGTTGGAGGCGTGTCCTGGCAGGCATCTACCTCTCGCTCGCTCTTGTTTCACTCGTCCTTTACTTCGTCAATGCATGCCAGTCCGGGGGAAGTGGAGGCATCGCCGTTTCCCAACACAAGAGCCTGCCTTTCCGTGCAGCCAACGGCGTGACCGTGATCATGAACACCAGGGAGTATCAGGAGAATTCCGCGATCCGTGATCTCGTCGGGGCCGTCTCGGACCCTGGGGAATTCGTGATCTGCTATCCCTATTATCCGGAAATCAACTTTTATACCGACCGCCCCTCCTATGAACGTAATGTCTACGCGGACAACGATATTCCGGGAGACAAGTTCCACGCGGAATTGCTAGCGAATGTCGGGAAGTATCGTCCCCCGGTCTTCGTGATCAACAACTGGGATATCAACGGTACCGAGGATTCGCGTTTCTATAATTGGGCTTGGGAATCCTACCGTTACCTGACGCGGAATTACATCTTGGGTTACAAACACGGGGACTTCGAAGTCTACGTCCGCCCTGATCGGGTCGAACGCATTCCGGAAAAATTCCGGGCGGATGCGAAGGCCGGGCCTACGCCCTGATCCGTCTCAGTGCCGCGGCCTTTTCACACGCCTCGACAACCTCATCGACGGTGATGACCAGCATGCGGTAATTGGAGGGAAGTCCGCCATGGTCTTCCGACTCGCCGACCTTGCGGTCGGCTGGGGCGATCATGACATGGGGGCATTTCCAGGGGCCGAATTGTCCCGGGATGGTCTGGCCGAAGAGCGTGGCAACCGGGCACTGCATCGCCGCGGCCAGATGCATCGCCGCCGTGTCGACGCCCACGTAATAGCGGGCCTTGGTGAGGAGCCACGCAAGTTGGCTCCAGGAGGCGGTGCCGCCGGTGGTGACGACCCTCCCTTCGAATCCTTCGCAAAGGGCCCTGGCCTCCGCGACCTCCCGGGGTGAGGGGCCGCAACTGACGATCACCCGGGGGGTGAATTCCAGCATCCTCCGCAGCGTCTCCTTCCAGCGCTCCAAGGGCCATGACTTACTCTCCCATCGTGTTGCGGCGTGCAGGATGGCGAAGTCACCCTCATCGGCATCGCCGATGCCTTCCCAGGGGCGCGCGGCAGTGGGGTCAAACCGGAGCGGCGGCGGCTCAGCCTCAAGTCCCAGAACCTCCCGGGGCGTCATGTAATCCATCTCCACCTGATGGAGGCGCGAGCGGTCGGTCTCGACGATATGGGTGAACCTCCCGCGCCAGAACGGGCTCAATCCGCAGTCGCTCAGGTGGGTTGCGCGGACCTTGGCCCCCGAGGCCGCGACCAGCGTCCTGCCGCGGTCGTTGTCCCCCAGCTCAAAGGCGTAATCGAAACGCGTGCGCACAATCTCCACGAGCGTTCCCAGATCCTTGCCGAAATCACCCCACGTCCTCCGCCCCTCCTCGGGCCGGGCCGTGGTGAGGAGGCGGTCGATCTCGGGACACCCCGCGAGGATTCCCTCCGTTCCACGCCGGACGGCGAGCCAGATCTCCGCGTCGGGAAATCTCCGCCGCGTGGCGACGATGATCGGCGTGACCAGCAGGTTGTCGCCGATATGGCGGAGCTTCGTGAAAAGGATGCGCATGGGCACTCCGCCTGTCCGCTCCGCGTGCCGCTAGTTCCCGTGGACCGGAATGACCGTGACGGGAAGGGTCGCCTTGTGCAGCACCGAGGTGACCACGCTGCCGCTGAAGAGATGATAGAGCGCACCATGCCCATGGGAGCCGAGCACCAGCATGTCAGCACCGGTCGCCTTGGCCTGATCCAGGATTTCATCCACGGGCAACGAGACCGTGGCGATGGTCTCCACGGTGATTCCCTTGGCACGAATCGGAGCGGCGAGTTGCTCGAGGCGCTGCTTCACCGCGTCGAGGTCGGGAGGCTCCACCGGGACCGGCGCGGTGATCACATCCATGGCGGCGCCCACGGGGACATAAGCCGCGGCGGGTTCTGTGACATGAAGGATGACAAGCTTTGCCCCCAGTGCCCCGGCGAGTCCGGCCGCACCTTCGAGAACCTTGGCTGTGATCGGGCTGAGATCGATGGCTGTCAGGAGGGTCTTCATGCCTTCACCATGGAACGGAGGCGGTTGCCTTGCCAGCCAAATGAGCCCCCTCCATAGTAAGCAAATGGATGATCTTTTCGGGAGTTCGGGCGGCGACATCGGGGGGGCTTTGCCCGCCGATGCGCCTCTGGCCGCCCGGATGCGGCCCCGTACCCTCGAGGAATATGCGGGCCAGACACACATCCTCGGGCCGGGGAAACTCCTGCGTCGCGCCATCGAGGCCGACCGCCTCTCCTCGGTCATTCTCTACGGTCCTCCGGGTACGGGAAAAACCAGCCTGGCGCGGCTGATCGCCTCCCGGACCAAGAGCCGCTTCGTGGAACTGAGTGGCGTCGAGGGATCGGTCGCCGACATCCGCAGGGCGGTCGGGGAAGCGGCCATCGCCGCCCGCAACGGGGGGCGCACGCTCCTCTTCATCGACGAGATTCACCGCTTCAACAAGGCGCAGCAGGATGCCCTGCTCCCCGACGTGGAGCGCGGCACGGTGCGTCTCATCGGCGCCACGACCCAGAACCCCTTCTTTTCCATTAACAGTCCGCTGGTCTCCCGCTCGCAGGTTTTTCAGCTGCAGCCCCTCACGGTGGAGGATCTGGTTGCTCTTCAGCGCCGTGCCGTGGCCGATGAGGAGAGGGGACTCGGCACGCTCCCGATCGACTTGGAGGAGGAGGCGGCCCGCCATCTGGCCACGGTGAGTGATGGCGATGCACGGAAGTGTCTCAACGCTCTGGAAATCGCCGCCCGCACCACTCCCTTCGGCCCCGACGGGAGAATCCGCATCACCGTTGCGGAAGCTGCCGAAAGCATCCAGAAGAAGGCTCTCGTTTATGACGGCACCGGCGACGATCACTACGACACCGCGAGCGCCTTCATCAAAAGCATGCGCGGCAGCGACCCAGACGCCGCCCTCTACTGGCTCGCCAAGATGCTCCATGCCGGAGAGGAACTCCGATTCATCACCCGCCGCCTGGTAATCTTCGCGAGCGAGGATGTGGGGCTTGCCGATCCCCTGGCGCTGCCGCTGGCCATCTCGGCCCAGCAGGCCGTCGAGTTTGTCGGGTTGCCCGAGGCCCGGATCACGCTGGCCCATGCGACCGTCTATCTGGCCACCGCACCCAAGAGCAACAGCGCCTACGCGGCACTTGGGCGCGCGGAGGCCGACATCGGGGAGGGGAGGACGCTCGCCGTGCCCCTCCATCTGAAGGATTCCCATTACAAGGGGGCCAAATCCCTCGGACACGGCGCGGGCTACAAGTATGCCCACGACCACGAGGGAGGATATATCCCCCAAGCCTACCTGCCCGAGGGGCGCACCTATTTCACCCCGACAAGGCATGGGTTGGAGGCGCGGATCGCGGATCGACTGGAGGCCTGGCGCCAGCAGTTTGAGGAAGCCAAGATTCAGTGATCGGGAATAGGTGCTAGGGGATAGGGAATGGGGAATGGGAACCAAGCCGCAGGGAAGGGGAGCGGAAGATCCCGCAACTGCGGGACCCCGGAGGGGTGGCACTTGTCTGCCGGGAGGCGGATGCCATCAAATGGGGAATAGGTGATGGGGTGCCAAATCAGGCGTCATCCTTTCTCCCCCCATTCCCGATAACCTATCCCCGATTACCGAACAGTCCTCCCCGGCGCCGCTGGGCAACAGAGAAAGCCTTTGACTCCAAAAGTCCCTGCTTCTACCTTCTTCGTCCGCCTTGGAACGCCATTAAGCTGCGCCCTCTCGGGCGGCCAACACCTATCACTCCATGGCTGACCAGCTCACTTACGCTTTCATCACCCCTTCCGCCCTTCGCAAGGGACGTACTGGAGGCATCCTCGGCCGTTTGATCTCCCGTAGCGGCCTCGAACTCCACACCGGGCGCATTTTCGCCACTTCGGCCAAGACCCTCGGCGACCTTGCCGCCACCCTTTTCGGTCAGGACCGCACCGCCGCCTATCTGAAGGCGCTGCCCGCCGGCTCCCACTCCCTCGTGGTCGTTCTCAGGGGAGAGGATGCCGCCGCCAAAGTCGCGGCCATCGTCGGCAACGACACCTCCATGCAGGGTCGCGGCGAGACCCTTCGCGACACCTTCGGCGACCTCGTCGAGGAGGGTGGCAAGACGGTCTACTTCGAGCCAGGCGTGATCGCTCCCGCCAATGCCGCCGAGGCCGCCGCCGGACTCAAGGTCCTCGCCGCCGCCTCCGATGCCGAGGGTGGCATCCTGGATGCCGCTTCCTCCTTCGGTGGCGCCGTCGAGAAGACCCTCGTCCTCATCAAGCCCGACAACTTCGCCTTCCCGAGCACCCGCCCCGGCGGCGTGATCGACCTCTTCGCCCGCACCGGCCTGGCGCTCGTCGGCTTCAAGCCCTTCCACATGTCGGTCGCGCAGGGCGAGGAGTTCTACGGACCCGTCCTCGATTTCCTCGTCGCCAAGCTTCCCGACGGCCGCGCCCAGTGGGAGTCGATCGTCGCCT
>JACCDS010417228.1_pt1 | contig 24183 bp, 24 predicted proteins | sample 7446441 | NCBI WGS metagenome assembly JACCDS01 (sample SAMN15323445, study PRJNA562643) | freshwater metagenome | isolation source: river surface water | place: USA:Blue River Watershed | collected 2017-08-17 | reverse complement strand
GGCAGGCCTTGCAAGGCTTTCTGGTGGAAAATCGGATTGTCGAGAAGCAAGCTTTCGAATCAGCCCCTTACATCCTGTCGAGCGCCACGGGAAATCTGATCATGGGTGCTGGTCATGAAGTGTTTGTCCGCGGGGAATGGCCTATCACCGAAACGGGTTTTGATGTCTTTCGACTCGGTGCCGTTTATCGCGATGACGAAGGCGCTCTGCTCGGGCATGAAGCCATCAAGCTGGGCGAACTGACAGTCATTTCCGATGAAGGCGATGGATTGCGGCGTGCGCTCATCGTGCAAAGCGACGAGGAACTGAAGGCCGGAGACCGTCTGCTCCCGCGTGAAGTCGCCCGTCTCGAGCTGAACTACTTTCCGCGCTCGCCTGAGTCGACTCTCGAGGGCAGCATCATCGGTCTGCTCAAAAATGAGAGTCAGGCAGCGCAGTTCGAGTCAGTGGTCATCGATCTCGGCATGTCGGACGGCCTGGACGAAGGCGACCTGCTGTCAATTCTGCGCAAAGGCAGCGTCGTCGAGGATGTCGTGGCAAGAAGCAGTGTCACCCTGCCAGAAACAGAGATTGGCCTGCTTCTGGTATACAAGACTTTCGAACGCATGAGTTACGGTGTCATCCTGACACTCACCGAACCTTCGGCTGCAGGAGACTTCGTTCGCTCGCAGTGAGTCTTCGCTGAACACAATTCCACTTTCGATCAAGGATGATCAACAGCATGAATTCCCAGGAGTTCCTTGACTGGCTGACGTTGTTTCATGACGACAGCATTCCACTCTCTCTCTCGCGAGAACTGCTGCTGGTCAGCACAACGCCCGGCGGGTTCCACGAACGGCTGAACGAATTGGCCAGTGCGGACAGCGAAATCGAGCTGGTTTTCCAAAAGGCCCTGCAATCGGCGGATTCACGCGCAAAGGCGGAGGCAGCGTTGGTCTGGAGCAGTCAGGAGGACCATCGACTGTTGTTGCTGACGGAACCTCTCTATCCGGTTCTCTTGCGAGAGATTGCCGATCCTCCCCCATTGCTCTTCATTCGCGGCAATGTTGACGCATTGCAGTTGCCTCAGATTGCCGTCGTGGGCAGTCGAAGAGGCAGCGTCGACGGTCGCGACAACACCGCCATGTTCGTCAACGAGATCGTGAAAAAAGGGCTGGGCGTGTGCAGTGGACTGGCAACTGGCATTGATACCGTTGCTCATGCAGCAGCTCTGGATGCCGGCGGGATCACCAACGCGGTGATGGGAACAGGGGTTGAACAGATCTATCCGCGTTCGAATGCACGGCTGGCCTCCCGGATCCTGGAAAACGGCGCGCTGGTTTCGGAGTTCCCGCTCGGCTATCCCGCTCTTCCCGTCAACTTCCCCCGTCGCAATCGGATCATCAGCGGGTTGAGCATCGGGGTTCTTGTGGTCGAAGCAGCGCTGCAAAGCGGGTCGCTCATCACTGCAAGAATGGCGATGGAACAGAATCGAGAAGTCTTTGCCGTCCCGGGAGCCATTCGCAATCCCTACGCGAGAGGATGCCACCGCCTTATCCGAGACGGGGCTACACTCGCAGACACGCCGGAGGATCTGTGGGCCTCTCTCGACGGATTGCTCGAATTGTCGACTCGCACTGCCGCAGCTGTCACCAGGGGCAGAAGCCTGCCGTGCGATGCGCAGCGCAGTTCTTCGTTCACACCGGCTCAGCGCGACTTGCTTGCCCAGCTGGGATTCGAGCCGGCCAGCCTCGATGTCATCGTTGCCCGCACTGGCAGAAACGCTCTTGAACTGCAGGCGGATTTGCTGACTCTGGAGCTCGCAGGCGCAGTGCATGCAGAGGCTGGCCGCTATGTGCTGCGCGGTGTTGCGCCCTTGCAAGGCCCCTGAGAGTCCTGTACTTTCTCCGGCTCAAAATTCGCAAGCAGAGGTGCAAAATGTCCGGTCCATTCGTGGCGATTCTCATGGGTTCCGAATCCGATCTGCCAGTCATGCAGGGAGCCAGTGATGTCCTGTCCGGGCTTGGCGTGCGCTGTGAAATGAAGATCACTTCTGCACACAGGACGCCGGCAGCGACACAGCAGTACATCAGTGATGCCGAATCGCGCGGCTGTGCATTGTTCATCGCCGGGGCTGGACTGGCTGCGCATCTGGCCGGGGCAGTGGCCGCACACACCCTCAAGCCAGTCATTGGCGTCCCCATCGACTCCGGCCCCATGCAAGGCATGGACTCCTTGCTTTCCACAGTCCAGATGCCCGCGGGCATCCCCGTTGCCACAGTGGCAATTGGCAAGACCGGCGCCAAGAATGCCGGTTATCTCGCGGCGCAGATACTGGCCTTGCAGGATCCCGATCTGGCCCAGAGAGTTCGCGCCGAGCGCGAACAGAAAGCAGCCAGTGTGCAAGCTCAGGATCGTGCTCTGCAGGAATCCCGCAAGTAAGTCAGAGGACTCTGCTCGTGCAGCAAGGACGTTGGAAGATCAGGCAGGCTGCGATGCAGCTGCTGGATGGCAAGGTCCTGGCCTGTCCCACTGACACGTTCTGGGACTTGTGCTGCGATCCCGAAAACGAGACGAGCACCCGCAGACTCCTCGCCATCCTGGATCGCTCTGAACAGGATGGCCTGATACTGGTTGCCGCCTCGGTAGCGCAAATCGAACATCTCCTGGATGGTCTGACAAGAAAGCAGCGACACGCCATCGTGGCCAGCTGGCCGGGTCCTGCCACATGGCGGATTCCCGACATCGATGATCAGATTCCCTCGTGGATCAAGGGATCGCAACTCGGTGTTGCCATTCGTGCAAGCGCCCACCCCCTCGTCCAGGCATTGTGTCTGGCTTTCGGCGGACCCTTGGTTTCGGTTTCTGCCAACCGCGAGAGCGGGGCCCCGCTCAGGAGTGCTCTGCAGGCGGTCAAACACCTGGGCAGGAAAGTCGACGGTGTGATCTCCGGAAAGCCAGGGAGGCAGCCTGCCGACACAAGAATCATTGATGCATGCTCGGGAAGCGTTGTCCGCTGAGCGCCTAGTTCACCTTTCAAGCCGCAGGAGCCAAACATGGCCAGCAATCCACTGGAAGCCGTCACCATCAGCGCAGTCAAGGAGTACCTGCTCGGACTGCAGGACTCGATCTGCAATCGCCTTGAGGCCATCGACGGACGGGCTCGCTTCATCACCGACGCCTGGGAACGCGATGCCGGCGGCAGCGGGCGCAGCCGTGTGATCAGTCAAGGAGCCGTCTTCGAAAAGGGCGGTGTCAATTTTTCGCACGTATTTGGATCCAGACTGCCGCCATCTGCTTCTGCTACCCGTCCGGAACTGGCCGGGCGCTCCTTCCAGGCGATGGGCGTGTCCCTGGTGATTCATCCGGACAATCCCTTCGTGCCGACGTCCCACGCCAACTTCCGCTTCTTCGTGGCAGAAAAGGAGGGTGAACAGCCGGTATGGTGGTTCGGCGGCGGTTACGACCTCACCCCTTATTATGGTTTCGACGAAGACTGCCGACACTGGCACCAGACGGCGAAGAATGCCTGCGAGCCATTCGGAGCCCATCTTTATCCGCGCTTCAAGAAAGAGTGCGACGAGTACTTCTTCATCAAGCATCGTGGCGAGCCACGCGGGGTCGGCGGTCTGTTCTTCGATGATTTCAACGAGCCTGGCTTCGCCTCGAGTTTCGAAATGGTGAAGGCGCTCGGCAACAGCTACATCGAGGCCTATGCGCCCATCGTCGAGCGCCGCCGCGCGACTCCTTACAGCGAACACCACAAGCACTTCCAGGCCTATCGTCGTGGACGCTATGTGGAGTTCAACCTCGTCTACGATCGCGGCACTCTCTTCGGGTTGCAGTCGGGCGTCGGCCGTATCGAGTCCATACTGATGTCACTGCCTCCGGTCGTGCGCTGGGACTACAACTGGGTGCCGGAGTCCGGCACGGAAGAGGCGCGCCTATACAGTGACTACCTGCGATTCCGCGAGTGGGTCTAGGAGGGTTTCGTGGATCGTTACGCCGTTGTCGGTCATCCGATCAGTCACAGCCGTTCGCCCTGGATTCACGCTCAGTTTGCGGCACAGACCAATCAGACCATGCAATACACCGCCATGGATGTCGACCCTGAGCAATTCGAGGCATCAATCACCCGTTTCTTCGACGAGGGAGGAGCCGGGCTCAACATCACGGTTCCTTTCAAGGAGCGTGCCTGTGCCATGGCCCGCAAGCGCAGTCTTGCCGTGGAAGCGTGTGGCGCGGCCAACACGCTTTACCTCGATGCCGGCGGGGTCCTGTGTGCAGAGAATACCGATGGTCATGGCTTGCTGAGGGATCTGATCGCCAACCACGGCGCCCGTCTCGCCGAGCGCCGCATTCTGCTTCTGGGAGCGGGTGGCGCAGTGCGAGGGGTCATTCCCGCATTGCTGGAGCAACGTCCCGCGCACCTCTGCATCCTCAATCGCAGTCATGACAAGGCCGTCCAGCTGGCGGAGCATTTCAAAGGGGAGGCAGACATCACGGCATGGCGTTCAGAGTCGCCCTTTGCGCAGCCATTTGACCTGATCATCAATGGCACATCTGCCGGGCTTCACGGCGATGTGCCCTCCATTCCAGCGGGAGCGCTGCATGCTCGGACCTGGTGTTACGACATGGTCTATGGCAAGGGGCAAACAGCGTTTGTCCAGTGGGCGCATCGTGCTGGTGCCGAAAAGGCGATTGATGGACTTGGCATGCTGGTGGAGCAGGCGGCCAAGGCCTTTTCCCTCTGGCGCGGAGTCACGCCGCAAACGGCGGCTATCATCGATGCTCTGCGCCTGGAGTTGGCCGCCCCACTCCCGGACTCACGACCGTGACAACGATTGCAGGTGACGGTTCTTCAATTCGACATAGCGCTGTGACGAGTAGGTGAAATAAGCGCGTTCCTTCTCGGAAAGCGGCCGAATCTGCTTCACGGGAGATCCGACATACAGAAAGCCGCTCTCCAGTCGCTTGCCCGGTGTGACAAGACTGCCGGCGCCCACCACCACCTCCGATTCCACCACCGCCCCATCCATGACTATCGCGCCCATGCCGATGAGCACGCGGTCGGCGATGGTGCAACCGTGCAACATGACCTTGTGTCCGACGGTCACATCGTCACCAATGGTGGTGGCATAGCCGCCAGGATTGAACGGCCCGTCATGTGTCACATGGATCACCGTGCCGTCCTGGATGTTGCTGCGCGCGCCAATGCTGATTCGGTGAATGTCGCCGCGCACGACGACAAGAGGCCAGAACGAACTGTCTGCACCCGCGCTCACGTGGCCGATGATCAGTGCGGTCTCGTCCACGAAGACACTGGGGTCAAGCGAGGGGGAAAAGCCTTCAAACGCGCGAAGGGTCATCACAGCTTCCTTTTTGACGGGTGAAAATTGGCGCTGGCCGAACCAGCGCTTGAAGTACTATAGGGCGGCCGAGCCCGGGAAAACAGACAGGATCGCGCGTGATCAACGACAGTGACCAAGGGGACAGACGAACTCATGACGACCAATCCATTGCTCAATTTCACCAGCCTGCCTGATTTTTCCTCAATTCACGCAGAACATATCGAACCAGCCGTGGACACGGTCCTGCAGGCCAACAGAAAACAACTGCAGCAGCTTCTGGGTGAATCGCGGAATGACTTGGACCCTACCTGGCAGCGCCTGATGTTGCCACTGGATGAGATGGAAGATCGCCTGAGCAAGGTGTGGTCAACGGTCAGTCATCTCAATGCTGTCAAGAACACGCCTCAGATCCGCGAAGCCTACAACCTGTGTCAGCCAAGGATCACGGCCTATTACACGGAACTTGGCCAGAATCGCGAGCTGTTCGATGCGGTGCAGCAGCTGGCTGATCGTGCCGATGTTCTGGGGCTGGGTGCTTCGCAGCGCAAGATTCTCCGGGATTATGTACTGGATTTTCGCCTGTCCGGCGTCAACCTGGAAGCAGAGCGAAAGCAGGAATTCGCGGACCTGGAGGCTCGCCTGAGCAGCCTTTCGACCCGGTTCAGCAACAATGTACTGGATTCGACTGCGGCCTGGACTCTCCATATCACCGATGCGGCTGAATTGTCCGGGATGCCGGAGTCGAGCATTCAGGCGGCGGCTGCACTCGCAGAAAAACGCGGCAAGCCTGGGTATCTGCTGACGCTGGACGCGCCCTGCTACATTGCCGTCATGACCAACGCCGACAATCGCACCCTGCGTGAGCGAATCTATACCGCGTATGTCACTCGAGCCTCTGATCAAGGCGGCCATGACCCAAGGCATGACAATCAGGGCCTGATCGTCGAGATCCTGAATTGCCGCGCAAAGCTGGCTTCCCTGCTTGGCTATGCGTCCTATGCAGAAGTCTCGGTGGCCCGCAAGATGGCCAGATCCGTCACCCGGGTGAATGACTTCCTGCATGATCTGTGTGAACTGGCTGTTCCCGCTGCGCGTCGCGAGTATGCGGAACTGGAGGATTTCGCGCGCCAACATCATGGGATGCCTGGGCTGGAAGCCTGGGACGTTGCCTACTACAGCGAAAAGCTGCGCAAGCACAGCTTCGATGTTTCGCAGGAAGAACTGCGGCCTTACTTTCCACTCTCGAAGGTCCAGCAAGGCCTCTTTGAAACTGCGAGTCGACTTTATGGCGTCCAGATAGTGCCGGACACTGGCACGAGCGTCTGGGAAGCGGGTGTCGAGGCGTTCGCGGTGAAGCGCGACGGAAGTACGGTTGCCCGATTCTATTTCGATGTCTTCACGCGTGAAGGCAAGAAGTCAGGTGCCTGGATGGCCGAGTGCCGCTCCAGACGGCAACTGCCCGATGGGACTCTGCAGATTCCCGTTGCTTACCTGATCTGCAACTACGCTCAGGGAACCGGCGGCAAGCCTGCCCTGCTGACTCACAATGAAGTGACAACATTGTTTCATGAGTTCGGGCATGGCCTGCACCACATGCTGACTGCCGAGACCCATCTGCGCAGCGCAGGTATCAATGGTGTCGCCTGGGACGCTGTCGAACTACCCAGCCAGCTGATGGAGAACTGGTGCTGGGAGCCTGCTGCCATCGCCTTGATATCAGGCCACTTCGAGACGGGAGAGGCTTTGCCGGCGAGTCTGCTCTCCCGGATGCTCGCCGCCCGCAACTTCCAGGCCGGGATGAAAATGGTTCGTCAGCTGGAGTTTGCAATGTTCGACTTCGACATCCACCAGATCGCCAAGGCCATTGACAATGACGCCATAGAACGAGCCTTTGAGCGCGTGCGAGCACTGACTTCGGTCTATGCGGTTCCTGCATTCAACCGGTTCCAGAACAGCTTTTCGCACATCTTTGCGGGCGGCTACGCGGCGGGGTATTACAGTTACAAGTGGGCGGAAGTACTCTCGGCTGACGTGTTTTCACGCTTCGCGGAAACCGGTGTTTTCAACCCTGCCACCGGCGAGCGTTTCCTTCAGACTCTGCTTTCCAGAGGCGGCGGGGCCGACCCGCTGGAGCTGTTCACCGACTTCATGGGGCGAGAGCCGCAGATCGAGGCGTTGCTGCGGCAGGACGGATTGTTGAGACAAAGCAGCGAATTACGCGGCTAAGGCACTTGATCTACATGTAAAAGTGTTGTCGATTGCAGCGGAATTCAGGTTGGCAATTTGAAATTAGGTTTCTTATAATGCCGGCGCTTCTATTACACCCGCGTGATCTTGAGCTGGATCAACATAGCGCTTGGCCTTTTCCAAGTAGAATCCCGCTCGCTGTATGCGGTATCGATTGCATAATCCTGTCTACAATCCACACAGATGGAAGTTGGGTCGCAATCCCCGTGACCCAGCGGGCGTGGTACCAATCGTCGCTGTGATCTTGGCTATTGGCTCCGTGCGAGAGCCAGAAAACAAAAGCAAAACCTTTAACTCTGCCTTTTCTAATCAAATGGAGACACGGCGAATGTTGCCTAAAGCAAAGCTGTGGTTAAGCCTGATCGGTGCCGCGACAATTCTGTTCAGCACTCAGATTCAGGCAGCCTGGGAGCTGAACATGCCCCGAGGCGTGACCCAAATCAGTAGAGACACATACGACCTGCACATGCAGATACTGTGGTGGTGTGTCGCCATCGGTGTGGTCGTGTTCAGCGTCATGCTCTGGTCCATCATCAACCACCGCAAGTCGAAAGGCGCCGTTTCCGCCACTTTCCACGAAAGCACCAAGGTCGAGATCATCTGGACAATCATTCCTTTCGCGATCCTGATCCTGATGGCCATTCCTGCCACCCGCGTGCTGACTGAAGCCTACGATTCCTCCGAATCGGAGATCGACATTCAGGTGATCGGCTACCAGTGGCGCTGGGAATACAAGTACATGCGGCAGAATGCCGACGAAGAGGAAGTCTCCTTCTTCAGCATCCTGAGCACACCACGCGATCAAATTGACAACCAGTTGCCAAAAGATGAGACCTACCTGCTCGACGTCGACAACCCGCTGGTCATCCCCATCAATACCAAGGTTCGCTTCCTGGTGACCTCCAATGACGTGATTCACGCCTGGTGGGTACCTGACTTCGCCGTCAAGAAGGATGCAATTCCTGGTTTCATCAACGAGACCTGGACCATTGTGGAAGAGCCCGGCATTTACCGTGGCCAGTGCGCAGAACTGTGCGGTATCGAGCACGGCTTCATGCCGGTCGTGGTTCATGCTGTCGAGCGCGAGGAGTACGACGCCTGGTATGCCCAGAAGCAGCAGGAAGCCCGTACCACCCGCGAAATGGCGAACAACGTGGTCACCATGGAAGATTCTCTGGCACAGGGTGAGCAGGTCTACTCGCGCAACTGCGTCGCCTGCCACCAGGCCGGCGGCACCGGGCTTCCCCCGGCGTTCCCCGCCCTCGCGGGCAGTGACGTCGTAAACGGCGATCTGGAGGCAAACATCAATCTGCTGATCAACGGTGTCCCGGGCACTGCAATGGCGGCTTATGGCAGCCAGCTGAACCCGATAGAACTGGCCGCCGTCGTGACCTATATCCGCAACTCCTTCGGCAATGCCACGGGTGATCTCGTGCAGCCAGCCGCAGTGAATACACTTATTCAAGCAGCACAGTAGAGGACAGTAGAATAAATGAGCGCATCACACGACGATCATCATCACGGTCCAGCCAAGGGCTTGACGCGTTGGTTGTACACCACCAACCACAAGGACATTGGCTCTCTCTACCTGTGGTTCAGCTTTGCCATGTTCCTGCTCGGCGGAACCTTCGCCATGGTCATCCGAGCAGAATTGTTCCAGCCGGGTCTGCAGCTGGTGGAACCCAACTTCTTCAACCAGATGACCACCATGCACGGTCTCGTGATGGTGTTCGGCGCAGTAATGCCTGCGTTCGTCGGTCTCGCCAACTGGATGATTCCGATGATGATCGGTGCGCCGGACATGGCGCTGCCCCGCATGAACAACTGGAGCTTCTGGATCCTGCCGTTCGCGTTCGCGATGTTGTCCGCGACGCTGTTCATGGATGCAGGTGCACCCAACTTCGGTTGGACTTTCTACGCGCCACTCTCCACGACCTACGCCCCTGAAACGGTGACGTTCTTCATCTTCGCTGTGCACATCATGGGTGCGTCCTCGATCATGGGGTCCATCAACATCATCGCCACCGTGCTGAACATGCGCGCTCCCGGCATGACACTGATGAAGATGCCGCTGTTCGTCTGGACCTGGCTGATCACCGCTTACCTGCTGATTGCAGTAATGCCAGTTCTGGCAGGCGTGGTCACCATGATGCTGTTCGACATTCACTTCGGCACCAGCTTCTTCAACGCTGCCGGTGGCGGTGACCCCGTTCTGTTCCAGCACGTGTTCTGGTTCTTCGGTCACCCTGAGGTGTACATCATGATTCTGCCGGCGTTCGGTGTGATCTCCGCGATCATCCCGACCTTCGCCAGAAAGCGTCTCTTCGGCTATGACTCCATGGTGTATGCGACTGCCTCCATCGCCTTCCTGTCATTCATCGTGTGGGCACACCACATGTTCACAGTGGGCATGCCGATCGCAGGCGAACTGTTCTTCATGTACGCCACGATGCTGATTGCGGTACCGACAGGGGTGAAGGTGTTCAACTGGGTCGCCACGATGTTCCGTGGCTCCATGACTTTCGAAACGCCGATGCTGTTCGCGATCGCCTTCGTGGTGTTGTTCACCATGGGTGGTTTCACCGGCCTGCTGTTGGCGATCACGCCAGCTGACTTCCAGTATCACGACACTTATTTCGTGGTGGCACACTTCCACTACGTTCTGGTGCCGGGTGCGGTGTTCTCCATCATGGCCGCCACCTACTACTGGCTGCCCAAGTGGACCGGTCACATGTATGACGAACGTCTGGGCAAGCTGCACTTCTGGCTGTCCTTCATCGGCGTGAACATCCTGTTTTTCCCGCAGCACTTCCTCGGTCTGGCAGGCATGCCACGCCGAATCCCGGACTACGCACTGCAGTTCGCCGACTTCAACTGGATCTCCAGTATCGGTGGCTTCCTGTTCGGCGCATCCCAGCTGATTCTGCTGGTGGTCGTCATCAAGTGCGTGAAGGGTGGCAAGAAAGCAACAGCGCAGGTCTGGGAAGGTGCTCAGGGTCTGGAGTGGACAGTGGATTCACCTGCTCCGTACCACACGTTCACCACACCGCCTGATCCCAAGCTGATCCACGCCCAGTAATCATAACTGCGAGAGGACCATGGAAAATGAGTAACGAAACACCTGCTGCATCGACAACAAGAATCGTCAGGCGACTCCTGTTGGTAGTGGTTGGCATGTTCGGCTTCGGATTTGCCATGGTTCCTCTCTATGACGTGATCTGTGACATCACTGGTTTGAATGGCAAGACTTCCGGGCGCTACGCAGAAGCCGAGCCGGTTCCGGTTGAAGATCGCAAGATCACTGTCCAGTTCACCGCGCAGAACAGTGAAGGCATGTCCTGGTTTTTCGAGCCCAATGACCCACAAGTCACTGTCAGCCCCGGTGAAGTCAAGGTTGTCAGCTACAAGGCCAGAAACCCAAATGCCTTCGCCATGGTCGGCCAGGCGATTCCAAGCGTTGCTCCCAACGAGGCAGCGCAGTACCTGATGAAGCTGGAATGTTTCTGCTTCCAGGAGCAACCCCTCGCACCAGGCGAGGAAGTGGACATGGCGATCCGCTTCTTCGTCGACGAGAACATTCCAGAGAAAATTACAAAACTGACGCTGTCCTACTCGCTGTTTGATATCACGGATTACGAAATTTCCGGCGACGAGATTACGGCACGATAGCCTGACAAATTCTGATCTTTATTGGAGAAAGCAAATGGCCAGTACCGGCTCCCACGAAACTTACTACGTACCAGAACAGACGAAGCTGCCGTTCTTCGCATCCATTGGTCTGTTTCTGACAGTGTTTGGTCTGGGCAATGTCCTCAACGATATCCAGGCAGCAGAGAGCACTGCGGTCTCCACCTGGATTTCGCTGATCGGCTTTACCCTGCTGTCCTTCATTCTGTTCCAGTGGTTCAGCACAGTGATCCGTGAGAATCACGCCGGTCTTAACAGCGACCAGTTGAAGCGTTCCTATGTATGGGGCATGGCCTGGTTCATCTTTTCCGAGGTCATGTTCTTCGCCGCGTTCTTCGGCGCCCTTTACTACGTACGCAACTTCTCAGTGCCCTGGCTTGGCGGATTGGGCGACAAGGCCATCACCGGTGAGATTCTCTGGCCGGAATTCGAAGCTGCCTGGCCGCTCATCAACAACCCGGATGCGCAGCTCTACACCAATCCCCACGAGGCCTTGAATGTGCATGAGTGGAGCGTGAGCTTCTTTGCAAGCTTCCTGCCCTTCTGGAACACCGTGATCCTGCTGACGTCCAGCGTGACAGTGCACTTTGCTCACACAGCGCTTAAGGCAGGCAATCGCAAAGGACTGATCAACTGGCTGTCATTGACTGTGGCGCTGGGCGTGCTCTTCCTGATTCTGCAGGCGATGGAATACATTGAGGCCTACGATCACTATGGACTGACACTGGACTCCGGAATTTATGGTTCCACATTCTTCCTGCTGACCGGCTTCCACGGCTTCCACGTGACACTGGGTACCTTCATGCTGGCAGTCATGCTTGCCCGTGCCCTCAAAGGTCACTTCAAGCCGGACGATCACTTCGGCTTCGAGGCAGCGTCCTGGTACTGGCACTTTGTGGACGTGGTCTGGGTAGGCCTGTTCATCTTCGTATACCTGCTCTGATTCAGAGCAAATGCAAAGAGGGCATACTTCAAGGCAGTCTCCTTGATGTATGCCCTCTTGAATCAAAACCACTGAAGAACAACAACACCTCCGCTTCTGTACTCAGAGCCAGGGTGCATTGAGGGCGAGTTGCCCTGTCATCAGCCCGATGAAGATGCACACCAGCATGATCACCGCCAGGGTTACACGAACACCCAGCGCATACAGCACTCGCTTCGACCGGCCCTTGTCCTGGTAGAAGAACACGAAGCCGGCAACCAGACTGGCTAGAATTCCAATCAGCAACAACACTATCAATGTCTTGAGCATGCAAACCTCTGCAAAGTGAAATTTGCACGCATGATAGCAGACGGCTTCAGCCACAGGAGCGTCTGCAGGAAACGGTATCAGGCATGAATCTGCGCTTCTCGCCCGGATGGAAAATGACACTCTTCACGGCACTGTTGCTGCCGCTGCTGTTGATGCTGGGTTCATGGCAACTGGACAGAGAGGCGGAGAAGATCCAGCTACAGGCGCTGCATGAGACCCGCACGGCCTCTGCGCCAGTCCCGGTGGACGTGCTGAACTGGCAAGGAGGAGATATCGCCTATAAGCCCGTCACCATGACCGGTCACTTCGACAATGAGCGTTATCTGCTGCTCGACAACCGCATACAGGACGGCCGTGTCGGGTATGAGGTGATGATGCCTTTCACGACATCCAGCGGACAAAGCCTCATTGTCAATCGGGGCTGGGTTGCACAGGGCGTCACTCGTGAGCAATTGCCGGCTGTGATGCCAGTCCAGGAAAGCGTGACCATTTCTGGCAGTGTGTATGTGCCGATCTCGGAGCCGTTCCTTCTCAGCGATGCACAGGAAGCTCAGACGAACGACTGGCCGCGCGTGGTGCAGAAGATCGACGTGAATGCCTGGAGTAAGCTGCTCCAGACGTCACTCCTGCCTCACACCGTGCGAATCAGCCAGAACAGCCCGGGGGCGCTCACAGCCCAGTGGCCCACGGTCAACATGGAGCCTGAGAAGCACAGGGGCTACGCCGTGCAATGGTTTTCCATGGCAGCCGCTCTATTGCTCATGTACATCTACTTTGGAATACGTAGAACCAACTCAAAATCAGACGACGAGTGACTATGGACGCGAATTTAAAGAACAAACTGAAGCTCACCTTTCTCTTGCTCATCACGGCGCTACCCGTATCGTTGGCAACCTTCTCGTTCAGGGACGCCATTGAGGAAGGGGCCTTGAGCGGCACGGTCAACAAGGGCAACTTGATCAACCCTCCCGCCGATATAAGTGCTCTGGCTATGCGTGACCTGGAAGGGCAGCCTGTATTCAAGACTTTTGAGGAAGAGATCGCCGCCCTCGCCCCAGGGGAAGAGTACGAGATAAAGCCATGGCTGATGGTCTATGTGAATGGCGCCAATTGTGATGTCAGCTGCGAGGACAGGATCCATTATCTGCAGCAACTCCACATTGCCTTGGGCAAGAACATCCAGCGAGTGCGTCGCTACTACCTGAACACCGACATGACACCATTTTCCGAAGAAACGGCGGCCCACTTCCGTGAAGAGTATCCGAGCATGGGCCTGGCCTACACCGACAAGGAAACACTTCGACAGAACATGCTCGCCGCTGGCGTCACTCTAGATCCGGCTACCCAGTCCTATGTGTTGCTGATCGATCCCGTAGGCAACGTGATGATGTACTACACGCAGGAGCATACCCCGGAGGAAATCATGACCGACCTGGAAACACTGCTGCGCTATTCCAGCCTGGGCTGAAATGAAATGGGGCCTGCAGTGCAGGCCCCATCCAATCCTCAAAGCCTAATGAGCTGCTTCGTGAATGACCGGTAACGGCTCGGCGTTCGGGTCCATGCCGAAATAGTCTACTCTCGCACCAAACGTGTAATCCCCCTCCACTGCCATGAAGCCGATCAGGAACAGGAGGGCAACTGGTGGCCCCAGAATGGTGAGTATGAGCGCCATGCGTTCCCACATCACATGCATGAAGATAGCCACAATGAAGCCGGCCTTCAGGAGCATGAAGATGATGATCAAAGTCCAGCGCAAATAACCCTGGATCTCGAGATAATCCACCATGTAGCTGAGAGCGCTCAGAAAGAAGAGCAACAACCAGATCTTCAGATAGATTCCCAGCGGATGCTGTTGACCTGCTTCTGCGGACATTGGGAAGCCTCCTTACCAGAGATAGAAAAACGCGAAAATGAATACCCAGACGAGATCCACGAAGTGCCAGTACAAGCCGGCAATCTCGACGATCTCGTAACCCTTCTTGTCATAGTCACCCCTTGCCACCTTGCGTGCCACGATGGCGAGATAAATCACCCCGGCTGTCACATGAAGGCCGTGAAAACCAGTCACCATGAAGAAAACAGAACCGAACTGCGGCGCTCCCCACGGGTTCTCCCAAGGCCTGACGCCTTCCGCAATCAGCTTTGACCACTCGAAAGCCTGCATACCCACGAATGACGCGCCAAAGGCCGCTGTGACAAGCATCAGCAGTGCCGCCATGCGCTTGTCCTTGCGATAGCCGTAATTCACCGCGAGTGCCATGGTCCCGCTGCTCGTGATCAGGATGAAGGTCATGATGGCGATCAGGATGAGGGGTATTGGCTCGCCGCCAAAGAAGGACAAGGCGAAAACGTCCGTGGGCAGGGGCCAAGGCTCTGCAGTGGACATGCGCACCGTCATGTAGCCCACAAGAAAGCAGGAGAAGATGAACGTGTCACTGACAAGGAAAATCCACATCATGGCCTTGCCCCAAGGCACATGATAGGTCTGCTTGTCACTGGACCAATCATCTACCAGCCCGGGTAGCCCTTCCCGCGGAAGCGCGGGAGCTGCTGCTGCACTATGACTCATACCTCAACTCCTGAATTTTCGTTTTTTTGTTATCGTTCCAAAAAGTCAATCACGTGCTGAGCAATACGCCGAACAATAGTACCCAGAGCAAGAAAAGAAAGTGCCAGTAGGTTGTGCACAACTCGATGCTGAGCCGCACAGCGGCGGGCTCAAACTTGCTGAACATGCGAAAACTTGTCCTGCTCCATACCCACAATCCACCGAGCAGATGCACGGCGTGCATTCCGGTCAACAGATAGAAGAAGGCGCTTGAAGGATTGCTGGCAACGCCAAGCTCACTGGCATCGAGCTGCAGCCACACAAGACACTGCCCTGCCACAAAGGCCACCGCCAGTGCTCCTCCAGCAAGGAAGGCGGTCCGGGCGTCCTGCATTCGCTCTGACCTCGCGAGTGACGTTGCACGCTGCAACGCCATGCTGCCAAGCAACAACAAGGCGGTGTTGACCCAGAGCAAAGCGGGATCAGTCAGAGGCACCCAGTCGCCAAGATCCATGCGCAAGTAGTAGGTGACGGTAAGCAGAGAGAAAATCACACAGACCACCACGAGAAAGAGAGTGAGCGCTATCCGCTCGCTTTCTCTCTCGAAGGCACTCTCAGGACCACCATCTGAAACGGGGCCCTGGTACTCCCAGGGCTTTGACGTGACGTGCTTGTAAAGACTCATGGATAGGCGCTCCTGTCAGTGCTTCGCAGAGCCGTGGGCCTCGGAGACACCGAAGTCACCTGCAACATTCTGAGGAATGAAGTCCTGCGGATACCCTGGAACGCTGTAGTCGTAGGCCCAGCGATGCACTACAGGGAGCTCCTTGCCCCAGTTTCCATGCTTTGGCGGGGTTTCAGGTGTCTGCCATTCGAGGGTCGTGGCGCCCCAGGGATTGCCTCCGGAAGGTTTGCCGTTCTTCAGACTCCAGAATACGTTGATGAAGAAAAGTACCTGGGCGACAGCCACGAACAGGGCTGCGATGGTGATGTTCGCATTGAGAGCCTGTGCGGACTCCGGAATGAAGTCAGTGCTGCCCATGGCGTAGTAGCGGCGCGGCACGCCCAGGAAGCCTAGATAGTGCATAGGAAGATAGATGGCATAAGTGCCAAGGAAAGTGCACCAGAAATGCAGCTTGCCAAGCGTCTCATTCATCATCTTGCCGGTCATTTTCGGGTACCAGTGATAGAGGGCCGCGAAAACCACCAGGACTGGCGAAACACCCATCACCATGTGGAAGTGAGCAACCACGAAGTAGGTATCCGACAGGGGCAGATCGATGACGACGTTGCCAAGAAACAGCCCTGTCAGCCCTCCATGAATGAAGGTGAACACGAAGCCGATCGCGAAGAGCATCGGGGTATTCAGCCGGATATCGCCTTCCCAGAGAGTGAGCACCCAGTTGTACACTTTCATCGCGGTTGGCACTGCGATGATCAAAGTCGTCGTTGCGAAGAAGAAACCGAAGTAGGGATTCATCCCACTCACATACATGTGATGTGCCCAGACGATGAAACTGAGCCCGCCGATTGCCACGATCGCCCACACCATCATGCGGTAGCCGAAGATGTTCTTGCGTGCATGCGTGCTGAGAACGTCAGAGACCAGTCCGAAGGCCGGAAGCGCCACGATATAGACCTCAGGATGACCGAAGAACCAGAACAGATGCTGGAACAGGATCGGGCTGCCACCGTTGTAATCGAGCTGCTCTCCCGCCGCCATGATGGCAGGCATGAAAAAGCTGGTGCCCAGCAACAGATCGAAAGTCATCATGATTGCGCTGACCAGCAGTGCGGGAAAGGCGAATAGACCAAGAATCGTGGCGACAAGAATGCCCCACACGGAAAGCGGAAGTCGCATCATGGTCATGCCGCGTGCCCGGGCTTGAAGAACCGTGGTGACATAGTTGAGGCCTCCCATCGTGAAGGCCACGATGAACACCCCCAGCGAAACAAGCATCAACAGGATTCCGGTTTCATGACCTGGCGTTCCAGGAGTGATCGTCTGCGGCGGATACAGCGTCCATCCAGCTCCCGTCGGACCGCCGGTCACGAAGAAGCTCGACATGAGAATCAGCACGGACAGTAGATAGAACCAGAAGCTGAGCATGTTGAGGAAAGGGAACACCATGTCACGTGTTCCGCACATCAAGGGAATGAGGTAATTGCCAAAACCGCCAAGAAACAGAGCCGTCAGCAGATAAACCACCATGATCATGCCGTGCATCGTCACGGCCTGATAATACGAGCTCGGATCAATCAGCGAGAATGTATCGGGAAACCCCAACTGAAGTCGCATCATCGCGGATAGCGCCAGCGCCACAAGCCCGACCAGAATCGCTGTCCCGCCATACTGTATGGCAATGACCTTGTGATCCTGGCTCCAGATGTACTTTGTTATGAATGTGTGCGGATCATGAAGCTCGTGATCCTGATCAGCCAGTGGGACATAAGCCATTGCGTACTCCTCCAGACAAACCCGCCTTTGTTCGCGCAAAGACAGCAAGCATCTCCGTGCGTCTCTAAAATCTCTACAACCAGATTTCCGTCATCGCAGCGTATTCAGATAGCTCACGACATCGTTGAGCTGTTCCTCATTCCGCATTGCGGTTGAAAAGGACACCATCTGCTCACCGTAGTCGTCCTCTGAGTGAGCACCTCGTATCTCGGCCTTGAAATTCCGTAATTGCGTGAGGATGTACCAATCGCTCATGCCAGCCAGTGACGGTGCATCTGTTGCCCAGCTGCCCTGCCCTTCCCGGCCATGACAGGCTGCACAATTCGCATTGTAGATACTCATGCCATTGGCGGAATCACCGCTGACGGTCGCCGTCGCCGAGGTGACGGGAAGTTGACTGATGTAGGCCGCCACATTGCGAATGGCGTCATCTGTCGCAAGCATTCCGGCCATCGGAGCCATCTGTCGACCGTATTGATCATCTGGATGGGCGCCGCGAACACCTGCTTGGTAGTACTTGATCTGGCGTTCTATATACCAGGACTGCAGGCCATTCAGCTTGGGTGCGTTGAGTGCCTGATTGCCTTCGCCTTGCTGGCCGTGGCAACTGGCGCAGACGGCATATTGTTGCTGTCCAGCAGTGGCATTGGGCGCACTGCGGGCACTCATTTCAGCAAAGGTTGGCTGACCGGCCAGCCATGCGTCGTAGTCCGCCTGTTCTGCCACCACGATCTGTCCGCGCATGACATGGTGGCCAATCCCGCAAAGTTCTTCGCAAAGTATGTCGAAGCTACCGGTCACGGTGGGCGTGAACCACAGATAGGTCACCATGCCTGGCACCATGTCCATCTTCACGCGGAACTGGGGAACCGTGTAGTTGTGAAGCACGTCCTTGGAGCGCAACAGCGCCTTGACCGGCTTGCCGACGGGCAGGTACATCTGCGGGTCCTTGACCAGCACGTCATCCTGCCCGTCCGGGTCTTCGGGATTGATTCCAAAAGGATTTGTCTCGCTGATGAAGCGCGTTTCCACAGTGCCAAGACGGCCGTCGGCCCCTGGATAACGGTAACTCCACTGCCACTGCTGCCCAACGACCTCGTACTCGGTGGCTTCGTCGGGCACAGAGACGAAACTGGCCCAAACGAAGAGGCCAGGTGCCAGCATGGCGACCACACCCAGTGTCGTTGCTGCCGAAAGACCAATCTCCAGCTTGGAGTTTTCTGGCTCGTACACCGCCTTATGTCCTTCCTTGTGGCGGAATCGGTAGACGCAGTACGCCATGAACAGGTTGACCGCGACAAATACGGCACCTGTCACCCAGAATGTCAGGTTGATCGTGAAGTCAATGCTTCCCCAGTTCGACGCGATAGGCGTGAACCACCATGGGCTTACCAGGTGGAATATGACCGAGCCGACGACCAATATAACCAGCGCAACTGCTATAGCCATGACGGGGTAATCCTTATTAGACAGGGGGACAGGGCAGGGTTCGGTGCTTGACGCGACACGATCGCGGAGCAAGGCGGCGAGCGGGGGCTTTCTTCTGGTCGAAGGAAAACCTCACGCAAAAGTGCGCGACAGCGAGGGAGCTCAAAGGCTCGGCAAAGGAACTCTTGGTGTGTCATCGCCAGGCCCGGCCTTGTGCGCGGGTTGGCGACTCTATCGTGATACTGCCAGCAAAAATCCAGTGATTGTGGTGTTTGCTTCGACTAACAAAGTCACGCAGTTGACTACGAACGGAACAGATAATCGCGTTCACAACGTCGCTCCCTCCTTTATTATTATTAAATGGATGGGCGTTCAACGTCATACACAAATCGTCGACCCTTGAAAATCATGCGAAATTTTCAAGGTTTTTGGATCGTATATTATTGAGAATTTGACCGCAAGCGCTTTTCTTTGCCTGCGTGAATGAGGGAAAAAGACCCGAACGTTCTAGGAAAATGCAAAAAAGCAAATATCCGGCATCTCCAAGAGATGCCGGAATTGACAAAACCCCTATTTAAATCAAATGACTTTCAGTTCAGCAAAGGGGTTCAGGAAGCTGGAATCGACAGCTGCAAGCTGCCCTTCAGGATGACGGGTGGCCATCATCTGCTTGATGCGCTCCTCCTGGTCCTTCTTGGCATAGATCAGGATGACATACTTGCCTGCTTCGATTTCCCCATGAAACGCGGAAATTTTCTTGTTCTCGCTTGCCACACCCACGAGTCCGCCGACCCAGGCACCGAAACAACTCAGCACGAAGATCATTGCCGCGTAGGCAAGCAAGGGAACATCTGGACCAAAGAGTTCAGCCGACATGCTCACGCCGGCAAGCAACAACCCTGCGGCGAAGCCCATCCCCGCGCCTATCAGGCCGTCACGGACGAGATCGAGTGTTTCAAGATAATTGCTGGAATGAAGCCTGGTTCTTGCGAGGCCGCCTTCATCCTTGCTCACGATATGTAGGAACCAGTCATCAACGCCGATGGCGTGCAGGTCATCGGAAATTTCCTGCGTGCTTTTCAAGGTGGGTGATATGTAGTAAATGCACTTCATGATCAATCTCCTGCTTTTTCTTAATGTAATTCCTGCTGAAAAATATCAACTTCTCTTACTCCTTCCATGGATTGGTCTGGAATGTACAACTTCCCTGCGGGCTTGTCCTCAACTATTTTCGCTTCGAATTCAGGTTTCCAATCGAACATTCACGAAGTGGCAATCCCGTCCAGGACAGCTTGCGCACTCGTCTTCAGTACTGGGGGTGGACGGCAAAATTGCAAGGGCCTGGCGCATTGCCGGCTCGCCGGTTTGTGCGTTCATGAGAGTGTGAAGCACTGTTTCCGGTAATCACACGACGCCGCCGGATGCCTTGCTCGGTCGGTTGCGGGATGACTTGTCACAATTTGCAGAAGCTTTTTGCGGTGGACTTTTAGTACAATCCGCCCCAATTCAAGGCGTACCAGATCAACCCATAGTCCGGCAGCCGCCGGATGCAGGAGTAAGTGGCAGTGACAGAACTGGCAAGCAAGCAGACAGTCAGCTGGCGTGACTATTACGAGATGTGCAAGCCGCGCGTGGTCATGCTCATGATTCTCACATCCATGGTCGGCATGTTTCTGGCGGTGCCCGGCATGGTGTCATGGGACATCCTCATCCTGGGCAACCTCGGTATTGCCCTCGTGGCCGGTTCGGGAGCGGTGGTCAACCACCTGATCGACTACCGCGTCGATTCCGTCATGAAGCGCACCCACAACCGGCCCATCCCGCAGGGCCGTGTGGACCAGAAGCAGGCGGCCTTCTTCGCGGCAGCCATTGGCGTAGCCGGCATGCTCATCCTTCTGTTATGGGTCAACCCGCTCTGCGCGTGGCTGACCCTGGCCTCGTTTGTTGGCTATGCCTTCATCTATACCGGCTACTTGAAGCGGGCCACCCCTCAGAACATCGTCATTGGCGGGCTGTCCGGGGCGATGCCGCCCCTGCTTGGCTGGTCGGCAGTAACCGGTACCATCGAGCCTGGGGCGCTGATCCTTGTACTGATCATCTTCGCCTGGACCCCTCCCCATTTCTGGGCACTGGCCATTCATCGCAAGGAAGAGTACGCGAAAACCGGGATCCCCATGCTGCCGGTCACCCATGGGGAACACCTCACCAAGATCCACATCATTCTCTACACAGTGATCATGTTCCTGATTACCCTTCTTCCCTATCTGACGGGAATGAGCGGTCCGATCTACCTGCTTGCCGCTGTCGTGCTGGGTCTGGGATTCCTCTGGTGGTCCCTCATGTTGATGTACAGACCCAAGGCCTCAACGGCAATGGACACCTTCCGTTACTCGATCGTCTATCTGATGGTCTTGTTTGTCGTCCTTCTCGTAGATCACTACCTGTAAGCGTCATTTGCTGCCTTTGCCGGAGTGCCAGTGCCCCATGGATAAGAACATCCGTTTGACCGTCATCCTCTGCCTTGTATTCGTGGCACTGGTGTTTGCCCTTACCTATTACAGAATCACTCGCAACAACGCAGTCTCGCTAAGTCCCGAGGCTTTGCGTGAAGCAGGAGCACTGGTGTACGAGGCGCCTGTGGTGCTCCAGCCTTTCTCTCTCGTCGATCATCGCGGTCAGGCTTTCACCCAGGAGCAGCTCAAGGGTCAGTGGAGCATGATCTTTTTCGGGTTCACCTCCTGCCCCGACATTTGTCCCCTGACGCTCACGGAGTTGAGCCAGTTCTACCGGCAGCTTGAAGCAGAGTCCGGGGCGACAGGCAGACCTCAGATCATCATGGTGAGTGTTGACCCCGCGCGCGACAGCACGGAAAAGATGGCGGAGTACATGAGTTCATTCCACGAGGATTTCGTGGGCCTGAATGGCCCTTATGAAGAAGTGGCAGCTCTGGCAAAGCAGTTGTTTGTCGCCCACGAACCGCCGCCTGTCACGGTGGCTGCGGACGATCCTCACGCAGGGCATGCGATGCCTGCGGCAGAGGATTACTTGATCGATCACAGCGGCAATATCCTGATCATCAACCCGGACGGCAATTACCATGGATTCCTGGATGCGGCAATTCAGGACCCAGAGATCAGCCTCGCGTTCGAGTCAATCCGCGCCGGCTACTGAGCTTGATCGCCGCGCAGACTCTGCACGAGCGTCAGCGCGAGAAACATCCCGCAAGCGGTCACCACGACTGACGGCCCTGCCGGCGTATCCCATTGCCACGACATCCACAGACCCCCGCTGACGGCGATGCACCCGATGCAGCTGGCGCCCAGCGCCATCTGTTCCGGAGTGTTTGCCAGCTTGCGTGCAGCGGCTGGTGGAATGATGAGCAGCGCCGTGATCAGCAACACGCCGACGATCTTCATGGAGACTGCGATCAGCAGCGCAATCAGCATCACAAGCAGTGCCTTCAGTCGCTCGACGGCAACTCCTTCCACTCGCGCCAGCTCTTCGTGAACAGTGATTGTAAGCAAGCCGTTCCAGAACCGCAAAAGCGCTAAGGAAGTGAGAATGCCGCAGGCCAGTATCCAGAGAATGTCTGTGATGCTTACCGTCAAGAGGTCGCCGAAGAGATAGCCTGCAAGATTGACTTGCACCGTATCCGAAAGCGCCAGAATCAGCAGACCGAATGCCAGCGTGCTGTGTGACAGGATGCCAAGCAGAGTGTCTGTGGCAATGGTCTTGTTGCGCTGCAGCAGCAAGAGCATTCCGGCAAAGAGCAGTGCGCTGGTGATGACGGCGAGCTGCAGGTTGACATCGAGCAGAATGCCGAGCGCTATGCCCAGCAGTGATGAATGAGCGAGTGTGTCGCCGAAATAAGACATCCGGCGCCATACGACGAATGAACCAAGCAGTCCCGAGATGATTGCAATCATGAAGCCCGCTGCAAGTGCTTGGACAATGAAGTCATTCATGTCGGGGCTCCACGACATGGCCGGTCAGGTCATGTTGATGGTTGTGACGATGGGTGTAGATCGCCAGGCTCTCGGCCTCCTTGCGGCCGAACAGTGCCAGGTAGGACGGATCGATGCTCACCTGTTCCGGTCGACCGTGACAGCAAATATGGTGATTCAAGCAGATCACTTCGTCTGTCCTTGCCATGACCAGATGCAGGTCGTGAGAGATCATCAACACTCCGCAATGATGGCGAGTGCGGATCTCGTTGATCAGTTCGTACAATTCTGCCTGGCCCGAAACATCCACCCCCTGGGCAGGCTCGTCGAGCACCAGCAGTTGCGGTGACTGCGTGAGAGCCCGGGCAAGCAGAACACGCTGCATTTCGCCGCCTGAAATCGCGCGCATCTGCTGGTCGAGCAGATGAGCGATGCGGACCTCTTCGAGCACTTCGGCGATTGGCGTCTTGCCGGCATGCCTGGCCAGCTCGAGAAAGCGCCTCACCGTGATGGGCAGGGTCGGCTCGATGTGCAGCTTCTGTGGCATATAGCCGATGCGCAGGCCTTCGCGTCGCTGCACACGCCCGGACTGCGGCTTCACCAGCCCGAGCATGATGCGTACGAGAGTGGTCTTGCCTGCACCATTGGGGCCGATCAGGGTGACAACCTCGCTTTCGTGCACCTTCACGCTGACGCGTTCGAGTACCTGGCGCTTGCCGAAGGTGACACAGATGTCAGCGGCCTCAATGAGACAGGGGCGGTTCAGACGCGTTATCCTTTCCGGCGTCCTGATGCGTGCGCTCGCCTCCGAACCAGCATAATGGTATATTATATCATTTTCGCTCATAGTGACCGGTCAAATTTCCCACATGCTCAAACGACTCTACATGCCACACACGCTGCTTCTTGCGCTGTTGCTGTACCCAATTGGCAGCCTGGCCCAGCCCGGAGTAGTGACCTCGATCAAGCCTCTGCAGTTGATTGCGGCCGCCGTCATGGACGGGGTCGCTCAGCCTGCCGTATTGATTCCTTCTAATCAATCCCCGCATCACTATGTGCTTCGCCCCTCCGACGTGGCACTGGTCGATCAGGCGGATCTGGTGCTCTGGGTAGGCGAGCCGCTGGAAACCTACCTGGCTGATCTTGTGGCCAGTGCCGGATCCGAGACAGTGGTGATCGAGGCTGCAGGGATGCCCGGCATGCACCTGCAGGCACCCGGTGGTGGCACTCTGTCGGCAGACGAGTCTCGCTACGATACGCATCTATGGCTCAATACCGACAACGCG
>JACCDS010146189.1_pt1 | contig 24190 bp, 27 predicted proteins | sample 7446441 | NCBI WGS metagenome assembly JACCDS01 (sample SAMN15323445, study PRJNA562643) | freshwater metagenome | isolation source: river surface water | place: USA:Blue River Watershed | collected 2017-08-17 | reverse complement strand
GTATTTTTTACTAAATCTTTAACTTCTTGATTTATTTCATCTTTATTTATAATTGGATAAAGTTTAATAATTTGTCGAAGATTTAACATTTAGCTTCCTTAATACAACATTGAAATTCTAAAGCTAAAGGTTCTCCTATAGTTCCTTCATTAAGTTTATTACATAATATTTCAGCATCTGTAATATATGGTATATAATCTGAAACAGCTATATATTCTTTAACGCCTTCTTTTTTTTCAATGCGTGTAACAACATATTTATGAGAATTAATACAGATTATAGCATATTTTAAATTGATCATAAAAAACTCCTAATTAATGATAATAATAACATTAAAAAAAAAATAAATCAATTAAATTTTTAAATTAAATATGATATAATATAAAAAAGGAAAAAAATATGAAAATACTCTGGTTGCATCATTTCGAAGATTATTGGAATCATTCTTTAAAAGAATTTGATACAAATTTTGAAAAAGAATTATTAAAAGTAATGAATTATTTAGAAAATAAAGATATTGATAAGGTTTTAGTGACAAGATTCCTTGAGAATAAAGAATCAGATTGTCATTATCCATTAATTAATTTTTGTAATGCTAAAAATATTAGAATAGAATTTAAAGAATATGGTTATGGATTTAAAAATAATAATGAAGAATATAAAAAAGAAGATTATGGAACTGAATGGATTTATGGTAATAGACCTGACCATGATGAAACTGATGTATTACCTATCGAAGGATTTCAAAAAGAATTAAAAAATAAAGAGGTTTATTTAGGAGGTGCATTTGAAAATGAATGTTTAAATGATGTAGAAACGATCATGAATCATTTAAATATTACTTATACAAAAATACAAGAATTATGTGTTGGAACTTATGCAGAATATTCCTTTTTAAATACGCCAAATGAAAAAGTAATAAACTTTTTGATAGAAAATGATATATATAGTAAAAATATAGAAGAAGAATATGAAAAAGATCCTATATATTTATTAGAAAAAGAAAAAAAATTAAAAGAATTAATAGATAATACTGATATAACTATTATTCCATATTTAGAAATATCTTATAATAATGGAGAGTTAGATATTTCACAAGAAACATATGAATATGTAATACAATTAATCGAAAGTAATATTGAGTTAGCGGATAAAGACATTCCAGAAGATTATATTGAAAATATAATAAATAATATAGAGGAAGATTTTTGTTTATATAACTATGAAAATGTAGAAGATTTAATCATAGATAATCCTAATTTATATAAAGAAGTCATAGACGCATTAAAAGATAAAATAGAATCAGAAATAGAAATTTTTAATAAATTAAGCAATAATGAATTAAATATACAAGATTTCAAATCATTATCAAGTGATTTATTTGGTCAACTTTTAGATAATATAGAAAAAGATTCTGATTTATTAATCAACATTATTAATAAAAAAATGAATGTTCATTTAAATGGAACATATTATCATGGTACATATTTTAACATAGACAATATAAATGATATAGAAGAAAATATGTTTTTAGAGCTTGATTTAAATTGCACTAATTTAAATGCAAATTATGTAACTGATGAAATATTAGATGCCGAATGGTTTATTGATTATCATAGGAATAAAAATGAAGGTATTCCTGTTATATTTGAACTTGAATTGGATATAAAAAAAATATATAAAATAAATACAAATAATGAAAATATAATAATTAATCAAAATTCATATTCAATTAAAGGAGATAGAGAATTATATTTCGAAGAATTAAAAGAAAAAGGTTATAATGGTTGTTTAGTAGAAAACAATTATAATAATGGAGGTCATGATATTGCTTTATTTGAAGATTTAAAACCGAATAGAATTAAATTAATGATAAACAATCAATGGAGTGATTTTATTGATTTAGAATTTGTAGAAGATTTTTTAATAAAAAATTTAGGAAATAAAAGAAAAATTAAATTAAATATATAAAAAATTTTTATTTTTTTTAAAATATGGTATAAATAAAAGATAATCTGACAAAAAGGAGATTAATATGTCTGAAATAGAAAAAATAAAATTAGAATCTGAAATAATGTTTAAAGAAAAAGATTTGCTTATATCTTATGGATTATGGTTTTTTTTAGGTGGTTTAGGTATTCATAGATTTTATCTAGGTGATAAAAAAGGTGGTGCTTGGATGTTAGGTTTATTAATAGTAGGCTGGTTAACAAGTGTTATATTAATAGGTTTTATTCCATTATTAATTGTTGGTTTTTGGTGGCTTTACGATGCTTATAAAACTTCAGTATTAGTTGAAGACTATAATACAAATATTAAAAAACAAAAATTAGCTTATTTAGAAGAAAAAACACCAATTAAAGTTGAATCTTAATAAAAAAAACACCGTATGGTGTTTTTTATTTAAACTGAATGATATGTTTTAAATCATTAAAGATATTTTGGGTTAAAATGTCTTTATCAATACCATTATAGTAATCTTTAATAATTAAAGGATACTGAATTGTGTTCGCAATAACTGGAAGAAATGCTTCGTGACAATGATGAAGTGTATTAATGTAAGAATGTTGAATACCTGATTCAGTCTCACGACCTCTGGTGAAAATGTTTTTAAAACATTGAACAGGATCAGTTCTTAAATAAATATTAGCATATATCTTAGGATAATCTTCTCTTAATCTACGAATAAGATCGTAATAATAAGTAACAAATTCTCCATCTACATTTTCTAAATCAAGACTGTTAGCATTAGAGAATACAATATCATCCATAAGTCCTCTTTCTGATACTAAAATAACATTATCAGGATAATCATTTAATCTTTTATGTCTAAATTCTGTTATATATTTTTGAAAATCTAATCTTTTATTTTTATCTTTGTAAAAAGCGTCAAGTTTTTCTTGAAAAGTTTTATCGGTTTCAATACCTTCTTCTACAAGAATAACAGGTAATAAAGATACTTTTTTTAATTCGTTGACAAAATAATTCATATAGGTAGATTTTCCAGCGCCTATGTTACCGCTTATAATAATAAGTTTTTGATTAGGTTTTGTATTTATTTTTTGCATAGTTGCTACTCCTTTCTTTATATAATTATACCATAAATAAAACAAAAAATAAATAATATATTGAAAAAACTTAAAAATAAACTAAACTATTTTTATGAAAGAAAAAAGGAAAAAATATGAAAAAAATAATAGTATTATTAATTTTATTAAATTCAAGTAGTTTATTTGCACAAGGAAATATAAGTTATTATCCGAAACATAATTGTATAAAACCATTGAATATAAATATAAAAAAATCAGAGAATGATAAAGATTTTGAAAAGAAAAATAAAGAAGTTGCAAAATATATAAAATGTTTAAGTGATTATGTTGAAAAAGCAACAAATGATATGGAAAAAATTCAAAATAATATTCAAGAGGCAATGAAAGATGTAAGAGAAATAAAATAAGAAGCAAAGCTTCTTATTTTATTAATTATGAATCCCGCCTAAATTTAAATGATCTTTAATACAAAAATAAACAAAAGCTGCCATAAATGTATTAAAAATGCTAAAAACAAAAAATGTAATCATTGGATTAGTCATAAATGTATAAAAAACAAAAATACAAAGAATAAAATAGAATGGCATAATATTTTTAAATAAAGACCAGAAAACAGAATCATAAAATGATTGAGTTTCAATAATGTAATATTTTATTTTTTGTTTTTCTTCTTTTAAATCATATAATTCTGCTTGAACAGGAAATAATGAAACAAATAACTTAAAAGGGTTACAAGTGAAAATATAAGTCATAAATAAAGAAGTATAAAATGAAAATGTTAATATAAATATGTGTTGATTAATAGGCGTTGTTTTCTCTTCTGAAAATGATATGGTATCAATTTGTGAGTTAAATAAATTATAAAGCTCATAACCAGCAAATACTAATAAAATAATGTAAATATTTACAGGTATTGTTTTATGGATTTTTTTTAAACTATGAAAGTCAAATTTTTTATAATCAATACTTTTAAAGATAAAAAATGACAATAAAGGTATAGCAAGTAAAATAGAAAATGTGAATAAAGAGACGCTAAAATTAACAAAATATGACATCGTTAAATACTGAAATATTACAATAAATAAAATTGCAAAAGGATTTTTTTTTAATAATTTAAATGAATCTATAATCCAAAATTTAGTATTATTAAAAGAAAAATCTCTAAAATCAACTTGCGATTCAACTTCAATCTGTTTCATGAAAACTCCTATTTTTAAAAGATTATAATAAAAATAAAAAAAAAGTCAATGAAAAGAATAATTGATATTTTAAAATAAAATAAAGAGTATTGACTAAAAAAATAGAAAGATATATAATGTTTTTATCAAAAAGAGGGTATCTATGGAAAAACTATTAGAAGAAAAACTATTAAACCTAAATTTATTTAATGAAAAAGATTTTGAAGACCAGCAGATAAAAAAATCATTTCGAAATGTATATATTAAAGAATTATTTTTATTTGAATGTATAAAGGAAAAAAAATATAATTTAATAGAGTATGCTTTTAAAAAAAATATGATTAATAATAATTTAATGAAATCAATTATAAATAAATTTGAATTCAATAATATAGAAGATTATTTAAGACTTTTTGAAATAAATAATAATTTGGTCTTAACTCCTTTAATGTGTCAAATAGAATCAATAGAAAAAGTATTAAAAAATGATAAAATTTCTAGTAAAAGAAAAGAACAATATATCGAGCAATTAGGTAGAAATTATTATGGTAATCATAATATAGATATATTAAAAAAAATATTTGAAATATATCCAAATTCCCACAAAGTATCAAAAATAATGATTAATTATATTTATAATGAATTAAGTGCTAAAAATATATTAAAAATGTCTATAAATGATATTATAGATCTTTTAAATAAGATGCATAAAAATGTTAGAACAAAAATGGCTATACAAATAGCAAATATGTATATTGATAAGAATGGTGTGGTGAAATACATAAAAATGTCAAAAGAATCAGAAAATAAAATATTTAATAGTCAGGTAGTGTTGAATAATTTAAAAAGCATTTATTTGGAACAAATAAATTATAATAAAATATTAGAAAATTTCTAAAAATAAAAAAAAAATTAAAAGCCAATTAATATTGGCTTTTTTTTTGATTTTGTTTAATAAAATTATGTTTTTAGATTTTGTAATTAATCTGATAATTCTTTGCTTTTTAAATAACCTATAATATAATAATAGATAAATGTAGAAACAAATAGCCAATTAAATAAACTTGTGATAATTAACAAAGCTTTAAAATAATCTCTCATATTAAATAGAAATTGTCCTAAGAAAGAATTAAAAAAATCAATACTAAAATTATAAATAAAAATAGTTCCTAAAGTTGTTAAATTGAATAAAATAGATAAAAAAGCCAAAACAAAAACATATTGTAATTTAATAGGTTTCATAAAATATCCTCTAAAATTTTTATATATTTTAAACTAATTTAAAAAAATAGTCAAATTAAATTTGTTGTATATCGCCTATTGTAAATAAGTCTTCAAATTGAGAAAAGTAATCTTTAATTCCTTTTTTAAGTAATCCAAAAGATAAAGAATTAGAACTGAAACTAAACGATAATGATAAATAATCATCTTCTATAGTATAAGAATTTTTTATAGATTCATTTTGAGATAAAATATCTTCTAAAATAGAACGATAACTTTCACCTAGATGCTCGAAATTTTGTATTTGTACCCGAACTAAAATATTATTTGTGTGCATAAGAACTCCCTCTCATTATTTTAAGAATACCATAAAATAAAATTAAATAAATAAGATTGATTTTATTTTTTTTTAAGCTAAATTATAGTTATTTAGGAAAAAGCAATGTTAAAAAGAATTTTACTCATATTATTAATATTTATATCAACACATACAAGTGCTAATGAATTAATTAGTGTACTAAAACACGTCAACAAATTATTGGAAGAACAAAAAATAAAAGTTGAAGAATATTCTGAAAGTAAAACTATAGAAGGTTATGAATTAACATTATCATTAAATAAAAATAGTAAAAAATACACCCCTAAAAAAATATATTTAAATAAAAATTTAGATTCAATGATTATGGTATATAAAGAAGATGAAATAAGTGAAAATATAAAAGATAAAGAGAAAATAGATATAGCAAAAGCATTTAATAAAATCTATAATACAGAAGATCCCATTAATTTTCCGAAAGAACCTTTATTTAAAAAAGAAACTCAATCAACATACAATGATAGTTTTATAGAGTATCATACTTCGGAAAAAAGTTTTACAATAGATAGTGATAAGAAATACATAATTGTTGGTGAAACTTATTTTTTTAATGGTGAAAAATTTGTAAATAATACAAGCGGTAAAAGAAAAATATTTGATTATGAAATTAGAGAAAAAATCAAGAATATTTATGAAAAACAATCTCAAATAACATTAATTCCTAATAATATGAATAATATGATAGTTGTTTTTTATTCACATGATATGAGAGAAAGTGAAAAAATATTTGAAAGAGCCACTGAATATAATGAAAAAAGATATGGTTTGTTATTTTTACCTTATTTTAATCTTGAAGAAGACATGAAGAACTCAAAAGATTATCAAATTTTTTGTCAAGAAGATTTTGCGTTGTCAGCAGAATATAGAATGCTAAATACAACAAAATTAGATATCGGTTGTCCTTCAAATAATGAAGAAGCCAAAATAAAAAGTCAAGAAAGACTTCTAGATATTTATAAAGCCAGCCAAGAAATAAAAGATTATTTTTATCTTGATAAAGAAGAAAATTATTATTATCTTTATAAAGAACAAAAAATGGTTACGGAATTAAATTTTTAGCATTCTGGAAAATCAACATAAAAAGATTGATAGTATTTAACAACTCTGGGATCAACTTTTACATCAGAAATTTTTAATGGTTTGCTTAAAGATAAGTTAAGTAAACTTTTAGCTCTGCTTAATCCCACATAAAGTTGTCCAGAAGTAAAAGCTCCTCTTCCTAGTTCTATTTTTAAACTATCTAATGTTAATCCTTGACTTTTATGTATTGAAATAGCCCAAGCTAACATTAAAGGATATTGTTTAAAAGAACCTGTAACAACTGGCACTAATTCGCCATCTTCAATCTCATATTTAAATTTTTCCCATTTTATTTGTGTAACTTCAACAATTTCACCAGTTTTAATAATTCTAACAAAAATAGCGTTTTGAGATAATTCTACAACTTTTGCTAAAGTACCATTAACTATAGTAGAGCTAATATTTCTGGTAAACATGACTTGAGCACCTTTTTTTAGCTCTAATAAAGCAGGTGTTGGCATATCAAACTTAAAATCACCTAAAATGATTGCTTTATATTGAAAAGATTTAGAGTTAATATTTCTTAAATTATTAAAATTAATTTGAGCCGCATCTTGGTTATATGCACAAAGCGTTAAATCTCTTGGTATATCTCTATATTCTGCATTAACACCATAACAGTTTCTGTTTAAAAATGCTAGTGAATCTCTAATATTTTTACCTTCTCTTATATTGTTAAAAATTTCAATTGTTTTTAAATCACTTTGCCTAAAAACATTATCAAGAAAAATAGGATTATATTCAATAGATTCCATAACCTCAGAACCAAAAAAGTATTCACAATCATATAAATTATAAAATACCTCTTTTTCATCTTCAACAACAACAGGTGACAATTGGAAGAGATCACCCAAACAAATTATTTGAACGCCGCCAAAATTTTGTCTACTTCTTTTAGCTAATTTTAAAAGATGATCAATACCATCGAGAACATCAGCTCTAACCATAGATATTTCATCAATGATAATAATATCTACTTTTTCTAAAATTTGTCTTTTTTTTATATTTAGATCTAATTCATTTTTGATTATTATTTTAGGCGATAGTCCAAAAAAAGAGTGTATTGTTTGTCCTTCAATATTCAATGAAGCAATACCAGTTGGTGCTAAATAAACAACTTGTTGTCCTTGTAATTTAGATTTTAAATATTTTATAAGATATGATTTCCCTGTTCCAGCCTTACCTGTAACGAAAACAAAATTATCACCACGTTTAATTTTATTAAGACATTCTTTATATTCTGGTATTTCTTGTATCATAGTTTTATTACCTTGATTTCTTTATTTTTTTCTAAAACCTGTATATGGTGCTCTTTCGTATAGAAAACTGAAAACAAATGTGGTTTTATATAAGAAAATTCAATAAAAGGATTTTTAATTAATTTATTTCTAACAACCAAAATATCATTTACTTTATCCGTTTCTATTTTTAAATAGTTTCTTTTAATGTTTGGTATACAAATATGATTATTTAGATAGATTATATTAAGTGATAAATCACCTTGCAGCTCATTTTCATAATATAAAAATAATGATACTTGACATAAATAATAAATGTATTTGTTTGTTGTTATAATATAGCACTCACCTTCTTTTTTATCTACCTCTAAAATATTATCTAAAAATAGGTAAGAGCCATCATTAAAAACAATATGGCAAAATTTATTAGAAGATTCTTTATTCCTTTGATTTTTAAAAGCAACAAATAATAAAGAAGTATAAGTATAAAAACAAGGATTAAGAGTAATGTCTAAAAATTTATTTTTAAAAGATACATTAAATCCTTGATTTTTAAAATCAAAATAATTTTGTCCTATAAATCCAATAATTGCATTATTATCTTCATTTTGTTCAATTTTGGTATATGCTACAATTTGTTTAGAAAAAATAAGTTCTTCATTTTCTAAAAAACTATTCATATAAAAATTATTGCTTTTTTCTTCTAAAGAAGCTTCAAGTTCAATAGGGGAACAAAAAGCCATTCCATTTTTTTGAATATAATAGTAATTTATCATCTTATTTTAACCTTAAACTTTTTTGATATGCATTATGCATAAAATTTTTAAATTTTCTAATTTCTTGTAACTCTATTTCTTTTAGTTTATTTATATCGTAATTAATAAATTTTTCAATATCTCTTTGAAAATTTTTAAAATTTATTTCTTTTGTAATATCTTCATCACAAAAAACAATATCTAAAGAATTTTCTTGAGAATTATTTTTAAAGATGCAAAAAATAGAAGATTTCATATTTTCTGGTGTTTTAAAATTAAGTTTAAAATTATTTAAATAATCGTAACATTGATCTTGAAAATAATCGAATTGTTTTTGTTTACCATAATATTTATATCTGTGTACATTGTCTTTATTTTTTAATGAATAAGAAAAATCAAAAAATTTTGATAAATATTGTCCCTGTAAATTATCTATCTTTGATAAAATATAAATATTTAAAGAGTATAATGTTGAATAATAAAAAGTTGATTTATTTTGTGAATGCCATATAAGTCTTGACCATTCACTTAAATCAAATTTAATAATGTTATTATTTTGAATATTATTGTTTTGTAAATAAGAAATTCTATTATTATATAAATGATTTATATATTCATAAAGATTAGAAAAATTATTAAATTCAACATCAATATATTCATTTAAATAAAATAAATTATCACCTTTACCTTGTAAATGCAACATACCTTCATTATAAATATTTTTATATTTATTAGGTAATTCTTGAAAAAAATCATCTAATTCGGATTCTTCTTTATTTTTTAATATTTCTATAAGTTTATCTCTATGAATAAAATTTTTATCTAAAACTAAATTTTCTAAAAAATATAAATAAAAATTATGTGATAAATTTTCCATATTTTCTTTTATTTTTAATTCTTTTTCTGCTTCAGATAAACTCGAAAAATAAGGTATTTCTTGATTTATAAAGTCTTTAAACATATAATTCTCCATATTAAACATATTTTATCAAAAATAAAATAAAAAATCAAGAAAAAGATTGATTTTAAATTTTAAATAATATAAAATATAAAAATAAATTAAATGTTAGGAGTTTTTATGAAATTAAAATTAGTAATTCGTGATGAATTAAACATGCGTAAGGGTAAAATAAGTGCTCAATTAAGTCATGCCGTTTTAGGTATGTTCTTATCTTTATCAATAAAAGAAAATAATGAATATAAATTTAGTAAAAAAAATACAGTGTTATTAAAAGAATGGTTAAAAAATCCAGAATTAGATATAATAAAAGTTAAAAGCGAAAATGAATTATTAAATTATCCAGAAAAAGCTAAAATAATAAGAGATGCAGGATTAACTGAATTTGGTCAACCTACATATACTTGTTCTTGTGTATATCCTTTAGAAGCTGAATTATGTATTAATTCAGATAATGTATTTTATCCTGAAACTGAATTGAAACAAGTTTTAATTGCTAATCAAGATTTAAATTTAGATAAGTATACATTACCAAAATATACAACAATTGCTTGTGTAAAATCATTAGAAACATATATGGAAGAAATTAATGAAGAGATAGTATTAAAAGCGAGTAAAGATCTACAAACATGGTTAAGTGGTAGATTTAAAAAAATAACATTAAAAGCGAATACTATGGAAATAGAAAATTTAATAGATAAGTTAAATAAAGAAAATATAAAATTTTCAATAATTAATTTTGAAAATAAAATAGCAGCAATAGGAATAGAACCTAAAAAAGAAGAAGAAATTAACAAAATTACAGGTCAATTAAAGTTGTATTAAACAACTTTAATTGATTGTATTAAATCTTTATTATCTTCAACAAAAAAATCTAATTCAAAAGGACAATTAAACATAGTTTTCCATAATTGACCATTTTTATAAAAAATATGAACGTTAATCATAATATTCTCCTATGTATATTAAAATATTATCATAAAAAAAAATAAAATAAAGAGCTGTTGTTCAGCTGCTGTTCATTTATTTAAATTCGTAAACATTCTTTTTAATATAAGGTAGATATTTTTTTGAGTATAAATCAATATCAGAATTATTAGCGTAAAAATAAGAAAATTCCAAATCGGAATTATTTTTTAATCTAACAACTAAGACAACTTCGTTGTGATTTATATTTAAAGATTCTTTTAATTTAATATTTGAAAAATACTGTATATCAGACGTAGATTGAATAGAAAATTTTTCAGGAAAAACAATGTGTGATTCTAAAATATTTTTTAATTCTTGAATAGATTGATTTTTAAGGTAAAAATAATAAATGGATTTATATGGTAAAGATCTTTCTTTATTATGTAAATAATGAGATTCTATTGCATATACTTTAATATCTTCAAGAAGTTCAATTGGTCTATAATCACATTTTTTTATAAAATAATCATTTTTTATAATGGTTTCATTTTTATAATCTTGCATTAAAGGTAAATTAAAATCAATTGTGCATTGATCTTCACCTTCATATGTAATTCTTGAAACATTCACATTAGGATAGTAAATAAAATAAGTAAATCCAATCATGGTTGTAAAAAGAAAAGCTATAAAGTATTTAAACATAGAGAACTCCTAAAAATATTTTTAGTATATATGTTTTTTTTAAAATATCAAGATAAATAAACAAAAACCGTCTATTTAGACGGTTAAATAATAAATATTAAACTCGTTATTATTTATTAATATCGTTATATAATTCAATATTTGAATTTTTTATTTTTTCAAAGTTAGCTGGCATAAAAAATTTATCTTCGTTAAATTTTTCAATTTGAGCTATAAAGTTTTCTTCCATTTTTTTTGTAATTTCTTCTTGTAATTTTTGATTACTTACTTCAATTTGTAATGATAAATCTTTTTCTATTTTATCAAAATTAAAATTCATTTCATTTGCAAATGTAAAATTACAAAATAATAAAGAGATTGCTACTAACATTTTTGTTTTCATATAAAGTTCCTTTTTTAAGTTAATTGTTTCTTTCAAGTATAATTATATAACAAAAAATAATCAATTCAAGTATTATTCGTATGAATTATTTTGTATTCTCACATTAGAAAAACTAATAAATATAGATATAAAATAGTAATTTTAAATTCAATAAAAATATAAAAAATGAATAAAAAATCAAAATAAAGTATTAATTTTAAACATTAATTATATTTTATAAATAAAAAATAAATAATTATTCATTTTTAATAAATTATTTTTTTTAATATATTAAGTTTTTTGTTTTTTATTTTTATATAATAAAAAAAATATTTGACTTTAAATTAAAAAAAGTATAAAATAATTTCATTATATGATTAAGAAATTATGGGAATTATTATGAAAACAATATTAAGAAATAGAAAAATAAATTTTGATTATGAAATTATAGAAGAATTTAAAGCAGGTGTTGTCCTAGAAGGTTGGATGGTTAAATCTTTACGTCAAGGTAGAGTATCAGGTTCTGATGGCCTTTATGTGAGAGTGATGAATGGAATTCCAGTTTTGTTAGGTTTACATATAAAAGCATTAAATGAAACTAATACATTTAAAAAAATAGATGAAAATCCAACATTAAAACTTTTATTAAATAAGAGAGAGATCAATAGAATGCTTGGCGCTCAAAATGAAAAAGGTTTAACAATGGTTTTAAAAGAATTATTTTTTGAAAAAAATTTAATTAAGGCAAGAATAGCTATTGTAAAAGGTAAAAGTAATTTTGATAAACGTCAAGATATAAAGAAAAAAGAAATGGATAGAGAAGCTGATAGAGCAATTAAAAGCAAAAATATTTAATTGATATAATTTGACTTTATACGATTATATATTAGACTAAATATATATCATAGGAGTTTAAAAAGTGAATATCAATATACAAAGTTTAAGACCTTCTAATTTATATAGAAACATAACGGTAGGATGGTTTATAGCTGCTTCGGCTGCATATTGTGTAGGTTTATATAATGCTACATTGTTATTAAGTGAAAAAGGTTTGTATTTAATGTTGTTAGTAATGTCTGTATTCACAATAATATCAGTTCAAAAAAACATAAGAGATAGATTAGAGAAGATTCCAGTATCAGAAGCAATGCATAAAGCAGCGTATGCAGTATTAGCATTATCATTATCAGTATTTGCTATAAGTATTAATAATGCAGAGTTAGCTTTAAGTGAAAAAGGTTTTTTCGTAATTAGTTTTTTATCCGCTCTTTATTCTTCACTTGTAATACAAAAAAATGTAAGAGATTTAGAAGTATTTAAGAAATTAGAAGAAAAAGAAGAAAAAATTAATGAAGAGATTTTAGTTAAAAAACAAGAAGAATTAAAAATAAGAAGCTAAATGCTTCTTTTTTTTATATTTTTATTAATTTTTATATTTAAAAAATTTGGAATGTTTTTAAACTTTAAACAAAAAATAAAATCTTCTTCTGATTCAACTTCTTGACTATTTGTTATACTTAATGATTTTTTAAAAAAATCAATTTTTTCTTTTTGATTTTTATTTAATTTTTCAAAAATTTTATCATTTTCATAAAAAAAATAAATATATGCATTAATTTTTTTATATTCTTTTTTATCCAATATATGTATGTAATGATTATTTTTTTGTATAAAGTTAATATTTTCAAAATTTTTTTGTAAATTATCAATAATTTTAATTAAATGTTCTTCTTGTATATTCTTATTAATATATTCTTTTAAAAAAATATTAATTTTATTTTTTGATTCAATTAAATGAGAAATAGAATGTAAATCAAAATTTTTATTTTTTGATAAAGACAATAAATCTTCGTTAGACATTGATTTATAATTTCTAATATGTACCATTTTTTTTATTGTGTCAATAATATTAAAGTCTTCATATTTTTTATAATATTCATGAAATGTTTTGCTGCAAAAATCAATTTTTTCTTGATTGTTTGTACTTGGTATATTAACATAATCATCAAGAAATCTTAAACTTTTTAAATAATAATCTTCCATATATTCTTTTAAATTAAAATTTTGATTATCAATTTTAAAAATGTATTCTAAAACTTTTGTTTGCAATGCAAAAGTTTCGCATTCTAAAAGAACAGAATCAAATTTTGTAGGTTGATTATATTTTTCTCCATTAAAAACGATTTTTTTATATTTAAAATCAAAAGAATCTTTTAATACACGCTCTGGATTTTTTTGTGTATATATTAAAGCATGACAAAAGTCATGTACAACATTCGCAAAAATGTGTTCATTATTTGTTTTTGTTCCAAAAGTTGGAATATCAAAATCATTAATTAAATATCCATTTTGATCAGAAATGTCTTGCTCCGAAAAACCATATTCTGAAAAATATGTTAAAAATAAATTTTTAACGACTTCATGATTTTGATTATTGAAAATTAAATCTAATGTTTTTTCTTGCAAATATTTTTGTATCGTCATAATCTTCTATTTTTTTGCTGAATACCAAGAGAATTAAATTTTTCTTGAATAGCAGGATTATGTTGATTTACATTTTGAATACTTAATTGTTTTAAAGTAAATCCTAATTCTAAGTCTTCTTTCATAAGAATTAGTTTTCTCATAAGACCTATAAGTTCTTGATTATTTTTAATGTATTCAATAATATTTTTTCTTCCTCGTTTAATATCTAGTTCAGGATCAAGAATAAAGTCAGGATTTGACATAATTTCTTCAAATGTATACTTTTTTACAATTTCTTTAGCAGTGACTTCGCCACAACCTTCAACTCCAATTATATTGTCAGCTTTATCTCCTAAAAATGTTAGATAGTCTAATACTTTGTGTGGTGGAACCCCTTGTTTTTCTATACAATTTGAAAGGTCAAATAGAGTATTTTCTTTTCCATCGAACAATTTTACATTTTTTGAAATTAATGAAAATAAATCTTTATCTCTACTGAGAATATATGTATTTAATGTTTCTATTTTAGAAGACTTATGAGTGATTGATTTTATAACATCATCTGCTTCAACACCATCAACAGAAAGAAAAAAATAACCCTTCAATTTTAATATTTCAACAATGTCTAAAACCATAGAGTTAAATTCAGGATCAGAAGGAGGACGATTTGCCTTATAATCTGGATATAATTCATGTCTAAAAGTTTTTGCTTTAGAATCTAAAATTAAAGCGACATAATCAATTGGTTGTTTAATTTTAGTTGATAATTTTTCAATTTCATTTTCAATAATATTAACACCATCATTAATAATATAAACTGGTTTACCATTTACAAAAGCATTAGGAAGTTCATTTAATTTTCTTGCTTTAGCACTATGGAATGCTCTATGTAAATGTGAATTAATATCACCGATAACTAAATTTTTCATTTTATACCTCTTTTATTTTTTGATTGTTCGATATGATATCCTATTGTAGAATTATTTTGAAGTTTGTATGTAGGATCTTTCTCAAAACAGTAAATATAACATCCTTCAAATCCTTCACCTTCTGGTTCAAATACAGCTAAATAAACTGTGTTTTTATTTTGATATACTTTAAGTAAAGGTGTATAATTATTCATTTTTTTATATTGTTGTTCTAAAATACCGTCAAAAACAGGAACAGCATTTTTTTCTAAAAATCCTAATACTGAATTAAGTTCTAGCTGCTCATTTAATAACTTACCTTTACGTGAAGAGGATATTGTAAATATTGGAGAATCTTTTTTAATTCCTAAGAATGAAAAGTTATCTTCTGTTAATGCTCTTATATCTTGATTTTGCATAGCTGGTAAATGTTCTAAATTTGTCCATTTAATTTTTTGAATTCCGCTTGCCATAATTTCAGTAGTTATTCTTGCAACTTCCATTTTATTAATATTTTCATCTGGTATATATCCTTCGTTAAAATTATTATTAGTACTTATTTTATTTGAAGAAGGTTTTAAATTTGAAAAAAATATAGGCATTGGCGGTCTCTTAATTTGAGACATTAAAGCAGGAATATTTTTTTGAAGCGTTTGAGAAACTTCAAATTTACTCATTGTTTGGTTAACTAATTGCCATTCTAAATCTGATAAAACTTGTTGTTTGGTTTTTAAATATTCCATAACACTCATATTTCTCTCCTAATTTTCTTTTTAGGTTCACTTAATAAATCTTTATGAACATAATCCATAATTAATAACGCATCATTACTATGAAGTTTAATAGTATGTTTCTTTATAATATCATAAAATTGAGAATCAATTTTTGATTTTAAGTTTTTAATTATGGATTGACTACTTTCTAAAGGTTGAATTAATTGTTTTTTTTGTAATTCTATATGGTCATATATTTGTTTATTAACAGTATTCAATCTTAAAGTTAATTCTGTAATTTGATTTTCTAATAATATTTTTTCTTCATACAACGGCAATGATTTTAAATTATGTTCTATATGATTAGATTGTGTTGCAATATTATCTTCAATTTTTTGAAAATTTAAATCATGTTCTTTTTTTGTGGGAATTAATTGAGATAATTCTTTTTTTAATTGTTTTTTTATTGATTCAATAACAATATTTTTATGTTCTGGATAAATAGTAAAATGTTGAGATAAAGAATTAAAAATGTCGGTATTATTTATTTCTATATCTTTCATAAAATTTTTAAATATTTTTTTAAATTCTTCTTTATTAAATTTAAAAGAATTATATGAGGTATTGTCTTTAAATAATTTAATAGAAATATCATTGTCACTATAAAGATGGATTTCCATTTTTAAAACATCTTTATTTTTAAAATGGTATGTTTGAATATGTAGACTTTTTTCTTCATTTATTTTTTTTCCACATACACCACCATAATAATTTTCAAATGTTGTTGTGTGTTCAAAACCGTTATTATTTAATATATTTTGAATATTAATTAATGTTCCTTTAACGCTTTCTTTTAAAGATATTTTTGACATTCTATAATTCATATAATTCCTTTACTATAATTTATTATATTTAAATTATATCATAAAAATATTGATTACAAAAAAATATGTTGACTATGAGTTGAAAAAAAAGTATAATATGGTAAAAATTTAAATAATAAAGGAGAACGTATGGAAAAAGCTTTTAATCAGGAAGAATTGGATTTGTTAGAAAAGTCTGCAATAACTCAAAATAAATTCCCTAAAGAACAATTTATAAAAGAAATGAAAAATTATTTTATTTTAAAAAATAAAAAAATAGATGAACAAACGATAAATAAATTTGCAACAATAATTACAGAAAAATTAGAACGAAAATCGTTTTATAATCAAATTAATCACGTAATAAAAAAAGTATCTGTAATTTATGAAAAAGATTCAAAAGCAACTTCACAATTAATAGTTTATTTTATTAGTAAAATTAAAAGTTCTTTAATAAATTATTATAATACAAATGATAAAACTAAATATATAGTAAGAAAAAACAATTTTGGTCAACAAAAAGAAATTTTTAAACAAATAAAACCATTTTTAAAAAGTATAAAGTCAAGTAATATAGAAATATTTAATCAAGATTTATATGCGTTTATGGAGAGATCTCCTAAAATTGAAATTATATCTACAAGATTAAAAATATCTGAAATATTATCGAAGTTACAAAGCAATAATCCAGAAATAGTTGTTACGCTAAAAGATAAAAAAATTGTATTAACAAAAATATATTCATTTAAAAAACAATATTTAGATATTTCGATTATATCAGATTATACAATTGAAGAATCAAAAATAAATGTTGCTTTTGACCCTCAACAGGCAATATCAAAAATAGAAAAAAATTATAAAAATAGTTTACAGCATTTAAACTTAGATTTATATAATTCATATGAAAAATTAATTATAGATTTGCAATCAGACGGTGTTGATTTATCAAATGAATCATTAATTATTGATAGTGAATTATATGCGTTTAAACATGAAGAAGATAAGGTTGATTATTTATTAAATTTAAAAATTAAAGATTTAACAAATATAAAAGATAAATATTTAATTGAAAGAAGTATTGTAAAAAAACAATTCAAAGATATGTACCCATTGGCAAGAGCAAAGAAAAGAAAAATAAAATTGTTTGTAGGTGAAACAAATAGTGGAAAAACATATAGTTCTTTTAGATGTATTCTTGGTAAAAATAGCGGTTTATTTTTGGCTCCATTAAGATTGCTTGCGTTAGAAGGTCAAGAAAACATAGAAGAATTAGGCTATCCTTGTAATTTATTAACAGGTGAAGAACAAGATATTAAACCAGAAGCTCAATTTTGTTCTTCAACAATTGAAATGCTGAATATAGAAAAAGAATATGATATCGTAATTATTGATGAAATACAAATGATTTTTGATAAAGAAAGAGGTTGGGCTTGGACACAAGCGCTTGTCGGTGCGAACGCTCTTGAAATTGTATTAACAGGTTCTAAAGAAGCAATTGATGCCGTTAAATTTATTACAGATTATACAGGTGACGAACTTGAAATTATAGAATTACAAAAGAAAACAAAATTAGAAAGATTAAAACAAAAAATAAGAAGTGTAAAAGATATACCTGATCATACAGCTGTCGTTTGTTTTTCTAAAAAAAGAATTCTTGATTTAAAAAATAAATATGAAAGTGAAACAGGTAAAAAAGCCAGTGTAATTTTTGGTGCTTTAGCGCCTGAAACAAGAAGAGAAGAAGCTCGTCGTTTTAGAGAAAATGAAACAATGGTTGTATTTGCAACAGATGCAATTGGAATGGGATTAAATTTACCAATTAAACATGTTTTATTTGATTCGTTAGAAAAAAGTAATGGAAATCCTAATGAAAAAGAGCAAATTACAAGTGCATTAGCAAAACAAATAGCAGGTAGAGCAGGTAGATATAAATTTTATGATATCGGTTATTATGGAATGTTTGGTCTTCAAGAAATTGATGAATTAGAAGAATTATTAAGTGCTCCATATGAAGAACATGAACATAAATTTTTCTATAAAGTTCCATTTACTGTATTTGAAGAGTTAAGTATGATATTGGATACTTTTGATTGTTATCAAATAATGTCTAAATTTATTCAAAATTATGATTTAATTGAAGATAATTTTGTTAAAACTGATTATACAAAATTATTAGAAAAAGCAAAAATTATTGAATATTTTTCAAATAATATAAAAGTAAGAGAAAATCAGGTTGTGCATAAAATGGGGCTATATGAAAAATATCAGTTAATATTTTCACCTATTGATGTTGATCATGATGAAACAAAATTTTTATTTGAAAGTATAGTTAGAAAAATTTTAAGAAAAACAGATTTTGATTTTAATAAAGAATTAATGTCAAGTTTAACAAAAATAGTAACAATTGAGGATTTAAATGAAATTGAAAATAATTTAAAAGCTTTGGATGCTTACAATTGGTTAAATTTTAATTTCAAAGATATATTTAAAATTGATATTAATGAAATAAAAAAAGAAAAAGCAATATTAAATGATCTGGTTCAGTTTTTCTTAAAAGAAGACGGTAAATTACAAAAAAAATGTAAAATATGCAATATTTATCTAGATCTTGGAGATAAAAGTTGTTGTCAACGCTGTTTAAAGAAAAAAAGACGTTAATATATTTAAAAATAAAAAAACCAAAAAGATTATCAATGATAATCTTTTTTTATGTTATAATAAAAGAAAAAGGATATAAAAAAATGGAATTTGCTGCGGTATCAAATATATCAGAAGAAAATTTAAAAAAGTTAATAGAGCTAGGATTACATGGTTTAATAGCGCCTAGTGTTCAAATTAAAGAATTAACAACTATGGATATTCATAATGGATTTGATTCATTTGGAGAAATTAGTTTTTTATTAAAAAAAGAAAATATATTTGGTAATCATAAAACAATTCCAGAAAAAGAAAATACTCATTTAATATACACATCGGACGCATATACAGTAAGATTTCCAGATTTAACATATACTGTAGATATTAAAAGAAAAAATGAATTAATTAAAGAATCAATAAATTTAAATGCTCCGTTGTATGATGATATATCTCATATATTAAATAGTAATTATAAAGAAAGATATAATTCATATGAAAAATTATTAAAAACAGTTACAATGAAAATGATGTATTTAAAAGAATATGGAGAATTAGATAATTTTAAAGTTGTTTATATAAAAAATACATTAAATCCATTGTTAAAAAATGAAAAAGAATTCATGAATATAATTAAAGAAATGAATTTTATGGATGTAAGAATAAATGAAGATAAATATAAAAAGATAATATTAGAATTAGCAAAAAAAGATAGTAAATTAGGTTATGTAGCAAAAAATTTTATATTAAAAAATAATGAAGTAGACGTAAGAGGTTTTTTTAGTTTATTTAATAAAGATAGAGAAATATTAAATAAAAATAAATTAAAACCAGAAATGGATACAAAAAAAACATATGAAAATTTATCAAAATTAATGAAAAAAATATTAAAAGAAAGAAAAGTAAGATATGAAGATTTTGTGTATGATAAAATGAGAGATATTTATAAAGATCCCAAAATTGCAGAAAATAATCAATACGTTTGTGAAAAAAATATATTAAATTATATGAGAAAAAATAGTGGTTCTGCTCAAGAGGAAACATATTCACAAAGAAGAATAATTGCAAAATTATCAAAAAGAATAAGAAGTATAGAAGAAATGGAAAATTATGTAGATAGATTAACATATTCAGAAACACAAAAAGAAAAAGAAGATGAATTAATGAAGATTTTTTTAAATATCAATTTTAAAGCAAATATTGATTTAGATTTTTGGATAAAACATGCACACAGTTCTAAAGAAAGAATAATGAAAGAGTTAAATATAGACGACAAAGAAAATATTGCAGAAGGTATGATAAATTTACTTGAAGAATATAAATCTTTAAAAGTTGCATATTTTGAAGCAAAACCAATGAAAATATTATATTTCAAACATTATCAATGTTTAAAAGATGAAGAATTGTATGCTGTCGTTTTACCAAAAGATGTTTCAGAAGAAATTAAAACATATATGGAAAAATCAGATTTAAAAGTTTATTATTATGATAGAAATAAACCAGAACAAAGAAATAAAATAATAAAAAATATAGAAGAAATAAAAATAAAAAATGAAGAAAAATTAACAAAAAAATCAAAAATAAGATTGTAATATGATAACAAGTAATCTTTCTTCTCTTGATTATAATTTTTATTTATATTTTTTTGAACAGATTTTTTAAATAACGCATTCTTCATCATTCATGACAATCAGTTGCACATTCTATAAAGCTATACCAAGTTTAGGAACTTTCTCTTTATAAATATTTTCATAATCTTGAATTGCTTTTTCTTCAATATTTGAAAAATCAATAGATGAATATTCTTTTTTCTCTTTATAGATATCAGAATCATTCATAGTGACCAGACCTAATAATTTACAAAGATATGCCCAGTAATAACCTTCTGAATATTTTCTTAAGTTGTTGTAATTGTGTGATAATCCTAAAAATAAAATAGGATCATAATTATCATTTTTTCGAGATAATTTAAGAGCATTTTCATAGTATTTAATTGCTTCTTTATGATTGAATTTAGAATAATAAAATCCTAATCTAATTTGATGTTCAACCGTGTTATATTCTTTAGTATTTTTTTTGTCTAAATACTGTTTCAGTAATTTTTTATTTTGATGTCGAACGCCATGCCAATACAGTAATTCAGGTAAATCAGATTGTTTAGTAACTTCTTTAAGTCTTTCTAATTCATCGTAAGCAGTTATTAATCCTTGAATTCTATAACTTCTTTTTTCAATATATTTTTTATGTTCTATCCCTGCGGCAAGTTCTATGCATTGAGCGTATTTTTCAAAATGTTGAATAAGAATAAACCTATTTTTATCAGAAGGCATATTTAATTCATCTTTTCTTACATAAATTAACTCTACTCTTTCATCTTTACATTTATCATCTTTTTTCCAATCATTTAAATCTTCACATATAGCAGGGGTATTTTTGCATAAATCATTCAATGAAATTCTTTCTTTTTTACTTTCGCCACAACCTACAAGAAGTAAACTTAAAATTAATAACCTCTTCATAAAATCTCCATAAAAATTTTAAGTGCATAATATCATAAATAAAATTTAAAATCAATTATTTATTTAATCTATTTTATCGATTACTTCTATTTATTTAAATCGTTTGAAATGATTAAAAAATTTGTTATGATAACTATATATCAAACAGAGGAGAAAAGATATGTTAAACTCAAAAGAAAATCAAAAAGTTCCAAATGTAGTATTTAAAGTAAGAGAAAATGATGAATGGATTGATTTATCAACACATGAAATTTTTTCAGGAAAAAATGTAGTTGTTTTTAGTTTACCAGGTGCTTATACACCAACTTGTAGCAGTTCTCATCTTCCACGTTATAATGAGTTATATTCATTATTTAAAAAACATGGAATAGATGATGTTTATGTATTATCAGTCAATGATACTTTTACTATGAATGCTTGGCTTCAAGATCAAAATGTAAAAAATATAAAAGCTATTCCAGATGGTAATGGTGAATTTACAGAGAAAATGGGAATGTTAGTAAATAAAGAAAATCTAGGTTTTGGACAACGTTCTTGGAGATATAGTATGCTTGTTAAAGACGGTGTAATAGTAAAACAATTTATCGAACCTGAAAAAGAAGGCGACCCGTTTGAAGTGTCAGACGCTGATACAATGTTAAAATATTTAGCACCTGACGAAAATTTAAATCAATCTATTTCTATATTTGTAAAACCTGGTTGCAAATATTGTAAAAAAGCAAAAGATATGTTAAATGCAAGAGGTCTACATTTTGAAGAAATTATATTAGGAAAAGATGCTTCAACAGTATCAGTAAGAGCTATAACAGGTAAATCAACAGCTCCACAAATATTTATAGGTGGTCAATATATTGGTGGAAGTGAAGATTTAGAAAATTATTTTCAACAATTAGATAATGACAAGCAATAATTGCTTGTCATTTCATAAGGAGAGTAATATGAATAAATTAAAAAGAGATGTTATAATTATTGGTGGTGGAACCGCAGGATTAGCAGCTTATAGAGAATCTGTAAAAGCTGGAAAAAGTGCTATTATAGTTGAATTAAAAAAATTTGGAACAACTTGTGCTTCTGTAGGCTGTATGCCTTCAAAATTATTAATAGCAGCCGCTGAAAATGTTCATTCATTTTCTAAATCAAAACAATTTGGTATTAATATAGAAGGTTATACTGTTGATGGTAAAAAAGTAATGGAAAGAGTTAATTTTGAAAGAAATAGATTCGTTAGTTTTGTAATGGAAGGTGTTGATAATATTACTTTGGAAGATAAAATAATCGGAAATGCTAAATTTAAAAATGAGCATACAATAATTGTTGATGATAATTTAGAAATTGAAGGTAATGTAATAGTCATAGCAACGGGTTCTAGAGCAGTTTATCCTAAACAATGGGAATCTCTAGGGGATTTATTGGTAATTAATGATCATATATTCGATTGGAAAGATTTGCCAAAATCAGTTGCTGTTTTTGGTGCTGGTGTGATAGGAATAGAATTAGGTCAAGCTTTAAGTTATTTAGGGGTTAATGTAAAATTATTTAGTATAGGCGGAACAATAGCAACATTAACAGATTCTGATATAATTAATTATGCAGAGAAAACGTTTAGTGAAGATTTTTATTTTGATATAAATGCAAATGTAAAAAATATAGAAAAAGAAAATAATCAAGTTAAAATCACTTACATTGATAAAAATAAAGAAGAAAAAATAGAATATTTTGATTATATGTTAGCTGCTACAGGTAGAAAACCTAATGTTGATAATATAGGTCTTGAAAATATAAATATAGAAAAAGATGAAAAAGGAGTTCCTATAGCAAATAAATATACAATGCAAACCAGCATTCCGCATATTTTTATAGCAGGAGACTCAAGTAATCAGATTCCTTTATTACATGAAGCTTCTGATCAAGGTAAAATCGCAGGAGTTAATGCTGGATTGTATCCTAATATACAAAGCGGGTTAAGAAGATCACCATTATCAATTGTATTTAGTAATCCACAAATAGCTATGGTCGGTGAAACAAGAAGAAATATTGAAAAAAGATTAAAATGTGGTTGTTTTGAAATAGGTACTGTTTCTTTTGAAAATCAAGGACGTTCAAGAGTAATGTTAGTCAATAAAGGTAAATTAAATATATATGCAGAACAAGGAACAGGATTGTTCTTAGGTGCTGAAATGATAGGCCCGCAAGCAGAACATATAGCACATTTATTGTCATGGTCGTATCAACAAAAAATGACAATACAACAAATGCTTG
>JACCDS012207648.1_pt1 | contig 24206 bp, 14 predicted proteins | sample 7446441 | NCBI WGS metagenome assembly JACCDS01 (sample SAMN15323445, study PRJNA562643) | freshwater metagenome | isolation source: river surface water | place: USA:Blue River Watershed | collected 2017-08-17 | reverse complement strand
TTTCAATCGGTAAGAATTTACAATACTTATCAAGAATTTGTTTCAATTTGAATTCTTCTAAGAACTCTAAAGAATCTTCGGCAACGTGCAAAATAATATCTGTACCACGAGCATCACGAGTGGCCTCAGAAATTTCAAATTCTGTTGAGCCATCGCAAGTCCATTTTACCGCTTCTGAACCTTCTTGATAAGATTTTGAGATAATGTCAACTCTTTCTGCGACCATAAAAGCAGAGTAAAAACCTAAACCGAAGTGTCCGATAATGGCTTTTTCATCACCTTTATCTTTGTATTTTTCTACGAATTCGGTAGCTCCGGAGAAAGCAATTTGATTAATGTATTTTTTAATTTCATCGGCGGTCATCCCCAAACCTGCATCAGAAATTGTAATAGTTTTTGCTTCTTTATCGAAAGAAACCGTCACTTTCAATGCACCTAACTCACCCGAATACTCACCAATTGCGGCTAATCTTTTAATTTTTTGTGAAGCATCAACGGCATTTGAAACTAATTCACGAAGGAAAATTTCGTGGTCTGAATAAAGGAATTTTTTAATAATCGGGAAAATGTTCTCGGTATGAATCGAGATATTACCTTTTTCTTGCATAGTCATTTTGTCATTATTAAGCTTAAAACATTTCAAACTTTTACGCAAGCCTATTTTGCAAATACAGTTCCAAGAAGGTTATAAATGTCAAATTGGCAGAAGTTAGCATAAGTAATTTGATAAAATGTATAATTTATGTTGCTTCATTTAATTGAAATTGATTGTTCATTAATCATGTATCAACATTTAAATCTCATTTTATCTACGTTAAAATACTTTTTTCTTCAAATTGGGTATAAATACGTATTTTAAGTCTCGTATTTTTTCTCCATATTTGTATTACAATCTAACAATGTACTCTAACATACCCAAAGAGCCTCAAAGCTATATTCAGCTTTGAGGCTCTTGTGTTAGGTCTCAATTACACAAAAAACGCCATAATTTTTATTATGGCGTTTTTAATTAACTTAAACTCTACATCTATGAAAATACTCTCATATTCTTTCCAAAGCTCGCTCTGCAAGGTTGGCGAGGTCATTAATTTTTTTGCATCGTCCTAATTCGTTATCACTCAACTGTATTTTGTGGATATTTTCAATTATCATCACCATTTCTAAAAACTCAACCTGACTTAATCTTAAATCTTCTCGAATTCTTGTATAAGGTTTTATCTGTTGTGGTTTTACATAAAATGTTTTTGTCAAAAAAAACTGAATGGTTTCTAAAACTGAGGTTTTCATAGATAATGGCTTTTATGACAGAATTGTTTATACTTTTTTATCGCTTTTTGATGTGTTCTGCAACAAAAGCCCAATTGGCATCAAAGATGATTTTCTTGATATTGGTTCCGTTGGTGATGATTATTCCGTAAGATACAATCCCATTTTTACTTCTACTTGATGCACTCGAAATAGAATATCCGTTATAATTTGTTGTAATATAAGTACTTACGTTTGTAGGAATTGTGTTTATATCGATGGTTGTTGCTCCTTTTTCATCTCCCTTTGATTGTAGGAGTTCACTTACAAATCCCCAATTAGCATCAAAAAATAGCACTTTCATGTCAGTACTGTTGCTAATGAGAAGTTCGTTTGATACAACACCATTTACTGTCCTATTTCTCCCTTTTATAACTGTATAACCTGCATAGGTAGTACTAATAAAGCTTGTTACTGAAGCAGGAATTGTTGTGGGGTCGATGGCTGTGCCAGTACTTAGGCTATCTCTGTGCGAGCGGTCGCCTTTACCTCCGTTTTTTCCATTTCTATCACCTTTTACTTTAGTGGCATCACTCACAAAATTCCAGTTGGCATCAAAATATACATCTTTTGCATCAGTACTTGACACAATATCTATTTCATATACTTTGGTAGTGTCTTTTCTGAGATTTAGTTTGTGTCCGCCAGTGATGGTATATCCTGGATAATTGGTAGCAATATAAGCTTGTGCGGAAGCTGGAATAACGATGGAGTCGCCAGTGGTTGCGAAAAAAACATTGTTTATCAGCAAGGCAGCACTTACTCTTGCGGTAGATGTAGGAATGGTTTCATTGCTACTTGGTGATAAAGCTGTGTTTTCGTTGCAAGCTACAAAAGCTAAGATGCTTGTAATCAGGATGGCCAAAAGTTTAATTTGAAGTTTCATGGTAATTTTTGTTAAAGATTTGAAAAATAAAAACGTGTCTTTACCCATAAAACGGTTCATCGAAAGTAATACCTGCCTTGGCAATACTGGATGCCCCTTGAATTTGATTGAAAAGTAAAGTGTAAAGTTTTGCCATACATTTTTATAGAATAGTTGGGGGGTAGCCCCAACTATTGGAGTGGATTTGTTTTGTTATTTTTTCTTTCTACCAAACTGGTAAGACAAACCTAACGCTATATTAACATTGCCATTCGTGTTTTTTGCTTGGAATGGAAGTTGATAATTGCTTTCTAGCGTAGCAATTAAGCGTTTTGCCAGTACATAATTTAAGCCTAATTTTACTAAGCCAAAACCTTCGGGTTGCCTTCTTTCGTTATTGTTGTCGGGGTCTCTAGGGGGCATAGCTGAATATCTCCCTCTCGAAAAACGATAAGCATTTCTACCAAAGCTGTTGCCTCCAATGCCTACTCCAAATCCAACGTAAGGTTGTACACGTCTGCTTTTAAAAGGCATCCAATTTAATCCTAAAGAAGCCTGAGCATCTGGTAGTATATTGTTTCTGCTTCGGTTATTTTGAAATTGCCCAATTACCGAAAAATGGTTTGAAAGACCATATTCCAACCTCAGTCCGAGCATCCCACCGTTAGATTCTCTTTCTGCATCTAAAGGAATCATACTTCCGCCAATGATTCCAATTCTGAAAAATGCAGGTTTAAGTAAATTGAATGGCTTTTTTGAAGAATCGCTAGTCGTTTTTTTCGAAATAACTGTACCGAAAACGGGTTCTTCTTGCTTAGTGCTTTGTGCATTTGTACTGAAGGCAATGCTGAACATACACATCGCAAAAACTACTTTAAACGGATTTTTTTTCATGCTTTTACTATAAAACAATAGTGATTAGGTATTTTTTTGACAATAAAGTATTACTAGCTTTTTGTATAAAAGCTGTACTGAAAAATTAATTTTATAACGCCAACTAGTGTTTAATTACCAAATCTGTAATGTACTCCCACCTTAACTCCGAGCGTGGGTGGGGCATCCAATGGATTTGGGTTTTTTAAGGTTTGTGTTTGAAATTGCACTTCGGTACTTGCTAAAAAGTGTTTTGAAAATTGAAAAGTTGCACCCACATTTCCGCCCAACAAATTGGCAATTGTTGCTTGTTTGTTAGAAGTACTTTGGTCGTTAGTGGGGTCATCAAAATAATAATTTACTTTATATTGGTTAGGTATTTGCACACTCCAGTTTAGCCCAAAGTAGGGTTTGAATTTTTGATTAAACAATAGATTATATCGCAACCCTACTGCAATTTGATAAGCCCTAAACGCAGGTACATCTACTTTTTTGAAGGGTTTTTTGCCTCCGCCAAACGGCCCACCATCAAAACGCCCGAAACCATCAGCTTTGTGATTTTCGAAATAAAGATTATTTTTCTGAAAATCAATTACGACTCCCCAACGCTCTAGTCCTTGGCTATTATGATAACCTAGTACAGTTCTAAAACCAATTTGTGTTCCTCCGCCTTTTTCTAAAATACTAGACATAGGTATTTGTAAACCAACCAAACTACCGATTGAGACTGATTTTGGAATGAGTGAAAAACGATTTTTAGTTACAAAAGAATCTTCTTCGACCTCAGCGGCTTTGTAGGCTTCAATCATATTTTTTTTGTCAAGGGTTGACGTAAATAAAACTGGACTTTTGAAATTCAATTTGTTGAGTCCGATATACTTTTCTCTTTCTACAAAATATTGGTCTTCAGTAAATTTATTATCATATTCTTCAAGGTAAGCATTGCTTTGGTTTTGTAGTAAATGTTCAATGTTTTTGGGTACTTTCGCTATCGCTTTTGTGGCGGTTACGTTTTGATAAATCGTGTCGTAAACTATTGTTTTTTGAATGATTGTATCAGGAGTGCTAAGGTACTTTTTGTGTACTGCTGCCAAACGATTTTCTAAATCTTTTACTTTTTGTTCTGTTTGGTTGAGGTGATAATACAAAACCGCCGAAACGCCAAACATAATTATCGCTACAGATGGAATAGCCCACATCAATTTGGTTATTTTCCTTTTTAAATCTCGTCTTTCTAAACGTCCTTCCATTTCTCGCCAATCACTTCCCGCAAAATTGGGAAGCTGCGAACCAAACAGTCGGTCAAAATCTTGTTCATCCATGATTTCAGTCTTTTATTTACTAAAATGACTATCGATATTATTTGATATAAATGTCTGATAAATAGGAATAAAAATATTCAAAAGTTATGATTAATATGTTTTATATACCTCATATCCACCGCCTAATAATCAGTATTATTTTCGTCAAAAATTATTCGTCAATATCAATTCTTGTAATTTTTTTCGTGCTTTGTGTAAATTGGAAAGTGAGCTACCTACAGTGATATTTAACATTTCGGCAATTTCTTTATGTTCATAACCTTCAATCACGTGCAAATTAAAAACGGTTCTATAAGCTGGTGTTAATTGTTGAATAAGGATTGCTATTTCTTCCACCGAAAATTTTCCAAATAAATCCATTTCCATGCCCATTTCAGAAGCCTCAACTAATTCGGCTGTTAAGATTTCTTGATGAGATTTTCGGAGGTGATTGATGCAAGTATTCACCAAAATTCTTTTAAACCAATTTACAAAAGGATACTCAGGTTTATATTGGTCAATATTATTAAACACTTTCATGAAACCATCATTTAATAACTCTCTCGAAGTATCGATATCTGCCACATAACGTACACAAACCGATAGGCCATATCGGTAAAAGCTTTCATAGAGTTCTCGTTGTGCGTTACGATCATTCTTTCGGCATTGTTTTAATGTATGTAGTAGTTGTTCTGTCCTCATCTGTATCAGAATACACCATTTACATTTCTTATATTGCTTCTGTGGCAAAAAAAATCCCTTTTTCTGCAAGAAATCATTTACAGTGATACTGTTGTTTCAATTTTTCGTTTAATGAATTGATAAGTGCCAATTTATAGGTTTAAAGACAAGATAATTGGTGTTAAAAATAGTTCCTCTTTTTATGTTCTTTGGCACAATTTTGGATGCTTTTCAAAGACAAATAGCTTTCTTTTGCTCAAAGCACGCTTAATAGTAATTCTTTTTTTAGATGAATTTTTTATAAGTTGCTGATTTTTAGATTGTTATTTTGTTTCAATTTTAAATTTTAAAGCAGTAGCTGAAGGTTCATTTCACTAGACAATCGAAATAACCAAAGCAAGCTTCAATATATTTTAATCAATTAGATTAGATACTCAATTGTTCATCGGGCTAATTCAGAAACATATTCAGTTTTTAAAGCGTGAACAATCTACTAAATGTACTGATAATGAATCAATTTTTTTACCAAAGCAACTCGATTGATAAAAGCCAAAAACTAATGAAAACAAAATTGTTGAATTGGTTTAGCGACTGCTCGTTGGAAGTAGTTGCCCAAAATAGTGCATCAAAAAACGAAACTAATTCAATGGCTTCGTTTTGGGCTATGTTATCATTGCTAAGTATGACAAACGTACAAAACCGTTTGGCAGTAGTAGGTCGTACTTTTGTTAGTCTCTTCGTTGTAACGATACTTGTATCCTTCAAAGCAGTAGCTGCCCAGCCAGATTTATCAGTAAGTACTACCATTAGTAATCAAAGCCCAGCGATTGGTACTGATGTAACCTACACTGTAAAAATCAATAATATCAATCCTGATAAGGCCACTGGAGTAGAGCTGACAAACATACTGCCAGAGGGTGTTACTTTTAAATCATTTAATATTAATGGAGTAGGAACTGCCACAACAAGTACAAACGCTGGCGTAACTAGCGTTGTGTGGAATGTAGGCGAGGTAGCAGGAAGTTCGGAGCTAACAATGATTATCGTGGCAACTGTTACCAAAAGAGGTTTTTGGTATAATATTGCAGAGATCACCAAAGAAACTGAACAAGATGCAGATTCGACGCCTAATAATAAAGCGATTTTAGAGGATGATGAAGATGCTACTTGTTTTTCGTTAGAAGAGTATTTTTATGATGGAGACGAATATACAACCAATTTGCCGACAGGCTTTAACAATATTGTTTGGACTAAAAAAGTAGGTATCACAGGAACGCCTACAATCGTGACGAGTGCCACAACAGGGGTTACGCTTTTGCCAGATGGAAATATTAGAGTAACAAGCGTAAATGACTATACAGAATATGCTTTCACGGCAACTAACGGTCGTTGTCCTGTTAATGGATGTTGTGCATTTAAGTTTACCCCAGGTTTATTTGGGTCAATTGGTAGTGTAGTTTGGAACGATGTCGATGGAAATAGTATTAGAAATACCAATGAAAATGGTATAAATGGAATTAGAATAGAGCTTTATGATGCCTCAGATAATACACTTTTAGCCACCGATACAACCGCCGATGGTGGAAAATATTTGTTTAGCAATTTAATGTCTGGCTCTTATAGAGTAAAATTTATTCTACCATCTGGTAGAACTTTTGTAACACAAAATGTAGCAGGAAGTAATGCCAATAATGATTCAGATGCGGCTAACGATGGTTTTTCAGGAACAATTTTGATTGATGTTTCAAAACCAGTAGGCGATGTTGGGAGAGAGAATACTACCATTGGGGCTGGTATCGTTTCAAATTGTATTATTACAACAGGTACATTGGTGGCCGCTAATGATTCGCTATGTTTGCCTGCAGCTGGCGGTACAGTTGTACTGAGTGCCACTACAGGTGTTTCGCCGACGGTTCCAGTAAATTATTCTGTAAGATACATTTTAGCACAAGGTACTACTAATACAATACAACAAAATAGTACATCACCATCTTTTACTGTAGGGCTGGCTGGTGACTACAAGATATTTACATTGGTTTATGACGCTAATCCTGCTAATCCTAATTACTTAGATTTATCCACTATTATTCCAGGTGTAACTAGAATTAGTGATTTGGAAACAACCATTAATTCTAGTGGTAAATGTGCTTTGGTGGGTGCATCGGGACTAGGTTTTTTAGTTAGAACCACATTGGCTGCACCATTTGTTTTAGGAACAACAGTATGTGCTGGAGGTACAGTAACAATTGGTACGCCTGGAGTTACAAACCCTATTTTCCAGTGGTTTACTTCTGCTGAATCTACCACGCCTTTTGCCACTACTTCATCAATTACGGTGTCGCCTACTTCAACAACTACTTATTTTTTAAGTCTTGTTAGTACAACTGGAAGTGCTTGTCCAAGCGAGAAATCTTCAATAGAAATTGCCGTTACTCCAAAACCTACCAGACCCGTTGTGTTAGCAGGTATTGCCAATAATTGTGCAATTAATGCTTCTACAGTGAATCTTGCTGATGCTATAACAAGTACTGTTTCGCCGGGAGGTACTTTCGAATGGCACGTAGGTAGTTCATCTTCTTCCGCTATTGTATCTAATACTACCGCTGCTACAGCAGGAACATATTTCTTGTTCGAACGCTCAAGTAATGGATGTTACAGTGACGGTGCAGGTGTTGTTGTTACCATTAACTCATGTCAATGTGCGAATCCTCCAGTGGCAAGCCTTACGGCGCTAGCACCAATTTGTGGAGGAGTGGCTAGCCCAGTTCAATTGAATGCAATATTAAGTGGTGGCGCTACAACTGGTGTTTGGACAACAGATGGTACAGGTACTTTTGATAATTCAACGAGTACAACTGCTAGATATACACCATCTGCTGCGGATATGGTGGACGGTTCAATCGTATTGACGTTTACAACCAACGACCCAGATGGAACATTACCTGTTTGTAATGCTGCTGTTCCAAATGTTATTCTAACAATCAGAGCTAAACCTGCAGCACCTGTTAATCTAAGAAGCGATACTTTAATTTGCTTAGGAAATTCAACAAGATTATTTGCAGTAAGTGCTGGTAATACTATCAGATGGTACAGTTCTGCTACTAGTACCACTCCGATTGGAACAGGTTCTGATTCAGGCTTTATTATTACGCCAACAACAGAGGGAACATTTACTTATTTTGCTGAAGCAACTAGTGCAGATGGCTGTGTAAGCGACAGAAGCGCAATTTCTTTTGTTGTGAAAAAATGCGTTACAGATATTGCTGTCGTGAAATCGGTCATTACTTCACCAAATGCTTCTACTGCACCTTCGTATTTATTAGGGCAAGAAATTGCTTATACAATTGATGCTCGAAACATTGGTACAATTGATGCCGCTAACGTAACTGTTACAGATTTGTTGCCACAAGGTGCTACTTTCGTGAGTGCCCTACCTTCTAGCCAATATAATAGTACAACAGGTGTTTGGAATGTCGGTAGTTTATCAGAAGGTTCAAATAAAATTCTTTTAATTAATGTAAGATTAACAAGAACGGGTTCAATTGCTAATACGGCTACTATTACAAGTACTGATGATGATACTACCAAACTTGCCAATAATACTTCAACAGTAACTGTCAATGTTGTGGCGAGTGCTGACTTGAGCTTGGTTAAAACTGTTTCGAACTTATCGCCAAATGCAGGAGATACGCTAACTTATACCTTAACCCTAAGAAACGATGGCCCAAATACTGCTACGAATATTGAAATAAAGGATATTATTCCAAATGGGTTGGCTTTTATTTCTAGTACAAATACGACGCATACATCAGGTATTATAACTGGAACAGTAGGAAGTTTGACGAGTGGTTCAACACAAGTATTTACCTACAGGGTAAGAGTAGTTTCTGCAGGTACTTTCACCAGTGCGGCTGAAGTAACAAAGTCGGATCAGCCAGATCCTGATTCAACGCCTGCAAATGGAACAAATAATAATGAAGATGATAAAAGTACAATTTCAATTATTGCCACAGAGCCTTGTAATTTGCTTGCTCCTGTAGTTACAATAACAAATAGTACCATTTGTTTGAGTGGACAAACGACTCTAACGGCTACAGGCTGTACAGGTTCAACTATTGTTTGGAGTACAGGCGAAACCAACGTAGCGTCTATCACTGTAAGTCCTGTAAGCACTAGAACGTACTCGGCTTCGTGTCTAAGAAATACTTGCCAAAGTCCTACTTCAAATATTATTACTGTAAACGTAACCAATGTGGCAGCGCCAACTTTGGTCGCTTCTGTAGGAACTATATGTGCTGGGGAGTCATCAGTGTTAACGGCAACAGGCTGCACAGGAACAGTTGAGTGGCAAGTAGCAGGTTTGCCAACAGGTAATACTTTAACAGTAACTCCAACTTCATCACAAACATTTACAGCTAAGTGTAAAGCTTCAAGTTGTGAAAGTGTTGTAGCAAGTATTAATGTTATAGTAACACAGAAACCTGCCGCACCACAAATATTAGCTGAGAAAACAGAAATTTGTCCTTCGGAGTCTATCACACTTACTGCAATAAACTGCAACGGTTCTGTTAGATGGAATACTGGACAAACTACCACTTCTATTTTAGTAACTCCATTAGTTGAAACCAGTTATACTGCTACTTGTACGGTTAATGGTTGTATCAGCAATGTATCAACCGCCAGAGTAATTAGTGTTGTGCCAATTTCAGCACCAACGATTACCACCAATGGCTCAACAATTTGTCCGGGTGGTACGGCTACGCTTTCTGCTAGTGGTTGTGCGGGTGTAGTAACTTGGTATTTTGATGATAGAACAGCAACAGGTGCTAGCCTTACGGTTTCGCCGACACGTTCTACTTCTTATGCGGTAACTTGTACTACTGCTTTCTGTACTTCAGTTAGGTCACAACAAGTGGTGATTACGGTTGAGAATCCAGCAATTCCTGTGGTGACCTCATCGGCATCGACAATGTGTTTCGGTAGTTCTGTACAACTTACAGCTACTGGTTGTGCAGGTACAGTAAATTGGTCTGACGGTCAGCGTGGTGCAGTCGTTACTGTTTCGCCAGCTACCACTACTTCTTACACAGCTACTTGTACTATCGGAGCTTGCACTAGTGCTGCTTCATTGAACAGAACCATTACTGTAACACAAACATCATCGCCAACCATTACTGCTGATAAAACAACTGTATGCTTGGGGCAATCAATAACTTTAACGGCCTCTGGTTGTGCGGGTACAATTAGATGGTCTGATGGTTCAACAAATACACCAAAAGTTATTTTACCAACAGCCAATGTAAGATTTACAGCAGTTTGTGAAGTAGCATCATGTGCCTCGCCGGTTTCCAATGAGTTATCATTCACTGTTAATACAGTTCCAGCAATAAATACTGCTCCTGTAACAACAAATATAATGATAGCCGCTGGTGCAACGGCTGATTTAACTAGATTGGTAACAAGTACTACGCCAGCAGGTGCAATTCTTGTTTTCAAAACTACAAGTTCGCCAACAACTAATACGGTACTAAACCCTAATGCGGTAAGTGTTGGTACTTATTTTGCGTTCTATCAAACCACTGAAGGTTGTTATTCTGCGGGTACAAGAATTATCGTAGATAATGGAAGTGCAACACTAAATGCCGATGTTGCCATTCAAATTGAAGCAGACAGAACTACTGCCGCTATAAATCAAAACATCAGTTTCTTGATTTCTGCTTCTAACAATGGGCCAGGTGTGGCAAGAAACATTGTGATTACCAATCCGCTTCCAGCAGGATTGACATTTGTGTCGAGTTCAACAGGATTAACAATTTCGGGTGGCCAAATTGTGATTAACCTTGATTCACTAGAAAGAGGACAAATCAGAGAGTTTGCCTACGTAGCCAGAATGAATGTCGCTACAACTGTGGTGAATCCTGTTTCGGTTACTTCTTTTAGAGATAGTAATCTTGCCAATAATAGTTCATCCGTAACGATTAATCCTGAAACTATCGGAGTTGATTGTAAAGTAGGTTTGGCGATGTCAGTTGTTGATACTTCAATTGTACGTCCTGGTCTTTATAATGTTACTTATCGTTTGATTGCTAGAAATTTCTGTAGTGATACGCTCAAGAATATTAATTTAACTACAAACCTTGGAAGTACATTTAAAAGTCCAGTTACGATGACTTTCATTCAAAATCCGAGATTAGGAGCAGGTTCAAGATTGGTCTTGAATAGTGGCTTTGGTTTGTTAGATTCAAATTTGGTAAATAATGTCAATAGTATTATGTTACCGAACGCAATTGATACGATAACTTACATTGTTCAAGTAAGCACCCAAGGTAGAACTGGGCCTTATAACAGCCAAGCTTTTATCAACGGTAAACGCCCGAATAATGAGATTTTAACTGCAAAATCAAGTGATGGTACAAATGTGAACGGTACTCCATCGGTTACAAAAGTTCCGTTAGGCCCTTCAAGTACAAGAATTGGGGTGGCAAAAGAACTTGTAAGTTCAGGATTGAGACGCCAAGGTAATGTTTGGACAGTACCTTACAGAATTAGAGTGGTTAATATGGGTGCGTTTAATATCACTCGATTAAGTGTTCGTGATAGTCTAAGTACAGCGTTTATTGCAAAAGGAGCAGTTTTGGTTGGCAATCCAATTGTCACCAGTACCAAAGCAGGAATTGTAATCAATCCAAATTATTCAGGTGTGGGCGCAAATGCTAATTTATTAGTTGAGTCAGCCAGTACTTTGGCAACGGCCGATACAGCCATCATCAATTTAACAATTAATTTAAACGTATCAGCAGCTACCGATTCTTTATTTAATAATTTGGCGATTGCTACAGGACAAGGGTCAAATGGTATAGCTTTCACAGATATTTCAACAAATGGGGTAAATCCTGATGGAAATGGTGATTTGAATCCTTCAAATGATAGTACAGCCACGCCAGTAATACTGGGCAAAACAATTGTTGATTGTAAAGTTGGTTTAGCAATGTCGGTAATGGATACTTCAATCGTAAGGTCTGGTGTATATAACGTTACTTATCGCTTAATCGCTAAAAATTTCTGTAGCGATACGCTCAAGAACATCGACTTGACTAGTAATTTGGCAAGCACCTTCAAAAGCCCTGTTACCGTTACCTTTATTCAGCGACCAACTTTAGGAGTAGGTTCAAGATTAATATTGAACAATGCTTATAGCTTGATAGATTCAAATTTGGTAAATAGTGCTTCAAGTATGATGTTACCGAATGCTGTTGATACAATTACTTATATCGTTCAAGTAGAAACTCGTGGAAATACCGGTCCATTTAATAGTCAGGCTCATATTAAGGGTACTCGTCCGAGCAGCGCTGTTCTTGAGGCAGAATCTAGTGATGGTACTAATGTAAATGGTGTTCCAAGTGTCACTAAAGTACCTCTTGGACCACCAAGTACAATGATTGGTCTTGCAAAAGAACTTGTTTCAACAGGTTTAAGACGTGACTCTGTAAATGTTTGGACAATTCCATACAGATTGAGAGTGGTAAACATGGGTGCATTCGCAATTAATAAATTAAGTATCAAAGATAGTTTAGATGGAGTGTTTACTTTTAAAGGTGCTTCAATCGTAGGTAAACCGCTTGTTACTACTACAAAAGCAGGCATAACAATCAATCCAAATTATACGGGAAAAGGTTTAAATACTAATTTATTGATAGATTCACTTAGTACTTTAGCTAGAGGCGACTCCGCTATTATTAATTTGACTGTGAAAGTAAATGTTGCTGCCGCTACAGATTCTGTGTTTAATAATGTGGCTATTGCGATAGGACTCGGGGCAGATAATAAGTTGCATACTGATGTCTCAACAAATGGTATAAGCCCAGATGTCGATAAAGATTTAAATCCAAATAACGATAATGTGGCAACACCAGTAATCATCAAGAAAGAATCTGGTGTGAGTTCTCAAGCGGCTATCGGTCTTGCTCTAGCAGCAGTTACTGATACCATTGCTCAGTCTGATGGTTCTTACAATGTAAAGTTAACATTGGTTGCAAAAAATTATAGCCCAGTGCCATTGAGCAATGTATTATTATCGAACGACTTAGAAAAAACCATCGGAAGACAGGTAGGAGCATGGACACTCTTGGGCCGTCCGACACTCGTAAGAGGCTTAAATGCTAGGCTAAATACTACTTTCAATGGTAGAGTTGATACATTATTAACCGATGGACCAACCTCTGCATTAGCGGTTGGCGACAGTATTGTGATAGAATATACAGTAAATGTTACCAATCCATTGATTGATACACTATTTACTTTTGCACACGCTAAAGCAACCACTCAAGAAAGTATTCCAATAAATGTTACTGATACCTCAGTGAATGGTTCAAATTCTGATCCAAACAATGATGGAAAACCACTTGAGCTTTCGCCAACGCCAATGATATTTCCGAAGAAAATTACGAAGGTATCAATTCCACATGGTTTCTCTCCGAACGGAGATGGCGTCAATGATACTTTTGTGATTGATGGCGTTAATCCAGATGAAAGAGCCAATTTAGAAGTATATAATCGATGGGGAAGTTTGGTTTACGCTTCTTTAGATTATAAAAATGATTGGAATGGTATGCCAAATACGGGGGCAAGATTAATTGAAGTGGGCGAAGGTTTACCTTCGGGAACGTACTTCTACGTAGTGACAATCTATAAACGTGCAACTGGTGAAAAAGTAGAAATGCCAACAACAGTTGAGCCAATTCGATACATGACAATTTCTAGGTAAACCTCCGTGGATATAATCTAGGAACGATACATAAAAAATCTGAAAGCAGTGCATTGATATACTGCTAATATTATCTAATCATAAATTTGAATCACATGAAATTCAAAGGTTTGCTTCCAAGAATTAAATATGCAACAGCCCTAATGTTGATGGTAATAGCTGTGCATTCAGTTCGGGCTCAGCAGGAAGTTCAGTATTCGCAGTATATGTTTAATATGCTTCCTCTTAATCCGGCTTATGCTGGAAGCCGTGATGTACTGAGTGCCACCGTTGTACACAGGCAGCAATGGGTGAATATTACAGGAGCTCCAACGACTCAATCGCTCTCGATAGATAGTCCCATTAACGGTGAAAAAGTAGGGGTTGGGTTTCAGGCTTATAATGATAGAATCGGGGACTATAGAAATGTAGGAATGTATGGTTCTTACGCTTACCGTGTAAAAGTTACGCAAAGAGCTACCTTAGCCATGGGGATTCAGGCAGGAGCAACCAGTATTTCAGGAAATCTTACCCAAACATTAACTACCCAAACTGGTGATCAAGCCTTTACTTATTCATTCAACAAATGGCTTCCGAATTTTGGAGCAGGCATTTATCTTAGCGACGACCGTGGATATGTTGGCTTTTCTTGTCCGAGTTTAATGAGAAACAAATTAACAAGTACCCTCACAGGTACTGCCACAGATTCTGCTTCACGACAAGAACGCCATTATTTTGTAATGTTAGGGTATGTATTCCCACTTGGAAATTCATTTACTTTAAAACCTTCCTTTCTATCTAAAGTTACTCGTGATGCTGCATCATTCGACTTAAACATGAACCTTTGGTATAATGATAGGATTGCACTTGGATGTTCTTGGAGAACAAACAATCTGAAATTTTCTTCGCCTTTTTCAAACCAAAGCGGCGATGCTGTTGTGGGAATGTTGGAGGTTCAAGCAACCGACCAAATTAGATTTGGCTATGCTTATGATTATGCTGTAAATGGACTCAAAAATTTACAGAAAGGTTCACACGAATTTATGTTACGTTACGAATTTGGCTACAGGAAAACTAAAATTCTTACACCACGTTACTTTTAACCAATTTCTTTTGAATTGGAACCTCAAAATCAAAGAAAAACCTTCTAGTAAATAGATAGAAAAACATTTAAAACGATGATTAATTTGAATAAAATTATACTCACTTTCTGTATAATGTTGCTCGCAACAGCCTGTGTGCTTGCACAGACATTAAAAGATGCAGAGTACCATTTTAAACAGATGAGTTACCTGAATGCAGCTGAGTCTTTTGAACAAGCTATAAAAGGTAAGTTGTCAGAGGCGGATCGTCAGGCTGCTATGATAAAACTTGCCTACTCATACAGGCAAATGCGGGATTCTCAGAATGCAGAGAGGGTCTATCATGATTTACTTTCTAAGGGAAACACTTTTACTGGTGCAGATACAAAAGTGTATTTATATTATGCCCAAGCTTTGGCTTCAAACGGAAAGTACAAAGAAGCACAAGAAGTTTATGACCAATACGCTAAAATCGAATTAGCTGATAAAAGAAGCGGAGGGTTTCAGAAACTCTATAAAAATGTGGATGTGTTGAACAGAAATGCAAATTGTTACAAAGTAGATTATCTTTCGATTAATACCGATCATGCAGATTTTAGCCCAATGTATTACAAAAATGGTTTGGTCTTTAACTCAAGCAGAGTAAACGAAATCGGGCTTAAAAGAATGTTTGCTTGGGATAATTCGCATTTCCTTGACATGTATTATTTGAGTGATATAAATCAGCTCACGGCTACTACTCCTGCTGGTTTGGGTAGTTCGGCAGATGATAAATTGAAAAAAGCTAAAACGACCAAAGCTGTTGGCGACGACGACTATACACCCCCTACTGCTAATGATACCCGAACCATCGGGAAATTCAGTGGTTCGAGTATTTACCGCAATTTTGTGGAAACTCCAGGCATCAAAACAGAAAGTTTTAGCAAAGCGCTGAACTCAAAATATCATGAAGGGCCAATGACTTTTACTAGCGATGGTAAAAGAGTAATTTTTACAAGAAATAATTATAACAACGGAAAATATAAAACTTCTACCGATAAAATTAACAAACTGAAAATTTATACAGCTGAGGAAAAAGGCGGAGAATGGGTCAATATTAAAGATGTACCTTTTGATAATAATGATTATTCAACGGGGCATCCTTCGCTTTCAAAGGATAATAAATTGATGTATTTTGTGTCGGATATGCCAGGAGGCTACGGTGGTACAGATATTTACGTTTGTGAGTATAATGATGGTAAGTTTGGTAAGCCCATTAATATGGGGCCTAATATAAATACTTTAGGGAATGAAATGTTCCCGTTTGTTGATGAAAGAGGTAACTTGTATTTCTCATCTGATGGGCACCCTGGACTAGGTGATTTGGATGTTTTTTATGTGAAATTAGCGGGTACAAAGGTGCTCAGTAATGCCACTAACATGGGTATGCCGATTAATTCAAGTAAAGATGATTTTGGCTTAATTACCGATGGTGAACGTAAAGTAGGTTATTTTTCATCGAACCGAAAACGTGGAGGTACAGATGATGATATTTATCGATTTACTCGTGAATGCGACGAAAAACCAGAATGCCAAGAACTCCAAGTAATTGTGTATGATGCAGATTCAAAAATGCCCTTGGATAATGCTGATGTAGCTGTTGTAGAAAACGGACAATCTGTAATGAAAAAAACAGATTCTAATGGTTCTTTCAAGCTATGTGTCGATTTAAATAAACAGTTTGTATTTAATGCTAGCCGAGATAGTTATTTGCCAAACTCAGTTTCTTTTACAAGTACCGAAAGTAATTTGTTGAACGCCCTTGAGATTCCTTTATCAAGAGTACAAATCGGCGATAGTACAGAGGTGGCCGTAGCAAAAAATACTTCACCTTGTCTGGCTACTAAAATTGTAAAAGGAAGAGTCACGGTGAATAAGGATAAATCTTCTCTGGCTGGTGTAAAAGTAATTCTGACGAATGAATGTGATGGAACTACACAATCAGTAATGACGGGGCCAAGTGGACGTTATCAGTTTGAAATTTGTGAAGGTTGTGAATATACTATCGACGCAGTTAAAGACGATTTTGCAGCAAAAAGTAACAAAATTGAAAAGGTAGGGAAAGATGACCCTCAAGAAATCAACACTAACCTTACAATGTTTGAGGAGGGCGATGTGATTGCCATTGATAATATTTACTATAATTACACGAAATATAATATCCGTCCTGATGCAGCTACTGAATTGAATAAATTATTATTATTGATGCGTAGATATCCGAATATGAGAATTGAAGTTCGTTCGCATACCGATTCTAGAGCAACGACAGCTTTTAACCAGAAACTTTCAGAGAATCGTTCTGCTTCGGTCGTTCAATATTTAGTAAAAAGAGGTATATCAGCTGATAGATTTGAAACTTCTGGCTATGGCGAAACCCAATTGCTGAACGAATGTGCTGATGGAATAGAATGTTCAGAAGAGCAACATCAAATTAATAGGCGCTCAGAGTTTAAGATTTTAAAATTAAATTAACGATAAAAAAAGGCTGGTTATAGAGAAATTCTTAACCAGCCTTTTTACTTAATTTGTTTTGCTAAAGTAATATTTACCTCAAAAACATTATTGGCACATTTAACTTCTAATTGCCCACCTACGCTTTTTACCCATTCATTTACAATGTATAAGCCCAATCCTGTGCCATTCATGTCCTTGGTATTGTGGGCTTGGAAAAAAGGTCTGATTGCCTGCGTGTCCATTTGATAAACTCCCGTATAGTGATTTTTTAAATTGAGTATCACCTCATGGTCGGTCGTTAAAATTTCAGAATATATTCGATAATCTACGTTGGCGAATTGAATAATGTTTTGATAAAGTTCAGAAAGAATATGTTCGAGTATTATTCTGTCGTAACCTTTTAAGGTTGAAGCCTCATGATTTGAGATTAAGTGGAAATCGCTTGGTTTACTTTTTTTAAGTTGGTAAAACAGTTTTGTTTCTAACTTTACAATATCCACATCATCTTTTGCAGCATTTTTCCAAGGATTTATCCCATTACTAAGCTGGTTGTACCACAATAACTTTCGGGTAATTCTCAGCATTCGGTTGCCAGAAATTCTTATGCCATCAATTAAAACTTGAAGCTCGCTAATATCTAACATTTCTGCATTTTCGATATGTTCAGACATCAAATCCGTAAAATTTACGATACCATTCAATGGAGTGAGGTACTCATGGTTTGAAATATTCAAAAAAACATCGGTAGCATTTTTTCTGATTTCTACTTCTGTGGAAACCTTTTTGAGGGCACTCATTTCTACTCTCGACTGGATTGCCTCAATCAGGTCTTTACTTGAAAAAGGTTTGGTGAGGAAATCGTCGGCACCTAGATTCATCCCTTTTCTTTTTTCAGATAAATCAGCTCTTGCCGATAAAAAAATGAATGGAAGATTGATTAAACCTTTTTCGTAACGGATGATTCGTAAAATCTCGTATCCATCTATTTCACCCAACATGATATCGCAGATTACCAAATCGGGCTGTATCGTTTCAATCAATTGAATACCTGTCTCGCCTTCGTTGGCAACGAAGCAACTAAACCCACTGATTTCTAAAATTGTTTTTGTATTATCGGCAAGTAAAAAATCATCCTCAATCAATACGATTTTAGTCATAATTGTTATTTAAAAAGATTATTACTTCAATTATTCAAATAAAATTTGAGGTAGAAGAATATCTATTTATTATATCAGAGAACAGATTTTATATTGTTTGTAGCAAGAAGAAGCGCTTCTTGAAGCCTGCTTTTGCTCACAGGTTTTTCTAAATAAGCTGAGGTTTTAAAGGTGATTCCTGCTAATTCGCAGAGTTCTTCGAAACTGTTTTGGCTTGCGGCCGATACTATAATTATGGCTATTTTTTTGTCTGAAAATTCTGTAGGGTTTGTATCTAAATAGGCTAAAACTTCATAGCCGTCCATCACTGGCATATTCAAATCAAGTAAAATTATCAATTCTTTTTCAGATGACTGTTTTACCCAATCAATCGCTTCTTGACCATCCGTAGATTCGTCATAAGATATATTAAAAGATTGTAGCGAACGTGATAATAGAATTCTGTTGAGATGTTCGTCATCTACAATCAATGTCTTAGGAATATTATTCATTGTGTTTAATAATTTTAATAATCGTAATCAATTTCTCTTTAGTAAAAAGGAATAGATTAAAAATACCAGTGCCGTACCAAATGCATACGTTTACAAAAAAATGTAGTTTCTATAACTACTAATTAAATTGAAATGATTATTTCAATTATCATTTTTCGAATAGTTATTGATGTAACATTACCACTAATTTTCATAAGTAAAGTCTAATCATTTGAAGACCTTTTACTTATAAATGATTCATATTTTTAATTTTTTGTAAAGATTGTTGTTGCCTTTACTTATATCAGGATTTACCTATCGGCTTTTGGCTAAATTACTTATTTATTCATTAATAACAAAAATATTGCCTTGCCTTTTTTTATATTTAAGCGCTTTTTAGCTACAGTGTTTATCTGTGATTATTTATTATAAATAACTGAAATAAAGGATGAATGTTGAACCTAAATTTTCTTTGCTTTCAAAACTGAGTTTTCCTCCGTTGAGCTTCACAAGATTTTTCGCAATTACCAATCCTAGCCCTGTTCCCTCTATTCTACCAACATTGCTGGCTCTGTAAAATGAATTAAAAATCTTATTTTTTACTTCATCGGGTATTCCGATACCAAAGTCTTGGATGAAGATTTCAAATGAATCTTGGTTAAACGTAAGTTTCAGAATAGGATTTTTACAGTTTCTAGAATATTTGAAAGCATTTGAAATCAGGTTTACCAAAATCAAATTCAAATGTAGCGGATCTATTTCTGCGATTGTTGGCTTTCCGTTTACTTCGAAATCAATCGTACGGAAGTCTTTTTGTAAGGAGTTTTGTTCTTCAATAGTTGATTTTACGAGCTCAAGAATGTTGACACGCTCTTTATTGCAGTTTAAATTGTTTGATTCTATTTTACCAACTATCAAGATTTCGTTCATTAAATTAGTAATTCTATCAATTTGGCTGCTAATAATGCCTACGTGCTTAGAAATGTGGGCGTTTTGTTCTTTATCGATTAGTTGGATGATTTCCGTGCTCGACCGTATCGTAGAAAGTGGGGTTCTGAATTCATGAGATGCCACATTCACAAAAAGTGATTTCAAATCATTTAGCTCTTTTTCTTTTTGCAGAGAAGTCATCAGTACTTCCTCTGTACGTTTTCTATCATTAATTTCTCTGGAGGAGGTAATGATGCGATGTGTAAGGTCGTAATCATCAAAAAATACTTTCGAGTTTGTTTCGAGCCAAACATATTCGCCATCTGCATTTTTGAAACGATAACTCATATAAGATGAAGTAGAGCCCGCAAATGGAAGTTGCTCTTGATCAACCAAACCTAAATCATCAGGATGATAATAGTCAGAAAGCTTTTGACCGATTAAATCCTGAGGTTCATAACCTGTAATTTGTTTGATTGAAGGTGAAATATACAAAAGGTGACCATCCAAATCATGAATACAAACTAAGTCTTTGACATTATTAGAAAGTAATTCATAAATATGGGCGTTTTCTTTTTGCCTAGATATATCTCTGAGTGTTCCAGTTGCACCAATTACAAATCCTTTGGCATCCATGATAAAAGTAACAGAAGCTTTAATCCATTTGATGTCACCGTTCTTGGTTATGAATCTTGCAAGATGTTTACTGGTTGATTTTTTTTCACGGATTAAGGCATCAAAAAGTTGCTCTTTTTTAGAAGCATCTTCGGGGTGCATAAAATCATAAAAAGGTTTCCCAAGCGACTCCTCGATGCTATAATTCAAAATTTTTGTCCAAGAATCATTCAGGAAAGTCCACTGCCATTTTTCATCCGTTTTAAATACAATATCACTGATTAGGTTAATAACTTCGTGATACTGGCTTTCGGTGTATAAATTTTGTTGTTGACCATAAGCTTTTGATCCAGGAGTTGCGCTGAATTGTACCAAAACCATCGAAACCTCATTGGAGTCATCGAAGATGGGCGTCATTTTTTTCTTTACACTATGAGAAGAATTTTCAACGACATTTCCTTTGAACGCTTTTTCATAATTGTCTCGGGTTGCCACAAAAATTTCACTGTCGGAAGTGAGTACTCTACTTACTTGATTAATTTCTGGCTTTTCGTTGAAACTGTACTCGTATGTTTGGATAAATGCTTCATTAAAATACACGAAACGGAATTCTCTATCTAAAATATAAACATTACCTTCTAAAGAATTCAATATCATCTCTGATAAATAATTAATTGAGGAAGATTTCATCTTGTTAATGGCGGTTAAAATTTTGAAATTGATGATAACTCACTACTCAATTGAAAACTAAACTTGTATAAAGATACTAAAAAATGAATTTTAATCTCACGAAAAAAATCGATACTTATAAGCTGCAAAGTGCTGATTATAAGTCTATTTTGTTTTTCTTGTTAGTTGTTTGGCGGTATTGTGCTAAGAAATATTATCGATAAAATGCGTGTTTTGTAATAATATTTCTAAATCATTTTTTAAACACAAATAAGAATGAAACTCAAAAATAGTTTCTCTTTTATGGTTGTAGAATTGTATCAGTAAACATTAAGAATAGATAAAGATAGTATTGATTTGTGTTTAAAAATTACTTATTCAACCTGTTGAAACGAGTTCGAATTGTTGGATAAATAATTGTTATTTAAATGCTGGATTTTTCCTGATAAAGGTATCCATCTCGAAAGATACTCTATATTCAGATAAAAAATGAGTACTTTTTTGATAAAAGTCCGTAGAGATAATCTGTGCTCCAGATATTTTTGCGGCTTCAAACTGAGAATAATCATTCTTACGTGCTTGATGTGTTTCGGCATCTGCACGTGTTCTAACGATATAACCTTTTGCCACATATTTTTTTATAAATGACTGACTCTTTTTTGGGTCATTTATAATTAAAATTGCGGCTTCTGGCGTATTGGGTTCAGCATTCACAAACATCATTCTGCCTTTTAGTGATGGATGCCCTTTGATAAACATTGTTCGTTTTTCACCTTGTTCGTCTAAAATGAAAATAAATTTTCCTCGTGCGTCCTTTAATTTTGGCCAATTAAATTTTAGCACGGCATTCTCTAGTGTTGAGTATGCACCTTGAATATCAGAAGGTTTGATGATTTTTGAATTGCCCAAGTAATTTTGGAGTTCCGCTTCGAGGGCATCAAATGTTTTTGCAGTAAATTTCTCAGGTATCACAAAGCCCGCTTTTTTTATTTCATCATCTTTGGCATTGATGGTAATATAAATGGGTTCATGGTTTGGATTTTTATCAGACCAATTTTTAAGTTCTATTAAATAATCGTTAAAAAGTGGATGATGACTTCTGAAATCTATATCTTGTACATGGAATACCTTGAAGCCTGGCAATAAGAATTTTTTATCGGAATCAAAAGGTGCTTGGTTTTGTTGGAGTTTCAAGCCTAATGGAGTAGCGTATTTTCCGCCGAGTGTATCTGAATAAATATCAATTTCTAAATTTCGTAAACCTAAATCTAATTGAGTTGTGAGAGGTGGGTGGCTATAGTCTAAGCCAGTTAAATCAGTATCACTATTGCGTTGTAATAGCTCAAAAAGTTGAGAGTCGATAGCTACTTTGTAACTGTTGTGCGAACCAATAACTTGAATTTTATTGATGCTAAGTTGGTCTAAATTTTCGGTTGCGTTTGAAACAAAAAAAAGTATTAGAATACTACAAAATATAAATTTCATAAAGCTGATTATAGTCATTGTTTAAACGATATTCTTTATTCTGTGTGTTTGTGATTTTCTAAAATTAGGGAATAATGCTGCACTTTTTGTACTCCTCTGTACTTATTAATTCAATGATATTTATTTTATAATATAATCGTAATCATTTCGCTAGATGTATTTTATGATTTACAAATCTATGAAAAGAACATTTTTGTTGCTTTTATTGCTTATGCAGTTAGGTCAAAAAGCTTTTTCACAAAAAGCTCGGGTGCAAAATTCTGCTTATGAGCTTTTATTGGATAATTTGCTCAGCCGTAATGTTCCCGAAATATCCGTAGAAGAGCTCAGTCAAAAAAATAATCAGCTACTTTTACTTGATGCCCGTGAGCTTAAAGAGTATCAAGTAAGCCATTTGAAAAATGCAAAATATGTTGGGTTTGAAAAATTGAACCTGAACGTACTAAAAAATACTGCCAAAAATCAGCCAATTGTAGTATATTGTTCGGTGGGTTATCGAAGTGAAAAAGTAGCCGAAAAACTAATTCAACAAGGGTTTACCAATGTTCGTAATTTGTACGGTGGTTTGTTTGAATGGAAAAACCAAAACCAACCTATCGTTAACGAAACTGGACAAACAGATGAAGTGCATGCTTACGATAAAACATGGGGGATTTGGCTTAAAAAAGGGAAAAAAGTATATTAAAGTTTCTGGCTTGAAACATTAATTACAGATAATTTGTATTCATAAACAAGTAATTTATTTATTCATTAAACTTTTATAAAAATGACTTCTTTAGAAATCGTAAAGCAATACTACGCTTGTTTTAACAACAAAGATTGGGCTGGAATGCTAGCACTTTTACACCCAGAAGTACGCCACGAACCCAACCAAGGCGAGCCAAGAATTGGTATAGAATTATTTACGGAATTTTTGAAACACATGGATGAGTCTTACGAAGAAACGTTGACGGATATGGTTTTCTTTGCTGAACCAACTGACGAACGTGTGGCTGTTGAGTTTGTGGTGAACGGGATTTACAAAAAAGGAGAAGAAGGATTGCCAGAAGCCCGTAATCAAACCTATATTTTACCAGCAGCAGCTTTTTTGGGTTTGAAAGATGGTAAAATCAGTCGAGTAACTACTTATTATAATCTTCCATTGTGGATTAAATTAGTTTCTGAATAAAGTAAAATTGTATGCAAACACTTTCATTTATTCAAAAAAAAGGAGCAGAAATTACAACTGTTTTTGAAGATTTGGCGAATTTGAGAATTACCGTTTTTCGTGACTTTCCTTACCTTTACGAAGGTTCAGTAGCTTATGAAATGGAGTATTTGAAAATTTATGCTCAAGCTGAAAAAGCATTACTTTTCGCTGTTTATGATGGTTCAAAAATGGTGGGTGCAACCACCTGTATTCCACTGATAAACGAAGCACCAGAAGTACGTTTACCTTTTGAAAAAGCAGGTTTAGCAATAGATTCAATCTTTTATTTTGGCGAAAGTATTCTATTGAAAGAATACAGAGGTTTAGGTTTGGGGCATCGCTTTTTTG
>JACCDS012306868.1_pt1 | contig 24219 bp, 22 predicted proteins | sample 7446441 | NCBI WGS metagenome assembly JACCDS01 (sample SAMN15323445, study PRJNA562643) | freshwater metagenome | isolation source: river surface water | place: USA:Blue River Watershed | collected 2017-08-17 | reverse complement strand
GTTCCCACGTTAATCACTCCTGCACGCTCCTGCCCAAAAAATAAGCAGGATATGCGGTTAACGTGGCTCAAATTTCGTCGTGAATTCGCCTCAGATTGGCTCAGTTTTCAAAATGAATCAACACCCTGCCTGCTGGCCAAGGATGACGAAACCTACACCTACAACCACCGCATCAACCGCCTCTCGACCATTCAGGAGCATTACATGATCCGCCGCGCCATCGATCGCGGCGTCAGCAAGGAACGTCTCGCCCGGGCCTTTGGCGTGAACCTGAGCTCTATCAACCGTCGCATCAACTTGCTTGAAGGCATTTGCCCGGAGGCGATTGCCCGGCTGCAGGACAAGCAGTTCACCCCCGATGTAACCCGGGTGCTGCGCAACATGAAGGCCGCCCGGCAGGTGGAGGCGGTGGAATTGATGGTCGCCAGCAACACCATCACCGTGGCCCATGCCGATGCCCTGCTCAAAGCCACGCCGCCCGAGCAGCGCACCGACTTCAAACCGACCGAGCGCGATCGGCAGTTGGCCCCAATCGAGCAGATCGTCAAACTGGAAAAGGAGATGAGCCAGGTCCAGACCCAGTACAAGGACGCCGAAGAGAATTACGGCTCCGATCTGCTCAATTTGGTCGTGGCCAAAGGCTACTTGACCAAGCTGCTCGGCAACGCTGCCGTCAAAAGCTACATCACTCGCCACGAACCCGAAATCCTGGAGCATTTCGAACTGGTGGTGAACACCGTCAGCATGGAGGAGGCCGTGCAGCAACAACTGGAGGCCGATGGCGAATTTGAGGAACCGACCGAGGAAGATGTGCCGGATCAGAAAGAGGCGGAATAACGATGGCGCAATAGGATGGATTCATTGCCACCCTGCATTGCCGCATTGCAACACCGAAGGGTAAAATGTTGACGATAAAAATATCCTTCGGAGGTAGTCGTGCACTGGTATCTCGTCTATACCAAGCCAAGGCAGGAAAAGTGCGCCCTGGACAACCTCCAGCGCCAAGGCTTTCAGTGCTATCTGCCCACTCTCCCGTCCGAGAAACTCCGCCAGGGCGTCCTCACTGTGACGGACGGGCTCCTGTTTCCGCGTTACTTGTTCATTCGCCTGGGTCAGGGGGATTCGGCTCCCAGCTGGGCGCCCATCCGCTCGACCAAGGGCGTCAGCCGGCTGGTCAGTTTCGGGGTGGAGCCGGCCAAGGTGGCCGACTCACTGGTCGAAGCCCTGCGGGCGCAGGAGGCCTCGGTTCAGGCCGAGCCCGAGCGCTTGTTCAAACCGGGTGAACGGGTCCGCCTGACCGAAGCGCCTTTTGCTGGCATCGAAGGCATCTACCAGATGGCCGACGGAGAGCGCCGAGTCATGGTGCTGATCGAATTGCTCTCCAAGCAAGTGCGGGTGCGGGTTGCGCCGGCCCATCTGCGCAAGGCCGGCTGAAGCGCAGCCAAAACATTTCTCAAAGTCATGACGGTGTGGCAAAATACATACCATCCGTTAGGCCTTTGTGCAGCATCTTGCTGTGTTTGTAAGCCTCGGAATCCCCCGTTAAGTCCCGCGGACCGCGCTTGCTGATCGTGAAACAGCACGGCGGTAGCGTGTCTAAAGCGCTTTGACTCTCATTTCCAATAAGTCAAACTCTGCCGAACTCCATGCGGAGGTTGATTATTAATGGTCTCCTAAGCGATATGCGTCGCCTGGCCAACCCCGGCATCACTGCGAAGGGAATCATCGAAATGCAATCGGGCAACCGACTGGACCAAGACGATGTCGTCAGCTTCGAAGATACTTACAATAAAAATTGACGATGCCGCAAATCAAGCTTACGTCTGGCAGTGTATTTATAGGGGCAAGCGGGAGTTCGTTGCTTGATGCTGCCGCTCATGCCGGAGTTATTTTGCCTTATAGCTGCAAAACCGGGCGTTGTAGTACCTGTAAATGTAAAGTGGTGAGTGGTCAGACTCGAGAGTTGCATCCTGAAATCGGATTAACAGAAAAGGAAAAATCGGAGGGCTGGATTCTTAGCTGCGTTAGATCTGCCGAGACCGATCTAACTATAGAAGTAGACGATTTAGGTGGGGTTGTGTTGCCTGCTGTTAAAACGCTTCCTTGCAGAGTCAGCCATCTCGAGATGTTGGCGCCCGACGTCATGCAGGTCAAACTACGCTTGCCTCCCACTGCAAACTTCAATTTTATACCGGGGCAATACATCGAAGTTATTGGAGTGAATGGCATGCGTCGCAGCTACTCCATAGCTAATTATGGCCTTCAAGATAAAATACTGGAATTGCATATTCGCGCTGTCAAAAGTGGCGCAATGAGTGAATACTGGTTCAAGCAAGCCAAGGTCAATGATTTGCTGCGTCTAAATGGGCCTCTGGGAACCTTCTTTCTGCGTGATGCTCCCGATATGGATCTGGTCTTTTTGGCCACAGGCACTGGTATTGCGCCTGTCAAGGCTATGCTTGAGTCGCTTTCAATGAAATCGACTAATCAATCGTTTAGATCGGTGACTGTGTTTTGGGGGGGGCGTGTACATAGTGATTTGTATTTCGATGTTACACGCATCGCTGGAAAATTTAAATATGTTCCTGTGCTTTCGCGTGCTGATATGTCTTGGTTGGGGGCGCGCGGCTATGTACAGAACGAGCTTTCGAGATTGCTCCCTGACTTGAGTCAAGCGGTGGTCTATGCATGCGGCTCTAATGCAATGATACATAGTGCCAGAGAGTTTTTGACGGAAAAAGGTTTGACTACTAAATGCTTCTATTCAGATGCCTTTGTGTCATCAGGATCTCGATAAGCGCAATCAGGAGTTTTGAATGAAAGCTGTGATTCTTGCCGGTGGACTCGGCACTCGACTAAGCGAAGAAACCGCAACCCGTCCAAAGCCAATGGTTGAAATAGGTGGCAAGCCCATCCTGTGGCACATCATGAAGATGTATTCACACCATGGTATTAACGAATTTATTGTGTGCTGTGGCTATAAGGGTTATTTAATTAAAGAATATTTTGCAAATTATTTTTTGCACATGTCTGATGTCACATTCGACATGAGGTCCAATGTGATGAATGTTCACCAGAAACGTGCTGAGCCATGGTCTGTGACACTGGTGGATACCGGCGACATCTCCATGACTGGAGGCCGTCTGCTGCGTGTTGCCGACTATATAAAGCACGAAGATGCTTTCTGTTTTACTTATGGAGATGGTGTTGGTGATAACGATATTGCCGCCAGCATTGCATTCCACCGAAGCCACGGCAAGGCAGCCACTCTCACCGCCACTTACCCGCCTGGCCGTTTTGGCGCATTGGACATTCAAAATGGACAAGTTTGCAGCTTCAAAGAAAAGCCTAGAGGTGATGGTGCCCTAATAAATGGTGGATTTTTTGTATTGTCCCCAAAAGTGCTTTCATTGTTGGTTGACGATGACACTATTTGGGAACAAGAGCCCCTGATGAAGTTGGCTGCAGATGGCGAATTGATGGCCTACCCGCATTACGGCTTTTGGCAACCTATGGATACTCTACACGATAAAAATACGCTCGAGAAACTGTGGGCTAACGGTACCGCCCCCTGGAAGAAGTGGGACTGATAATGACGCATATCAACAGTACCTTCTGGCAAGGCAAACGTGTCCTGCTCACAGGGCACACGGGCTTCAAAGGCAGTTGGTTAAGCCTGTGGCTGCAGTCATTAGGCGCCACATTGCGTGGCATTGCATTGGAACCACCGACTAATCCTGCTTTATTTGATGTGGCTAACGTTGCTGCAGGCATGGAGCACACTATCATCGACATTCGTGACTTCGCTGCGGTCAAGGCACAAATGGATGAGTTTCGGCCGGAAATCATTATCCACATGGCCGCACAGCCATTGGTGCGGCTTTCATACTCCCAGCCGATAGAAACATACGCCACTAACGTCATGGGCACTGTGCATGTGCTTGAAGCGTCGCGTCAAATCAATTCGGTCAAGGCCATTGTTAACATCACGACAGATAAATGCTATGAGAACCGTGAATGGGTTTGGGGCTACCGTGAAGAAGAGCCAATGGGTGGCTTTGACCCCTATTCCAGCAGTAAGGGGTGCGCGGAGCTGGTGAGCGCTGCCTACCGCAAGTCCTTTCTGAAAGATGCCGGTATTGCGATGGCAACGGCCCGCGCTGGCAACGTTATTGGCGGAGGGGATTGGGCTTTAGATCGGCTTATCCCAGACATCTTGCGGGCTCTACAGAATAATGAGCAGGTATTAATCCGCAATCCGCACGCGATTCGTCCTTGGCAGCATGTGTTAGAGCCGTTGTCTGGCTATCTGTTGTTGGCTGAGCGCCTTTACACTAACGGCCAAACAGACGCCGAAGGCTGGAACTTCGGTCCTCGCGATGAAGATGCGCGTCCTGTTCGGTGGATAGTTGAGCATGTGTGCGGCAACTGGGGTAAAGGAGCCAGTTGGGCCTTACAGTCAGGCAGCCACCCACATGAGGCTAGCTTCCTGAAACTGGATATATCCAAGGCGCGACAACGTCTGGAATGGGCTCCTCGCTGGTCGCTTGAGACAGCACTTAGACACATTACCGATTGGCATCAAGCCTGGCTCTCTGGTCAAGATATGCGCGCCGTTTGCTTGAAACAAATTTCCGAATACGGATCCGACCTATGACTACAACTCCCGTCAACTTTCAACCCCAACTCGAAAAATTGCGTAGCCAGATCAGTGAACTGGTGCAGCAATACGCAGAAATTGCTTACACACCCACGCCTTTTGTTCCTGGTCAGACCGCAGTGCCGGTATCCGGCAAAGTAATCGGGGCCAACGAATTGAGGATGATGGTCGACGCCTCGCTGGACGGATGGCTGACCACTGGCCGCTTCAACGCGATGTTCGAGCAACGCTTGGCTCAGTTCCTAGGCGTGAAGTATCTGATCACTGTGAACTCTGGTTCATCCGCTAATCTGGTGGCTTTTTCGACGTTGACTAGTCCCAAGTTGCGTGACCGAGCCATAAAGCAGGGTGACGAAGTCATTGGCGTGGCTGCGGGGTTCCCGACGACGGTCAATCCGATCATCCAATTCGGCGCCGTGCCAGTGTTTGTGGATGTTGATTTGGCTACGCACAATATCGACGCGAGCAAGATTGAGGCGGCGATCACGCCCAGAACCAAGGCCATCATGCTGGCCCACAGCCTGGGCAATCCGTTCAACCTGGACGTTGTGACGGCACTGTGCAAGAAGTACAACTTGTGGCTTGTCGAGGACTGTTGCGACGCGCTGGGCGCAACGTACAAAGGCCAGATGGTGGGAACCTTTGGCGACATTGGCACCCTCAGCTTCTACCCGGCGCACCACATTACGATGGGTGAAGGTGGCGCAGTGTTTACCAATAACGCCGAACTGAAGATGATCGCCGAGTCCTTTCGCGACTGGGGGCGTGACTGCTACTGCCCACCGGGCAAGGACAACACTTGCGACAAGCGCTTTTGCTGGACCAAGGAGCAGCTAGGTGGCGACCTGCCGGATGGCTACGACCATAAGTACACCTACAGCCACCTAGGCTACAACCTAAAAATCTCCGACATGCAGGCCGCCTGCGCGCTGGCGCAGATGGACCGCGTCGAGGAGTTCATCGCCAAACGCCGCGCGAACTTCTCCTACCTAAAGGCTAAGCTAGCCAGCGTCGCCGAGTTCCTTCACCTCCCACAAGCGACACCCAACAGCGAGCCGTCGTGGTTTGGATTTCCGCTCGTCATCAAGGAAACAGCTGGTGTCAAACGCGCAGACTTGATCAACTTCCTTGAAGAAAACAAGATCGGCACGCGCCTGCTTTTCGCTGGCAACCTGACAAAGCAGCCCTACATGGCCGGCCGCAACTACCGCGTCAGCGGCGAGTTGATCAATACTGACATCGTGATGAACCAGACTTTCTGGCTGGGTACCTTCCCGGCGTTGGGCGAGCCACAGCTGGACTATATCGCCGACAAGCTTGAAGAGTTCTTCGGAGTGAACTTTTGATGTCTTTCCCAGCTTCTCTCCCCGCAGATCCCAGCGTGGAACAGAAGTTCTCGCCGGCCCGCATGCGGCGCACTGTGCTCGAGATGGCCTACGCCGGCTCGACCGTTCACGTCGCCTGCGCCTTCTCGATCGTCGAATTGCTCTGCGTGCTGTATCGCCAGCACCTGCGCTATCCGGGCAACGACCCGCGCGCACCCGGGCGCGATTATCTGGTCCTCAGCAAGGGCCACGGCGTCATGGCGCAGTACGCATGCATGCGCGAGCTGGGGTGGCTGAGCGACGCAGACGTGCAGAACTATTTCGCCGAGGGTAGCGCGTTGACAGGCCTTTCGGACTCACGCACACCTGGGCTAGAGGTCACGTCGGGATCGCTCGGCCACGGCTTCTCGGTAGGCGTGGGCATCGCTATGGGGCTGCTGCGCCAGGGCTCGGACCAGAAGGTCTATGCCCTCGTGGGCGACGGCGAGCTGAACGAAGGCCCGATATGGGAAGGCGCGCTGGTCGCAGCCCACCACCGCCTCAGCAACTTGCTCCTCATAGTCGACAAGAACGGCTTCCAGGCCATGGGCACGACTGACGAAGTGCTTGCCCTTGGCGATCTGACAACGAAGTTCGAGAGTTTCGGTTTCGAGACACTGGAGGTCGATGGGCACGACGAGGCCGCGATCGACACCGCGATCCAGCAGTTGTGGGCGACCTCGCCGACTAAGCCCAAAGCCCTTATCGCCCGCACGGTAAAGGGCAAGGGCGTGCCCTTCATGGAGTCGGACAACCGCTGGCATTACATGCGACTGGGCCCTGACACGCTCGCCGCAGCCCTGGCCGCACTGGATCAGGGGGAGGCGTCGTGAGAGCCGCCTTTTCGAGTGCTCTGGCCGCATTGGGCGCTAGCGACCCTCGCGTGCTGCTGCTGACCGGCGACCACGGCTACGCGCTGTTCGACGAGTTCCGTCAGCGCTGCCCGCGGCAATACATCAACGCCGGGATCGCCGAGCAGAACATGGTAGGAATGGCGGCGGGACTGGCGCGAGTCGGCTTCCGGCCCTTCGTCTACGGTCTGGCAGCGTTCGTCCCGATCCGTGTTGTCGAACAGATTAAGATCGACATTGCCCACGACGACCTCCCGGTCGTGCTGCTGGGCGATGGTGCTGGCTTCGTCTACGGGCAGCTCGGCACCAGCCATCAATCGACTGAGGACATCGCGTGCACCCGATCGATTCCGGGGCTCGACGTGCTGTCTCCGGCCGACCGCCACGAGATGACAGCGTGCATGTACTATGCCCATGCCTTGGGACGGCCCGTGTATCTGCGAATGGGCAAGGCCGATCTGGGTGACGTGCACCCGGGTCCGCTACCGGCGCTGGTTCGGGGCCGCTTGCTGCCAATTCGCTCCGGCCCCACGGATCGGCCCGCCCTGATTGCCACCGGGTCGATGGTGCGCACAGCAATCGAGGTGGCGTCAATCCTCGACCTCGCGGTCTGGAGCACGCCGTCGCTCAAGCCCCTGAACGTGGGCGACGTCGTCGCGGCCGCGACATCCGCGAAGGGCCTCGTGACCCTCGAGGAACACTCGGTCCTCGGCGGACTCGGCGCCGCCGTGACGGAAATCGCCTCCGAGCATTGCCCGGTAAGGATTCTGCGTATTGGCGTCGCCGACCGCTTTTCCGAGCGATGCGGTACTCATGGCTATCTTTTGCGTGAACACGGCCTGGATCTGCCGACCGTGACTGAGCGCGTTCGTAAGTTCATAGATGCTCGGGCATGAACAGTTGCGACCGCCGATGACCCCGCCACTGGACATTGGCTCCGAGCTTCCTCCCGTACCTGCCGAGGACCTCCAGCGGAGTTTCGAGCACTTGCCCGAAGCGATCTGGCGCAAGCTCGACGGCCGTCGGATCTACATCACGGGCGGCACCGGGTTCTTGGGCAAATGGCTGCTGGCCACGCTACTGGACGTTCGCCGGCGCCTCAATATGCGCTGCACGGTCACGGTCTTAAGCCGTCGCCCGGATGCCTTCGTATCCGGAATGCCCATGCTCGCAACGGCGCCGGGTGTTACCCTGGTGAAGGGCGATGTCTGCACGGTGGAGCCCGATGGCTATCACTACGACACGATAATTCATGCGGCAACAGACGTCGTCGCGCCCAACACGCCGCGCGAAACCTTCGACACCTGCGTCGAAGGGACCCGACGCGCACTGGCCATTGCCCGCGCCAGCGGTGCACGTGACTTTCTCCTGGTCAGCTCCGGGGCGGTCTACGGGCGCCAACCGGCGGAGCTGGACCGCGTGTCGGAGGACTTCTGCGGCGCGCCGGACCCACTCGCCCCCTCGTCGGCCTATGGCGAAGGTAAGCGCGTCTCCGAGTGGCTGAGTTGCACCGAGAGCGCGGACGCGGGATTTGATGTCAAGATTGCCCGTTGCTTCGCGTTCGTCGGCCCTCATCTCCCGCTCGACAAGCGCTTCGCCATCGGCAACTTCATCGGCGCGGCGCTGGATCGCCGGGACCTGGTCATCCAAGGCGATGGCAGTCCGGTCCGAAGCTATCTCTACGCCGCCGACATGGCGGGCTGGCTGTGGGCAGTGCTGCTTCGCGGCGCTCATGCCCGCGCTTACAACGTCGGAGCATCCGAAGGCCTGTCGATCGCCGAGCTCGCATCGGCAGTCTGCCGAGCACTCGACGTCGAGCTGCCGGTGCACGTGCTTACGCCTCGAACCCCAGATGTCCCTGTCCAACGTTATGTTCCCGACAATTTACGAGCGCTTCGCGAACTCGAGCTGCCAGTGCCGATTCCCCTCGCCGAGGCCATTGCTCGTACCGCGTGCTGGCACGGGCCTCTCCTAAGAAACGCCGAGGCCAGACCATGATTCTTGTTACCGGAGCCACGGGGTTCCTAGGGAGCCGCTTGCTTGCCGCACTGCTTTCTGCGGGGCATCAGGTCGTTGCACTCAAGCGCTCGTTTTCGAAGACAGCGCGTATTCGCACCCTTCTCGATCACCCCGAACTGGTCTTGATCGACATCGATACAACCGACCCAGAAGCGATATTCAAGGCACATGACATCGACACCATCATTCACACGGCAACGCAATACGGCCGCAGTGACACCCCCCTCTACTCCATCCTCGAAGCCAATCTAATCCTGCCGCTTCGCCTGGCAGAGCTCGGCATCCGTCACGGCGTGCAGTGCTTCATCAACACAGACTCGTACTTCAACAAAGGCAGCGGCTCCTATTCGCACCTGTTGGACTACGCCTTGTCGAAGAAGAGTCTGCTGACTTGGCTCGACAAATTGTCGGGACGTATCAAGACCATCAATGTCGTGCTCGAGCACGTCTATGGCCCCTACGACGACGGTTCCAAATTCGTCGAGAGCCTCATTCGACGCGTCGCCATCGACCGAGCCCCTCATGTGGCGCTGACCCACGGCCACCAGCGCCGAGATTTCATCTATCTCGACGATGTCGTCGCCGCGTACCTCCGCTTGGTGGAGTATGGGCGGATGCACAACTTCAAGTTCAAGACCTTCGAGCTTGGCAGCGGCCATAGTGTTCCGGTGCGGGATTTCGCGCTGCTGATTAAGTCCCTGTCGGGCAGCTATACCGAACTCGGCTTTGGGGATATACCCTACCGGGCCGATGAGATCATGGACTCCGTCGCCCAGATTGCGGAACTACAGGAACTCGGCTGGAACCCCGAGACCCCCCTCGAACGCGGCATTGGGTCAATCCTCGAAGCGTACGGCGTCGCAGCCCCCAACAGCGCTCCCGATGTTAGCGTTTGATCATTCCGGAGTGTTCCGCCGACTTTGGCTGCAATTCGGCGCGCGCCGCCGCATCCAGCTCGGGTTGCTGCTGGCTCTGATGATTTTGACCTCATTCGCCGAGATCCTCACCATCGGTGCCGTGCTGCCCTTTCTCTCTGTCTTGATGCAGCCTGAGCTGGTCTTCAGACAGGCCGCCATCCAGCCGCTGATCCACTTCCTGGGGGTTACGACCCCCTCAGGCCTGATTCTGCCTTTGACCCTAGCGTTCGGGGGGGCGGCCCTGCTTGCCGGCGCGATGCGCATTGGGCTGCTTGTGCTTTCGACTCGGCTGTCGTTCGCCTTGGGCTCGGATCTTAGCAACAAGCTCTATCGGAAGGCCCTTCATGAACCCTACCCGATCCATATCGCCCGGAACAGCAGCGAGGTGGTAAGCGTGATCTGGGGTAAGGTTAGTGAGATAACCTTTTTCATCATCGTTCCGCTGCTGTTGATGATCAGCGCGGCGATCAGCATCGTAGTGATCGCCACAACGCTCTTGCTTACAGTTCCTGCCATCGCCTTGATTGCCATTGGCTGCCTGGCGGGTGCATATGTTGCCATCGTGCTGACCACGAAACACCGGCTCAAGCGCAACAGCAAAGTCATCGCGGACGAGTCAACTCGCCTGGTCAAGGCGCTCCAAGAGGGCATGGGCGGCATTCGGGACATCCTGCTCAACAGTAGCCAAGCCGTGTTCGCCGAAAACTACCGGAAAATTGACCGCATCTTGCGCCGGGCACAGGGCTCGAACCAGATCATGGCAGGCGCCCCCCGTTTCGCAATCGAGTCCATGGGCATGCTACTGTTCGCGGCTCTCGGCTACGGATTGGCCCAGCAACCGTCGGGCGTGGCTGCCGCACTACCTCAAATGGCGGTGGTCGCTCTCGGTCTTCAGCGACTTCTTCCGGCGGCCCAGCAGCTCTACAACGCATGGTCGAGCATCAACGGATCCTTGGCATCGCTGCACGATGTACTGACCATGGCCGAGCAGTCGCCGACCACGCCCAGCTTAGCCGCGCATGAGCGGCCGCTGGCATTCGATCAAGCCATCACACTTGATCGAGTCTCGTTTCGCTATCAACCGTCCTCGCCCTGGATTCTGCGAGACGTCTCGGTGACCATTCCCAAGGGCGCGCGTGTCGGATTTATCGGGGCCACGGGCGCAGGTAAAAGCACGCTTTTGGACATCGTGCTCGGTCTTCTTCACCCAGAGGAAGGTTCGATACGTGTCGACGATTGCCCAGTCACGCCTTCTAACGCCCCGGCATGGCAGGCACACATCGCGCACGTGCCCCAGACCATTTTTCTCACCGACAGCACCATCGCTGAAAACATTGCATTTGGCGTGCCGGCGCGCGAGATCGACGCTGCGCGTGTACGACAAGCAGCAACCTTGGCCCAGCTGGGCGATGTCATCGAAGCCTGGCCTGAACAATACCAGACGCGCGTCGGTGAGCGAGGCGTACAGTTGTCAGGGGGGCAACGGCAACGGATCGGGCTAGCCCGCGCGCTGTATCTCAATGCGGACGTCATCGTGCTCGACGAAGCGACTAGCGCCCTCGATTCGAACACTGAGCAAGCCGTGATGCAAGCGATTGACTCACTCGCGCCCGGTATGACCGTGCTTATCATTGCCCATCGCCATGAAACACTGGCGAACTGCAACATGATCATCGAGGTCGCAAACGGCGGGATCACTGAAGTCGGGCAAACGTTCCACGGTCGAGGAGGCCGCTTGAATGGTTAAAACCTATCCTGAGGCGCCGACTCTGAGCATCTGCATTCCTACGTACAACCGCTCAGTATCTGTCCAAGCGATTGTTACAAAGCTGCTGGAGTGCACTGACGCGCGATTCGAAGTGGTGGTTCTGGATAACGCATCAACGGACGACACGTTCGCCAGCTTGAAAACGATCGCCGACCCGCGCTTAGTGGTCCATCGCAATCCGGACAATCGTGGCGTTCTCTACAACATCCTGAACGTTCTCGCAAAGGCGCAGGGAACATTTGCGGCGCTCGTGCTGGACAAGGACGACGTTCATACGGAGTGGCTGACGGGGTTCATCGATTTTCTCGATCGTACGGCCAGCCTGGCTGCTGGCTATTGCGAATATCGGTCTACGGAAGCGGTCGAAGCCATAGTCGTACAGCCCGGTATGCCGGCGGTGCGCCGAATCGCTTACCGTTGCCACCACCCAACCGGCTATTTTTTCCGCACACTCGCCTTGCGTGAACTAAATTTCACGGAGCGCTTCGGCGCCTTCGAAACCGTGGGCCATTTCCCCTTCGAATTCATCTTCGCCGAACTCTTGTTGCAGAGCCCAGGTGCCATCTACCAGCGGCCGCTTTTCTCGCCAGAACCCGCCGAACGGGCTGCGACAGTCAAGTCGCTAGGCACAAATGCCGCACGCGAAGACGCCTATTTTTCCCCGACCGGTCGCCTGAAAACAGCGATTGGCTTCGCCCGTCACATCGAGACGCTCCAGCTTCCGCCCAACGACCGGCGCATGCTGATCGTCGATCGTTTTATTGAGGGGGTGATTGTCGCAACCCTTGGCTACCGCACGATCATGGCCGATGCCGCCATCTGCTCGCACTACTACATCAATCCGCGGGATGTGGGTTATGGCGAAATTCTCAGGATAGCGGTGAAGTTTTACCGTTCATTCCACCGAGAGGTCATTGCAACCAACTCCTGCTGCGCGTTTGAATCCGGCCCCCAATTCGACGCGTTAGTCTTTTTATCCGTCGCCAAGCGATTGACTAAAAAAATCGGCCGGAAGTGGCATGCAAACTGAATCGCCCAGAGAGGTGTCATGAATGAATCCAAAATGAAGTGCACCTCCAGCCCAATTAAACTAACCATCGGAATTCCGACCTTTGAGGCGTGGGACTACCTTGAACCAAACCTCCACATCCTTTTCGCCGAATTCGCGAAACACAACGATGTTGAAATTCTTGTCTGCGATAACGCCTCTAGCGATCCACGATACGTTGAGATGGCTCGCTACTGCGATACATACCCAGAGCGCGTGCGTTATGTCAGGCACACGCAGAACCTCGGGCTTGACGCCAATATTTGGAGCATCGTCGAGCATGCTCGCGGCGACTACATCCATTTTCTAGGCGACGATGATCTTTACGAACCGGATGGCCTCGATCGAGTACTTAAAGTATTGAAAGAGCATGATCCTGATTATTGTCTCCTCGGGAACCGCTACCTGAACACATTAAATCAAAGATACATCGTGAACCATGACTCACTCGGCGATGGCATCATGATTTCGGGATCGGCGCAAATGATCATCCGGACTGAAGCGCTGCGGTCGCTGACTCTGTCGAATATCGTCATCCGGCGCTCGTCCTGCCTAACCATTGAGAACGTTCCGACCTACTTCGGGTGCCAATGGCTGCACCTCGCCCTGTTCGTTTATAGCCTACGCCCTCAATCCTCAGCCTATATATTTGGATTTTCGCGGCCGATTGTGACCGTGCGAATTGCGAATCAGCGGTGGCTCCAAAACGATGGTGCAATTGCTTTTTATTGCAGAGCGCTCTCCCTTTTTGAAGGAGTCAAGCGAATAGATGACAGCGGTAACCTTTTTCGTCATGTGACCGAGTCCTTCCGCCCTCTACTCTCGAATGGGCCAGGCATAAAGTTTCGCCGCGCGTACCGTAATCTACCGTATCTTGTACAACTGGCACGCTACTACTATCGATCACCACAGCGATTTGCATGGCTGTGCGCAAACATACTGCTGCGCCCGCATCGGCCTTTTTTTAAAGGGTGGGAAAACGTTGGAGAGGAAGTCGGCCCTAGCTGATTACGCCAGTTGATTTTCAACATGCGATGGACCTCGAACGCAGCTTTCCCACCCCTCGCTGTTGCTTTTCGCCCCTCTTTTTCTAGCCCCATGAAAAATGCAACGCCGTCGCTAACTATCGTCGTGCCAACTTACAATCGTGCCGAGTTGCTTGGCATGCTGCTCGACTCGATTGGCCACGATTTTGATGAGTGGCCCGATGATCTCGAGCTCGTCGTTATGGATAATGCATCGACTGACGACACCCTTGCCCAAATTGAATATCGGCGTAAACGCGGTATACCCATTCGTCTTTTGCGAAACGACACCAATGTGGGCATGGACACAAACCTCGCAGCTGGATTCGACGTCGCTCGTGGAAAATATCTATGGCAGATCGGCGATGATGAAATACTTTATCGCGGAGCGTGCCGATATGTCCTCGATTTCGTAAGGAAGAGCGACGTCGGGCTAATTCATCTATCCTACAGCGGCATCACCGTCGGCCAGCAAACGTCGCATTTGGCGCGCACTATCGATCGCCAACCGCGCCTAGTGGAGATGACTTCCGCCCAATTGTTTAGGCAAGCAAATGTTTTTCTGACATTCATCTCGGCCAACGTCGTAAATCGCCACGCGATATTAAGATCACTCCCTCAATTTAACTCTAAAGCCGACGCGGGGACCTTCCTTCCACAGCTAGCCTGGATTTATGCGAGCCTCAAGACGAGTAACCGACATGTGTTTGTTCGCACACCTTTTTTCGGCGCTCTGGGGGGCAATACAGGTGGATACCGTCTTGTCGAGGTATTTGGCACAAATCTGCTCGCGATCACGGAAAAAAGCCTCGGAAGTCACCTGCCAAACGCTCGGGCGGTGATGGCAAACGCGGTGCTGACGAGGTTCATGACGGGGGAGCTGACGGCGATGCCGGCCGCGACACAAACGAACGGCAACCGCTTTGTCGCCGAAGACCTTGAGCCCGCGCTCGATCAGCTTTTCGGCAATATGCCGACTTACCGAGTAATGGTTAAACCTTTAGTGCGAGCACCATTTTGGAAGCGGCGCCTAATTTTCGCTTTTGTGCGCGTTTATAACCGACTGAACCGCGCTTTCGGCTTTGCGTGGCTCTGATTCGGCGCACATTCCAAAGGGGCATTCTTAAACCTTGACGCGTGCTCTGCGCGACATGCTGTTAGAAGCCGGATTGCCCGTTTAGCTTCGGTACACCAACGTCTAGGATTGTAGGCCCGAAAATTGATTAAACATGATTGAGTCAATCTACACCACAGTTGCGCGCCAAACCGGCTTTGCGCCTCCCAATCGCGCTCGAGCACGCGTCATTGCGTTCTACCTGCCCCAGTTCCACCCTATCCCCGAAAACGATGAGTGGTGGGGAAAAGGTTTCACCGAATGGACAAACGTTGCGAGGGCGCGACCTTTGTTCGAGGGACATGAACAGCCGCATCTACCGGCCGATTTGGGTTTTTACGACTTAAGGCTCCCTGAGGTCCGCGCTGCGCAAGCAGAGATGGCAGCATCCTATGGGGTTGAGGGCTTCTGCTACTGGCACTACTGGTTCGCGGGACGTCGCCTTCTGGAACGTCCTTTCAATGAAGTTCTTGAATCTGGACAACCAGATTTCCCTTTCTGCCTCGGTTGGGCGAACGAGTCTTGGACGGGGGTCTGGAACAACGAACCTCGACGCATGCTCATGGAGCAGACATATCCAGGGGAAGCAGACGACAGGGCGCATTTCGACTATCTGTTGAAGGCTTTCAGCGACCGTCGCTACATCACCGTGGATGATAAGCCACTGTTGTTCATATACAAGCCACTGAAGCTGCCAGACGCGAAGCGACGCCTTGATCGTTGGCGCGAGTGGGCGAACCAGGCCGGCCTCAAAGGGCTATACGTTCTTGGCAACAACATGCTGGATTTCGAAGATGCGGCCGTGCTGGGATTGGATGGGGCGGTTGTTAGTACCCTGGGGATCATTACGACGAAAAACGCGGTGCTGAACAAGGTGAAGTGGCTGTTTTGGGGAGTAAGCAAAAAACTTGATCTCGGCGGACCGCGCACCGTCGAATACAGCGAGGCCATAGAGCACCTGGTCCCGGACCTGTCGAAGTTCGATTTTGAAGCCTATCCCTGCGCTTATCCCAATTGGGATCACACGCCGCGGTCGGGTCGTAAGGGGCTGGTGTTAACCGGATCCACCCCTGAATTGTTCGAGAGGCATATGGAAAATGCAATCGCCGCGGTCAGTGGGCGCGACAGCGAGCATCGCATCGTATTCCTGAAATCTTGGAACGAATGGGCTGAGGGGAATTACATGGAGCCCGATACACGCTGGGGGCATGCCTATCTCGAAGCGCTTAACCGCGTGCTCAAACGGGATTGACGACAGATAGGTATTCATGACCAGCGGGAAGCTCTATATACATGGCACCAACGTTCATCAGGGCGGCGGCAGATCTTTGCTGACTGGAGTTTTGGCGGCGTTGGGCGATTACCTTCCAGCAGTTTGTCAGCTGGACAGTCGCATGGTGCTGCCAGATGGTATGCCTAAAGGTGTGACGATAAGAGCGGTGCCTTCAACACTATTACACCGATTTAGTGCAGAACTGTGGCTCGCGCACAATGCGCAGCCCAAAGATCTGGTTCTGTGTTTCGGCAACCTTCCTCCCCTCTTCAAGCTGCGCGCTCGAACAATCGTCTTTCTACAGAATCGTTATTTAATCGACCGAACGAACCTTGCTGCATTTTCGATTCAAGTAAGAATGCGACTGGCGATTGAAAGGCTGTGGCTGTCAACTCGACTCCTTAATGCGGCGGAGTATGTTGTCCAGACACCCACCATGAAAAACTTGTTTGAGCTGAAAACTGCAGGCAGGGTTCCAGTTCGGACATTGCCATTCAGCACAGAAACAGGCGGCTATGTCCGCAACACCCCACCATCGTTAGCTGCCAACGAAAAAAAAACATACGACTTTATTTATGTGGCTACGGGAGAGCCTCACAAGAATCACTGTCATCTCTTTGAATCTTGGTGTCTCCTAGCGAAGCAAGGCTTTTTTCCATCGCTGTGCGTGACGCTTGATACACGCCGTTTTTCATTGCTATGCAATGAGCTCGAAATGCTGCGGAGTAAGTACAAAATCAAGGTGACAAATGTGGGCGAGTTACCTCACCAACAAGTGCTTTCAATGTACCGTGAAGCGGCTGCTGTCGTTTTTCCCTCGACGTTTGAATCATTCGGTCTGCCCTTGATCGAGGCGCGCCAAGCGGGCTTGCCCGTAGTCGCGGCAGAAATGGACTACGTTAGAGATGTATTGGATCCAGAGCAGAGTTTCGACCCAAACTCTCCCATCTCGATCGCGCGAGCTGTCAAGCGACATATGGGTTGGGACGAGCCGGCGCTGTCACTGCTTGATGCGTCCGAGTTCCTTGGCCAGATAATCAGTTCACCAAGCAACGCATGAACATCAACAGCTTTGAGTTGATCAACGTACTGCTTGCCGCTGGTCTGATAACTGCCGTCTGGCGCGATCAAAAAATATCAATCATTTTTGTGTTGTTCCTGTACGGAACGCTGCATTTCGCCTACTCATCTCTTGCGCTGTTTAGTCGTGACTCCGCTCAGATATTAATTGATATGCATGTGAATGGGGCTGGTGTCACTACATTGGTGTCCGGAGTTGTTGTCTTGATGGCTTCGTATTCATCTTTGGTTGCACGTGCATATCGGGCCGTTAGTAAGAATAGTGGAAATACAAGCGCTGGAGCTCCTAGTGTATTGGTTGTTTCCATAATATGTTTGTTGGCTGGCTATTACATGAATTATCGTGCCGGCGATCATGGTCAAGCATTAAACATTGCCTCTTTGGTGGCGATGCTCACGTTTTTGCTGCTAATCCAGCTTAACGAAGTTGATGTGGGAAAAAATATCGATAAATATGCATTGATATTGTTTGGAACTCTTTTGCCTGTTGTGGGTGTGGCGGTTTACGAGGTCGCAGCAAACAAAGCTTGGTCTGTATTTTGGAATAGCGACGGAGTAATGGTTTTCAGAGCAAGCTCGTTTCTTTTTAATCCCAACTTATTGGCGTACTGGCTATCTTTGATTTATATAGCAATTGCATATGCTTGGCACGCGCGGCCTGACAAATATCGTCTTTGCTTTTTAGCGATGACACTGGTTGCTGTCGGGCTCTATATGTCAGGGTCGCGAAGTGGGCTTACATTGCTTATCGCGGTGTTGATGTTTGCTGCCATCATTTTGCGGAGTAGAAAGTCAGTTCATGCAATTATTATTTTGATCGCAACTGTTGCAATAATTTACATCGTTGCCTTGGGTTTGTCGCCGAGCAATCCCTGGGGCACGCTCGCAGTGCTTGGTCAGCGTTACGAAATGGCATTCGTGTATCTTTATGGTTACCTTGCGTCTTTTGTTGGCTCGGCTGTTCCTGTACCACCGGAGGTTGAAATATCCATCGAAGGTAGATTCGTGGGCAGCACTCTTGATGCTGGCTGGCTTGTTCTTTTTCAAGATGCGGGTTGGCTAGGTATCTTCGCGCTTTTTGGGGTGATTTCGTTTTTAATGATGAAGTTGTTTCGTGCGGGCGAACCGGGTAGTGGGGTCGCTCGAGCTTATGTATTGGCTGCATTGTTCTATTGTGTGGTAAGCGGACTGGTCATGCGATTTCAGATATTTCCTGCTTGGCTGTTTTGGGGGGTGGTTATGGCTATTGCTATCAATATTTTGCGGCTGAACCAAATGCAATCCTGATAGATGGCTTCCTCATTGCGGATTTTGGTGATAAGCCAGTACTTTTGGCCTGAGAGTTTTCGCATCAATGAGCTTGTGCAATCACTCGTGAGTAAGGGGCTGAATGTTGAGGTGGTGACAGGTAAGCCTAATTATCCAGGCGGTACCGTCTTTGATGGATATAGCGCCGGCGGCTGTGCCCATGAAAAATATCGTGGAATAGAAATTCATAGGGTTCCGTTGATTCCCCGCGGTAAAGGTGCTGTAAGGCTAGCGATAAATTACATCTCATTTGTTGTTTCTGGTCTGATGTTTGCGCCTTGGATTTTGCGAAAAAAGCGCTTCGATGTGATTTTTGTTTATGCGCCATCTCCGATATTGCAGGCTATTCCTGCTATCTACTTGGGTCGACTTAAGAAATGTCCTACTCTTCTTTGGGTGCAGGATCTATGGCCAGAGAGTCTTTCTGCGACTGGACACATGACCCATCCAACGTTACTCAAAGCGGTGGAGCGCGTCGTCAGATGGATTTACCAAAAAGTGGACCTGCTGCTTGTGCAGTCACGAGCATTCATTCCTAAAGTGAGGGCTCTTGCTGGTTCAACGCCGATTGTTTACTACCCAAACTCCTTTATAGATGAAGGCTCGGACGGTGCTTCTCAATCAATTGTCTACCCGGGCCTTGACTGTGATTTTCCAGTCATTTTTGCTGGAAATATCGGAAGTGCGCAGGCTGTGGAAGTGGTGCTTGAGGCAGCAACGCTATTGAGGAATGTTCAGGGCATTCGCTTCGTGATGGTGGGCGATGGCAGTCAGCGTGACTGGTTGATGCAGCAGGCAGCAGACCGGGGGCTGAATAACATCGTTTTCCCGGGGCGTTATCCCGTTGAGGCGATGCCAGTCTTGATGGCGAAAGCGGGGGCTCTACTGGTAACGCTTGCAGACACAGAAATTTTTCGTTTGACCATCCCAAGCAAAATCCAGGCGTATTTGGCTGCTGGGCGTCCAATCATTGCCTGTCTAAGTGGCGCTGGTGCAGACATCGTCACGGAAGCAGGTGCGGGAGTGGCCGTTCCTGCAGAGGATGCGCTAGCCTTGGCAGAGGCTGTTAAGGATCTTTACAAGACGCCAGAAAGTGAACGACTCAAGATGGGGGCTCGTGGGCGTGCCTATTACGAAGAGCACTTTTCCCACGATAAGCTGGTGGATGAGTTGATTGGCTACTTTGAGCAATCCGTACTAAGCCATAAAGGGTTTACACAATGAGAGTTTTGGTGCTCGGGGCAAGCGGAATGCTTGGCAACGCGATGCTAAGAGTGATGAGCGGCCAAGAGAGCTGGACCGTATATGGGACGCTGCGTTCTCCCAACCCCGCCTTGCAGGCGCTTGCACCCCAAGCGCAACTTTTGCACGGCATTCATGCCGACCAGCCTGACAGCCTGCTGGCCGCCTTTGCACAAAGTCGCCCTCAAGTCGTGATCAACTGCGTAGGCTTGGTCAAGCAATTGGCCAGTGCGGACGATCGCCTAGAAGCGATACCGATCAACGCCTTACTCCCACATCGATTGGCGAGGTTGTGTGAGTTGGCGCAGGCCAGGCTCGTGCATATCAGCACCGACTGCGTTTTTTCAGGTTGCAAAGGCATGTACAGTGAATCAGACATGCCTGATGCTGAAGACTTGTACGGCCGTTCAAAGTTACTTGGTGAGGTCAGTGATCGGCATGCGATCACCTTGAGAACCTCCATCATCGGCCACGAACTAGGCCGTGACCATGGTTTGATTGGCTGGTTCCTATCGCAGCAAGGGCGCGTAAAGGGTTACACCGAAGCCATCTTTTCTGGCTTGCCTACTTGTGAATTGGCACGGGTAGTGCGAGACCATGTGATTCCGAATATAGATCTACATGGCCTCTACCATGTGGCCGCCGAGCCCATATCCAAGCACGATCTGCTGCAGATGGTTAACCGCATTTACGGCAAGGCGCTTCAGATCGAGCCCGATGATAGGGTGAAGATCAACCGGTCGCTAGATGCATCACGGTTCAAGGAAGCCACAGGGTACGTCGCGCCTGTATGGCCAGATTTGATTGCGCAAATGCACGAGTTCCGCTGAAAGGAAATCCATTGTTTAACAACAAAACCCTGATGATCACAGGCGGTACCGGATCCTTTGGTCAGACCGTGCTGAAGCGCTTTCTCGATACGGAGGTGAAGGAAATCCGCATTTTCAGCCGAGACGAGAAAAAGCAAGAGGACATGCGCATCGCGCTCAATCATCCCAAGCTGCGGTTTTACATTGGCGACGTTCGCGATGAAGCCAGCTTGCGCCAAGCCATGAAGGGCGTGAACTACGTATTCCATGCGGCAGCATTGAAGCAGGTGCCGTCCTGTGAGTTCTACCCGATGGAAGCCTTACGCACCAATGTGATGGGCACTGAAAACGTACTAAACGCAGCGACCGATGCCGGTGTCGAGCGCGTGGTGGTGTTATCCACCGACAAGGCGGTCTATCCGATCAATGCCATGGGTATTTCCAAGGCGATGGCCGAGAAGGTTATGGTTGCCAAAGCCCGGTTGCAGCAACTTGGAGAGACGGTGTTTTGCGCCACGCGTTACGGTAACGTGATGGCCTCCCGTGGGTCTGTCATTCCGCTGTTCGTTTCGCAGCTCAAGGAAGGTCGTCCACTGACCGTCACCGACCCGAACATGACCCGCTTCCTGATGTCTTTGGAAGATTCCGTGGACCTGGTCCTGTATGCGTTTACGCACGGTCAGCAGGGGGATATTTTTGTGCAGAAGGCGCCTGCCTCAACCGTGGGTGATCTTGCACAAGCACTCAAAGAACTGTTTGGCCAGCCCGAAAAGCAGACGCAGGTGATTGGAACGCGGCACGGTGAGAAGCTTTACGAATCGCTGATTTCCCGTGAGGAGATGGCGCATGCCATCGACATGGGCGGCTACTACCGCATCCCCGCAGACAACCGTGACTTGAATTACGCCAAGTACTTCAGCGAGGGGGAGACAGACATCTCAACGCTGGACGACTACACCTCACACAACACCAAGCGCCTGAATGTTGAAGAGGTTAAGTCCTTGCTCCTGACCTTGGACTACATCAAGGAAGAGCTCGATGCTTAAGGTCATGACCATCGTCGGCACCCGTCCAGAGCTCATCAAGATGAGTCGGGTGATTGCCGAATTCGACCGCCACACCCAGCATGTGCTGGTGCACACCGGCCAGAACTACGACTACGAGTTGAATCAGGTCTTTTTCGACGACCTGGAAATCCGCAAGCCCGACTACTTTCTGGAGGCAGTGGGCGACAATGCGGCCCAGAGCATAGCCCGAGTGATCGAGAAAGCCGACGAGGTGTTGGCGTCTGAGCAGCCAGACGCCGTGATGCTGTACGGCGATACCAATTCCTGCCTGGCAGTCATCGCTGCCAAGCGACGCAAGGTGCCGGTGTTTCACATGGAGGCCGGTAACCGCTGCTTTGACCAGCGCGTGCCCGAAGAGCTCAACCGCAAGGTGCTGGATCACCTGAGTGACATCAATCTGGTGCTGACCGAGCATGCTAGGCGTTATCTGATAGCAGAAGGCATCCGGCCTGAAACCATCATCAAGACGGGGTCGCACATGCGTGAAGTCTTGGACCACTACATGCCCAAGATTCAAGCCTCAGACGTACCCCAGCGTATGCAGCTTGAGCGGGGGCACTACTTCATCGTCAGTGCGCACCGCGAAGAGAATGTGGATTCGGAGGAGAACCTCCGGGATTTGCTGGATACCCTGAATGCACTGGCCGAAACCTATGACGTGCCTGTGATCGTTTCAACCCATCCCAGAACTCGCAAGCGACTGGATGCCCTGTCGGGGGTGGAGCCTGATGCCAGGATTCAATTCATGAAGCCATTCGGTTTCTGCGACTACATCCGGCTGCAGATGGATAGCCTGTGCGTCATTTCCGACAGCGGATCGATCACAGACGAAGCATCGCTGCGGAATCTGCCCGCCAACACGAATCGCAATGCCCATGAGCGCCCTGAAGGCATGGATGCAGGAACGCTGATCATGGCTGGGCTGAAGAAGGAACGCGTTCTGGATGCGGTTCGGGTGACTGTCGCCCAACATGGCGCAGCAAAGCACGCGGTTCGACCCGTTCAGGATTACGAAAACCCTTCGGTCTCCAGGCAGGTGCTTCGTATCGTGGAAAGCTACACCGATTACGTAAACCGAACGGTCTGGCGCAAGACCCTGTGAACCCATGACAACGTTGGTAACAGGCGCAAACGGGTTTGTAGGCTCCGCGCTTTGTGCAAGATTGCTCAGGGATGGGACTGCGGTGCGGGGCGCTGTGAGGTCCCTGAGCTCGCAGCCTGATGGTGTTGAGGTTATCGCGGTGGGGGGGCTTTCTTCCGAAACCGACTGGACGGTTGCCCTGAGAAGCGTGGGTCAGGTCGTGCATCTGGCCGCTCGCGTTCACATCATGAACGACAAGAGCTCAGATCCATTGGCTGAGTTTCGTCGGGTGAATGTCGAAGGCACAGCCAACCTCGCTCGCCAGGCGGCAGCGGCTGGTGTACGTCGCTTTGTCTACCTGAGCTCTATCAAGGTGAACGGCGAATTCACGCAAGAAGGACGCCCCTTCAGCGCCGATGATGCTCCTGCACCGGCAGACCCCTATGGCGTGTCCAAGCATGAAGCAGAGCAGGCTCTGCGCCAGATAGCCGCTGACACGGGGATGGAGGTGGTGATCATTCGACCTCCGCTGGTGTATGGGCCAGGAGTGAAAGCCAACTTCGAATCGATGATGCGCTGGCTGGCGCGTGGTGTGCCGCTGCCGCTGTCTGCGGTTACCCAAAACCGTCGCAGTTTGGTGGCGCTTGACAACCTAGTTGACTTGATTGTGACGTGCTTGACCCACCCTGCGGCCGCAAACCAGACTTTTCTGGTGAGCGACGGCGAAGACCTTTCTACCGCTGGTTTGCTCAAGCGGATGGGTGTTGCTTTGGGCCACCCGGCACGCTTGTTTTACGTGCCACCTTCAATGTTGAAGCTCGGTGCTCAGGCAGTAAGCAAGCCTGGTATCTACCAGCGCTTGTGCGGCTCACTGCAGCTGGATATTGCCAAGACCCGCCAATTGTTGGGCTGGTCCCCGCTGGTGTCTGTGGATGAAGGACTACGGCGTGCCGCTGAAGGATTTCGAGCATGAAGCGCTTTTTTGACCTAGCGCTGGCGTTGGTCGTGGCAGTGTTTTTGGCGCTGCCCATTGCGGCGGTGGCGGTGGCTGTTCGTCTGACCTCGCCTGGGCCAGCTTTGTACTGGAGTGACCGTGTGGGCCGCAAAAACCGCATTTTCAGAATGCCCAAGTTCCGCAGCATGCGGATCGACACCCCCGCAGTGGCCACACACCTACTCCAGAACCCGGACCAATGGTTGACTCCAATTGGCTCCTTCTTGCGTAAATCCAGCTTGGACGAGTTGCCCCAGCTGTGGAGCATTCTGAAAGGCGACATGAGCTTTGTGGGCCCACGCCCAGCACTGTTCAACCAAGATGACCTGATTTCACTACGCACCGAAAAGGGCGTGCACGAACTGGTGCCAGGCCTGACAGGGTGGGCCCAAGTCAACGGAAGAGATGAGTTGCCGATTCCTCAGAAGGTGGCGTTGGACGCGGAGTACTTGCAGCGTCAGTCGTTGCGGTTCGATCTGAAGATTTTATGGATGACGGCGTTGAAGGTTCTGGCAAGGGATGGAGTTTCACATTGAAGAAAAGCACAGATCATCTTGAGGACTCAGGACTCAGGACTCAGGACTCAGGACTCAGGACTC
>JACCDS011357513.1_pt1 | contig 24225 bp, 17 predicted proteins | sample 7446441 | NCBI WGS metagenome assembly JACCDS01 (sample SAMN15323445, study PRJNA562643) | freshwater metagenome | isolation source: river surface water | place: USA:Blue River Watershed | collected 2017-08-17 | reverse complement strand
GTTCTCGAGTAAAAGGCAAGATTGTCAACGTTGCAGATTACGGTGCATTCTTGGAGTTGGCTCCAGGTGTGGAAGGTTTGATCCACGTATCTGAAATGAGCTGGTCACAGCACTTGAGAAACCCTGCTGACTTCGTGAAAGTAGGTGTTGAAATCGAAGCTGTGGTATTGACTCTTGATAAGGACGATAGAAAGATGTCTTTGGGCATCAAGCAACTGACTGAAGATCCTTGGACTAAGGGTGACATGTCTGCGAAATATGCTGTAGGTACCAAGCACAAAGGTGTGGTTCGTAACTTGACTAACTTCGGCCTATTCCTTGAATTGGAAGAGGGTATCGATGGTTTGGTTCACGTATCTGACCTTTCTTGGACTAAGAAAATCAAGCACCCATCTGAGTTTGTAAAAGTTGGAGATGAGCTAGATGTAGCGGTACTCGAACTTGATGTAGAAAACAGAAGATTGGCATTGGGCCACAAGCAGTTGGAAGAGAATCCTTGGGATACTTTTGAAACTTTGTTCCCAATCGGATCTGTACACAAGTGCACTGTAAACTCTAAGAACGATAAAGGTGCAGTTCTTGAACTTCCTTATGGATTGGAAGGCTTTGCAACTGTTAAAAACTTGGAGAAGGAAGACGGTTCACAAGTTGAAGTTGGAGAGTCAGTAGATTTCAAAGTAGCTGAGTTCTCTAAGGACGACAAGCGAATTGTGCTTTCTCACACTGCTTTGTTCAGAGAAGAAGCGAAAGCTCCTAAGAAGGCCGCTGCTGCTCCTGCTAAGAAGAAAGAAGAAGCTGCTGAGATGCCTGCACAGGCGGAGAAGTCTACCTTTGGTGACATCGATGCACTTGCTGAGTTGAAAGAAAAAATGGAAGGCAAGAAGTAATTCTTCCCCAACCGAATACGTATTAAAACGCCAGCATTAGCTGGCGTTTTTTTTTGCTGTCAAAAAAGCATGTTGCTGAAACACGGAGCAGCCTCGGCTAAATTCTCTCGGAGGGCATGAAACGAAAAAAGCACCTCGGTTAGGAGATGCTTTTTGAAGAGGTCGCGAGCGGATTCGAACCGCTGTACGAGGTTTTGCAGACCTCTGCCTAGCCACTCGGCCACGCGACCAATAATTGGAATGCAAATTTACGGAAAATCTTCGCTTCTACAAATGTGATTGGCGAGTTTTCAATGGTATTTCTTGAGGGATTTGTGATTGGATCCGGAGTTCCAATCCTAGTCGATGGGGGGCATAAATTTGGAAAACTTAAGAGTGGAAAACTTGTAACAATAAAAATTGTTTATTTATAATAATTCTAAATAATAATCACTTCTAAAAACTGCTTGTAATTCATTGAAATACAGCAAAGTAGTCAATCGAATTTAGGTTCCAAATCTTGTTCCATATTCCCATAATCTTGTTTGAAAAATTAACCCTCCGTACTACCTTTGCAGGAGTTACTGAGAACCGTTTAAACTATTTAATTGCAATAATATGTTATCAAAACGCACGTTAGTAGGGATTCGATGGAGTTTCCAAACACTGGCAATGCTGTTTTTCATGTTGGTAGGAGTTTCAGCCTATGCAGCTGACCCAGCCGTGGCAAGCAGTGATGAAGCAATTGCAGCAGGTAAAACTGTATTTAACGCCAATTGTAAGCAATGTCACAAGCTAGATCAAAAAAATGTTGGTCCTGCCTTAAGAGGTATTTCTGATCGACGACCTGTTGCTTGGGCAAAGAGCTTCATCAAAAACTCGCAAGCGGTGATTGCTTCTGGTGATGCCTACGCTACTGCCTTGTACAAAGAATACAACAATACAGTAATGCCTTCGCATGAGTTCTTGGCCGATGCTGACCTAGACAATTTATTGTCTTACATCGAGCATGGAGACAAGGCTGATGCTGCGGCTGCAGCTGCTCCTGGTGCTGCCGCTGGTGATCCTGCTGCCGCTACTGCTGGATCTGGTATCCCTAATGAATACCTAAGCATCATTGTTGGAGTTTTGTTGTTTATCCTACTCCTTATTCTAATTGTATTGGGTTTGATTGTTACTGTGCTCACGAAGTACATCAACAAGCAAGAACTTCCAGAAGAGGATAAGGAATTCGTTTCTCAAAAAACTGACTTTGGAAAAATATTTAAAAGTGATGCAGTCATTATTATAGTAACTGCTCTGGTGATTGCTTTTGTAGCCAAAACAGCAATTGATGGTTTATATTCTATAGGTGTGCAGCAAGGATATGCTCCAGCACAACCCATTGCTTTTTCTCACGCACTTCACGCAGGCCAGTATGAAATCGCCTGTCAGTATTGCCATACTGGGGTTGAAATTGGTAAATCAGCCAACATCCCTTCTGCAAATATTTGTATGAACTGCCATACCCACATTCAAAATGTTGGAGGCAAAGAGGGGATTTCTCCAGAGATTCAAAAAATTTACAATGCAGTGGACAACAATCAGCCAATTGAATGGGTGAGAGTTCACAACCTACCAGACCTAGCCTACTTCAACCATGCCCAGCACGTTGCCGTAGGTGGAGTAGAATGTCAAACCTGTCACGGCCCGATTCAAGAAATGGAAGTCGTAGGACAGCATAGCACCTTGACTATGGGTTGGTGTATCGATTGCCACCGACAAACTGAGATTGCCACCGAAGGCAATGTGTATTACGACAAATTGGTTCAACTTCACTCTACTTCTAAAGATGCACTGAAAGTGAAAGACATCGGTGGTCTAGAGTGTGCTAAGTGCCACTATTAATTCCTCATCCTTTTGAAAATTCATTCCTAGAAATAAAATGAAGGAAAATAAAAAAACCTACTGGAAAGGGCTCGAGCAACTTAGCAACGATCCAGAGTTTGTAAAAAATGCCGACCGTGAGTTTGCAGAACTGCCAAGTTCCCTAAACGAAGATGGTAGCGCTTCACGAAGAGATTTCCTCAAATTGATGGGCTTTAGTTTGGCAGCAGCATCTTTGGCAGCTTGTGAAACTCCAGTTCGTAAGGCAATCCCTTATGTAAATAAGCCGATTGATATCAACCCTTCCATCCCTAACTATTATGCATCGACCTACTCTTCTGGAGGGGACTATGCATCCATTGTAGTTAAAACAAGAGAAGGTCGTCCAATCAAAATTGATGGCAACGAACTTTCTCCAATTACTAAGGGTAAAGTAAACGCCATTGTTGAAGCCTCTGTGCTTTCACTTTACGATAAGCAGCGAGTTGCAGGCCCAATTCTTGCTGGTGCTGCATCGGATTGGACAAAGTTGGATGCACATGTTAAATCAAAATTGGCTGCAGCCGGAACGGTAAAGATTGTAACCAACACCATCCTATCTCCTTCTACTGAAAAAGCACTTCAAGAATTTAGTGCAGCATTCGGTGGAGCTGAAGTGGTCGTATATGATTCCATTTCCAACTACGGCATCACCAAAGCTTCTGAAGTTTTTTATGGTCAGGCAATTCTTCCTTCCTATCACTTCGATAAGGCAAAGACCATCGTTTCATTTGGAGCAGATTTCCTAGGTACTTGGATTTCTCCAATTGAATTTGCAGGTGCCTATGCTAAAACACGTAAAATCAGCAAGGATAAGGCAGAAATGTCTCGTCACTTTCAGTTTGAGTCCAACCTGTCTTTGACTGGAGCTAACGCAGATTACCGTACTCCAATCAAAGCTTCTCAATCAGGTCTTGCAGTTTTGGCCTTGTACAATGCCATCGCAGCAAAAGCAGGTGTAGCACCTGTAGCCGGAGCAAAAGTAGAAGTTGCACACTTGGACAAAGCTGCTAAAGAACTTTGGGCAACAAAAGGTGCCTCTCTAGTGGTATCTGGTTCCAACGATCCGAACGTACAGGTTGTCATTCACGCCATCAATGAGTTGTTAGGAAACAATGGTGCTACTGTTGATTTCTCAACTCCAGTATATTTCAGAAAGGGTAATGATGCCCGCATGAACCAATTTATCACCGAATTGAAAGGTGGTAGCGTTGGAGCTGTGATTTTCTACAACTGTAATCCAGTGTATGATCATCCACGAGGTGCTGATCTTGCTGCAGGTATTGCTAAAGCAAAATTAAGCATCGCTACCAACGGAACTTTAGATGAAACTGCTTCTTTAGTTCAGGTAATTGCTCCTGATCACCATTTCTTGGAGTCTTGGAATGATTTCCAGCCTAAGAAAGGACAGTATTCTTTGGCACAGCCAACCATTTCTCCGCTATTCAAAACCCGCCAGGCGCAAGATTCTTTCTTGACTTGGGCTGGTTCTACTGTTTCTTACTACGACTACCTGCAGGCAAATTGGACTAGCAGCCTTTATACTACTTTAGGTGCAGGCGTTACTTTCCAGGAGTTCTGGGATAGAGCCTTATTTAATGGAGTAGTAAGCGAAGCAACTGTACCATCTATTGTTGCTCCAGTAGGGCAAGTAGATGCTGCTGCTGCTGAGGTTTCAAAATCTTACACTGCGGCCAACGCTGGCGCTGAGTTGGTTGTGTATTCTAAAATTGGTATTGGATCTGGTACATTCGCCAACAACCCATGGTTGCAAGAAATGGCTGATCCAATCACCAAAGCTACTTGGGACAACTACCTCACTGTTTCTCAGAAATGGGCATCAGAAAATGGAGTTTCCATGGTAGAGGAAAACACCAAGAAAGCAAAGCTTACCGTAAACGGAAAGTCTATTCTGGTTCCAATTTTGGTTCAGCCAGGGCAAGCGGCTGGTACTTTCGGTCTTGCTTTAGGCTATGGACGCACCAAAGCCGGTCGCGTGGCAGATGGAGTTGGGGTAAATGCCTACGACCTTCTAGATACCAGCAAAGGCTTTGTCAACTTCGACTTGACTACTAAGGTTGAGGTGGTTGCTACTGAAGAGGCCTACAAAATTGCGAGAACACAAACGCATCAGACTTTCATGGGACGTGAAAACGTAATCCAGGAAGCTACGCTTGCAGATTACAAAAAAGATGCTTCCGCTGGAAGATACAAGCCTGAAATCTACAAAGATGGTGAGTTTGTAAAGCCATCCAAGATTTCACTTTGGAGTGGCCATAAGTACAGCCAACACCACTGGGGTCTTGCCATTGACATGAACTCTTGTATTGGTTGCGGTGCCTGTACCATTGCTTGCCAAGTAGAAAACAACGTGGCAGTAGTAGGAAAGCAAGAAGTACTCAATCGTAGAGAGATGGCGTGGATTAGAATTGACCGCTACTACTCTTCTGATGCACCAGCTGATGATTTGAGTGGAATGGAAATTGCCGCAGAAAACCCTGAGGTTACCTTCCAGCCGATGATGTGTCAGCAGTGTAACAATGCACCTTGTGAGACTGTGTGTCCAGTAGCTGCGACTACGCACTCTTCTGAAGGTCTCAATCAAATGACTTACAACAGATGTATTGGTACGAGATATTGTGCCAACAACTGTCCGTATAAGGTTCGTCGATTCAACTGGTTTAAATACCACGATAACAAAGATTTTGCAGGTGTAAACATTGCGCAGAACGACGATCTAGGCAAAATGGTATTGAATCCAGATGTTACCGTACGTGTTCGTGGGGTAATGGAAAAATGCTCCATGTGTGTGCAGCGTATTCAGGCTGGTAAACTTACCGCTAAGCGTGAGAAGCGTACTTTGGTAGATGGTGAGATCAATGTGGCTTGTGCAGTGGCCTGTCCTACAGATGCCCTTGTATTTGGTGACATGAATGATCCTGCAAGCAAGGTATCTAAGCTCTTGAAGATTGAAGAATCTGATGCCGCTAGCAAAGTGGTGGGTGAGGAGCGAGCGTACCATGTATTGGAGGAGATCAACGTAAGTCCAAATGTTTGGTACTTCACCAAGATCAGAAACAAAGAGAAAAACGAAGCGTAATTATAATAATAAGAAACTATGCAGGTTACTTCATCCGTACGCCAGCCCTTAGTTACCGGAGGTAAAACCTACCACGATGTGACACACGATGTATCGCGTCAGGTAGAAGGAAAGCCATCCAAATTGTGGTTTTTGGCCTTTCTTACTGCCGCCAGTGTATTGGCTTTAGGATCAATTGCCCTTTTGGCCACTCTCTGGGAAGGGATAGGCATGTGGGGCCTTAACAAGACCGTAGGTTGGGCTTGGGACATCACCAACTTCGTATGGTGGGTTGGTATTGGTCACGCAGGAACGCTTATTTCTGCCGTATTGCTACTATTTAGACAGAAATGGAGAACATCCATTAACCGCGCTGCTGAAGCGATGACCATCTTCGCCGTAATTTGTGCCGCGATGTTCCCTGTGATCCACATGGGAAGACCTTGGTTAGGAGCCTTCTGGGCACTTCCACTACCAAATACCTATGGATCTTTGTGGGTGAACTTTAATTCACCACTATTATGGGACGTATTTGCAATCTCCACGTACTTCTCCGTATCCTTAGTGTTCTGGTATATCGGATTGATTCCTGACTTTGCTACAATCCGTGATCGCGCTACAGGATTAAGAAAGATTATCTATGGTGCTCTTTCCTTTGGATGGGATGGTGCTGCCAAAACTTGGATGCGTTACGAATCCGTATCGTTAATCTTGGCAGGTCTTGCTACCCCACTTGTACTTTCAGTACACACCATTGTATCCTTTGACTTTGCTACCTCGGTTATTCCAGGATGGCATACCACGATTTTCCCTCCGTACTTCGTTGCCGGGGCGATTTTCTCTGGTTTTGCGATGGTATTGACCTTGATGATCATTACCCGAAAGGTGTACAAACTCGAAGACTACATCACGATTGGCCACATTGAATTGATGAACATTGTCATCATCATAACGGGTTCAATCGTGGGTATTGCTTACATCACTGAATTTTTCATCGCCTGGTATTCAGGGGTAGAGGCAGAACAGTATGCCTTTATCAATAGAGCTACTGGGCCTTACTGGTGGGCCTACTGGTCTATGATGACTTGCAATGTGATTTCCCCTCAACTATTTTGGATCAAAAAGATCAGAACATCCATTGTTGCAACTTTTGCCTTGTCGATTGTAGTGAACATCGGAATGTGGTTTGAGCGATTTGTAATTATCGTGACCTCCTTGCACCGAGATTACCTTCCTTCCTCTTGGGCAATGTTTTACCCAACCTGGGCGGATGTAGGGGTTTACCTATTCACCTTTGGTTTATTCTTCACACTATTCTTCTTGTTTGCCAAGTTCTTCCCAGTGATCAACATGGCTGAGGTGAAGTCTGTATTGAAGTCATCCTCTGAAAAAGCACACAAATAATCATGGAAAGAGATACTCATTTTATTTTAGGAGTCTACGACGATGAGGACGTATTGCTCCATGCAGTTGAAAAGGTTAGAGGCAGTGGGGTAAAGATTCACGAGGTGTATTCTCCTTATCCGGTTCACGGGTTGGAGCATGTACTAGGTTACAAGCGAAGTAAACTACCGATTGCAGCCTTTCTTTTCGGCATGTTAGGAACCAGCTTGGCTTTGACCATGCAGCTTTACATGATGAAATTTGATTGGCCTATGATTATCGGGGGTAAGGATTATGCAGCTTTCCCAGATTTCGTGCCTGTTTCCTTTGAAATGACTGTACTATTAGCCGCTTTTGGTATGGTTGGGGTCTTTTTGATCACTTCCAACTTGAAGCCTTGGGCGCAACCTCGGATTTTTGATGTGAGAAGTACAGACGACAAGCACATCATGGCCATTGATTTGGCAAATAATAGCAGTTTAGATTTGGACAAGATCACTGAGATCTTAAACGAATCAGGTGCTACTGAAGTGAATAAGAAAAGTTTTGAATAGAATAAACGTAGCTATGAAAATTACGATCGCATCACTATTCGCAGGTTCTGTACTAGCCCTTTCGTTATTGGCTGGATGCAAAGCTGGCGGTGAGAATCCGGGGCTAGAATATGCGCCTCAGATGTATCACGCTGTTGGTTACGAACCATTATCTCAAATTAAAGACGAAGCACAGGGTTCTTGGCTTTCCACTCGTGAAGATGGAAAGGGTGAATTCTTCAATTCCAATGTAAACAATCCTCATGGCATGAACATGAGAGAGCCAGTTGCAAATACGGTTCCTAGAAACAAGCTAGGGTATCTTCCGCATCGATTGCAACAGTTTGAATTGGATAAGGCTGCTTTAATCCCAAGTCCTTTTGCTGCTTCTGAGCAGGTGCTAAAGGATGGAGAAAAACTTTACCTACAGTATTGCAATGCTTGTCATGGCAAAGGTGGGGAAGGAGATGGATTGGCAGGTCAAGTAATAGGAGGTGTTGCCAATCTGAAAGGTGGCGCCTACGTGAATCTTCCAGAAGGCCATATTTTCCATGTTATTACCAAAGGCAAAGGAAGAATGGGAGCACATGGTTCTCAAATTCCTGCTGAAAGCAGATGGAAGATTGTCCACTATGTTAAACAAGTTATCCAAGGTCAGGCTGTCGCTGCTGATTCAATTCCTGCAGCAGATTCCACCGCGGTAGCACCAGTAAATCCAGCGAAGTAATCATGGCTCATCACGGCGAACATCACTATAATTTGGATCAGCGATTTGATTTCACTGCTTCCATCAAAAAATCAATCTTGACCGTATTGGTCATTGGTGCAGTTTTACTAGGTATTGGAGTGGTCATGGTAATGACTGGTGGTCATCATGAAGAAGGCGCTGAGGCTGGTACCCACGCCTTCCACTGGTATGAAAGATTGTATGCAAGTATCTGGGTTAATAACGTATTCTTTACTGGAATAGCAATTATTGGAGTTTTCTTCTTTGCTATACAGTTTGCTGCGCAGGCTGGTTGGTCTGCACCAATTCTAAGAGTAATGCTTTCCCTCGGTAGTTGGTTGCCAATTGCGGGTGTATTGATGCTTGCCACTTTCTTTGTGGCTAATCATGATTTATTCCACTGGACGCATTCCTACCTTTTTGATAAAAACGATCCTCAATACGATAAAATCATTGATGGCAAAGGAGCATTTTTCTTCTGGCCTATGGAGAAGGGTACCTTCCCGGTATTCTACATCGCTAGAATGGTAATCTTCTTTGGATTTTGGGTGTTTTTCTTCAACAAGTTCAAGCAGATTTCTGCACAAGAAGATCAACTTGGTGGTTCAAGCCATTGGTACAAGATGAGAAGTTGGTCCGCTTTCTTCCTCATATTTTTCGCAGTGTCTTCTTCCATGTCTGCTTGGGACTGGGTGATGTCTATTGATACGCACTGGTTCTCCACGCTATTTGGCTGGTATGTTTTCGCTTCCTGGTTTGTATCTGGACTTTCCGCCATTACCTTAATTGTACTTTTCTTGAAAGGAAAGGGATACCTGGAAATGGTCAATGAAAACCACGTGCATGACTTGGGTAAGTTTGTGTTTGGATTCTCTATTTTCTGGACTTACCTCTGGTTTTCACAGTTCTTGCTGATTTATTATGCAAACATCCCAGAGGAGACGGTTTATTTCGTAGAGCGATTGGAGAGTGATATTTATGGTCCTTTTGTTTTTGTTAATTTAGGTTTGAACTTCTTCCTTCCATTTTTAGTTTTGATGACTAGAGATGCGAAAAGACATGGTGTTTTTCTCAAGTTGGTTTGTACGATACTTTTGGTAGGCCATTGGATTGATTTCACCTTGATGGTTCAGCCGGGTACCTTAGGGCACAATGGTGGTATAGGTTTGTTAGAAGTAGGAATGTTTTTGGTGTATGGTTCCGCGGCCACTTTCGTAGTACTTGGTGCTTTAGCCAAGCGAAATTTGATCGCTAAGAATCACCCAATGCTAGAAGAGAGTTACAATCATCATATTTAATTATTTATCCAAAAAAGGTAAGTTATGTACGGGTTTCTTATTGGAGTAGGGGTTTTATTATTACTATCTGTAGTATGGATGGTATATCGCATACAGACGTTGGTGTCAGTTGTAAAAGGATCAGATCGTAAAATTGCAAGCACCAGTAACAAAGTGAATGCTTTTCTGTTCTTAGTATTCATGGTGGTAGCTGGAGCATTGATGTTCTGGTATTCAGTAAAGGAGTTTGATAATTACCAATTGCCAGTGGCTTCAGAGCATGGTGTCATCACGGATGAATTGTTCTGGATTTCCATGGCAGTTACGGGCGTCGTTTTTTTAGTTACGCACGTGTTGCTTTTTGTTTTCCCTTACGTATACCAGTACAAGGAAAGTAGAAAAGCTGCTTTTTATCCTGACAACCATAAGTTGGAAATCATTTGGACTGCTGTACCTGGTGTGGTATTGGCTGGTTTGGTGATTTCAGGATGGATGGCTTGGTCAGACATCACGGCTCCAGCTCCTGAAAAAGCGCACGTCGTAGAAATCATGGGCTATCAGTTTGCTTGGGAAGTTCGGTATCCAGGAAAAGATAATGTCCTTGGTGATTACGATTATCGATTGATCAATGCCTCCAATTCTCATGGTGTTGACTTTACAGACAAGAATGCAACGGATGATTTCCCTTCTCCTAAGGTAGTTATTCCAAAAGGTGAGCCTGTGCTATTCAAGATTAGAGCACGGGATGTATTGCATTCCGTATTTGCTCCGCACATGCGCTTGAAAATGGATGCAGTACCAGGAATGCCTACTCGTTTTTGGTTTATTCCTACCAAGACCACAGCAGAGATGCGTGCGGAATTGAAAGATCCTGAGTTTGAGTATGAAATCGCTTGTACAGAAATATGTGGGCGTGGACACTTTTCAATGCGAAAAGTGATTGAAGTGGTAGAACCTGCTGAGTACCAGAAATGGTTGGCAGAGCAAAAAACCTTTATTCAGCAAAACCCTGCCATCGCAGCAGGTCAAAAAGTTGAAGTAAAAGAAATTGCGGGTATTGAAACAAGCGTTAGTAATAAATAAAAAACAAAGTTATGGCTACAGCAACAGTTGCACATCAGGACACTGCAGTTCATGAGCACCATGAACACGAGCATCATGATCACGAGCATCATGACAATTTTATAACTAAATATCTTTTCACAACAGATCATAAAATGATCGCTAAGCAATTCTTGGTAACAGGAATGTTCTGGGCGGTTATTGGTGGTTTGCTATCTACCTTATTCCGTTTGCAGCTTGGATTTCCAGACATGAATTTGGAATTTCTTCGCCCAATTTTGGGTGGTTGGATAGATGAGGCTGGAAAGCTTGACCCTACTTTCTACTTGGCTTTGGTGACCATGCACGGTACCATCATGGTATTCTTTGTATTGACAGCAGGCTTGAGTGGTACCTTCTCCAACTTCTTGATTCCACTTCAGATAGGAGCGCGTGATATGGCTTCTGGCTTTATGAACATGCTTTCTTACTGGTTCTTCTTCTTGTCAGGTGTGATCATGTTTATCTCACTTTTCTTGAAGACTGGTCCTGCTGGCGGTGGTTGGGTAGTATATCCACCTTTGTCTGCATTGGAGCAAGCCATACCAGGATCTGGCATGGGAATGACCCTTTGGTTGATCTCCATGACCTTATTTATCGCCTCTTCCTTGTTGGGAGGTATCAATTATGTATCTACAGTTATCAACCTTCGAACTAAGGGTATGTCTTTCTCAAGACTTCCTTTGACGATTTGGGCTTTCTTTTTGACTGCCGTAATTGGTATTCTTTCGTTCCCTGTATTATTCGCAGCAGCGTTATTGCTCGTTTTTGACCGAAGCTTTGGTACCTCTTTTTACCTTTCTGACATCTATGTGGCAGGAGAAGCTCTTCCAAACACAGGAGGTAGCCCAGTATTGTACCAACACTTATTCTGGTTCCTAGGTCACCCTGAAGTATACATTGTGTTGTTGCCTGCTTTAGGTATTACATCTGAAATTATTGCGACCAACTCTCGTAAGCCAATTTTCGGATACAAGGCCATGGTTGTTTCTTTGTTGGGTATCACCGTTCTATCTTTTATCGTTTGGGCTCACCACATGTTTGTATCGGGAATGAATCCATTCCTTGGTTCGATCTTCATGTTCTTGACCTTAATTATTGCGGTGCCTTCAGCTGTGAAAGTATTTAACTACCTCGCCACCCTTTGGAGAGGTAACTTGATCTTCACGCCTGGTATGTTATTCTCCATCGGTCTAGTATCCTTCTTTATTTCTGGAGGTTTGACAGGTGTATTCTTGGGTAACTCTGCGATTGATATTCAATTGCACGACACCTATTTCGTAGTAGCCCACTTCCACTTGGTAATGGGTTCAGCTTCCTTCTTTGGCATGATGGCTGGTGTGTACCACTGGTTCCCTAAAATGTTTGGCCGAATGATGGATGCGAAGTTGGGTTACATCCACTTCTGGTTGACTTTCGTTGGAGTGTATATGGTATTCTTTCCAATGCACTACATTGGTATTGCTGGTTTCCCAAGAAGGTATTACTCTTGGACCAACTTTGAGTTCACCAATTTGTATACTGATTTGAATATGTTTGTGTCTGTAGCTGCGATTATCACTTTTGCTGCACAGTTCATCTTCATTTTCAACTTCTTTTACAGCATGTATAGAGGTAGAAAAGCGACCCTCAATCCTTGGCGTTCAAACACCTTGGAGTGGACAACTCCTTTACATCCTGGGCACGGTAACTGGCCTGGTGAGATTCCAACTGTTTACCGTTGGCCGTACGACTATTCCAAGCCTGGGGCTGCCGAAGATTTTATTCCTCAGCATATCCCATTATCCCAAACTCCTGAATCCAATCTTCCTCACGAGGAAGAGCAAGTGAAAATAGAGTTGGAGATCATGAAGGAAGAGGCTGAGCTGTTGGTAGCAAATGGGTCTAAACACTAAAAATCAAGTAAACAGCTACCGCCGCCTCTCAGGCATTACCGTGGTAGCTGTTTATTTTCTGATTCTGGTTGGAGGCATTGTGAGAAGTACAGGTTCAGGTATGGGTTGTCCAGACTGGCCAAAGTGCTTTGGGGCTGTTATTCCACCCACATCAATAGACCAACTTCCGGCAAACTATCAAGAGATTTACCTCGAAAAAAGGCTTGCAAAGAATGAGCGATTTGTAGCGACTTTATCCAAATTGGGTTTTAAAGAAACTGCAAACGAACTAGCCAATGACAAATCCATTCAAGTTGAAGAAGAATTCAATGCTACCAAAACTTGGATTGAATACATCAATCGACTTATCGGTGTCGTGATTGGCCTTTTGATTCTAGCCACTTTGGTAAAATCATTTTCTCTTTGGTCTCAGGATAAATGGATTACGATTACTGCTTTTCTATCGCTTGTGCTAGTTGCATTTACCGGTTGGATTGGATCTATTGTGGTTTCTACTAATTTATTGGCTTGGATGATTACAGTGCATATGCTGCTTGCTTTGGCTTTGGTTGCGGTGCTCCTGTATAGTCATCGCAGAGCTGCTCGATTGCTTACGACTAACCAGGTTACTAGTCCAATGCCTCGAAAGATTTTAGGATTGCTTTTTGTTGCCAGTATATTGATGTTGATTCAAGTAGTACTGGGCACACAAGTCAGAGAAGGAATTGATCGCGTTTCATTTGCTATGGGAAACATGCTTCGTGAGGAATGGGTTGGAAAAGTAGGGTTAGTATTTCTAGTCCATCGCTCTTTTTCTTTAGTGTTGTTGGCTGTGCATGTACTTTATTTTGTATGGGCATATAAGTTTTCAACACGCAATAGTGCTATAACTTATTGGAACCAGGCGCTCTTGTTGCTAATCCTACTTGAGATCATTTCTGGTATTGGGATGGCCTATTTTGGTTTGCCGGCATTCTTACAACCTATCCATTTGCTTTTTGGCTCCATGATTTTAGGAGTTCAGTTTATTCTGATGCTCCAATTGAAGGAACAATCTAACCCTAAACTTAATTTGCAGCTATGAGCTCAGTTGATGTGACATCAAGCAGCCTGCTATTTTTAATTCGAGGTAGGTTAGTGGCCTATTCTGATTTGATTAAGTTCCGGCTTTCTGCTTTGGTAACTTTTTCAGCTGTTTTTGGCTATATTCTTGGAGATCGAGGTGTTTTCGGTTGGCCTGGGTTTATCGGTTTAACGCTAGGAGGGTTCTTAATTTCAGGAGCTGCAGGAGCTGCCAATGAGATTATGGAGCGCGATTTGGATAAGTTGATGAAGCGTACCCAGAATCGACCGCTTCCCTTGCAACTTATTTCTTTGCAGGAGGCCTATTGGTTTACTGGTTTTGTAGCGCTTTTAGGAATTAGTTTGCTTTGGATTTTCACCAATCCCTTGACTACGTTCTTAGGGATTTTGAGTATGATCCTCTATGTATTTGCCTATACGCCACTCAAGCGTGTGGGTCCAATTGCTGTGTTTGTGGGTGCTATTCCTGGTGCGATGCCTCCTCTTTTGGGATGGACTGCTGCTACTGGATCGATCACCTATGAGGCTTTGATTATTTTTGGGATTCAGTTTGTTTGGCAGTTTCCGCACTTCTGGGCCATTGCTTGGGTGAGTGATGAGGATTACAAGCGTGCGGGGTTCAAGTTGCTCCCTAGTGGGGGAGGGCAGGATTTGAATACAGCGATTCAGATTATGATTTATACCCTCTTTTTGTTGCCTTTGGGTTTATTACCTAGCTACTTCGGTTTGGTGGGATTGAATTCAGGAATTGTGGCTACGGTATGTGGGGTCTTGTTTTTGGCTCAAACCTTTTCGCTGATGCGGGATTGTTCTCGAAAATCAGCTTTAAAAATCATGTTTGGCTCCTTTATTTATTTGCCAGTAGTACAGATTGCGTATTTGTTAGACAAAATGCCTTAAGTCATGGAGAGTGAATTGAAGTACATCGATATTGTTGAGCAACCCATCAGCATGCACCCAAAGAAATTTGCGCTTTGGCTTTTTCTGGTGACTGTGCTCATGGTGTTTGCTGCGCTTACGAGTGCGTATATCGTACGTCAGGCTGAAGGGAATTGGCTGGAATACGAGTTACCAGAGATCTTTTGGATCACCTCGGGGATTGTTTTGCTCAGTTCAGTAAGTGTTCAAGCTGCTTATTTTGCGGCAAAAAAGGATAATTTTCTTGCCTTACGTATTTGGATGGCTTTGACAGTGTTGTTAGGTATTGCTTTCCTAGTGGGCCAATGGTACAGTTGGGTAGCGTTGGTTGATCGGGAAGTATTTTTTGTTGGGAATCCAGCAGGATCTTTTTTGTATGTTTTCACCGGATTGCACGCGGTTCATTTGATCAGCGGTGTGATTTTTCTGATTATTGTATTAATTTCGACCTTTAGATATAAGGTGCATTCACAAGCATTGAATACCCTAGAAATGGCCACTACCTATTGGCATTTTTTAGGAGGTTTGTGGTTGTATTTATTTCTATTTTTGCTTTTGAATCATTAAAGTTAACCCAGCACAAAAATTTACCTATGTCTGCGCATTCTACTGCTATTGAAGTAAGTTCGAAAAGAGGCGTTTGGGGAGGAGGAAATGAACCCCTAAAGGCCAGTTATGGAAAACTCATGATGTGGTTTTTCCTACTTTCTGATATCTTCACCTTTGCTGCTTTTCTAATTACCTACCTGGCTATTCGTGTCAGCTATCCTGCCTATGCAGGTGCTGCGGAAACCTTTACAGGTTCCAACGAATACTGGCCAGTACCTGAATTGGTATTTGAGGCGCTTCCATTCCTACATGGAGTGCACGCCCCTCTGATATTTGTGGGTATTATGACCTTTATTTTGATTGCTAGTTCTGTCACCATGGTATTGGCGGTAGAAGCAGGTCACCGCAACGATAGAGATGATGTGGTAAAATGGATGCTTTGGACGCTACTTGGAGGGATTACCTTCTTGAGTTGCCAGGCTTGGGAGTGGTCTCACTTCATTCACGGTACGGATAACGGTTCGCTCTTGACCTATGTAAATGGTTTAGGTCAAAATGTGACAGAGACAGTTTTTGGTGCCAACTTGATGGTCAATGAATATGGTCCTGCGTCTTTTGCTCAGCTATTTTTCTTCATCACTGGATTCCATGGTTTCCACGTAACGATTGGTGTTTTCTTGTTATTCCTTTGCTTCTATCAAGCTGCAGTAGGGATTTATGACAAGAGAGGCCATTACGAGATGGTAGAAAAAATCGGACTCTACTGGCACTTTGTAGACTTGGTTTGGGTATTTGTATTTACCTTGTTTTATTTGATCTAAGCAATTCAATTCGCGCATTATGGAAGTTCAAGACACTAAATCTACGCTTCAGGTAACTCCTAGAAACGAGGAAAAAATAAAGAAAATCTGGAAAACAGCACTTATTCTGTTGGTAATTACCTTGGCAGAATTCGTGATGGCTTTCACCATGGATAGAGGTATTTTATTGTACTCCCTATTTATAATTTTGACCATTTGGAAGGCCAAATACATCATGATGGAGTTTATGCACCTAGGTGATGAAGCAAAACCTCTATTTTATGCCATCATTGTACCGCTGATTTTTTTGGTTTGGCTGGTCATTACCTTGATCAAGGAAGGATCGGACATCTTCTTGATGCGCTGGTAAAAAATTAAATCAAAAAAAGTTAGGTTGGAGTGAATCACTTCAACCTTCTTTTTTGTTATACACTTACTATGCGAAGTTTACGAATTCTTCAAGGCTTAGTCTTGGTCTGTATTTTGTTGATTCCAGTATTGATCTTCTTGTTTTTGAAGGGCTTTGGAAAAAACGAATATGAGCTACCTATCTTGTTTCAAAATGGCGTAGACAATCCTTTTCAGGAATGTCCAGTTACCGATAGTACCCAGCATTACATTCCTGAATTTTCCTTCATCAATCAGGAGGGAAAGCCCATGGGAAGGGCTCAAATGCAAGGAAAAATCACCGTTGTAAATTTCTTTTTCACGTCCTGCCCAAGTATCTGTCCAGTGATGTCAAAGGAGATGGAGCGAGTGAATGACCATTTTCGAGATGAACCACAAGTTCAAATCATGTCTATAAGCATCGACCCAACTTATGACACTCCGCAAATTCTGAAGGAATATGCCGAGGAGTATCACGCAATTCCTGGGAAATGGCAATTTCTTTCCGGTACTAAAGAGGAAACATTTCAATTGGCGCGCTGTGGATTTGTACTTCCAGCTATGGATGGGAATGGGGTTCCAGACGATTTTGTGCACAGTGATAAATTTATTTTGATTGACGACCAAGGAAGAATCCGTGGGTACTACAGTGGTACTACCCGTGAGCAAGTGGATCTTTTGATGTTGGAGACAAAAATCTTACTCTATGGAAAAGACTAATACAACGAATACGCATCCGCAGGAAGCGAAAGTAAAAAATTGGATTATCGGCATTTCTATTGCAATCCCGCTGGCGGTAGCAGTTCTTTTATTTATGCCTACCAAACTCACCTCACTTGGGAGTTGGGTCTATTTTCTACCTCATTTGAATGCAATTATCAATTCGGCTGCTTCGATAGCATTGGTTTTGGCATTGGTGTTTGTCAAGCAGAAGAAGTATAATTTGCATGGGGCGACAATGACAGTTGCATTTGTTTTGGGAGCCATATTTTTGGTGTCCTATGTGATTTACCATGGTGCCGCAGAAAGCACTCCATTTGGCGGTGAAGGAAATATTCGGATCGTTTACTATTTCTTATTGATAACCCACATCCTATTTGCAGCGATTGCGCTATTTCCCATCTTATTTGCGTATTACTATGGGTATACCAATCAGCTAGACAAACACCGTAAAGTGGTCAAGTATGCCTATCCCATCTGGTTGTATGTATCTGTTACAGGTGTGATTGTTTACCTCATGATCTCGCCATATTATACCCAGACATTCTAATTGCTGTCGTTCAATTTCCAAATACAGACACGTACATGAAATTCAAAATTATAGTTCTTTTCGCCATGAGTTTTTTCGTTTCCCTTGGAGCATCTGCACAGTGTGCGATGTGTAGGGCATCCGTTGAAAACAATGTGAGTAATGGGGATGCCTCGATTGGTGCTGGACTCAATAATGGGATTTTGTACCTCGTGGTGATGCCCTATTTAATGGCTGGAATTATTGGTTACCTCTGGTATAGAGCTTCCAAAAAGAAGAAAGCGAGACTCCAACCACGCTAATACTATTCGGCAAAGTTTGATACCAGACTTTGCTTTTTTATTTTTAGTCTTCATGAAGCTTTCAATCCGCAGTATTCTTCTTTTAGGAAGTGTACTTCTTCTGCCTGTAGTCCTCATTTTGAATTTTTTTGTTTTTCAAAAAAGTCAAGAGGAGACGTACATACAGGCTATTGAAAAGAAAATTCAAGCGGTAGAGGTAGCGTTCAACCTAGATTTTGAGCTTTTTCAACGCCTAGGAAGTGGTCAGGATTCTTTGAGTTTTGAACGTGTAAGCAGTGAGGCATACAGCCATCCTTTTTTTATTGTTAATCCTCAAAAAGAGCTTCAGTATTGGTCTAGCAATGATTTTAGCTTAGATTTTTCCACCTTGGATTTGGCACGGGAATTTCAAGTTCATGAATCACCCTCTGGTATTTTTTTAATAAAGCTTCAAAAAATAGCGCCTAAAGAGGGGAGTGGATTTTTTATTCAAGCTTTTCGCTTGGTATGGTCTGGGGATATTAAAAATGAGTACGTGGTTATGGGGCCAAACCCCGAGTTATTTGGAAATTCATTGTTTACCCTTTATCCCAATCCAGCCGAAGGAGCGTACCAGGTCAACTCCTCCAGTGGCCAACCTTTATTTGGTATTGACTTTCAAGTGGGGTTTGTTTCGGTAGGGAAAACCTGGACCACTCCCTTATTAATTTTTAGCTTTTCCATCTTTCTCCTGTATGCGTTTCTCAGTTTCATCTTTTTGAGAAAAAAATGGCAAAAAGGACAAGTATGGCAGGCCATAGGCTATGGTTTTTTAATTCTTTTGGTGGTACGCGCCGGCATGTTGGTATTCAGATTTCCACAGGACTATGTAGATCTTTTGCTTTTTGATTCAGGGGCATTCACTTCATCCTGGTTGGTGCCTAGCTTGGGAGATTTCATGCTTCATACAGGCTGTAGCGTACTGATTTTAGGCTTATTAGTTTACCAGCTTTCCTCCAAACCCATTTTGGAAAAATTTGCCAGTTGGCGAAAGCGTGTTCGAGAGGAAGGTTTACTTCTTTTAGCCTTTGCAATTTCCACTTTGTTTTTCTGTGGCCTGTGGGCGGTTGTCCGCGATTTGGTGCTTAATGCATCATGGAGTTTGGACATCTCTTCGATTCCAAGCTTTGATCGGATGGTGGGGAGTAGCTTTTTGATTGTATTCCTATGGGCAGCAGCTTATGTGTTTCTGAGTTTTACCTTGATCAATTTATTTATCCGAGGTGGCTTGAGTACCCATTTGGTTTATCGCATGTTACTTGTGGTGACAGGAGTTTGCACACTAATTTTCTTTGTTTGGAACATTTGGTTTGGGGTAGCAGGATTGATACACTTCCTTTTCCTATTTTCTATAATTAGGTTTGATTTAGTGGCCAATGTGTACCGTTTAGGTTTAGAAACCTTTTTAACGCTTTTTTATGCTAGCCTCATTGCTGCATTCATTGTGGCGGCGAGTAGCTATCAATCTTCTGCAGAGCGACTGGTACAGTCCAAAGTTACTTTTGCCAATCAGCAGCTGCTGGCCTCCGAAGAACGAACAGCCTTAATTTTAGAGGATATTTTTTCAAGGCTCAAAAACGATCTTTTTATTCAGAATCGATTAGCAGATCCTTTACTCTCCAAGGATCCAGTAGTGAGTAAAATCCGAAAAATATATTTGGACAGTTATTTCGATCAATTCGAAGTTGTGATCCGTATTTTTTCACCTACCGCAAAGCAAATTGGGGGGCGTTTGGAGGGGGGCTCCTTGCAGGAATTGCAGCAAGAGTTTGTCAAGAGTGATTACGCTACTCAGGTGCCTAATTTATATTATGTCCAAGACTCAGCGAGTGGAAAGGAGAATAAATTTGTAGCCTTTGTTCCGATGAATAAGGGGGGGCTTGGACTTGGAACCCTCTATTTAGAGTTTGATCAGTTACGAATTCAATCTGGCAATGCCTATCCAAGGTTACTTTTGGATGAGCAGTATGCTGAAAAATTAAAGACGGATCCATTTGATTATGGGGTATTCAAAGAGGGAGAACTTATCCGAAGTTCGGGCAGCTTTAACTACCAGCAGGAGGAGATGGAACTGCTGTTGCAAAATCCCTCCTTGCTAGAAAAAGGAGTTGAGGCCTTGGGGTACCAGCATTTGGGGATAAAAAATGGAGAGGAACTCTGGGTGTTGTCTTCTCCGGTTATTTCGGTGAAACAGTTTTTTGGGACCTTTTCCCTGTTTTTTGTGGTCTTTGTTTTTCTCACATTTCTTTCCATTCTGGGAAGTGTGCTGTTGCAGGGATACCGAAAATTTGAATTTAACTATTCCACAAAGCTTCAGCTTTACTTGAATTTTGCTTTTTTCTTTCCAATTCTAATCATTTCTATCATTACCACGGGCTTGCTTTCTCAAAGTTACAAGGAGGACCTAAATGGACAGTACCTTCAAAAAGCGACCCTGATTAAGGGAAATTTAGTTCGATTTTTTGCAGGCCAAAACATAGAAGAGGTAGATCGTGATGCACTGAGCGAGGAGATAAATGCACTTGCAACTACAGTGGGAACAGATATCCACTTGTATGGGAAGGAAGGGTCCTTAATTACTTCAAGTAGAATTACCATTTTCGAAAAGAAGCTTTTATCCAATCGCATGCATCCTAGTGCCATGGCTGCATTGGTGGAAGGCAAAGGGGTAGAGGCCCTTCTGGAAGAACAGGTTGGGAAGCTCAGGTACCAAACCGTGTATTTGGCAATTCCTTCCCAGACCAATTCTTCCATCAATGCGGTGGTAGCTATTCCATTTTTTGAGTCTGAAGAAGAACTCAATTCCCTTATTTCAGATGTGTTGGGAAATGTATTCAATGCTTTTGTGGTCATCTTTATTCTGTTTCTGATTATTTCATTTTTGGTTACCAAGAACTTGACTTTACCGTTTCGATTACTTACCCAAAAACTCAAAGTGACCAATCTGGAAAATAATGAGCCGATGTATTGGTCTTCCAAGGATGAAATTGGGCTATTGGTGAATGAGTACAATCTGATGCTCTCAAAGTTGGAAGCAAGTAAAAAGGTGTTGGCTTCCACCGAGAAGGAATCTGCCTGGCGGGAGATGGCCAAGCAGGTGGCCCATGAGATTAAAAATCCGCTTACTCCCATGAAGTTGACTTTGCAGCATCTGCTTCGCTTGGAGAAAGAAGGCAAATTGGAAGATGCGGATAAATTGAAGAAATCCCTGGAAACCTTAATTCATCAGGTGGATGCCTTGAGTGGAATTGCCTCCTCATTTTCCACATTTGCGAAGATGCCGCTGCCCAATAATGAATTGATGAATTTTAAAGAGGTGTTGCTGCGGGTATTGCACCTGTTCAAAACAGATAAGCGGATGGAGCTGGAGTTCCAAGACGATTCCTTTACCGATCAAATCTCTATTTTGGGTGACGATAAACTTTTTGGGCGCGTGATATCCAACTTGATCATCAACGGAATGCAGGCAGTCGAGCCTGGAAAAAAGCCGAATATTCGGATTTGGCTATGGCTAACAGATCGGGCGGTGTTTTTGGAGATTTCAGATAATGGGAAGGGGATTCCTGTAGAACTGAGGGACAAAATCTTTATCCCCAACTTCAGTACCAAGAGCCAGGGTTCAGGTCTTGGTCTTGCCATAGCAAAAAGCGGGGTAGAAACTGCTGGAGGTAAAATTTGGTTTGAGACTGAAGTGGGCAAGGGTACTACTTTTTTCCTGACCTTCCCTTTGGCAAAAGCTAATTCTTAGCAGGAAGAACTGAGGCGGATGAGTCCGGTTCCATGTAAACTCCTTTAATTGTCATTCCTTCAATCCCTTCGAATCAATTCATAAAAAAATGTAACTTTGTCAGCTGTAGATAGTTGTTACACTAACTATTAAGAAACGAAACAAATGAAGAAAAGCATCTTAGTGAGTGGGGGTACAAAGGGGATCGGAAGGGCAATTGTCGAACGATTTGCCAAGGAAGGTTTTGATATTTTTACCTGCTCTAGGAATGAAGGGGATTTGGCCTCTTTGCGAGCGGCTCTTGCTTCAAAATATCCAACCTGTAGTGTCCACACTTTTGTAGCGGATCTTTCCAAAAAAGAGGAGGTTTTAGCCTTTGCGGAGGCAGTAAAAGCCAAAGGGATTCCGGATGTAATCGTTCACAATACAGGTGTTTTTTTGCCAGGATCCCTTCATGAGGAGGCAGATGGAAATCTGGAATTTCTTATGGACACCAACCTCTATTCTGCCTATTACCTGACACGAGCATTTGCCAAAGAACTGATTCAGCGTAGATCTGGACATATTTTTAGTATTGGATCCATTGCTGGCATCACTGCTTATGCCAATGGGGGGAGCTATTCTGTTTCGAAGTGGGCCATGCTTGGGATGACCAAGTGCTTCCGAGAAGAGTTTAAACCGCATCAAATTAAAGTGACATCAATTTTACCAGGGGCTACCCTTACCGATGCGTGGGCAGGGGTGGATTTGCCTGCTACTCGCTTCGTAAATGCGGAGGATGTAGCTGATTCAGTTTGGGGAGCGTATAACCTTTCCCCTGGTGCAGTAGTTGAAGAACTAATTATTCGTCCCCAACTAGGAGATATTTAAGCTATGGAATCTCAATTGAAGCCTTTTGAAGGCGGTTATTGCAACAGTTTGACCCACTATTCACGGAGAGTAACTATCCCTGTTCGGGTAGGTGATGTGATCATTGGTGGGAACAACCCCATCGTCGTGCAATCCATGACTACAGTCGATACGATGGATACGCAAGGCTCAGTGGAGCAGTGCATTCGTATGATTGACTCAGGGTGTGAGTTGATCCGAATCACAGCCCCATCCCTCAAGGAGGCGGAGAATTTGCGGAATATCAAGGAGGAATTGCGAAAAAGAGGTTACAGCACTCCATTAGTGGCAGATATTCACTTTACGCCGAATGCGGCTGAATTGGCTGCTAAAATCGTGGAGAAAGTGCGCATCAATCCAGGTAATTATGCCGACAAAAAGAAATTTGAAGTCCTAGACTACACAGATGCTTCGTATGCGGAAGAGCTGGACCGTATCCGGGAGCGTTTTTTGCCATTGATTAAAATTTGTAAGGAACACGGCACCGCTATGCGTATCGGTACCAACCACGGTTCCTTGTCGGACCGAATCATGAGTCGCTATGGAGATACGCCGCTGGGGATGGTAGAGTCAGCCTTGGAGTTTCTCAGAATTTGCGAAGACGAAAAATACCATGACATCGTCATTTCCATGAAGTCCTCCAACACGCAAGTGATGGTACAGGCCTACCGCTTGCTGGTTCAAAAGTTAAACGAGGGTGGATTCAAACCTTACCCCTTGCACTTGGGTGTGACTGAGGCGGGAGAGGCAGAGGATGGACGAATTAAGTCTGCAGTAGGCATTGGTACCTTGCTAGAGGATGGCTTGGGTGACACCGTGCGCGTTTCCTTGACGGAAGACCCCGAATTTGAAGCGCCTGTAGCCCGAGCCTTGATCGATCGGTATACGCATAGAGCTGCGCATGCGCCTATTGCTCCCATTACCGAATACCCCATCACTCCTTTTGACTACAGCAAAAGGCAGGCGACCGAAATCTACAATTTTGGGGGACAGAATGTGCCGCGAGTGATTGCAGATATTTCCCAGCTCGAGCAAGTGACCGATCGAGAAATGAAGGTTGTAGGGCATTTTTATCTCCCTGAATTGGATAAGTGGAAGATGAATGATTTGGGTTGTGACTTTATTTATTCAGGAAATCATTCCATTCCATTTATGCTACCCAATGGAATGAAGGAGATTCAGAATTTTTCGATTTGGGAAAAAGTAGCAGATCAACAGAATAAATTCCCTTTGTATCAGCTTTCTGAATTTAAAGGAGCGACTCATTTTCATCCGGAACTCAATTTCCTTGAGGTCTCCGATCTGGAGATACAAGATGCGATTGCACTAGTTCGTGCGCGAAAAGACACCGTACTCATTTTGAACACTTCGAATGCCCATGCGCTCCCAGCTGTGAGAAGAGCTTTTGTGGACCTTCTTTTGGCAAACTGTGCGGTACCTGTGGTGGTAAAAGTGAGTTACCCGGTCCAGCATGCAGACCAAACGATGCTTTATGCGGCCACCGATGTGGGGGGACTATTGGTGGATGGACAAGGGGATGGAATCTTTATTTCCTTGCC
>JACCDS011392825.1_pt1 | contig 24245 bp, 17 predicted proteins | sample 7446441 | NCBI WGS metagenome assembly JACCDS01 (sample SAMN15323445, study PRJNA562643) | freshwater metagenome | isolation source: river surface water | place: USA:Blue River Watershed | collected 2017-08-17 | reverse complement strand
TTACTATTCTATTTCCGCTTGGCTTTATTTTACATACACATGGTTGAAAATAATCCATATTTGAGTATGTGCATTTAGTGCCCATGAAATTGAAAATCAATGGTATCTGTGTTGAGCAAACGTATCCCCCACTAGGTGTAGTTTGTCATGTTTGTACTCAGCATATGGCATTGCCTATGCTATTGCTTTTCAAATTGATATTTACTACAATTTGTATTGCTATTTATTCCATTTACTTTTTAGCAAAAGTCGAAAATTAGATGAACAAGCACTTACATGTATTAATTTATTATGATTTATTAATACATGATAACATAGCTACTGTATTTTACTTAGAGGTACGCAGGCAAACATTCTACGCAACTAGAAACAAACAGATGGTTTTCAATACATAACAAAGATTTTTTTGCACTATTTTATAGCTATTCATATGTTTGTGAAAAGTTGGCTATTTAATGAGAGAAAGTCAAGTAAAGGAGCATACAAATAACTTTAATCCAACAATCATAAAAAAATGATTATGCGAATTAACAAGTTCGGAATGTTTTATATATTCCTATTTATTGCCGTTTCAAATACGCCACTAGGGTTTGGCCTTATCGAATTGTTTTGTGTCGGAGAAGAGCCATACCAATATAGTAACGCTGATGGTACATTTACAAAGATTAATTACAAAGGATTTAAATTCAGAGCATATCCATCTTATCACTATTTGTCATTATACAAAAGTTATCAAGACGGAGCAGAACCTATAGGTAAACGGTTGCGCAAAGATTACCCAAATGCCGATACGGTAGTGTATAGATTGTTTTGGAAAAATCCCCTTTGTTTTTGGCGTTGGTATTGGTATTTAACCGATGAATTGGAACAATACAATTTTCCTTATAAAAGTTGGAATGAAATAAAGAAAAGGCGACCGAAAAATTTTAAACGGATGGAAAAATGGCAGGATTTTTAATGATACAAAACAATGATTATGCGAATTAACAAAATCAGAATATTTTATATAGTGCTATTTATTGCCATTTCAAATACACCATTGGTATATGTACCTATTGAATTATTTTGTTTTCAAAGCGTACCTTATCGATACAGCAATGCGGATGGTACGTATACTCGAGAATACTATCATGTATTTGGATCTCAAACTTGGCCTGACCAATATTTACCAGTACACGGAAACAAGATAGTTGGGGACGATCCTTTTGGTAAACAGTTGCGTAGAGATTACGCTAATGCCGATACGGTAGTGTATAGATTGTTTTGGAAAAATCCCCTTTGTTTTTGGCGTTGGTATGCATATTTAACCAACGGAATGGAAAGTGTTAATTTCCCCTACAAAAGCTGGGATGAAATAAAAAAAAGACGACCGAAAAATTTTAAACGAATGGAAAAATGGCAGGATTTTTAATGATACAAAACAGCGAAAATTGAGTGTGCATACATGTTTTAATAATTGAAAAATAGTTCATATAAATTAATATATAAATGACAATAAGAAAAATAGCATTTTGTTTTATGATACTTTTTATGTGTGAATTGAATGTAGCCAAAGCACCATATTATTTTTGGAATTCATTTAGTTTGCTTCAATTTCCTAAATGGGTATTAGAATATTCAAACCTTTATTTTAAGCACATACTTACAATATTGATTTTTGTAGATATAAGTATTTTATTTGATAAAAAAGATTTTTCGATACCGCATCTTTGGTTTCGTTTTGTGGTCTTTTTAATGTTTGTTATCAATAGCCTCGTTTTTATTACATTGGTCTTCCGCAATGTGGGACTTGAAAAGTTCTATTTTCCTGAACAAGACTACCACTATCATCCTTTAAGCATTCTATTACTTCTATTCATGAGTAGCATCACGTACATTATATTTCCTGCATGCATTGCTATTATGGCATATCTTGATATTCGTAAAATAAATAAAGGTACTACTAATACAAAACCAACATTTATTCCGTGAAGTTGCCCCATTTTGGAACATCGCTTTTCACGCACTTAGCAATGTTTACTTACAGCATCTCTAGTGGCGGATGCTTCACATATATTCAAACCGAATTGTTGGAATTGCAGTAAAAAAATATTTCATGGATGTAAAAATTTCGTTTCTCAAAAAGATTCATCAATATTATCCAATAGGCATGCCTGAATTGGAAGATAAGTATCCCGGCATTTTGGAGATACGAAATCTTGTAAACCAAAAGATTCTTGAGCTAGAACAAGAAAATTCAGTTTGGAACATACTTGTAGCAGAATTGAAAGCATCATTGGTAAATTATCGCGTTATTAATTATGTTCACTTTTTTCCAAGCTACTGTATTTTGATAGAAATAGAGCCTTACTGTTATGACAAAGAAACAAGTAGTGAAATTTGTGTGATCGTGTCTTTACTCACCAAGCATTACACCATTTTTAAACAAGATATACATGTAGATGGACATGTTAAAACAGTTGTGAGTTTCGAATCAATTAAATACGACCATAGCGAAATCTTAAAATCGGTAGAATCAGGCATCAAATCACATTATTTTGATTACGAATTTGTTAGTCATGCATTGCTTTTTAATACAAAGGTGTATGGGGGTTATCCATATCATGGTAACGACTGTAAAACAATAGATAAGCCTAGTTCAGTTTTTGATTATTTGTTTTCTTATCATCTTTGTAATTACGAAATTGTTAGCGTTGAAAAATAATGGGAACAAAAATGGCGTTTTACCTTCGTAAGCATGCGGCACCGCTGTTCGCAATGTTCGTGCAGGGCATGCCGAAGTATAGATAAAGGGCATTTCTGATGCCACAATACAACACGATGCTGCTTTTCAATCTTCCACTTATTCCGTAGTCAATGATTAATGCAGTTGGACTGTATTTGAGACACAATTGCCGTTGGCATGGGTAATAACAGATGATACATCTGCTGTATTTTTACTTCGAGATGCGCAAGCTAACATCTCGAAGAGCATTTTCCGCTTGATTTATTTGCGTAAAATAAATAATTTCAACTGAATAAATCCTCTCTTATTACTGACAACATCGGTCGAAACGATTTGTAAATCGGCTAAAATCATCCATCAAATAGACCCAATAAAGTAGTCTATTTGCTTGAATTAAATTGCTGAAAAACGGTATCTAAATGTTTGACAAATTTTTGAATATCTGCGTCATATCCATAATGAACATCGCTTAAAGGGCGCATTGCTGTATCCAAAAACATGTACAATGGCTGTGCGTTGAAACCAAATTTGGTGATTTCAAAATCAAGATTTTTTTGTCCTACAGTGGTAATTTTTTCACCTTTTGCATTGGTGTATTGTTCATCAATAGCAAGTGGAGTAGACTCATCAACATATAAACTAATAAGGACAAAATTGTTTTTGATGCGCTGCAAAACGTCCGGATTTTTCCAAACTTGCTCTTCCATTTTACGACAATTGGCACAACTATGTCCGGTAAAATCAAGCATGATCGGTTTATTGAGTGCTTTCGCTGCCGCAATTCCTTCGTTCAAGTCAAAGTAGGCTGTTAGCCCAAAAGGTACATGTAACTTATCAATGTATTTTTTAGGAGGCTGTGCAGCATTAACGGCACTAGTTGCAGATGTCTTGTATTGTAAATTATCCAAATTAAAAGCTTGCGTAGTGGCGGGCGGTACAAAGCCACTTAACAATTGTAAAGGCGCACCCCACAAACCGGGCACCATGTATAGTGCAAAACAAAACGACATGATAGAAAATAGTAATCGAGGTACACCTACATGTGGCAAATCCGTATCGTGCGACAATTTGATTTTGCCCAACAAATACGCACCCAAAAAGCCAAAAATAACAATCCAAATGGCTAAAAAAACATCTCTATCCAACAAATGCCAATGGTAGGCCAAATCTACATTTGATAAAAACTTCATAGCTAATGCCAATTCTATAAAACCAAAACTCACTTTTACAGCGTTTAGCCAACCGCCACTTTTTGGCAATGATTTTAATAAGGATGGGAAAAAAGCAAAAAGCGAAAAAGGCAAAGCAAGTCCCAAACCAAAACCCAACATGCCCAATATAGGTGCCCAACTAACACCTTGCATACTCGTTTTTCCTAATAAAGTTCCTACCAATGGCCCGGTGCACGAGAACGATACGATGACCAACGTAAGTGCCATAAAAAAGATGCCTAGCAAGCCTCCTTTTCCCGCTTTTTCATCGGCTTTATTGGCCCAAGAATTGGGCAATGTAAGTTCAAATGCCCCAAAAAAAGAAATAGCAAACACTATAAATATAATAAAAAATAACAAATTAGAAATAGCACTTGTCGCAATTGTATACAAAATGGTATCGCCAAAAGCGAGGGTTAACAGCAATGTAGGAATGGTATATATAGCAATAATAGACAAGGAATAAACTACCGCATTGCGGATTCCCTGTGCCCTAGACCCACTTCGCTTTAGGAAAAAGCTGACCGTTACGGGTATTAATGGAAAAACGCAAGGCGTAATAATGGCCAAAAAACCTGTTAATAAACAAACTAAAAAGGTATGTAACAAATTGTTAGTATCGGTTGTTGCTGCGGATTCTGTTACAGATGCAATTACTTTGGTTTCAAAAACTTCACTACCACTTGGATATGCATTATTGGCAGATGCTAACCAATTGAACGTGCCCCGTAATACGCTATCCGTCGGTAATCCTGTACAGTAAAATACCAATAGTGCACTATCGGCTACAACATTCACCGGAACTGAATTTCCTACAGGCGTAAATTGTTTTTGGATGCCTTTTACAGCAACAGAATCAATAGTTACTTGCTTGGCCATACCACTATCCAACACCAACGAACTAGCATAGGCCACTGTACTATCTTTCAACTGTGGAACAAACAAAAGCAACTGTTTGGCCATTTTTACCGAAACAAGCAATTCAGTATGCGCAGCTTGGGTAGCAATTGCTTTAAAATGAAACTGCACAGGTAAACTATCCTGTGCAGCAATGCGTTGTAACCCCAATAAGACTAACAGTGTAAAAGTTAGCCAACTATTTTTTTTCATACTGTTTTTTTTGAACACGAGCGCCTATTTAATCATACAGAAGTTGCCAACCTCTATTTATTGCAACAATACATCGAACACCTTTTTAGTGGGTGGCAAGCACTGTTCGTTGTTACAAACCATAAATTCTACTTTTCCACTGATGTTGGTTTTAACAGCCGTTTTCAGTTTTAACAACTGTGTAAAAACCACTTTATTGGCATAAGACAATACTTCGGCATTAAAATTATTATCAAACACTTTTTCCAGTTTTCCACTTTCTTTCACAGCTCCTTCTAATTTGAGCAGCGGATTGGGATTAAAAATGAATTTTGTAGGCAATGGACCCTTTCCTGTTTTTTGTGAATAAATATGCCAAGGCTTTTCCAAAGTGGCGGTGGCTACCAATTCGTAGGTATCGGCATTTTTCTTTTTCGCCTCAAATTTCCAAGTAACAGGATCTTTCACTTGCGCTTGTACAAACAATACAAATGCGCACAGTAGTAAGCTCAAAGCTGTTTTTTTCATTTCGTATTAATTTAAACCCAACAATTCAAAAACTTTTATTCCATCTACATTGCCTAGTTGCGCATTCGTTGCGCGTTCAGGATGTGGCATCATTCCAAAAACATTGCCATTTTGGTTACGAATGCCGGCAATATTCCTTACAGCTCCGTTAGGATTATTGGCCATTAATATTTGACCTTCACCGTCGGCATATCGAAACAGTACTTGGTTGTTGCTTTCTAATGCATCCAATGTTGCATCGTCGGCAAAATAGCGGCCTTCGCCATGTGCTATAGGTATTTGTAAAACACCGGTTTGGGGATTTTGCAAATACACATTTTTGCATATAAACTGTTGATTAGCATTTTGTAATAAAACACCTGGTAGTAACCCACTTTCGCACAAAATTTGAAATCCGTTGCAAACGCCCAATACTTTGCCGCCTTTATTGGCAAAAGCAACCACACTTTGCATCATTGGACTAAACCTAGCAATAGCACCACAACGTAAATAATCGCCGTAACTAAATCCGCCCGGCAATACAATACAGTCGTCTGTAGAAAACATACTTAAATCTTGGTCTTTGTGCCAAAGCATTACGACTTCTTTACCTAAATCATTTTGGAGAGCATCTTGCATGTCTCTATCGCAATTAGAACCGGGAAAAACAACAACGCCAAATTTCATGAAATAAAATTGTAATTAATGTAAATATAAACGATGATAGTAAATTACTAATTGGGGCAAAGTTATGCGCAAACCCACAATGGATTTGTTACTTTTTATACAAAAACCAATTATTGTAGGCAATCCACGCAACACATAACCAAAAAAGTATGTTGGGAATGAGTAATTTTTTAGGGTATAAAAAAATATTAGAAACAAAAGCCGCAAAAGGCATAATGCAAATAATGGTACTTTCAATACCGGCATTTTGGAAAATAAAGGGAATAGGCAGTAATACAAAAGCCATCACAAGCATTGCGCTCCAATTTTTGCGAATTTGAATGAGCATTCGACTATTTTGTACCGACCAAACATTAACACCTAACAAAAATAAAAGTGCCGTTAGCGACAAGCCAACCCAAAAAACAATTGGATGATGCAACTGTGGCACATGCAATTGCAAATTGGGAATGAAACTTGGCAACAATTGCATTTTATCGTTCAAATACAGGAGCGAAACAATTAAATAAAAGGGCATTATAATACCAAACAACAATACAATATATTCACTGATATTAAAGGGACGAATGATGGCAACAGAAAACAATACCACAATTAACAATATGGCTGTTGGCTGGTACAAAAGCACCGTGGCCCCTACAATTAAACCCGTATTAAACAACAAACTTTTGGGCTCCGGATTGTTGTACAATTTGGTAAGTTGGATGAAAATCCAAATGATAAAAGAATTGGCAACTAGCGCCGACGAGAGTGTAAACCACTGTGTAAAAAAGCCACTTAGCAACACAAACGATAAGGCTGTGGTATATCCATCGTTATTGAACATTTTTAACTCCGCCATCAAAAAATCAAGCCGAAGTGCTTGAATGATCAACAAAGCGAGGTAGCCAAAAAGCAGTAAATTATTTGGCAATCGGCTTATATCTTTTGTCAAAAAATAACTCAACAAACCATCATCACCGGTTATTGTAATACTTAACGGTTGGAAAAACAAATGGGCATGTACCAACATGGCCAATATAATTACAAATGCAATGCTGAGTATAGATTTATCTCTAAATAAAAAAACCACAAGTTTTTGTTTAAGCAAATAATAAAATACCGATGATTAACAAATCCACAATTGGGATGCGTGCTAAAAATCAATTTTTGAAAAACAAAGATAACTGCGATACAAACAAGGTATCACGATTTGTTTTAAACCTGTTTGTTTGGCAAACTTGGGCATAAAGTCGTACTCTGTGCGCAAGTTTCTAAATGCCGGTAGCCGAATAAGTTGCCCTTCGGGTGTTATAGACTGATCGGAAAGGATAGTTTGTCTTTTTTCTTGCATATTGAACAAAAAATGCAACTCACTACCGGAATTTAAAACACCGTACCCAATAAAATTGTCCGAATTGTCATCTACTTGGGTTTTTAAAACCGTATTTCGCCAATCTAATTCCCCACCGCTATTCACCGATAGTATAACCACATTTTCTGCAAAATAGCGGTTGATATTATTAAAGCTATTGTAACGACTCCACGGAAAAAACGAATTGCCGAACCCGGTGCCATAATAGCTGTTGTTAAAGGCTCCGCCCCCAAAACTTGGATTAAAATAATCCCACCTATTCAAATTATTCCCCCTACTTGAACTGTATACATTTTCGGCGGCGATGATAAAACTACCGTCTTGCTTCAATACAATATTGCGTAAAAAGAAGTCGTTAAAAGCCACTTTTGAATTATTTTCAGGATTGGCATCCCTACGTAATTCTTCATCAAAAGGAATGGTCGCTTTTTTATTTACCAACTGCAATGTTTTATTCCAAGTACAGAAAAACAGCCCATCAATATCGCCCCGTTTTTGTTTGCTGAAAAAAGACAGCAACAAAAATGTTTTATTGCGGTTATCTACCTTAATTTTCAAATCGTCTAAATAAAGTTCCTCCACCGGTAGGTCCACTGCCTCAATTGTATTAACAAGTTTATTCTTTTGAAGAATTGTAATCTTATTTATTTGGTCGCTTTGCGAAAATCCACTTGTACGAACACACAACATATCGCCATCATTATCCAATTGATACTCATGTAAAGCCATGTATTTATCGGGCATTTCTATCTGGTTTTGCACCTTATTTACAAGCTTCAATCCCAATTGATTTTCAAACAATACCGTTGTAAGAATGGAGCGTTTGCTATTGGAATTATTTTCCTTAATCAGCATGAAATACTGTTTATCATCGCTGTAAATAAGTTTGTAGATTTTATTAGCAGAAGTATTGTCAATATCGGTTGTATCTAAAAGTTGAGGCTCGTTTTTTACACTTCCATCTGTTTCTATTTTTAACGACATGGCATAAACAATTCCCTTTTTTTGATATTGGTAAAATAACAGAAAGCCATCCGGCACTTGTACACATTCGTTGTTAAAAATGCTATTCGGCAACTGCTTAAGGCTGTTTTTTTGAATGAATTCCATTTGACTGTTATACAAGACGATGGAATGGGCATCATTTTCATAAAAATAGATTAAAATATTACCTTTCGATTTACCCATTATTTGAAATTGGGTGGTAGTACTTAAATCTTTATCCGTTTGAGTGTATACAATATTTTGCGCAACCACACTTTGGTATAAACAGCAAAACACACTTATCAGGCATGTTACAAAAGTTTTCATAAACAACAGTTTTTAACTAAACGCATCCATCATTTTGATTAAAACCATAATGCAGCCCAAATGTAGGTGCGCAATTAGGTATTTGACACATTGGAGTGTAGCATTTTATTACTTTTCAAGCATAATGATAAACATAAATTACGCCAATTGTGTTGCGCAGAGGCATTTATTAACAGTTTTTATTAAAAAAAGCGGATTTGCAAAAACAAATATTTCATTACCTCAAAAATCGCTCTACATTTGACATGGCATTTTATCAATTATGCCAATTTATACCTCATTCAATGTTGTTGATTATGGCCTTGTTGAATACCCCTATCAAAAGTCCTCCATTTCTTTCCGGTCGTATTTTTCCATGTTTACTTTGTTGTACATTTTAATTTTTTTTTGTGAGCAAGCACATTAATAAAGTTTCTTCTGCCGGTTTAATTATTGCGTTAGGAATTATTTATGGCGATATTGGTACATCGCCACTGTATGTATTAAATGCCATTATCAATGGCAAAGTCATTACCGAAGAGTTGATTTTGGGTTCGCTATCGTGTATTATTTGGACACTGACCCTTCAAACCACCTTAAAATATGTAATGCTCACCCTAAAGGCCGACAATAAAGGCGAGGGAGGCATTTTCAGTTTATACGCCTTGGTTAGGCGAAGAAAAAAATGGTTGGTGATTCCGGCTATGATTGGCGGTGCTGCCTTGTTAGCCGATGGTATTATTACGCCACCTATATCGGTAACCTCCGCAATAGAAGGGCTGCGCCAAATAGACCGTTTCAAGGAAATTGAAACCAAAACCATCATGATTATTGTAATAGCCATCATATCGATGCTATTTTTTATACAACAGTTTGGAACAAGCACAATTGGTAAGTTGTTTGGCCCTATCATGGGCGTTTGGTTTGGGATGCTCGCCATATTGGGATGCAGCCACTTGTTTGATGACATTGCTATTTTTAAATCTTTGAGCCCCCACTATGCAGTTACTTTGCTTACACACTACCCTAAAGGATTTTGGATTTTAGGTTCGGTTTTTTTATGTACTACCGGTGCCGAAGCATTGTATAGCGATTTAGGACATTGCGGCAAAGGCAATATTCGAGTTTCTTGGGGTTTTGTAAAAGCATGTTTGATTCTTAACTACTTAGGTCAAGGTGCTTGGTTGCTTTCGCATTACAACAACCAAATGATTCCGGCTAGTATTATGGCCGAAGGATTTAATGCTTTCTATGGTATCATGCCTCAAGGTTTTAAAATTGTCGGTATCATCATAGCAACAGTTGCAGCAATTATTGCTAGTCAGGCGCTTATTTCCGGTTCATTCACGCTCATTTCAGAAGCTATGCGCTTGAACCTATGGCCCAAAATGAAAATTGTATATCCTACTGAAGAAAAAGGACAATTGTACATTCCGGGTATTGGCTTTTTATTGTGGATTGGTTGTATAGGTATTACACTATTTTTTCAAAAATCTGCCAATATGGAGGCGGCCTATGGTTTGGCTATTACGCTATGTATGATTAGCACATCTATCTTATTGGCCAACTTTTTTGTAAGCCATAGGGTACTGCCCATTTGGATTTACTTATACTTGATTGTCTATTTCACCATTGAAGTATCCTTTCTGATTGCCAATTTAGAAAAATTTCCTCATGGAGGATATGTAACACTTGTTGCAGGAGGCGCATTGTTTACCGTAATGTATGTATGGTTTAGAAGCAGAAAGATAAAAAATCGCTATGTTGAATTTGTTCGACTACAGCAGTACATTCCCTTAATGAAAGAACTCAGTGAGGACGAAACGGTACCAAAATTTGCCACTCACTTAATTTACATGACGAGTGCCAACAATCCTAAAGAAATTGAGCACAAAATCATTTATTCTATATTAAATAAAAAACCAAAAAGAGCAGACATCTACTGGTTTGTACACGTGGATGTACTTGACGACCCTTATACATGCGAATACAGCGTGGACCACATTGTAGCCGACGATGTAATTAGGATAGAATTTAGGCTTGGTTTTAGAGTAGAACATAGAATCAATTTGATGTTACGAAAAGTGGTTCAGGATTTGGTAAACAACAATGAGGTAAACATTACAAGCCGCTACCAAAGTTTGGAACGAAACAATGTAGTTGGTGATTTTCAGTTTATTGTATTAGAGAAATACTTAAGTCAGGATAATGAATTGCCAATAACGGAGCGCATCATTATGAAATTATATTTCTGGCTAAAAGAAATCAGCTTGAGCGAAGAGAGAGGTTTTGGCTTAGACGTAAGCAACGTAACAGTAGAAAAATTCCCTTTAATTGTAGCACCTGTAACCAATCTTAACCTCAAGAGAATATACGATTCCCGTTCTCATCATTAGCAAAAACGCACCGACCATGCAAAAATTGATGGCATTGTATGTTGTGGCAGTACTGTTTAGCGCTTGTACCAAACAGAATAGTACCACTAAGCCTTTAGCTTACCTAGCAATTGGCAATACATATGCCAACACTGCCAATCAATATTACTTAAAAGATGCAGATAGCGTTCTGCACACCTATTCAGGCTCTAATTTTTTATTGAGCTACGACTCTGTAAAAGCCGGCATAGTACGCTTGTACGTAATTGATAAAAGCAGCCTGCCGAACAAAACAACCTTTGACACCCTTTTATCGTTAGGTCAAAATACGTACACTACTTTTTTCTTCCCAACCAACAAACGCCCACTTGTTATTACAGATAACGACCAACAAAGTATTGCAGCCAATTACTGTAAAATACGGATGGCAGTAGTATCATCCGATATAATTAATGCCAAAATACACATAACACTTACGGGAGTGCCGTTGGTGTACAACTTTAGCAACAGATATTTCAACGATTTTAAAGTGCAACCTGCCTACCATCAATTTTGGGGCATACCCATAGGCAACTACCAAATTAGTAGTACCATGGCAGATGTAAATACAACAGCTTTACAAACAATTGCTGTCCAAGGCAATCCTTGCGTACTTAACAGCAAAGGCTCCTATACTTTGGCTACCAATATTTTTGCAGATACGGCAAAACGCTATGTTGAAACTTATTTGTTTAAACACAACTAAAATGCCCCTCAACAATATTGTCAAAGGGCATTCAGTTAATTTATACCATCATCCATTCAATTACATTTTACTTTCAATTTGATGGATAGCTTTAACGGTTTTGAAAAAGGCATCGGGGGTTACCGAAATAGTATCTATCCCCTCTTCTACTAAAAACTGCGCAAAATCCGGAAAATCGGAAGGCCCTTGGCCACAAATACCCACCACAATTCCTGCTTTTTTCGCTGATGCAATGAGCATAGAAATCATTTTTTTAACCGCAGGATTGCGCTCGTTGTATAAATGCGACACGAGTGCAGAATCTCGATCAAGTCCAAGCGTTAGCTGTGTTAAATCGTTAGAACCGATAGAAAATCCGTCGATGTGTTTAGCAAACTCATCAGCCAATAGCACGTTTGAAGGCAATTCGGCCATAACATATACCTGCAAACCATTTTCGCCCCGTTTCAATCCGTACTTTTCCATTACCCCATATACTTGTAGTAATTCTTCGGGCGTACGACAAAAAGGCACCATCACAACCACATTATCTAAACCTAGTTCTTCACGTACTTTTTTGATTGCTATACATTCCAAACCAAAAGCAGCTTGGTACTTTTCGGAATAATAACGCGATGCACCTCTCCAACCAATCATTGGATTTTCTTCATGTGGTTCAAAGTAGCTACCTCCCAACAAATTAAAATATTCATTGCTTTTAAAATCAGAAAATCGTACAATTACTTTATTAGGGTAAAATGCGGCTGCAATTTTGGCTACACCTTGAGCTAATTTTTCTACAAAAAAGCGTTCGCCACTTTCATAACCACGTATTAAATGCCGAATACTTGCCGTAAGATCGGCATCGTTCATTTGTTCGTGCTGCATCAACGCCAATGGATGCGCTTGTATATAATTATTGATAATAAATTCCTCCCTTGCTAAGCCAATACCTTTGCTTGGCAAATGTGCAAAATGAAATGCTTTACTTGGAGAGGCTACATTCATCAATACGGGAGTTTTAATTTCCGGCAAAGAAGTTAAATCGTATACTTCTTCATGAAAAGGGATTGCCGAATCGTAAACATAACCTACCTCACCCTCGGCACAAGAAGCCGTAATAAGTTGCCCTGCTTGTAAAACTTCCGTAGCATTGCCACAACCCACAATAGCCGGCACACCCAATTCTCTTGCCACAATTGCAGCATGACATGTACGTCCACCTTTATTGGTAATAATAGCGGAGGCTTTCTTCATGATGGGCTCCCAATCAGGATCCGTCATGTCGGTAACCAATACAGACCCTGCTTCAAACTCAAAATTTTGTATTTCATGTTTGGCCAAAGTGTGCAGCATTCTCACTTTACCAGAGGCAATTTTATCGCCTACCGCAATACCTTCTACAATTATTTTATCGTGTCGTTTTTTATCTTCAATAATGTATTCTGTTATGGAAGTAGGTTGTTTACGAGAGTGAATTGTTTCCGGACGTGCTTGTACAATAAATAGCCCTCCGGTTAAACCGTCTACGGCCCACTCCACATCCATTGGACACCAATGATTTTTGATACTAGAGTAGTAGGTTTCAATTTGCATCACCCATTTAGCCAATTGCAATATTTGAGATTCGTTGATACAAAATTGGGCCTGTTCGCTTTCCGCAACCGGGACAATAGTTACCCTTTCGCCGGGTTGACTACTGTAGACCATTTTTTTATCTTTATTACCCAATTTTTTTTCGATGATGGAAGGAAAACCCTTTTCCAAAGTTGGTTTAAACACAATAAATTCATCGGGAGATACGGCACCTTGTACCACCATTTCGCCCAATCCTAACGAACCATTAATAATCACCGCATTTTTAAACCCGCTTTCAGTATCAATTGAAAAAGCTACACCAGAGGCTGCTAAATCGGAACGCACCATTTTTTGTATACATACTGATAAGCCCACCAAAAAATGATCGTAACCAAAACTTTGTCTATAACTGATAGCTCTATCCGTAAATAGGGACGCAAAACATTTTTTTATACACAACAAAAGCGATTCTACACCCGACACATTTAAGAAAGTTTCTTGCTGTCCTGCAAACGAAGCATCTGGCAAATCTTCCGCTGTTGCAGATGAACGAACGGCCACATCTACCATTTCTTGACCATATAGTTCGCACAACTGATTGTAAGCCAATGTAATATCGGCAACTAGTGAGGATGGAAAATCACCATTTTCAATGAAAGAACGAACCGATTCACCCACTTCTTGCAATGAATGGATGTCGTCCAACACCAATTCGCCTACTTTTTGTCGGATAACAGTATCTAACTGATTGTGGTCTACAAAGGCTTTATAAGCCGCAACTGTAATAACAAATCCACCAGGAATAGCAATGCCAAGTTTGGTAAGATTTTGCAACATTTCACCGAGAGATGCGTTTTTTCCTCCCACAATATCAATATCGTGGATGCCCACCTCGTGGAGAGGCAGAATAAATTGTTGGCCCATAGCAAAGGTTTAGAAAGCGTGATTAAGGTTTAATGATAGTTTGTTTGTAGGATCAAAAGTAGTATGCAATTGAAAAGTTCAATGGCACAAATTTAGCCAAAATTGATACTATCTTAACCACTTAATGTATATTGCACGAAAACAAACAACATAATAGCATCATTGTATTTTTTTCTCTTTAAAACCGAACAAAAGTAAATATTATGAAAATAGACACTAAGCCAAGAAGCGACTCTAGCAACATATTAAAAATTCACCGTTCGAAAAACCACACTTTCAACATTAGACACGATGTAGTATCCTATTTTTACAATAAGCTACACTTTCATCCCGAAATTGAACTCATTTATATCATTGAAGGAAAAGGACGACAATTTATTGGCGAAAGTGTTTTTCATTTTAAAGAAGGAGATATGCTGCTTGTAGGTGCCAATGTACCTCACTTGTGGCGCGCAGATGAACGGTATTTTAACAAAGAGGCCAATTTAACCATGCAGGCTTATGTAATGCACTTTTTGCCCGATTGCTTGGGTGATTATTTCTTGAATTTGCCCGAAAACAAAGGCATTAGGGAGTTAATATTTAACAAAGCCCCCCTATCGGTAAGAATCAAAGATGAGTGTAAAGAAAGGGTAGTAGAGTTGATGCAACTCCTACTAACAGCTGCAGATAATAGGCGAATCATTTTACTTTTAGAAATATTGAACACGATTGCATCGCACAAAAAAAACATTAGAACTATTTGCGAAAATCAGGTACAATTTGATAATGCTAAACGCGATGAAGGGGATAAAATGAACCAAATTTACCAATACATCCTCAATAATTTTCATCACGAAATTACGCTTGAGCAAATTGCAAAAATAGCACACATGACGCCCAATGCTTTTTGTAGGTATTTTAAATCGCGCATCAAAAAAACTTTTTCGGGCTTTTTGATGGAAGTACGAATTGGACATGCGGCAAAACTATTAGCAGAAACAAACAAATCGGTAGCTGATATCTGTTTTGAAAGCGGCTTTAACAATTTTTCCAATTTCAACAGACACTTTAAATTAATTACCCACAAAACACCTCTCAATCATCGTAAATATTATCAGGAATTGATTGCGCAGCGCAATTTTGCATTGAAAGATCAAGCTTTTCATCCGGAGTAATCTTTGCAAGAATTACCGAAAGAAAAAAGCCTTGTAACTATTGAGTTACAAGGCTTTTTGTTGCCCGACCTGGATTCGAACCAAGACATACTGAACCAAAATCAGTTGTACTACCCTTATACTATCAGGCAATCCGTGTTCCGATATTTTGTTATCGGGATGCAAAAATAAGGGCGTGTCTATTTTCTGCCAAATAAAAATTGATTTTTTTCAAAAAAACTCTTGAAAAAATCGTGTTTACAGACAATTTTAGATTTTACTAACAGTTACATAAACCTTTAACACAAAAATGATGACATTTAAGGCTCGGCATATCCATTTGTACAATGATCATTTTTTTTGCTTATTTTCCTTAAAACGACTGTTTCTGTATTTCTAACAAGCACCTTCCATTTTTGTATCTGAATTGTGAAGCAACAAATGCAGTATTATTGTTATCATGACTTGTATCATATTAAAAATGCTAATTATTACCAACTTTGTTAGGGACGGGTTCTTTGCACGTAAACAAATAAAGCTATTTAACAATACCGGTTGTTTTGTTTTATATTTAACCAACCAACTAACATTTAATTGGTTTCATTTCTAATGACTGATACATGAATCAATTTTCTAAAATATTATTGGCTGAGCAAATTCAACGTTTAGATGCAGAAACCATTACTAACGAGCCTATAACGTCTATTGATTTAATGGAACGAGCTGCTTTGGCTTGTGTAAATTGGCTATTGATAAATACGAATAAAAAATGTATTTATAAAATATTTTGCGGCTTGGGCAATAATGGTGGCGATGGTTTGGCAATTGCTAGACTTTTGTTGCAACACGGGTGCGAAGTAGATGTTTTTATACTTCGCTATGCAGATAAAAGCAGCAACGACTTTTATGCAAACGAACAAAGATTACACTTATTAAACCCCCACCTACTTACCGATATCTTTTCGCCTACCGAACTACCCTATATTCACCCTACAGACATTGTGATTGATGCCGTATTTGGCATTGGCCTATCACGAACAATAGACAATCCGTTAATCATTCAATATATTCAACATGTCAATTCTTGTACTGCCAATACCATCGCTATTGACGTACCCTCCGGCCTTCAAATAAATCAAATTCACCAAGTCTCAAGCCACATTGTAGCAGCAAACCATACGCTGAGTTTTCAGTTTGTAAAATTGCCTTTTTTGTTTTCAGCAAATGCAGCTTGGGTAGGAGAATGGCATGTTTTACCAATCGGTTTGTGTAGCAAATCTACAGTAGCTATGCCTACAAATATGTTTTTTGTAACCAAAGAAGCTATTCAACCATTCGTAAAAATAAAATCAACATTTAGCCATAAAGGTCATTTTGGCAATGCCCTGCTTATCAGCGGCAGCTACGGAAAAATTGGCGCAAGCATCTTAGCTGCTAAAGCCTGCTTAAGAAGTGGTGTTGGACTTTTAACACTCCTTTTACCCTCCTGCGGCTACTCAATAGCGCAAATATCGGTACCGGAAGCCATGGTAATTAGTGATGTACATGCCGACATTTGTAGTCAACTGCCAACTTTGAGCAACTATACCGCTATAGGGATTGGCCCCGGCTTAGGCACTCAGCCCGCAACGACAGCAATGTTGCTTCAACTTTTGCAAAGTGCAACACAACCTTTGGTGCTTGATGCAGATGCTATTAATATTATAGCCGCACATCCACAATGGCTAACACTATTACCTCGAAATACCATTATCACCCCACACGTAAAAGAATTCGCCAGATTAACCCATGCAACTGAGAATGAAGCGGAACGTCATCAGTTACAAGTAGAATTTGCAATATCCCATCAAATTATTGTTGTACTCAAAGGGGCATATACGTGTATTGCACTCCCCAACGGACAAGTTTTTTTTAATAGTACCGGAAATGTGGGCATGGCCAAAGGAGGAAGTGGAGATGCACTTACGGGTATTATTGTTTCTTTATTAGCACAAGGGTATAACCAAACACATGCTGCTATCATTGGCGTTTGGGTGCATGGCATGGCCGGCGATAAAGCTGCGGCGGCAATAGGAAGAACATCTATGCTTGCTTCCGATACCATTACTTACTTAAATGAAGCATTTAATTTGCTTGAATCAATTCCAATCAACCAACAATAACCACATTTCATGGAATATACACATACACTTTTTCAAGGACTTTCAGACAAAGAAGTTGAGGCTTCGCGAAAACAACATGGCAGGAATGAATTGATTTTTAAGAAAACGAACGGTTGGCTTCATTCCATTGCAGAGATGTTAAAAGAACCTATGTTGTTGATGTTAATCGCTGCTGCAATTATCTATTTTATCAGTGGTAAAATTGGCGATGGATTGTTTATGTTTTTTGCCATCTTCATCGTATCGGCCATCTCCTTATTCCAAGAATCAAAGAGCAGAAATGCTATTGATGCCCTTAAGAATCTATCTATTCCCTTGGCAAAAGTATTGCGCAACAACCTCATTCAAACAATACCAATTGAGGAAATGGTTTTGGGCGATTGTATGTTAATTGAGAAAGGCGTTCCAGTTCCTGCTGATGGTTTAATTATTCAAGCCAATGATTTTTCGGTAAATGAATCTATTTTAACCGGCGAATCAATGGCCGTAAACAAAAAAGAAAACCAAACAGGCGATAACGGTTTCGTTTTCAAAGGTACTACTGTGACAAGCGGACAAGCCTTTTGTACAGTAATTGCCATAGGCAATGAAACGCGTTTGGGTAAAATTGGTAAAAGACTAGAAACCATTATTGAAGAAGCAACGCCTTTGCAATTGCAAATCAATCGTTTTGTTACCAAAATGATGATCGTGGGCTTGATTGTTTTTTTCATTGTTTGGCTGCTGAATTTTTGGCGTAGCCACCTTTTTCTAGATAGTTTATTAAAAGCACTAACATTGGCCATGAGCATAGTACCGGAAGAAATACCGGTTACATTTACTACGTTCATGGCACTCGGTGCTTGGCGAATGATGAAAATGGGTGTATTGGTAAAGCAAACCAAAACGGTAGAAGCACTTGGAAGCGCTACCGTGATTTGTACCGACAAAACAGGTACCATTACTGAAAACAAAATGGAATTGGTTGAAATGTATGTTTGGGACAACCAAGAATATGAAAAATTATCAGCCCCAATTAGTAATCAGGCTGCCAAACTTTTGGCCACTGCCGTATGGGCTAGCGAGCCGCTCCCCTTTGACCCAATGGAAGTAGCCCTACATACCGCTTATGCAAAGCACTTACCTATTGATGAACGCAAACAACTGAAACTAATACATGAATATCCACTTGCGGGTACTCCACCTATGATGACGCACATATTTGCAGGCAACAACAAACAAATTGTTGCCTGCAAAGGAGCACCTGAAGCGTTATTAAATGTTGCAAAACTTACTGACAATCAGAAAAATCAAGTACTCGAGGCCGTTCAAACATTGGCCAATAAAGGTTATAGGGTTTTAGCCGTTGCAGATGCTCTTTTTTCGGGCACCACGTATCCGGAGAATCAACAGGATTTCCCTTTCGTGCTGCGTGGACTAATTGCTTTTTACGATCCCCCCAAACAAAGCATTGCGCAAGTTTTACAAAGTTTTTACACGGCGGGTATTCAAGTAAAAATAGTTACCGGCGACAATACGGCCACTACCCTAGCTATTGCCAAGCAAGTTGGGTTTAAAGGTACCGAAACACCTATAGAAGGCAATACCCTTATGCAAATGAGTGATCCATTGTTTGCAGAAGCTGCTGCAACACATAATATTTTTACACGCATGTTTCCCGAAGCAAAACTACGCTTGATTGAAGCTTTAAAAGCCAATGGCGCCATTGTAGCAATGACCGGCGACGGTGTGAATGATGGCCCCGCCTTAAAAGCGGCACACATTGGCGTAGCAATGGGAAAAAAAGGAACAGAAATTGCCAAAAGGGCTGCAACACTTGTATTGCTAAACGACGATTTACTAGCCATGGTAGACGCCGTTGCTATGGGTAGAAAAATATATGTAAATATCAAAAAAGCCATCCAATATGTTATTTCTATTCACATACCGATTGTGTTAATTGTATTTATTCCGTTGATATTGGGCTGGGTATATCCAAATATTTTCTCTCCTGTACACATCATCTTTTTAGAACTTATTATGGGGCCAACCTGTTCCATTATTTATGAAAACGAACCTATGGAAAAGAACACAATGCTGCAACCACCCCGACCTTTTACTAATACATTTTTTAGCACTAGCGAAATGATGACGAGTATGGTACAGGGTTTGGCCATTACCATTGGATTGTTGATTATATATCAATACGCGGCAAATAACCTCCATGCGTCGGAAGGCATTACCAGAACCATGATATTTGTTACGCTCATTACGGCCAATATTTTCCTAACCTTGGTCAATAGATCGTTTTATTATTCCATCATTACTTCGCTTAAAAACAAAAACAATTTGGTACTAGTTATGATTGGCATAACCATTTTGTTATCTGCAATATTGCTATTACAAAAAGATGCTAGTAACTTTTTTGGATTTGAAAAAATCGGCAGTTTAAACCTTTGTGTTAGCGCAATCACAGGAGCTATTTCGGTGCTTTGGTATGAAATAATTAAATGGCTAAAGCGAAGAAAACACCAACCGGCAATGTAAAAAACAGACAAGCCGACTCGCATAGTTGCTAGTCGGCTTGTCTGTTTAACTAAGCAAAATTTTTATTTGATATCTTCTACTTTCAGTCCTTGATTAACCAATACTTCAGTTATGGATAAATCAATTTTTAATTGACCTTGATCAATCAACATTTTCACAGGCAATTGAACCCCATTGTAGTTTTTGTATGCCTTATAATAAGTATGTACCAACATTTTCTGATTAACACCTGCTTCTTGGCTTACGGTCATTTTGGCTTTTAACCCACTTGCCACGTCATAATAATTGGTAAACTCACGACCTTTAGGCGATTTAATGGCTACCACATAAGCATCTTTACCATCCACACTTTCAATACCTTTAACGGTATATGCATATCCACCTTTTTTCACAAAATAAGCCTCACTTATAAGGTTGCTTTCTTCTTCCAATTCCTCTTTATCGTCGTCTTTCAAAGGCTGTTCACTTCCTTGTTGCATTACGGAATAAGTACCATTTTTAGCCATTTGTTTCATGATTGTCATCCCCTGCATACTAATGGTTTGTACAAAAACACCCGGTACAATATATTTTTGACCAAAAGCAAGGGATTGCCCCATTACACTAGCGGTACCCGATGTGGTAACATCTTTAATATTGGCCAAAGCACTTCCACCACTTGCTTTTAATGCATTGGCAATAATGGTTTCACCGGTAATTGATGCATCTACTTTTTTATCGCTTGGAGCAGCCACGGCATTACCATCTGCGTCAAAATAACGTACTTCACCATATTTGTCTAGCCCTTTGGCTATTTCTTTGGCATTTCCTACAATTACCACCACCAAGTTATTGGCAGGAATGTATTTGTTGGCAATAGCTTTTACCGTTGCGGCATTCACAGATGCCAAATTGGTCAAATAATTTTGGTAATAAGAAACCGGCAAATGAAAACGCGCTACATTTAATGCAAAGCCTGCAATTGTAGCAGGATTTTCCAAGCTGCGTGCAAAAGCTCCATTCGATTCATTTTTGATGACGCTTACTTCTTCTTCGTTAGGTAACTCATTGCGTAGGCGATTAAATTCGTACAAAAACTGTCCAATGGCACTATCCGTTTTTTCGTTGCGAACCGATGCGGTAGCTCTAAAACTACCTACAAGTCGGTCTTCGGCAATACTTGCATAGGCGCCATAGGTAAAGCCATATTTTTCACGTAAATTTTTATATAATCTTGCAGAAGAACCTCCGCCCAACAAACTTGCGGTTACACTAGCTGCAATAGCATCTGCACTACCGGGTTTTAAAGAAATAGGTGCCGCAATGCGGATAGTACTTTGCACCGATGCAGGTCTATCTACAATAGCAATGAAGGTTTTAGCAGGTGCTTGTGGAAAAGCCGCCTTTTGTACCGGTACAATTCCTTGTTTCCATTTTGCAAAATAAGTTGTCGTTAACTTTTTGGCCTGTTCTACTGTAATATCGCCAACAAAAATGAGGTATCCAATATTGGGTTTCCAAAAGGATGCATAATACTTTTTAATATCAGAAACAGTTACGGCATTTACTGTTTTTTCGGTTTCCTTTTCACCATAAGGATGCTTTTTGCCATATAAAAGCTGGTTCATTACCGATCTAGAAATAGAATTAGGCTCCTCTTTTTCTTGTGCCAAACCGGAAAGCGTTTGTTTGCGAATTTTTTCCAATTCATCCGCAGGAAAAGATGGACGCAAAGTAATATCGGCCATTAACTCAAAGGTTTTGGCAAAATTGGCACTCAACGAATTGGCACTTACGCTTGTGGCGGAGGTTTCAATTTCGGCACCTAAAAAATCAATGATTTCATCAAGGTCAGCCTTTTTGTGTTTGAGGGTTCCCCTACGCAATAGTTGACCGGCCATGCTCACATAACCCGCTTTATTACCCTCTGCAATGGCTTCCCTATCAATAGTAAGCGTAGCCGAAACGCGTGGCAACTTGGTATTTTGCACCACAAAAACCTTTAACCCATTGGGCAAAGTAAAAGTAGCGGGTTGACCAATTTTAATAACCGGTGCAGGCCCCGGAATAGGTGCTTTAGCAATATCGGTGCTTACGGTTTGAGCTGCTGCCCAAAAAGGCATAAGCAGGTATAAAGAATAAAATATTTTTTTCATAAAATTAATTGTTTAAAAAACGAATAAGATAATCATGTTCATTACAGAATAAAATTCCAAGTTGCTTTTCTATACCCAAGTTCCTATGTGTTTCAATAGCTGCCCATCTAGCCCCGATTGCAGCGGATAGCCCGCAATGCAGCAAAGCGGAATGAGGACTATGAGCGAAAAGCGGGACCACAGTTGATAGTTGCATGGATGCTGCGCTCCCAAAAAACTTATTTTTTACTTCCCTTTGGCACGTAGTGCAATACTACCCTATTGTTGTTTTGCAAATATTTTTTTGCCACTGCTAGCAAATCTTCGCGTGTTACTTTTTCAAATTTTTGCAATTCTGTATTGATGAGATTGGCATCGCCAAAATACACCTCGTAGTTGGCCAATGTTTCGGCAATTCCTTCCATTGTAGCGTTTCTTGTTACAAAGCTGGTAATTGTTTGATTTTTCACTTTTTGCAGTTCTTTTTCGCTCACTAGTTTGGTACGCACATCCACAATCAGCGAATCGATGTTTTTTTCCAATTCGTTTGGTTGTACGCCTGCGTTAGCAATACCATATACAATAAAGAGGCCGGCATCTTCTAAGGCATAATTAAATGCACCCGAAGCTACCGCTAATTGCTTGTCGTCAACAATTGTTTTGTTTAGGCGTGCGCTATTTCCACCCGACAAAATGGTGCTCAGCACGTTGAAAGCGTAGTATTCGTCGGTGCCCTGTTTGGGTGCACGATAGGCTTCTACTACGGCAGGCAACTGTATGTTATCCTCAATTACGTCGCGCACTTCGGCGTTCAGTGCAGGTTCGGTGATTGTAGGGCGGGGAATTGCGTGCTGTCCTTTAGGGATGGTGGCAAAGTAGGCCTCAATTTGTTTTTTGGTGAGTGCTATGTCAATATCGCCGGCTACCGTCAACACGCAGTTATTGGGTACGTAGAAAGTGTGATAAAAATCGATAAAATCTTGCAATTTGGCATTGGTTAAATGTTCTAAACTGCCAATTGGCTGCCAACGGTATGGATGCACTTTAAAAGCGCGTTTAAATATTTCGCCGATGATGGTTCCGTATGGCCTGTTATCGATTCGTTGACGTTTTTCTTCTTTCACTACTTCTTTTTGGGTAGCTACGCCAATATCTTCAATTTTTGCGTGACGCATTCTTTCGCTTTCGAGCCACAATCCTAAAGCAAATTGATTGCTCGGAAAAAGTTCGTAATAATAGGTTCTGTCTTGTGTGGTATTGGCATTGTTTTCGCCTCCGGCATTACTTACATATTTATCAAATTCGCCACGCTTAACATGTTGACTTCCTTCAAACATCAAATGTTCAAAAAAGTGGGCGAACCCTGTTTTAGAGGTATCTTCATTTTTAGAACCTACATGATACAAGGCAGAAACGGCTACCACTGGTGCCGACTTGTCTTGATGTAAAATGACTTTAAGTCCGTTGGGAAGTGTGTACTTTTCGTACTTAATGGGTTTAACCTGCGCAAACGCCGGCATCGTAATAACGGCTGCCATGATTGCCGACAGTAGAGAATGCTTCATGCTGAAAGTTTTTAATTGATAAATAGGTATAGTAAAAAGGCAATTTATTACAAGAAGTCAAGAAAAATTGTTTTTTTATGCAAATGGTAAACATTTTATACCGTTGTTACGTGAAAAATGAGCAATCAAATACTATTCAATAAGTATATGAATAAATAACGTCCACTTTGCAAAGCCGCAATATGAACGATTATTGTTTATTTTGCCGCACATTAAACCTGCATATGAATAAAAAAACGGTGGGCATTTTTTCCATACCAGTATTGGTAGGTGCCCTT